>Ga0326727_10000428_pt1 | contig 173419 bp, 130 predicted proteins | sample MB2enrmetagenome_FD_207643 | JGI IMG/M metagenome (GOLD analysis project Ga0326727, IMG submission 207643) | Lab enriched peat soil microbial communities from McLean, Ithaca, NY, United States - MB29MY | ecosystem: Environmental > Terrestrial > Soil > Wetlands > Peat | place: USA: New York... | reverse complement strand
GCGCTGCCCAAGTAAGCAGCCCGGTGTGCTCCAATAGCGTCACTGTCACAGTCAAATGAAGATACGATTGTCCTATAGAAGCACTGAGCCCGCGACTCTATCGAGTCGCGGGCCGTATTTTTTGGTCATCGTTGAGAGTTATGCTCTGGTGGCGGTTAGGGTGCCGAGGTCGGCGGTCATTTTCTCGCTGGAGAAGCCTTCTACGAGGTCGCCTTCTTTGACATCGCTGAAGCCGTTTAAGCAGATGTCGCATTTCATGCGTCGGTGACTTCGCGGGCGTCGTCCTTGAAGCGCTTGAGGGAGCCTAACTTGCCTTCGATGCGTCCGAGTTACGACGGCTGATTGCGGCGCTCGGCGGTACGCAGTTCCGTAACGGCTTGCAGCAACGGGTGTAGCGCGTACTGGGCCGGGGCGCAGCTACACGCATTTTCGTGGCAACTAGCGCAATGGACATGCGGCTCTCTTTCAATGGCCTCTATGCCCTGGTGGTGGGCCAACTCAAACAGGATACTCAGTAGCCTGCCCCCATCTTCCGCACGTTTCTGAGGTAAGTTAACCAGAGCGGTGAACCGCCCCGGAAAACTGCTACATCGGCGATTAGAGTTTTCGGCGGTCAGGATTCTCCTGGCCTTGGTTGACGGGGGTAAACGGCACTCTTGAGTCTCTACTGGAACTCTCTAGCTCGAAGAGATGGAGAGTGCTTCGCCCTGATAGCAGAGATTGTCGGGCAAAAGGCTGTTCGGGTCAAGGGCGGATGTGTTTGCCGGCGAAGCGGACCCTTGACGCGAACAGCCTTTTGCCTCAATCGCCTTTCACAGGGCGGAGCACTCGGAGCTTGCCGCAAACAGCCGCGCATAGACAGAGGGAGCCAGATCTGCCAGCGCGCTGTGCGGCCGGTGTTGATTGTAATGCGAGCGCCATTTGGACAGAACCTGCCGCGCATCTTCAAGCGTACGGAACCATTCAACGTTGAGGCACTCATCGCGCAGACGGCCGTTGAAGCTTTCGATGAAGCCATTCTCAACCGGCCTGCCTGGACGGATGAAGCAGAGTTGAACTCCGTTTTCGATTGCCCACGCTTCCATCGTGCGCCCACTGAATTCGCTGCCATTATCGACAGTGATGCTCGTTGGCGCACGCCCTCGTTCTGCAATCGCGTGCGACAGTGCCGCGGCTACGTCACTGCCACGCAAGCAACGGTCTGCCACGAGCGCGATACACTCGCGCGTGAACTGATCAACGACTGTCAGGATGCGGTAAGTGCGGCCATCTGTGAGCTTGTCGCTGACGAAGTCGGCAGACCAGCACTGATTCGACGCGGTCGCTGTCCCTTGCGGAATTTGCTGTCGGCGGCTGATCTTCTTGCGCTCCACACTGCGCACGGTCAGCAGCTCTTCGTCATAGATCCGGTAAACACGCTTGGCGTTCACCTGCCAGCCCTCTCGGCGCAGCAGGACGGTGAGCCGCCTGTAGCCATAGCGCACGTAGGTTGATGCAAGCTCGCGCAGTCGCAAACGCAAAGCCTCCTGGAGTGGGCGGCAGCTCTCATAGCGCAAGGTGTTCACCGCCAAGCCCAGGATGTGAGCAGCGCGACGCTCCGAGATTTTGCAATACCCGTACGCCTCTTGAATCCACCTCGCCAAAGGGCGCTTCTGGCGAGGCTTTACAGCTTTTTTGACACGATCTCCTGCAAGATCTGGCGGTCCAACGTTAGGTCGGCCACGATCCGCTTCAGCCGGCTGTTCTCTTCCCGCAACTGGCGCAGCTCGCGCAACTCCTGCACGCCCAGCCCGGCGTACTGCTTCTTCCAGAGATAAAATGTCGCCTGACTTACGCCCAGCTTGCGGCAGATCTCGGCAGTCTTCGCACCTGCCTCCTGCTGTTTCAATGCACTGATGATCTGTTCTTCCGTATGCGGCTGCTTCGGCATCTTGATTCCTCCTCTACTCAGCTCAGGAAGACCTCAACTGCCAAAATACTCTAATTCCACCTGACACAGTTCTTGGGGTTTGGGTCACGGCGCATGGAGAAGAGGTGCCTGCACTGGCCCAGTGCCGAAGATAGTCGCGTGCAGTTGACGCGCGAAGAATTTGTGCTTTTGATTGGCGGCATCGACTTGAGCGTGACGATGAGCGGAAGTGGTATCGCAGAACTGTTAACCAAGACGTGGAGTCATCGCTGGAAGTCGCATGAATACGGGCGATGCGATGACTTACCCACTCATGTACGACGCTTCCTCTTTTGGTGTATCGATGTGTTTTCCCAGCGCCTCCCGCGCGCGGACGGCTCAGTTCTTTGGAATAAGGACTTGGTCTTGGTTGCACGATCTGGGGAAGTCTATTTGGCGTGCTACGGTACTTCGAAGGAATGGAGGCACCGATCAGCAAACTACCGATCAGTATTGGCATCCAAATAGCGCGAACGATCCTTCTGGACCGAAGCGAATTGAAGAAAGTCTGTAGTACGGTCATAATCGAGTCCTCTCTGAAAGGGCGATCTGAAATCCCCCGTCACAACTAGCTGAGGGGGTTGAGGGGCGCACTGGAGAGGACGTTCGCGCCGTGGGGACGGCTTGAGGGAAGCGACACCAAGCAACCGAAGTGCCTGCGCTCTTTGCTGGCGCGCCTGGTGCGTTCGGTCTCCGGTCCGCAAGGACAAGCTTGGAACACGGAGCGACCAGACCGTTTACAAGACTCAATTGCATTTGGCGTTGGAGACGCGCCGAGCGCCGGTCGTTCTTGAGACTGCTTAGTGCTATTTGCCAGTGCGGCAGCCCAAGTCAAAGATGGCCGTGCAAGCCGAACAGGATTTGGAACTATCGAGCCTCGGTGGATTCGAGTCAATACATCGTTCATCGGTATGCTTCCAGTTCCTTGAGTGACCGCTACGACGGGCAAGGGGCCGTCGGCTCCTTGCCCGTCGTTGAATAACGACTTAAAACGGCGAATCGTCTGTGAGCTCGGTGCCGCTGTCGGCCTCTACCGAAATCGGTGCGGTTGTGTTGTCTCCAGCCGAGACGGATGCTTCTTCATTCGGTGCGGAGGATGGCTTACAGCTGAGCAGGCTGAAGCTCTCAATGACGATTTGGGTAAAGTCGTGCTGGATGTTGTTGTCGTCGGTCCAGCGCCTGTAGGCTAGATGGCCGACTACATGAAGGGGATTGCCTTTCTTGACGTACTTCTTGAGGACGTTGGCGGGTTTCTCGCCATACATGACGAGGTTGTGCCAAGCGGTGGTTTTCTTCGTCGCTCCAGTGTTTTTGTCCACGTACTGACTGTTGGTCGCCAAGGTGAAGCGGGTGACGGGAGTTCCGTTGGTAGTGTACCGGGTCTTCGGATCGCCCCCGACGTTTCCCAGCAGGATAGTTAGATTAACTGAACCGGACATAGCAGTGATGATTCCTCTCCAAGTGGTTTGGTGGTGGCTGTGCTCCTGGCCGTGCGATTCAGGCTGTCCGGGAAACTCGTGGGTTGTTGAACACGTCGGCACCGGGTGCGCGTTGGTAGTCGAAACAATACCTCAGAAAGGATGCGACATCCTCGGCGTCGTCTCCGAACAGCGTCACGCTACGGACGTGGCCATCGTCCTGTCGCGTGATGAAGAGGTCGGCAACGGCCCCGTCCGGTCGTAGCAGGAAGTTTGAGAGATCGGAGAGGCAGGGCGAGTCATAGCCGTCGATGAAATCAGCGACGGTCATTGCTAGTTCGTCTGCGAAGACAAAAGTTGCCATGGTGCAGGTTGGTTTAGCCTTGTCGGAATCCGCAGTTGTTGGTTCGTGGGAGCTGATCGTTAGATCAACGCTCAAGGAGAAAGAATATGGAGGGTAGGGTTTGAGCTTGGCTACTTTGCAAAATTGCAGAATGGCCAGAACTACGATTGAGTAAAGCAGGCAGGCAGCTGTGAAAAATGCGAAAGAGAAGAGCGTTACGTGAGGCATTGATCTCCTTCTCGGCGTTAAAGTGAAAACTCGATTGCTCTGCGTGTAGAGGACTATGGATGATGTCGATGGAGTACATTCATGTAATACAAATGCCGTTCCTGAGGCTTGTTCGTCATCTGGAGAGTGAACACTGCGGCATCGAAGGACGCGGCCCTCACAGGTCGCACTTTGTTCGGTCGAACAATATGTATCATACAGAAAAACTGTATCAAATAAAAGGTCCATCTACTACGCGGGTATAGTTCTGGCTCGGGTACGGAATCACTGGTGGCCCACAAGATCGGCAATGCTGCATCGCAGATTGCCTTGCCTGTGTCGGTTGCTACCGGAAGTCAGTAATGTTGGTGTCGACTGTCAGTGCTATCGGCGTCAACTCCGCTTCGCTTTGCCGAACGTGCGATCATCGAGGGCAGAGGGTCGCCAGAGTCTTTACACTCTCGTTACGCATGATGCCGAAACCCAATAGAGAGTGTTCCGGTTCCTTCAAGGCCTGGCATTCTTGAGAATGCGATCGACGTATCCATTGCTAAATCCGGACTGGGCGTTGCCGGTGTTGTAGAGCGACAGGGCGCGAAGAAGCGTGTCGGGATCGTTGTGGTTTGCTAACCTTTGAACGGCATACGCCTCAGCGAGGATGATTGCGCCCACGGAGACGTTGGTGCAAGGATCGAAGAGCCGCTCTGGATCGAGGTGAAATCGGGCGGCGTGGTCGGTGTTGATTTGGAGGAGACCAACCGAGACGGAGATCCGATGCTGAAAGAACCAGCGCATCCAGAGGATAGCCTCTTGTTTGGAATGCGGTTGCCGGGCAAGTTCGATCACCTGAGTGGTGAGCCCCAGTTCGCTGGCGACTTTCTGGGGACTATTGATACTGATCGCGTAGGGATGAAAGCTTGATTCCGTCGTCGCGATTGCTAGCATGGTATTGAGCGCCGCATAAGGAGCGCAGTTCTTGAACAGCGCGATCATCTGGTCCCGCGAATAGCGCACATTCGACTCTAGTCCGATGACCGCGGGTGCTTGTGCTTCGCAGGGAACTGCGGCCACAGAGAGAAGAATTATGAGGATGAATAGTGATTTGTTCATCTGTTTGTCGCACTTACGACGGGAATCCAAAACAGCCGCGACCACGCTTCGATGGCGGATCTCTGAATCTCAGCGATATAGGTGCCTTTCGTCCAATAGTCGTTTGCAACAGCAACGATCACTTCCGGATGGTGTTCGATGGAGATGAGGATGGGAGCGACGAGGATCTGTTCGTAGCAAATGATGGGCGCTACGCGCCTGCGGCCAACAGCGAGAGTCGACGGACCGAAATAGTGAATAGAGACTCCAATGTTGTCCCATGGTCTCCACATCGCGTATGGAATCGGAATCCGTTGTTGGAATGTTGCGGTGTACTCGCCACGCAAGAGAAGCTCGTTGCGGTAATGACCGCGGTGAGGCAGGTTTTCTTCCGCGCCGAAGAGGATCGACTGGTGGTTCTGTTTGAGTTCGGAGTAAGTCGATTGCCAAAAAACCTCGGCGGATGGTGTCCAGTGATTCACGACTCCTTCGGGAAAGACTTGGATCTGAGCATTCGAGTCGAGAGCGGTCTCCTGAACGTAAACGACAGCCTTATAGAGTGCCATTGGCGTCTGTTTGGATAGTTCTGAGCCTCCAAGCGCGGTGTCGTGGCCTTGCCAAACCGAAGCGATGATTGGAGAACCTGGGTGCGACAGATAGCAAATCGTACCGAGCACTGCAGCTGATATGAGCGAAGCGGTTTTGTACCTCGACAGTGTTCCAAAAAGAATGATGGTGAGGAAGAAACCCGCCCAGCCAAGTCCTGGAAACAGGACACCGGCAACGGTCAGCGGATTGACGACGCCTGTTGGCAGGAGAGCAGTGAGACACAGCCCGATGGGGAGTGCCCATGCGGCTTCCAGGCGAGGTGTCAAGAGCAACCAGACCCAAGGAAGTGTAAGAACAACCGCGGAGATGAGCCATAGAACCACGATTGAGAGCGGATGCATTCCAGCTGCGTCACCGAAGAACTGGGTAGCGCCAGGGATGACTTGCCAGATCGATGCGGCGTAGTAACAACTGAGTACCGCCAGGCGTTGTACCGGCCCCTTGGCATTCTTGAAGACGGTCGGCAATGCGAGGAGCGCCATGAGAGTGAAAAGGTGGCCGGACCAGGCGACGACGCCGATTGTCAGTGCGGCAAAACCCACCATCATGATGGTTTTAGAAGAGCCAGAGGGGTTTTGCATATTTCACCTTCTCGTCGAGACGGATTGGGCCGAAGTAGCGGCTATCGAAGCTGAAGCGGTTGTAGGAAGAAATGACCCACACAGTCCCAGGGGGAACCGAATATGTACCGAACGGGATTAGGGGCATCGGGCGTCCAATTCCATCCTTGGGATACTGTTTGGAATTCGCTAGCAACATGCCATTCACGGCCACCCCGCCTTCGTTCACAGTGACCGTATCTCCGGCCCACGCAGCGATCGGCTTGAGTAGCGGAGCGTACCCGTCGCCACATCCGAAACTCTTTGCCCGATACTGTCGTTCGATGGACACCTTCTCGGCGACTCCGGTGGGGCAGATGAGAAGATCGCTCCCGCTGTATGCAGGAACGATCCGGTAAAGCCCTGAGGGCAGGGAATTGGAAGCGATGTTGAGCCGGATGCCGCTGAATCCAAGACCGAGCACGATGCCGGCAACAGCGACCCCCGGTGCAATCGAGATGAAGAGGAGCCGTTTAACGTTCATTGGAGCTTCCTCCTGTGCCTCTTTGGATTTCGTAGATGCGGAAATCTCTGTCCATCTCTTCCATGCCCTCGTCGAGTTCGGCGAAGATCTCCTGCATCTCGTCCGCTGGCGCTAGTTGCTGCGAGATGATGGGTGTGGATTTGGTTTGTTCTGTCATTTCGTTGTCTCCTCTGTTGGGCTCTTGTTGCGAAGTTGGGATCTGTTTGTCGGAAGAGCGGTTCAGCGATGGACCGCCGGCATTTGAGGCTGTCGAAGCTGTGGACGAATCCTGATAAGGGAGATCGAGCAGTGTCGCGGTCTGAACTCGGATAGGGCCCTGGATCATGCCGCTTGTGGGTGACGAGGCTTGTGTGCGGTAGAGCTTGCCTGCCGAGAGGATATTGCCGTCATGCTCGATGGTGAAGAACGTCTGTGGGGGCGTGATTGTAGACCTCTTTCGAAGTGTAGGATCTTGGAAATAGAGAAGCTGTTTGCCGAAGATTGGTGATTGTCCTGCGATGAAAATGAGCATAGCCCCTGGCGCCACAATGCGCTGGGCTTCCCCATGCCCTTCTTTGGTTGGACCTGGAAGGCGCATGAGTTCATCGACCGTGATGAGTGGCCGGGAGATGTGGTCAACGTTGGTCGTCACGTTCGTTGCCAGTGGGCTGGTGCGGGAGCCGCTGTAGCTGACGGCTGCTCTGAGGATCGTGGCCGTTCCCGCCATCTTGGAAAGTGCCTCTGCGGTCTCAGTTTTGTTGGGTGCAAACGCGATTCGAATATGGCAGTTGGAGATGATGCTTTCGTGGTTGCCGTATGTGTCTTTGAGCTGCTCGATGTCCTGGGTAATCAGGTATGCCTTGATGCCGTAGCCGGCGATGTAGGCAAATGCAGTCTGGAAGATCGGCATTTTTCCCAACGTCGGAAACTCGTCGATTAACAGCAAAACATGGTGGTCCGGGCGGGCTTTGAAGGTTTCGCCAGGCTTGAGTTCCTGTTGCAGTCTGGAATTCCGCACAGCTTCGAGTTCCTCGGTCAACCGATTCACCGTCATGGTAAAGATGAGTCTGAGCAGTGGTTTGAGGCGCTCGATGTCGCTTGGCGGCACAACCAGATAAAGACTGACTGGGTACTTGAAATGCTTGAGGTCGTTGATCGTGAAGTCGCTCTGTTCGATACTGCGTTGAACGAGGGGATCGCTGTACAGGATGAGTGCCGTTTTTGCCGTGGACAACACGCCCGAGAACTCCCTTTCTTCCCGGTTGAGCATCTCCTGCATCTTTTCGAGAACGACAGGATGTACGAGCGACTTCTGGCCGTCGCGGAGACTCCAATAGTTCGTGGAATCGACGTGAGGGGTTCTCATGGCTTGGGAGAAGTATTCGCGGGCTAGGTTGATCTGCTGTGAATCCATCTCTTCGAGATCGATAGGCAATGTCAGGTCGGACATGAGCGGGGTGAGCGAGTTCGACAGTTCTGTCAGCGTCGCAAAGCGATTCTTCCGTCGAGCGACATAGCAAAGATGCAGAATGAGTCCGGTCACGAGACTGGTCGCCGACTTGATCCAATGTTCGTCCTGAGCGCTTTCTGTGCCGGTTCTGCAGAGCATCTCCGCAATGTTCTGCGCGTCGGATACTTCGCGGAGCGTACCGACGCGGACTTCGGCTAGCGGGTTGAAACGCGCGCCATGTTCTTCGACGGGAGCGAAACGAAAGCAGACATGGCCCGCAGTAGATCGATAGCCGGCTGTTCTGTCCCAGTTTTCACCTTTGATGTCGAAGATGACCGCGCTCGCTTCCCACGCGAGCAGCGTTGGAATGACGAGGCCGACGCCTTTGCCGGATCGAGTCGGAGCAAACGCGAGAATATGTTCCGGGCCTGAGTGCCGCAAGTATTCGAGCGAGTTGGTTTTCACATCATGCCAGGCGCCGATGTAGACGCCGTGTTCTTGATGAACGAGTCCAGAGTTGCGAACTTCCGTTTCCGTGGCCCAGCGTGCACTTCCGTGAAGATCTTCGGTATCCTCGGTGAGTTTCTTGTTGCGATGGATATTGAGTGCGGCGACTACAAAGAGCGATACTGCGAAGCCAGCTGTCGCAATCAAGGTAGAGGTCAGCAGAGGCTGGCGCACGAGTGGTTCCTCTGAATTACCGAACCTGAGTATCCAGAGGAACCACTTGTACGGAGCGTACAACTTGAACGAACCAATTTGAAACAGAGGAGGGCCGAGTGCAGGCTGGTAATCGAAGTGCGAGGCGATGTGTTGAGTGGTGACGACGTTGGTTGCGATGATGAGAAATAGGCCGAGAAGAATTGAACGCCAGTTGTAGTTGCCGAGGTATCCTGGCAGCAGCGGCCTTCGATAGAGAGGGTTGGTTACGTTCATTGTCGATCGCTCCTGTTGGGTGCTACGCAGGTGTACGGTCCGATGTGGCTGACAGCCTGTTGAAAGAACCTTATGTTGTGGCGGTAGGTATCAGCCGGCATTGCAGGACTTCTCTACGTGTGACACTCTCTTGTCTGACTTGCGGGAAGAGAGCTGGGATGCTGCTACACGGTGGTAGCAGCATCCCAGGCTGATGGATCGAGCAAGCTAACCTGTGGTGAAGAATTACCGGCCATGTTCTTGCAAGGAATTTGTCCGTGCCGCACGGCGCTGTTCTTTCTCTTCAGGAGTCCGGCCAGACTGGTTGGAGTGATACCATGCGCATTTGCCAAAGATCGCGGCGAGCTCTTCTCGTTTTCCAGGAAGAGGCTTGACTGCGATGCGCAGGTTCTGGATCGTTGCGCCAATTGGCGGCCGTTCGATGTTGATGGCGAAGGTTCCGTTAAAGTTCTTCGTCCCGGCCGCGCCAGTTTCGACCCCAGCCGCAAGGACGGAAAATTCCTTCAGTGCTGCCTTCTTGCAACTTGCAAATACATCCTTGTCGAAGGACTTCAATCCTTTGGTGGCAGACGCATGGTGGTAGAAGGCTGTAGCCAGAAACTTCTTGGCGACATCGGGATTGAGCAAGGAAAAGGACTCCCTGGTGTATTTGTCGTTGAGACAGTTGATCTTCGACGCCAGCATGGTCTTGGCTAGTTGACGATGGTGTAGTGTGTGTTCCTGACGTGCGGCACAGTAGTCATGCTTGGTTCTCAGTAGGGCGTCTTCCCTGGTCTCGCCGTCGCGCACCTCGATCGGTCGTGTCCGCCGGTCGAGGTGTGTCTGGAAGTCCTTGTCACAGGCTGCCTTCTGCTCGGGTGACAGAGCATCATACCCATCCTTCTCGCGAAGATATGAGCCGTGTTGGGGGGCTTCCGCTTGATTTTCCAGGGCATCAAGTTCCTGTTGTGCGTCGGTTTGCTGGATCGCAGAGTCCCTGCGGATTTTGGCGAGACGACCTGCTCGGTTTCCTGTTCGTGCGTTCTGGAACTCCGGCGTCCTGCCTTCGTGGCCTTCTCACTGATTTCGAGATGTGCAATTTGTGTCGCCATACTCTTGGCATCTCTTTCTGTGCGCGGCTCGTGCGCACGGTTGAAGTTGGAGTCAACGGTTTTCTATCGTTCTAGTGCGCTCAACTATGTTCGGAGGCCATTGTGCGGTGCTGGAGGCAGTGTTGGACTCCTGCGTAGTCGTAAATATAATACATCAAGAGTATAATAAATGAAGTGAGCATAACTTATGTACTCATGCGGGGGGGTGAATAGTCTTGTTTATCTGATCTTCCGTGAACGCGCCTGCGCCGCGTTCGGCCGGTCTGGCGGTTTGGTCGGGATGTTCTGAGTTGCTCGATGGTTTGAGCGGCCTCCATATATAAGGAGCGGGGAACTGTGCTGCCTGATGCTAGTTCACGCACGTGGAATGCAAGTTCCGAGTCGCCAGAGTGAGATGAGCTGACTTGGAGGTCGAGAATGTCGTCAATTGGTTCTATGCGGGTTGCGCCTGGTGCGAATTGAGATGTTAGAACTCAAAGGACGTTACTTCCGTAGGGAATTCGAAGGGAGGTGTTCAAGAGGTGGCCGACGTATTTAGGTCCGGATTGCGTAGAGGAAACTGAGGCAAGAACTGTCCATCAAGATCGATTGTGATTTGTCCTTCAGTCATGTACTTATCGGCTTTCCGTCTTTGGTGCGCGGGTTTTGATGTTGCGGTGTAATCCCCGGAGCGCAGACTGGCGGAGTCGGACAACTCGGTCGATGATTTCTTGGTGCTTTCCTTCATGCACAGAGACTTTGAACGCGAGTTGTCCCGCGGGAGTCTTGAGAACTGTCAGGGTAAGGTTTCCACCGACGTTGTCCTTTGCTTCGGGGGCTTGAGATGCTTTCAAAATCTCAAGCATTCTGTGCGCATAAGCGGCGGGCTGGAGGCACGAGAGCAGTTCCTGGATATCGGTCTCATCGGTAAAGATGAGGTCAGCGGCTTTATCTGTTCTGAGTCTGGTCTCGATCGAGTGCAACCGACCAGCTCGAAGCTGAAGAGGATTGGCCATCTGTCTCTCCCAGTCGAGGGCGTGCTGCATGTCAAAATCGGTGAATTCGACGAAGATGCCATATTGGACGGCTGTTCTGGCGACTGCCCGCTTCCATTCCTCAGTTCCAGTGCAGGCAATCCGCGGTCCATATTTCCGGACGGCCATCTCCAGTCCAAAGACAATTACCGGATCGTCCTGGTTGAGTACGGTTACGAGGCGCCCGCGGTCGATGACCGAGACCCGGCCGTTCAGCATGTACGACACGTCGCCGGTCCTGCGGTCGATCGTCCAGATGCGTGTTGTGGCGATCTGTTTAGCGAGCATCTGCTCTCTTTGCTGAGACGCAAGCCGTTGTTGCGCGAACTGGCTCCAGTCGGATTCGTCCTGATTATCGGGAGAGGGACCGATATGTAGGGCACTCGTCTCCAGCCTGGCATCGAGTCTGCGCTGATTGCGTTGGTCGGCATAGCGCCATCCGCGCAGTTGTGCGGCCGCCCGCGCATCTCCTTCGCCGGCCCTGTCCGCGACCCATGAGCGGAGATCCTTGGGAAATGCCTCATGGCGCCTTTGTTGAATGGACAGCTTCAGAGCGCGCACTTCGAGCACCGAGTGGGACGTAGCCTGGGAAAGCAGAGCTTTCTTGGCTGGCCACGTCAGGGCGGATGCACGAATCTCCTTCTTTTGTTGCCTCAAGACCTCTAGAAGAGATTGCCTGTCCCTCCTGCCGTTAGTCGTGATGGCCTTGCATACTTCCCGTTGCCGATTACGATACTGGTTATAATCCGCCATCAAGGCAACTCTGTCGGCGCGTCGTTGCTCTTTCCTTTCTTCCCTCAGGGCGCTATTACGAACAGGCGTACGAACCGCGTGCTGAGCGGCTGTATATCCGGATGTCGAGGCGGGTGTCCAGACCCCAAGAGCTGTCTCTGTGGCTTGACGATTTGTCCTCCCTGCGAAATTGTTGCGGAATACATCGGACGCTTTCACCCGGATGTTGTAGTCAACCGTAAGGACTGTATATCCGCCAGATGTACCTTTCTCAAGCCTCAGATGGGCTTTCCAGAGAAGGCGATGGAGGTCGTTCCACGTGACATTCTGGTGCGTCAGAAGCTTCCTCACGCTGGGGGCTACTTCCCGACGTACGTAGGATTGGAACGATTCCTGATCTTGGTAATGTTCAAACTGTGCAGCGGCGCCTGAGGGAGGCTGTTGATCCGATCTGAACGCCGCACGTTCGTGTCGTGATGTGGGCACAGCCTGTTGTGTGCCTTCATCCCACCGTGCAAGTCCGGGCGTATGAGCCCAACCGTACTTGGTTTCAAGTTGCCGTGCTGCAGTGTGTAGTAGGGTATGGGACTGATGTGGCGTTATTGCTCGAAGGCTCCCCGGATGTACTTTGTTGACCATTATGTGAATATGGAAGTGCTTCTTATCGTTGTGCGCGACGATCATGCATTGATGGTCTTCGTAGCCGAGTGCTTTCAATGTGTGCAATGCTGCATCTGTCCATTGTGGCCGGGTGGGACGTTCCTCTGGAGGCCATGACAGTTCGTAATGGCATACCGCATCTTTACATCGATCATTGAGAGCAGCTACACCCTGCATCTCTGCCGCTGCGGTATCGAAGCCAAGGAGATTCCGCGACAAGACAACATCCCCTCGCAAACGGAGCTCTCCGGTGCCTGCGTCATGCTCTTGTGTCAGGTATTCATGAAGCCGCTTGAAGCTGCTGGAGTGCTTTCGTGTTGGTTGCACCTTGACGATCATGTTCGCTTGACTACGACGGCTTCAAGCGCTCGCACTGCGCCGATTACCGCCGACAATGTCGCATTCAGTCCCTTCCTCAGGCTCTCTTCATCCGGCAGTTCTTTGATCTGACTGAGCAGATGTTTCTGGAGCCCACCGAGTCTTGCGAGTTCGCCTAGAGCCTTTTGGTCTATCTTTGAAACGACCCGCTTGTTCAGCGCAATCCTACGCATGTACTCGCTCACGGTTAGGCCGGCTATCCTGGCCTGCGCTTTGATCGCGGCTTTCTCTTGAGCGGTCATCCTGATGAAGATTCGTAGGGTGGCGCCCTCTGTTCGCTTCGGTCTGGCCATAGCCTTCTCCGATTCTGTGGGGTCTCGGGGCGTAGCCCTGAGCAAGATGCGCAACCATTTCTCCGAGTAGCCGCAGGCGGATTGGAGAAATGGTGGTGGGTGCACGGAACCCTGCAGGGGTTTTGTGCGCACAGCGCCCATCTTGCCGTCTCTCTGAGTCATTTCGCTCCCATTGTAATACATAAAACATGTAATAATAGTTCTGCCGTTTGATTGTGCCGCTGATGATCGCGGAGGTGGGGAAGAGGGATGGGGAAAGAGCGACGCAGAGCGCAAGTGTTCACCGCAGAGCAAGTGGAGGGGCTTCGCACATATCTGGCTCAAAAGGAAACGGAACCCCCACCGCATCCAGAGACCTTCATGATGGGGGAGATTGTGCGAGCTGTGTACCCGGAACTGAAGAAGTTGAGGGCGAATGGCTATTCGCTGAAGTTATTGGTTCGTGTTTTAGAAGAGCAGGGCGTCGTAATCACCGCGAATGCTCTTTCGACATATATGACCAAACTTGCGTCGCCAAAGGATCAGCAACAACCAAGGGCCGTTCGTAAAGATGGTTCGGTGGCTTCATCAACTGTTGAGGAAAAGCGTGGACAGTTCCAGATGAAGCCGGACGTGACCCTGTAAGAGAGGAGTGAGGTGCATGGCAAGGGTGTTCTTCGTAACCGGCAGCAAGGGCGGAGTGGGAAAGTCAGTAGGCTCGATCGGTCTGCTCGACTATTTCGAGATGCGGAATCGAAAGGTGTCGCTGGTGGAGACCGATACGGCGAACCCGGATGTTGGCAAAGCCTACCAGAAAGATGTGAAGTCGTTCTCGCTCGTGAATCTCGATGAGAACGAAGGGTGGCTCGATCTTCTGGACATAGTCGATGCGAGCAAGGACGATGAGGTTGTTGTCAACACAGCCGCGCGAAACAATGAAGGGGTGAATCGCCACGGCTCAATGTTCGACGAAAAGTTGAATGAGTTTGGCTGGCCCTTCATCTCGCTATTCGTTATCAACCAGCAGCGAGACAGTTGCGAGATGTTGAGCGAGTACATGAATGTGGTGAAGCACGGTAGGATTCATGTCGTTCGGAATCGCTTCTTCGGCATGGCCCCGTCGTTGTTCGAGTTGTACGACAGCTCTGCTTTGCGGAAGTCGGTAGAGGCAAGGGACGGGTTGTCGCTGTACCTTCCGCAACTTGCTACACGTGTCACCAACCTCGTACAGAGCAATCGTCTGACCCTCGAAAAGGCATGGCAGAGTACGACGTTGGGGAGCAGGGCAGAGATCGAGCGGTGGCGTCGCGAATGCGCTCAGAACATCTTCGATAGGGTTTGTGACGATGATTCAGCCGAGTGACGATCTATACAGTGTCTTTCTTGCGGATCTGTCCGAGTCTGAACGCGAGCGCGTGAGATCGTATGCAGACACATTCGGGATCGAGCCGACAGATGCCGTGTGGGCGTTGATGATCGTGCTCGGCAGGTACAGCGACCTCTATGAAGCGGTCCCTGAAAAGATCAACATAACCGTGCAGGGCATCCTGGAGAAAATCCGGTCGGCTGCGGCAGCGGAAGCCGAGTCGTCTAGGGTTCGTTTGCAGGCATCCCTGACGGATGCGGTCGTTGGCGCAGCCGAGTCCGTGGCGGCGAGGAGGGGTCTACGCGATCTGCTGAAATGGACCGCGATTGTTTCAGCGTCCGGAGTCTTTATGTTGACGGGGGTCTTTGTCGCTGGCTATTGGATGGGGTTCGACCATGGTCGTACACGCGGCTTCAATGCAGGCGTCGAAGGGCGTCTTGTTTCGTCATGGGCGCTTTCCACGGATGGACTGCGGGCATATGAGCTTTGGGAAGCCGGTGAGTTGGTACATTTAACCGCTTGCGATCGGCCCGGCTGGAAGTTGGAGTCTGGGATTTGTTACCCAAAGCCGGATGAAGGGAAACTGTATGGTTGGCGCGTCCGGTGAGGCCGGGCGCAAATCAGGTGCACCTCAACAAGTTGGAAAGGTGAATGGCTCATCATGGAATTGTCTCTGCGTTCTCAACCATCTGCCGACAAGAAGCCTGCAATTCGCGCTGACGAGAAGTTGCTTTTGAGCCGCAGGGAAGCTGCACAGCTGCTCTCCATCAGCCAGCGTGCGTTGGATTATCTGGTAGCGACTCGACGCTTACCGACCAGGAGAATTGGTGGACGTGTGCTGATTCCGATGGCCGACCTGCGGAAGTATGCTCGTTCCGATCATCCGGAACCGCTTGCGGGGTGATCGCGGCTCGGTGCGTGGGGAGCAAGATGAATGGTCTTTTCTCGCTGTTAACGGGCATGTTTTATAATCAATATAGATATTTACATCTATATTGATTATGGTACACTTTCGACATGGAGACGCACATGGACCGCCTACTGAAGTACGCCGGCCAGCAGTCAGTTATTCGGCCCCGTGATCTGGACAGGCTGAACATACCGCGCAACTACCTGGGCCGGCTTGTCCGAGCAGGAAAGCTCGAACGGGTTGGCAAGGGACTCTATTCTTCGAGCGAGATTCCGCCTACGGAGAATCGGACGTTGGTGGAGGTCTGCCGCAAAGTGCCACAGGCCGTGGTCTGCCTCTCGTCCGCGCTGCGCTTCCATGAACTCACGACCGAGAATCCCTTTGAGGTATGGATCGCTCTCAAGCAGGGAGCCTGGACGCCCAGTTTCGAGTATCCGCCGATTCGCGTGGTGCGCTTCTCCGGCCCGTCCCTCACCTTCGGCGCTGTGGAGCATATGGTCGAGGGTGCCAAGATCAATATCTACAGCCCGGCAAAAACGGTTGCCGACTGTTTCAAGTTCCGGTCGAAAGTAGGAACGGAACTTGCAATTCAAGCTCTTCGGGAGTGCTTTCGCGAGAAGAAGGCATCGATGGACGAACTTTGGGAGGCGGCAAAGATTTGCCGGGTCGCCAACGTGATGCGTCCATATATGGAGTCTCTCTCTTGACCAAGAATGTCACCAATCTCACGGCTTCTGTCCGGCAGCGCCTGGCGAATCTGGCGCGGCAGCGAAATGAGGATTTTGGGCTGCTTCTGACGAAATATGCGCTGGAGCGCCTCCTCTTCCGCATCAGTCAATCGGAATACCGGAAGATTTTCGTTCTCAAGGGCGCACTGCTTTTTGAACTCTGGACAGAGCAAGCCCACCGGCCGACTCGCGACGCGGATTTTCTTTCCAACGGCGACAACGATCCGAGTCGTTTTGAATCCATCTTCAAAGAGATTTGTGCGCTCACCGTCGATGAAGACGGTCTCCAGTTTGATCCGGCGAGCGTCAAAGCGCAGCGCATCAAGGAAGATGCGGACTATGAAGGGGTCCGTGTCACCTTCCTGAGCTATTTGGAGAGGGCGCGGATTCCAATGCAAATCGATATTGGGTTCGGGGACACCATCACGCCCCCGCCAGTCGAAACTTCTTTTCCAACGATCCTCAACGGGCCGGCGCCGTTGCTGCTCGCCTATCCCAAGGAGACCGTGGTTGCTGAGAAGTTTGAGGCAATGGTGAAGCTCGGCATGGCGAACAGCCGCATGAAAGACTTCCACGACCTGCGCTCTCTCTCATTGCTCTTTTCGTTCGATGGAGAGATTCTTGCCGAAGCAATCCGGAGGACATTTGAGCGGCGTAAGACTGCGCTTTCCACTGCCGCCGCGCCGCCGCTTGCGTTCACGGCGGAGTTTTTTGAAGATGAATCGAAGCAACGCCAGTGGGCCGCATTCAACACGAAGAACCGGCTCTACATCGAGACCGTCCCTCTGAAACGCGTCGTGGGCGACATCGAGCGGTTCCTCATGCCGCTCCTGACCGGGTTGACAACCGAGGGGCACCGTAACATGTCATGGCCTGCAGGAGGCCCATGGCGGGAACGATCATGCCACCACAACGACAGCGGTCAAGAGCTGTGGCAGGATCTGAAAATGCGTTAGCTCCCTGGACTCAGACTCAGGAGAATTAAGATGCGATATGCCGTCGCTAGTGCGGAATACGAACGCGAGCAGAGTAGAATAACTCTCGCTTAGCGCTACGGCCTCTTGATGTGGGCTGGAGCGCAGATCGGGAAGCTGGATGCGGTGGCTCTATCTGATGGCGATGTCGAGATGTATCTGCAACCCATGTAAACTCAAGAAGGAGGGTTTAATGAGTACGAAACAACTATTGGCCGAAATAGATCGTGGCATCAACGCTTTGCAGAAGGCGCGTGCCTTGTGTCTGAAAGGTGAGGCTGTTGCCCCGAAGGCTAAAGCAATCGCATCTAAGATAGCCAAGGTAACACAGGTGCCAGCAAAGAAGGCTGGTAAGGGCGGCATGAGTGATGAGGGCCGAGCCAAGATCGCCGCTGCTCAGCAAAAGCGCTGGGCTAAGGTTAGGCGGGAAAAGAACAAGGCAGCTAGGGCGGCTAAAGCCGCTTTGGTCGTTCCCGCAGCAAAGTAACTCATTCTTACACATATGCATAAAGGCCCCGAGGCTATCAACCTCGGGGCCTTTATGCTTGGTGGTAATTGCCCCGGCCAGTGCATATCGAGCAAAACAGCAAATGCCTCAGGTTCGGTCATGGTAGCTGGTCACACCCCACCGAAGGGCGTCGGCGAGGAGTTCTTGTCAATGGTGCGGATCGGCCTCGTGACCACGGAAACCTTGCGCGAAGGCGATTTGACCCTCGTTGGCGCGGCCCACCGATCGGTGAACCGAACCTCGTCTCCTCGAGCCTCTTCCAAAACAATCTCCCTCTAGCCGGCCACGCGCTGGGGGATTCACGGGCCTTTTATTTTCGCAATATCGTGAAATGTTAGTCTGCGCGAAAGGGAGAGACGAACAATGAGGCTTCTCGCTATCGTGCTTCTAACTGGCGTGATAACGCCAATCTGTGGGTTGACCGGCCTGGCTCAAAGTGCCTCCTCTGTCGGACCGGCGACGGTTTGGTACAGCGAACAATTCACCATGCACTCCAAAGCTGTCGGGCGAGACTTCCTGATTCAGGTGGCGAAACCGGTTAAGCCGCAGGCCGGCAAAGTGCCGGTGATTTATCTGCTCGACGGCACAGCGCTTTTTGGAGAAGCCGCTGACATTGTGATTGCGAATGGCAACTTTGGCGACGCGGCACCAGCTTATCTCGTGGGCATTAGCTATCCCAACGCCGGTGTGGGGGAATGGCTCAGCCTAAGAAACCACGACCTCGTCCATGTCCACATCTCCGATTCGATCGCGCCCATTCGGGGTACGGGCGACGGCGCCTTGTTCCAGAAGTTTCTGATGGAGGAACTGCGCCCGCTGATCGCGAGCCGCTATCCAGTCGACGACGGCAAAGCAATTCTCGCCGGTCATTCATTTGGTGGCTTGTTTGCCGTCCACATGCTGATGGATGTGCCGGGCGGATTCAGCGGGTATCTGGCCTGCAGCCCGGCTTTTTGGGCAGAGCCGCGGTTGCTTGAGAAAGCATCGGCGTTTCATTCCTCTGACCCATTGAGGATCTTCCTCGGCGTTGGCTCCAAAGAAGAGGATCAGCACAAAGATTTTCGCATGATCGGGAACTTACAGGATTTCGCAAACAAGCTGAGGGATCACGATTCCGGCGTCAACCTGAGCTTTACCGTCTTCGAGGGGAAGACGCACGGCGCAGTCGTCAATGAATGTCTATCGAACGGCTTGTTGTTCCTGCTTCCCGTGCCGCCGCCTTCCGCGACTCACTAACCCGGCGACCTGGCATGGTGCGACATTGGGGAGCAGGGGCAGAGATCGAGCGGTGGCGCCGCGAATGCGCTCAGAACATCTTCGATAGGGTTTGTGGCGATGATTCAGTCCAGTGACGATCTGTACAGCGTCTTTCTTGCGGATCTGTCCGAGACTGAACGGGCGCGTGAGGTCGTATGCAGACACATTCGGGATTGAGCCGACAGATGCAGTGTGGGCGTTGATGAGCGTGCTCGGCAGGTACAGCTGGCCTGCCCGAAGTTTTGTACCAGTAGGATTGTTAGTGTAGCGCAGCGACCTCTATGAAGCGGTCCCTGAAAAGATCAACATAACCGTGCAGGGCATCCTGGAGAAAATCCGGTCGGCTGCGGCAGCGGAGGCAGAGTCGTCAAGAGTTCGTTTACAGGCGGTCCCTGACGGATGCGGTTGTTGGCGCAGCCGAGTCCGTGGCAGCAAGGAAGGGTCTGAAATGGAGTGCGATTGCCTCTGTGGCCGGAGTGTTCATGCTGGGTGGGATTTTTGTTTTCGGCTATTGGATGGGTTTCGACCACGGCCGTGCACGCGGCTTCAATGCAGGTATCGAGGGGCGTCTTGTTTCGTCGTGGGCTTTTTCTACGGATGGGTTGCGGGCATACGAGCTTTGGGAAGTCGACGAGTTGGGACATTTGACCGCTTGCGATCGCCCTAGCTGGAAGTTGGAATCAGGGGTGTGTTACCCGAAGCCGGATGAAGGGAAGCTGTATGGTTGGCGCGTCCGGTGAGACCGAACGCAAATAAGGTGCAACTCAACAAGTTGGAAAGGTGAATGGCTCATCATGGAATCGTCCTCGCGTCCTCAACCATATGCCGACAAAAAGCCTGCAATTCGCGCTGACGAGAAGTTGCTTCTGAGGCTGCGCAGCTGCTCTCCATCAGCCAGCGTGCGTTGGATTATCTTGTAGCGACTCGCAGCCTACCGACAAGAAGAATTGGTGGACGTGTGCTGGTTCCGATGGCTGACCTGTGGAAGTACGCCCGCGCCGACCATATAGAACCAATTGCTGGGTGATCGGGGTAGCGCGGGCCTGAATACCTCAATCTAGGTTAGGTCATCTCGTGAACGGGTTAGCAATCTCAGTAAGTGCCCTTCTTGTGTGATAGTGGCGGTTGACCGAAAAACAGCCACTATACAGCCACCATCGTAAAATATATCCATTGATAACGAATGTAGCCATGTTTATAATCAGGCATATATAAAGGAGGACAGGTGTATGGCACGCGGAGTATGGGAGAAAGTTCCCGGCTGCGGGATTTGGTGGATTCATTACGTCGATGCCGAGGGCAAGCGCCGCCGGGAGAAGGTCGGGCGCAAGGCAGACGCGATCAAGCTCTACCAACAGCGGAAGGCCGATGCCAATGCTGGCCGGAAACTGGCGAGGCCATTGCGGTCCCGCGAGCGAACCTTTCAGGAGTTTGCAGACAATGCGATTGCCTACGCGAAGAAACATAAAGCCAATCCGGCAGATGACGAGCAAAAGATCGGTCTACTGGCCGCGGAATTCGGAACACGGGCTGCGTCTTCTCTGACGCAGCAGGAGCTCGAAGCGTTTCTAGAATCTCGGAAGACGAGCCCAGCGACATTTAATCGCTACCGCGCTACGCTCAGCATGATCTTCAGAGAGGCCATTCGCAACGGATGGACGGAGCGGAATCCGGCTCGTCTCATTAGGGCCAAGAAGGAGAACAATGCCCGCATTCGCTTTCTTTCCGATGAGGAAGAGAAAAGGTTGCGCAAGGTCCTGGCGCAGGACTATCAGAATCGGTACCTCAACGAGTTCGAGATGGCTCTCCATACCGGAATGCGGCGCTCGGAGCAGTTCAGCCTCGAGTGGGCGCAAACCGATTTGAAGGCCAAGCGAATCCATCTGCTGAAGACGAAGAACGGCTCCGACCGGGCGATACCTCTCAACTCGGTGGCGGTCGCAGCTCTAGAACGGCAGTGGGAGGTCTCCGGGCAGTCGGACCGGGTCTTCGTAACGGATGACGGGAAGCCGTTTATCCGCAAACCTATCCGGCGCTGGTTTGAGGAGACCGTCCTCAAGGCCAAGATTCTGGACTTCACCTGGCATTGTCTTCGGCACACTTTCTGCAGCCGGCTGGTTATGGCGGGGGTGCCGCTGAAGACGGTTCAGGAGTTGATGGGGCACAAGACCATCCAAATGACGGCCCGGTACGCCCATTTGTCGCCAGGACACCTTCAGAACGCGGTGGAACTCCTCAGCGCGGGAAACAGCCACCCAACAGCCACCGGGGAGCGCACAAAACCAACAGCCACCAGAACAGCCACCAGACTAAAAAAGGCCACCTTGGAGGGTAGCCTTTGAACTTTTGATCCTTCTTGTAAATCTTTCTATTTGCTTGAGTTGTCTGGCGGAGAGGGGGAGATTCGAACTCCCGATAGCCTTGCGACTATGTCTGATTTCGAGTCAGGTGCGTTCAACCGGGCTCCGCCACCTCTCCGTTGTTCCTAGTTTAACGGCAAAGCCCTTCCCTTGCAATGCAGGGTGGCCGGTGCCGTACGCAAAGAGCAGAAAGAGGAGATGCGGCGCACAAAGAGGAAGATTGCGCTTGACACGCCCCCTGCTTCGGATCAATATATGACTGTTAGTCAATAATGATTAAGAGAATATAAATGAACTCCGGTCAGATTAACCCGGCCGTTCCCTACAAGCCCCTCTCTGCGGAGGGCGTTCCGGGCTCATTGCCGGTGGCGGGCCGCCGCCAGCGCCGCGCCGAGGAGACGCGGATTCGCCTCTTTCGTTCGGCCCTGGAGCTGATTGCCGAGCGTGGGCTGGCGCATGTAACTGTCGAGGACATTACCGAAGCCGCCGACGTGGGCAAGGGAACGTTCTTCAACTACTTCGCCACCAAAGATCACGTTCTGGGCGTGATGGCCGAGATTCAGGTGGCCAAGGTGAAGGAAGCCGCCTCGCGCGCTGCCATCGGCGATCGGCCGATCCACGACGTGCTGCATCGCATGGTGCAGCGGCTAGCCGAGGAGCCTGGCCGGAGTCCCAGCCTGGCCCGCGCCTTCATCTCGTCGTTCCTGGCCAGCGAAAGCGTCCGCAGCATTATCAAAGCCACGATGCTCGAAGGCCGGGCGACGGTGGCCGGGGTTATCGCTGCCGGGCAGGAGCGCGGAGAGATCGACCGCTCGCTTGTGCCGGAGATGGCCGCTACGCACCTGATGCAGTCCTGTCTGGGCACGGTGGTCTTCTGGTCGCTGCATGAGCTGCCCAGCCTCGCCGACTGCCTGGAGGCAACATTTCAGCACTTCTGGAGATCGGTCGCCGTCTCCGGCAAGGAGCAGGCATCATGAAACAGAAAACTTCAATCCCGCATATGGTTCTGGTCGGGCTTCTGGTGATGGGAGTCTTTCTCCTGCTGGCCCCCGTGGCGCGCTGCCAGGCTCCGCAACCCGCGCCGCTGCGGCTTACGCTGGCCGATGCACTGCAGAAAGCGCTGCAGGCAAACCTGAGTGTGCTGCTGGCCGGAACGCGTACGGAGGAAGCAGAGGGCACGCGGCTGCGCCGTCTTTCGGCTGCGCTACTGCCGCGCGTCAATGCCGAGGCGGCCGCCAATCTACAGAACCATAATCTGCGCGCGCAAGGACTTTCCTTTCCCGGAGTGCCGGGGATGGTCGGGCCGCTCTCCAACTACGATGTGCGCGTCTATGCCCAGCAGAATGTCGTCGATCTGCAGAGCTACCGCACGCTGAAGGCCAGCGAGCAGGCGCTGGAAAGCTCGCGCATGGACGAACGCGATGCGCGCGACCTGATTGTGCGCGCGGTGGCCGCGATGTATTTGTCGGCGCAGTCGGCAGAAGCGCGCGTGGATGCAGTCAACTCTCGCGTAACGGACTCGCAGACACTGCTGAAGCTGGCCACCGACAAACACGATGCGGGCACGGCGACCGGCGTGGACGTGCTGCGCGCGCAGGTGCAGTTGGCCAACGATCAGCAGGCGCTGCTGGAAGCGCAGAACCAGTTGAAGCAGTCGCTGCTGATGCTGGCGCGCAACCTCGGCATTGCCCCGGCAACTCCGCTGGAACTGGCTGAGCCGCTGCGCTACGCGGAGTTGAAGCAGGCGAGCGCGGAAACATTGACGAGTGCGGCTCTCGGCTCCCGCGCAGATTATCTTTCGCTCGCCAGCCAGCGCAAGGCGCTGGTGACGCAGCAGCAGGCCAGCCGCGCACGCTTCTATCCGAAGCTCAGCGTGAACGGCAACATCGGCGAACTGGGCCGCAGCATCGGGGGCATGCAGACCACGGGACTGATCCAGGGACAGATGGACTTCACGCTCTTCGATCGCGACCGCAACGGCGAAGCGCTGGAACTGGCCGCACGTCTGAAGCGCATCGACGACCAGATGGACGACCTGCGCCGCGGCGTGGACGAGGAGATTCGCGAGTCGCTGCTCACTCTGGACTCCGCGCAGCAGCAGGTGGCTGTGGCCCAACAGGGACGGGAGCTTGCGCGCCGCGAGTTAACTCTGTCGCAGGATCGCTTTCAGGCAGGCACTGCCAACAATGTTGAAGTTGTGACGGCGCAGGACGAGTTGGCGCGCGCCGAAGAGAACTACATTCTGGCAGTTTCGCGCCACGTGGACGCCAAGTGCGCGCTGGCACGCGCCCTGGGCGATGCCGAGAAGAATACGCTCCAATTCATGGGAACCGAGTAGCCTGCCGGCTGCGTTGAACAGCGGCGATTGCCGAAGAGGTTGAATGCAATGAAACGACTGATCCCGATTGTGATTCTGCTGGCCCTGGCCATCGCCGGTGGCTTCTATTGGCATGAGCGCCAGACGAAGAAACCCGCTCCGGCCAACGAGATCGTGCTCTCCGGCAACATTGAGGCGCACGAAAGCCTGGTCAGCTTCAAGGTGCAGGGGCGCATCGTCGAGCTTCCCGTCGAGGAAGGCCAGCAGGTGGCCGCGGGTGCGTTGCTGGCGCGGCTCGAAGATGCGGATTATCGGCAGAAGGTGCGTATCGACGAAGCCGGCGTGCATGTGCGGGCCTCGAATCTGGCGCTGACGATGGCCGGTACGCGCGAGCAGGAGATCAAGGCCGCGCAGCAATCCGTCGCCGATGCGCAGGCTGAGCTGGAGCAGAAAAAGCTCGACGACGCGCGCGCCCGTCAGCTTTATGCGAAGGATGAAATCTCCGCGCAGGACCGCGACCTGGCAGCCACCGCGCTGAAGCGCGCCGAGGCTGCGTACCAATCCTCGGCGCAGCGCTTGAACGAGGCGGTCGAGGGCAGCCGCAAGGAGGACGTCGCCATCGCGCGCGCCAATCTGGCGCAGGCCGATGCCAATCTCGGACTCTCGCGCATCAACCTCGATTACACCCGCCTGCTTTCTCCCTCTGCGGGTGTCATCACCGTGCGCCAGGCGGAGTTGGGCGAAGTTGTTTCGCCCGGTTCTCCCGTCGTCACGCTCGCCGATCTCGATCACATCTGGCTGCGCGCTTATGTCGCCGAGACCGATCTGGGCCGCATCCACTGGGGCCAGCAGGCTGCCATCACTACGGACACGTATCCCGGCAAGCAGTATCGAGGGCGCATTTCGTTTATCTCGTCCGACGCCGAGTTCACGCCCAAGAGCGTGCAAACCTATCAGGAGCGCGTCACGCTCGTCTACCGCATCAAGATCGATATCGACAATCCGAATCATGAGTTGAAGCCCGGTATGCCGGCCGACGCGCACCTGCAACTGAGCGCTCCGGCTACTGCGCAGCCATCTACGCCTGCCAAATAATGAGCGACACACTCCAACTCGCAATCGTGGCCGAGGGCCTGACGAAGAGCTTTCCCGGCGTTCGTGCCGTCGATGCGCTCAGCTTCGATGTGCGCGCCGGCGAGATCTTCGGACTGGTGGGGCCGGACGGAGCCGGAAAGACAACAACCCTGCGCATGTTGGCCGGCATTCTGCCGCCGGATGCGGGCCGCGCCACGGTGGCCGGTTGCGACGTGGTGCGCAATCCCGAGCAGGCCAAGCATTTCCTCAGCTACATGCCACAGCGGTTCGGGCTCTATGAGGATCTGACGGTTGACGAAAACATTCGCTTCTATGCCGACCTCTTCGGCGTGCGCAAGGCCGAGCGCGAAGTCCGCTCAACGCAATTGCTGGAAGCAGCCGGCATGAGCGAGTTTCGCAAGCGCCCCGCAGGCAAGCTGTCCGGCGGCATGAAGCAGAAGCTGGGTCTGGTCTGCGCGCTGATCCACCGCCCGCGCGTGATACTTCTCGACGAGCCCACCACCGGCGTCGATCCAGTTTCGCGCCGCGACTTCTGGCGCATCCTCTATGAACTGGTTGCCGAGGGCGTCAGCATCCTTACTTCGACGGCCTATCTGGACGAGGCGGAGCGCTGTCATCGCGTGGCGCTGCTGCATCAGGGAAAACTGCTGTTCTGCGACACGCCCGCCAATCTGAAAGCTGGTCTGGGCAAGGGCGTTCTGTCGATCGCTGCCGCTGGACCGCGCCTAGTGCGCACCGCGCTGCTCGGTATGGAAGGCATCTCCAGCATGATGATGACAGGCGACGGCGTGCATATCGTCGTCGACGATCTTGCGCGCCGTATGCCGGAATTCGAGGCGCGATTGAAGCAACGCGGCGTAGGATACGAAGCCATGCGGAAGGTGTTGCCGACGATCGAAGACCTGTTTGTCGATGCCGTTACCGGCGGAGGCGCGGATCATGCCTGAGATCGAAAACTCCGTCGTCATCGAGAATCTCGTCAAACGCTTCGGCAGCTTTGTGGCCGTTGACCGGCTCAACCTTACCGTGCGCAAGGGCGAAGTCTTCGGCTTTCTCGGCCCCAATGGCGCGGGCAAGTCAACCACCATCCGCATGCTCTGCGGGCTGCTGACGCCAACCTCGGGCCGCGCAACGGTGGCCGGATACGACGTGGGCCGCAATCCGGAAGCAGTGCGGCAGAACATCGGCTACATGTCGCAAAAGTTCTCGCTCTATAACGACCTCACCGTAATCGAGAATCTCCGCCTCTTCGCGGGACTCTACAGCGTGCCTTCGTCGCAGTTGAAGGAGCGGATGGAGTGGGCGCTGGAAATGTCGAACCTGAAGGGGCAGGAGAACCTGCTGACGCGCACGCTGCCCGGCGGCTGGAAGCAGCGGCTGGCGCTGGGTTGCGCGGTGCTGCACAGACCGCCCATTGTTTTCCTCGACGAGCCCACCTCCGGCGTCGATCCTGTCTCGCGCCGCCAGTTCTGGGACCTGATTCACGAGATGGCCGAGCAGGGCGTTACTGTCTTTGTCACAACGCACTACATGGAAGAGGCGGAGTACTGCAACCGGCTGGCCCTCATCTTTCGCGGCAAGATGGTGGCGCTGGGAACTCCGTCCGAACTCAAGCGCGACTGCATGCAGGGCGAGTTGCTGCTGGTCGAGTGCGAACCTCTCGGCACGGCGGTGGAAGCCCTGCAGGCAAGCCCCGAGGTTCAGGATGCGGCTGTCTTTGGCAGCTCCCTTCATCTGGTGGTGAACGATGCCACTGCCGCAATGCCGAAGATTCGCGCGTATCTGGCCAATCGTGGCGTTACAGTCAGCCGAATCGAGAAGATTCGCCCCAGCCTGGAAGATGTCTTTGTGTCGCTGACCACGCGGCGCGGCGAGGAGGCCAAAGCATGAGCCTGACACGCATGATTGCCGTGGCCCGCAAGGAACTGATTCACATCCTGCGCGATTCGCGTTCCCTGGGTATCATCGTGCTGATGCCGGTAACGCTGATGCTGCTGTTCGGCTATGGCGTCAATCTCGACCTGAAGCACTCGCCCATCTACGTCTACGACCAGGACGGCAGCCAGCAGAGCCAGGATTTGCTCAAGCACTTCCAGTCGAACGTGTACTTCCATGTTGTCCGCGTTGCGAACAGTTACGGCGAGATTTCTCATGCGCTCGACAGCGGGCAGGCCAAGATGGGCGTTGTGATTCCCTGGAATTTCTCGCAGCAATTGAGCCAGGGCGGATCGGTAAAGGTGCAGGCGCTGGTGGATGCCAGCGATGACAACACCGCCAACGTGCTCATCGGCTACACGCAGGCCGTGGTGCAGGGCTACGCGGCGGGCGTGCAGGTGGAGTGGCTGCGCCAGCGCGGCATCGGCCTGCAGCCCGCGGCCCTCAGCGTGGCCACGCGCACCTGGTACAACGAAGACCTTCAGAGCAGTTCGTTTATCGTTCCCGGCGTACTGGCTCTGGTCATGTCGGTCATCGGCGCTTTCCTTACCTCGCTCACCATCGCGCGCGAGTGGGAGCGCGGCAGCATGGAGCAGTTGATCTCAACGCCGGTCAGCGCCATGGAGATCATGCTCGGCAAGCTCGTTCCTTACTTTGTGCTGGGCATGATGGACGTGGCCATCTGCGCCGCCATTGCCATTGCCTGGTTCCGCGTGCCCTTTCGCGGCTCCTATCTCACGCTTGCCGTCAGCTCCGCGTTGTTCATGATCGTGGTTCTGTCGCTCGGCTTCTTCATCTCCGTCGTCGCCAAGAACCAGTTTGCCGCCTGCCAGATCGCGCTGATCATCACTTTTTTGCCCGCGTTCCTGCTCTCGGGCTTTCTCTTCGCCATCGAGCAGATGCCCGTTCCGCTGCAGTGGATCACGCGCATCTTCCCGGCCCGCTATTATGTTTCGATCCTCAAAAAGATTTTCCTGAAGGGTACGCCGACGGCGCAACTGGGCGCGGATCTGATTCCGCTGGCAATCTTCACCGTGCTGCTGGCGCTGGTGGCCACGCGCGCATTTCACAAGAGGCTGGAGTAGGAGATGGCCATGCTGGGACGGATCAAGCAGATGCTCATCAAGGAGTTCATCCAGGTGTTGCGCGACAAGCGCACGCGCTTCCTCCTGGTGGGCCCGCCCATCATTCAGATGCTCATCTTTGGCTATGCGGCCACCTATGAGATTCACAACGTGGCCACCGTGGTGCTGGACCAGGATCACAGCCAGGAGAGCCGCGATCTGGTCTCGCGCTTCACATCCAGCCCCTACTTTCAGGTGCAACGGCAGCTCACCGATGCGCGCCAGGTGCGCGATTCGATCGACCGTGGACAGGCCATTGTCGGCATCCAGATCGACGCGGGCTTCGCGCAACGCCTGCGCAAGGGCCAGACCGCGCCGGTGCAAGTGATCGTGGACGCAACCAACTCGAACACCGCGCTCATTGCTTCCGGCTACGTCTCGCAGATCGCGCTTGGTTTCTCGCGGCAATACCAGACTGACCGCATCGGCCGCATTGCGCCGCAGTTGGTCGAGCAGATGCCTTCGGTCGAACTCGAGCAGCGCCCGTGGTACAACCCGGAGTTCCGCAGCCGCTGGTTCTTTGTCCCCGGTGTCATCGGCAGTCTTACGCTGCTGCTGGTCATCACGCTGACGGCATTTGCCGTGGTGCGCGAGCGCGAGATCGGCACGCTGGAGCAGATCATGGTGACGCCCATCCGTCCCGCCGAATTCATTCTCGGCAAGACGTTGCCGTTTTTCCTGATCGGCCTTTTCGACGTTTCGCTGATTGCGTTGGTCGGCACGTTTTGGTTCCAGGTGCCCTTCCGTGGCCACATCCCAGTGCTGATGACCGGCGCGGTGCTCTTCATCCTCTGCATGCTCGGCGTTGGCTTGCTCATCTCTACCGTCTCGTCCACGCAGCAGCAGGCCATGGTCACGGCGTTCTTCTTCATCATGCCGGCCATTACATTTTCAGGATTCGGATTCCCCATCGACACCATGCCCGTTTGGCTGCAATACCTTACTTATCTGAGCCCGTTGCGCTATTTTCTGGTTGTCTTGCGGGGGACCTATCTAAAGGGCGTGGGGATGGATATCCTGTGGCCGCAGATGGCCGCAATGGCCGCTCTTGGAGTCGGATTGCTCACGGCCGCCATTCTTCGCTTTCATAAGGCCGTGGATTAACCTGCATCTCTTACCGCTGGGAGCAGAGTTTGCCGAAAAGCTTCTTATCGATGGAACCTGCATTCCGCTATCAATGGAGATCGAGTTCTTGACCTCGATGCGAGCCGTGTTCACGTTCACGTCCCACATCTCGCCCCTCTTTTGCGAACCCATTGAGACTCCAAAGGACATCAGCGTTGATGATCTGAACCACTAGAGCCTGCATCCCGCTTTTGTTAACGCATCGGAAAGGCCCGTCAAATCGATTGTCATCGTCATAGGCGTGACATATTCCGGCTTGTACTCAAGCACAAGAGAATGCGCCTTCGGCAGTTTGCGAAGCGTTGATGTGGGCATGAAAAGTGCCTCAAAATCCGTGGAAACACTCCAACTTTCGCTGTGAATTGGGGCTTCATCAAGGCGATACCTGACCGTTTGGCGTCTATCGGAGTCTGTATCGAGCATGTGACCAAGCTGCGGCAGGTTCGGCAGAACAAAGGCTTCCAGTTTTGGCGAACATCTCACGACTAAATCAGCATCGCTTACGGTGGTATGCTTCGCATGATCTAGCTCGTTTACTGCGACTTCGACATTCCATTTGTCCGCTGGTTTTGGCGCGGCGGATTGAGCCGCTGCTTGAACTGAAGTCTGATTCGACGCAGTGGTGTTGTTTGGCACCGGTTCACATGCCGTAATGAGAACGAAGGAAGACAGCAGGAGCAAGGGAAACCCTTTCATCACTTCCTCACGCTTGAATTTATTGGTAGGCAAATTGTAGCTCAGTTTCGGCCCATGCTGCGCTATCGGGGCATGACCTAATTCCCTATTGTCACCCGGATACTCGGAGTGGCATCCCCGCACCGTTTTGAATGGCAGTTTGGGGTTGCGGGGGTCTGCGGTAGGCTCTCCGCTCAGTGCGCCTGCCCTGCGAACGGATCGAAGGCAGCACCAGGGGGAGATTTGAGACAAGCGCGTACAGAAAGTAGGCAATTCGGGAATCGGATTACCCCAAAATTACCCCAAACGCTGATTTAGAAGGGTGTCACCAAGTATGCCATTCAAACTTAGCTTTGTTTTGAATGGCGGGGACGACGAGGCTCGAACTCGCGACCTCTGCCGTGACAGGGCAGCGCTCTAACCAACTGAGCTACGTCCCCACTGTGGTTTCACAACAATTTGATTCTACAAGATAAATCCGCGCGGTGCAAAAAGCTCGACGACGCTGAAATGTCTCGCTACATCATTGATTGTAACCCGTTGTCGCTCAACGCACAAATCGCTGCCTAGCGCCATTCGAAGCCGCAGATTCCCGCCTCGACGACAACTCGATTAGTTTAGCAGAAGATGAACGGATGTGTCACCGCTACTTGGGTCGCAGAGCAGGACAAACGCACCATGCAAATGAAAGGTCAAGAAATGAGGTGTTGAAAGGGCACGGATTTATCCGTGCCGTTCAATGCCCTTTCGAGTGCTGGCCTTTCGGCCCTGAGGAATGTTTTTCTGTCGCAAACCTTCCCTCAGGGGCTGAAGCCCGGCATATTCCCTACATTTGTGGCACGGATAAATCCGTGCCCTTTCAAAACTAGTGATGAGGCGTTTGCCCTGGGGTCGCGGAGCAGGGTTTATGCTACCCTCACAGGAACCCATGAGCCAATTCCCTTCCGATTCGGCCTCTGCACACTCCCAAACCTTGCCGCGGGTCCTTGGCGTCGGACAGGCGTCGGCCATCGTCGTCGGCACCATTATCGGCAGCGGAATCTTCCTGGTTCCCTGCGAGATGATGCGCGACACCGGATCGGCGTCGATGGTGTATCTGGCATGGATCGCGGGCGGGCTGCTCTCGCTGTTCGGAGCGATGACCTATGCGGAACTGGGCACCATGCTGCCGTATGCCGGCGGCGAATACGTGTATCTGCGCGGCGCCTATGGCGACACAACCGCCTTCCTCTACATGTGGACGTGGTTTGCCGTCGCCAAGCCAGGTTCCATCGCCGCAATGACCGTGGGCCTGGTGCGAACGCTCGAAGTTCTGCCCGGCTTTCACTTCCTCACCTACCCAGTGCCCGGCCTCTCCGGGACTGTCGAGTGGTCGCAGTTGTTCGCGATTGCCGTGGCGTGGCTGATGACCGGGTTGAACTATCTGGGCATTCAGAAGGCAGGCACGTTTCAACTGGTCTTTACCCTGCTGAAGGGCGTTCTGATTCTCTGCGTCGCAGGACTTTGTTTCGGCTCGGCGACGGGTTCCTTTGCCAACTTTGCCACAACCGTTCCCGGAGCAGCCAGCGGCGTCCGCGGATTCATGTTGGCGCTCATCGCCACCCTCTGGGCCTACGACGGATGGAGCGACCTGAATTCGGTGGCCGGCGAGATTCGCCATCCGCAGCGCAGCATCCCGCTGGCGCTCATCGGCGGTCTGGCCGGAGTTGGCGTGCTCTACATGGCCACCAACGCCGCCATCCAGTACGTGCTTTCGGCGGCGCAAATCGCGGCGTCGCCGCAGCCGGCCATTGCCGCGCTCACCACCGTTGCAGGCAGCCGCGGCGCGGGTTTTGTGGCGCTGGCCATGGCCATCAGCATCTTTGTCGCCATCAACGGCACCACCATGTCCGGCGCGCGCGTCCCCTTTGCAGCCGCACGGGACGGCCTGTTCTTCCGTGGCTTTGCTCACGTCAACAGCCGCTTTCACTCCCCTTCCACGGCGCTGTTTGCGCAGGCCGCGCTGGCCACGCTCCTGCTGCTGTTCCTGAAGCGCTTCGAGCAGTTCTTTGAGCTCACCATCTTCTCCGAGTGGCTGTTCTATGCGCTGACGGCTTCCACGGTCTTCATCTATCGCTGGAAGCGGCCCGATCTTCGCCGTCCGTACAGGGTCTGGGGTTACCCTTTCCTGCCGGCGATTTTTCTTCTCTGCGCCTCCGCCGTGCTGGTCTACAGCTACATCGGCAACCTGCGGGGATCGCTGCTTGGCACAGCCATGATCCTAAGCGGCCTGCCCGTGTTGGCCCTCGTCCGCAGGCACAATTCGGCGCAATGAGCGCGGGCGCTTATTTTCTTTAAGCCTAACATATAATTCACGATACACGCACGTAAACAAGACAGGGGACAAACGCGGGTGACACCGGAATAAGGGCCCCATAAAGAATTTTCCCTTTTTCGTTGACATCCGATTCCGAAGCAGCTAGCGTGTCATCCAGTCATCTATATGACTGAAATGTTTCTCCGGATAAATTTGGAACTCTTTGACCCAGTTTCACGCTCCTGCCTGTCCCGCCGTCGCTTTGCCGGCACCCCGCGCGCAAGAGCCTGCTTCATTCCGGAGCGCTTCTGAATCCCGAAGCACTTCCTTCGAGTCCGGCCCGGCCGGTCGACCTCGCAACCAGCTCAGTTGCGCGGCTCTTCAGAGTTCCGGGGGCTGAACCAGGTTCATCCAGAAATGAACACTAGATTCCATTTAGGAGGCAATCGACCGCGATGAGGCAACTAATTGCACCCCGCTTTCTAATCCTGCTCGCCGCAATAGGGCTGTTGTTCGGCTCCGGCCAGGCGAATGCGCAAGCCGTATCCGGAAGCATCAGTGGAACCGTAACCGATGCGAGCAGCGCCGTGGTTGTGGGCGCTACGGTAACCCTGACCAACACCGACCGCGGCGCATTGATCCGCGAGCTCAAGACCAACTCGACGGGCTTTTACACGGCCCAGTCGCTGCCGCTTGGCACGTATACGGTCGCCATTTCCGCTCCCGGCTTCAAGACGACGACAGTCACCGGCCTGGTGCTGAACGTCAACGACGCGCTCACCGTCAACCGCACACTCGTACCGGGCGGAGCCAATGACTCGATCACGGTCACCGCAGCCGAGGCGCAGATCAACGTGGAGTCGGCATCGTCGGAAGGCCTGATCGACGGCACCCAGATTGGCGAGCTGGCGATGATGACCCGCAACTACGAGACGCTCGTCAACCTGCAACCCGGCGTGGCCTTCGGCGGCGCCAGCGATCAGCTCAACCGCGGCCCCAACAACCCCTCCGGCGGCTCTTCGACCGTTAACTTCGCCATCAACGGCGGCCGCAATACGCAGAACAACTGGACCATCGACGGCGCAGACAACCTGGACCGCGGCGCGAACCTGACTCTCTATGTCTACCCGAGCCCCGACGCGATCTCCGAGTTCAAGGTGCTGCGCGCGCAGTATTCCGCTGCCTTCGGCCGCAACGCCTCGGGCCAGATCGATGTTGTCACCAAGTCGGGCGCGAATTCCATCCACGGCAGCGCTTACGAGTACCTGCGCAACGATTTTTTTGACGCCAACGGCTACTACAACAACTCCAAGGGCGTGCCGATCACCAAGTATCGCTATAACGACTTTGGGTTCTCGTTTGGCGGCCCTGTGCTGGTGCCAAAGGTCTACAACGGCAGAAACAAGACCTTCTTCTTCGTGAGCGAAGAGTGGTGGCGGGACGTTACCTATACAACAGGTACGGCAACCGTACCGACGACAGCCGAGCGTAGCGGCGACTTCTCGAACTCCGGCTACAAGAACTCTTCCAACGTGTGGGTAACCGGCCCGATCAATGTTTGTACCGCTTTCACCTATTCCGCGACATCTCAGTCAACTACCTGTACGGCAACCGGCACCTCGGTCACCAACATCAGCCCCACGGCCAAGGCCTATCTGAAAGATATCTTCAGCGTCATTCCCGCTCCGCAGAGCGCATTCGACCTTTCCACCAATCAGGATCCTCACATCCTCAATTCCACCATTCCGAACCGCTTCAACAACGACGACACAGCGGTCCGCATCGACGAGCAGCTCGGCCAGAAACTGAGCGTCTTTTACCGTTACATGCACGATACCTACCCGACCTTCCAGGGTTCGGGAACCTTCGTTTCCACCCCGATTCCGGGCCTGTCGGCTTCCAATAGCCAGGCTCCCGGCACCCAGCATCTAGCCCATGGCACCTGGGTCATCTCGCCCACGCTGCTTGCCAACTTTGGCTACGCCTACTCCAATGGTTCAATCCTGACGCATCCGCAGGGCGCGCTGGAAAGCTCTGTTTCCACCGACATCGCTCCCACACTGCCCTACACCAGCACGGTGGGCGTAGTACCCACGCTCGGCATCAGCGGCATGACGACTATCGGCGGCGGAGCAATCTACGTCGATCACGGTGTCAACCACCAGATCTTTGGCGACATCGCCAAGACGCTGCATAACCATACACTGACCGCAGGCGTCAGCTACAACCACTACCAGAAACAGGAAAACGCTGCCGGCGGCGGCAACCAGGGCTCGTTCAGCTTCGGCAGTGACTCCTCCTACTCCATCGTCACCTCGTCTCAGACGCAGAACTCCAGCATGTACGAGACACAGGCCTTCGCCAACTTCCTGTTGGGCAACGCAAATAGCGGCTTCAGCCAGCAGTCGAAGAACATCCAGGTTGCCATGCACACCAGCCAGTTTGAAGCATTCTTCCAGGACGACTGGAAGGCTCTGCCGCGACTGACACTGAACATCGGTGTGCGCTATGGCTACTTCGGACAACCGACCGACGCCAACGGCGATTTGAGCAACTTCAATCCCGCTACCTACTCTGCCTCGAAGGCTCCGACCATCGCCAGCACCGGCCTGATCTGCATCACCGGCACCTGCTCGCAGGCCAATAGCAACGCCGGAATGTCAACTTCTCCGAACGCCAACGCCGACTATAACGGCATCAACTACATCAACGGCCTGATCTTCGGCACACCCAGCGCAAGCAATAACAATCAGGCATCCCCCTACGGTTCCGCCGTCGGCCAGTCGCAGAAGTACAACTTCGCTCCCCGCTTCGGCTTTGCCTACGACGTCTTTGGCGACGGCAAGACTTCGCTGCGCGGCGGCTTCGGCATCGGCTACGATCTGGTGGAAGTCAGTGCATGGGAGTGCGCCGTCTTTGGCTGCTCCTACTCGGCCAACCCGCCGGCCGTCAGCACCTACTCGCAAACCCAGGCCGTTCTGGATAACCCGACCGGCGGAGCAGCAGCCACGGCGCCGGTCAACAACTCCGCACCCGGCCACCTCTATGCAATGCCGTTGACCACGGATACTCCCTACGTCGAGCAGTACTCGCTCGACATCCAGCGCCAGGTAACCCCGACGGTGGCCTTCGATGTTGCGTATGTCGGCTCCCACGGCGTGCACCTCTTCGGCGAAGAGAACATCAACCAGCCCAAACCCGGCTCGTGGATCGGCGTGGTGACGCCAACGGCAGCCAGCGCCACCTGCGTCATTCCCAACACTTCGACCCCGGCCTTCATGAGTTCCACCTGCGACCGCGTCCTCAACCAGATCAAGCCTTATCTCGGCTACTACGGCATCGACGCCAGCCTGCCGATCTTCGGCTCCAACTACAATTCGCTGCAGGCCAAGATCTCCAAGCACTTCAAGGGCAAGACCTACATCGACGCCAACTACACCTGGTCGCGTAACCTGACCAACGCCCAGGCCGACAGCTCGGGCGCGGTCGAGGACATCTATAACCCCAACGGCGACTACGGCCGCGCTGCCGACGATCGCACCCACATCCTGAGTGTGGATGGCGTGTGGGAAGAGCCCTTCTTCCGCGACCAGAAGGGACTCCAGGGCCGCCTTCTGGGTGGTTGGGAAATCTCCACCATCTTCGCCACCAACTCCGGCTTGCCGCTGACCGTCAGCGGCTCGGGCGGCTCGCTCATCAACTACAACCTGCCGGGCGGCGCATCCAGCATTTACAACAACTCGACCACCGGCGGCTACCTGACCGACAACGCCGGCCTGGCCGCTCTGGGCAGCACCAATTCAGGCATACGGCCCAACCAGATTGGCGATCCCAATCATGCGCCTTCGGGTATCACGATTCACAACAAGGTCCTCACAAACTCGAATTCGCCATGGTTCTACACCGGCGCCTTTGCGGCTCCGGCGCCGAACAGTCCTTTCCCCGGCAACACCCATCGCGGCACGGTCAATGGCCCTGGATTCTACCGCTTCGATGTGGGCATCTTCCGCAACTTCCGCATCTACGAGCGGCTGACCTTCCAGCTCCGTGGCGAGGCCTTCAACGCCACCAACCACACCAATGTGCAGTCGGTAGGCACCAGTTCTACCTCCAGCACCTTTGGACAAGTCACCGGCTATCGCGATCCGCGCATCCTGCAGTTCGCCGGCAAGTTCACCTTCTAGCCCTCCCCAACCCGCGATGCCCGCCGCTGCTCAACTCTGCGGCGGCGGGCATCGCAGTCCGAATTCAACTGCAGGAGAGGCCGGGCTTTCCCTCGCATCTCCTGCCTTACCACTTCTGCGAGCAAATCAAGATGCCGCGCCGCACCGGGAAAAGGCCATGACACTGAACCTGTTGGATATTGCAATCATTGCCTTCTATCTGGTCGGCGTCACTCTGTTCGGGCTTCATTTTCGCGGCGGTCACAAGAGCCTGAAGAACTATTACCTGGCCGGCAACACCATTCCGTGGTGGGCCATCGCGCTCTCCATCGTTGCCGCCGAAACCAGCACGCTCACGGTCATCAGCGTGCCCGGCCTTGCCTACGATACCAACTTCAGCTTTCTGCAACTGGTCTTCGGCTATCTGATCGGCCGCGTGATCGTCAGCTTCCTGTTTATCCCCCACTACTTTCGAGGCGATCTGGTCACCGCCTATCAGTTGATGGAGCGCCGCTTCGGCCAGAAACTCCGCACGCTCACTGCCGGAATCTTTCTGCTAACGCGGGCCGCCGCCGAAGGCGTACGCGTCTTTGCCGTCGCCATCGTGGTGCGCGTGGCGCTGGCGGGCCTGCTGACCGGCATGAGCGACCTCCGCCGCGACCTGGCCGCCATCGGCATCGTCACCCTGCTCACTCTCATCTACACCTTCCAGGGCGGCATGAAGGCCGCCATCTGGACCGATGTTTTGCAGCAGACGGTCTACATCACCGGCACCATCGTCGGCCTGTTCACGATCCTGCATATGGTGCCCGGCGGCTGGGCCACGGTGCACGCCATCGCCGGCGGCGCAGGCAAGTTCCGTCTCTTTGACTTCTCGCTGAACCTGACCACCAAGTACACGCTCTGGTCCGGACTGATCGGCGGCGCATTTCTTACCATGGCCACGCACGGAACCGATCAGTTGATCGTGCAGCGGCTGCTTTCGGCGCGCAGCGAGCGCCATGCAAAGCTGGCGCTGATCTCCAGCGGCGTTGCCATTCTCTTTCAGTTCTCGCTGTTTCTTCTGATCGGCGCAATGCTGTTCGTCTTCTACTCCATCCATCCACCGGCCACCGCGTTCGGGCGCAGCGACACGGTATTCCCCACGTTCATCGTCACGCACATGCCGCACGGCATCAGCGGACTGTTGATTGCGGCTATTCTGGCCGCTGCCATGTCGAACCTGAGCGCCGCGCTCAATTCCCTCACCTCGACTTCAATCGTCGATTTCTATGCGCGCCTGCGGCCGCTTTCCAGCGACAAGCGCCGCCTGCAACTGTCGCGCGCATCGATGGTCGTGTGGGCGCTGGTGCTGTTAGCGCTCGCGCTGGTAGCGCGCCACGGCGGACGCGTCATCGAGGTGGGACTCTCCATCACCGCGGTTGCCTATGGATGCCTGCTGGGCGTGTTTCTGCTCGGCGTGCTGACGCACACCGCTACAGAGCGCGGCGCCATGGCCGGCATGGTCTGCGGCCTCGCGCTGAATCTTTACCTCTGGTTCTTCACCCATGTCTCTTTCACTTGGTATGTCGTGTTAGGAAGCGTCATCACCTTCGCCGTCGGATATGCCGCCAGCCTGGTGGCTCCCTCCGGCCCAACTACTGTAAGGAATCAAGATGCCGCAAATTGAGTTGACGACTGAGCGCCGCAATCGGGCTACCGAGAATCTCGACGAGATGAGCGCTCTTGAACTGGTAACGGCGATGAACCGCGAAGACACGCGCGTGCCGCGCGCTGTCCGCCGCGTTCTGCCGCAGATTGCCCAAGCCGTGGACCTGATTGCCGAGCGGCTGGCGCGCGGTGGGCGGCTGTTCTATGTGGGCACGGGCACCAGCGGGCGCATTGGCGCTCTGGATGCATCCGAATGCCCGCCAACCTTTGGCACCAGCACAAACATGGTGCAGTTCCTCATCGCCGGCGGCGAACGCGCTCTGGTGCATGCCACCGAAGCCAGTGAAGACTCCCCAAAGCTGGGCCGCAGCGACTTGGCTCGCAAGCGTCCAACGCGCAAGGACGTTGTGGTCGGCCTTGCGGCCAGCGGCTTTACGCCCTACACCATGAGCGCTCTGGAGTTCGCGCGGTCGAAGGGTGCGGCCACCGTCGCCATCGCCTGCAATCGCAACTCCGCGCTGGGCAAGATTGCCGACATCGGCATCGAGGTCGAGGTGGGCCCGGAAGCCCTGACCGGCTCTTCGCGCCTGAAGGCGGGAACCGCGCAGAAGTTGATCTGCAACATGCTCAGCACCGGCTCGATGGCGCGCATGGGCTACGTCTACAGCAACCTGATGGTCAATCTGCACCTGACCAACAAGAAGCTGCTGGAGCGCGGCATTCGCATCCTGCAGATTCTTGCGGAAGTAGATCGCGATTGCGCAGTCGAGACACTCGATAAAGCCGGCATGAGCGTGCCTCTGGCCCTTGTGATGCTGAAGGCAAACACCGGCAAAACCGACGCGGCGCGGCGGCTGCGCAAGGCAAAGGGCAACGTCCGCCGCGCCATTCAGGATTGATATGCGGAAACCAATACAACTCGGTATTCTTTGTCTGGCTGCAATGATCGTTGCAGGCAGCACTCTTCCGCTGTCTGCGCAGGGCAACTCGGGCGCAGCCCCGCAGAACGTACAAACCACACAGGGCTTTGCGGATCTCGATGCGCTCATGCAGGACGCGGTGAGCCACGGCAAGATGCCGGGCGGCGTGCTGCTGGTAGGTCACAACGGCAAGGTCGTTTATCGCAAGGCCTTCGGCTCACGCTCGCTGGAGCCAACGCGCGAGCCGATGACCGTGGACACCATCTTCGATCTAGCTTCCCTCACCAAGTGCATCGCCACCACCTCGGCGGTGATGCAACTGGTTCAGTCGGGCCGCGTCCGGCTCAACGATCCTGTAGCCGCCTATCTGCCCGAGTTCGCGCAGAACGGCAAGGGCCAGATCACCGTGCGCGAACTGCTCACGCATTTCTCCGGCCTCGCTCCCGATCTCGATCTGAAGCAACCGTGGGAGGGCAAGGCCACCGCTTACAAGATGGCGATGGAGAGCAAGCCCGTCAATCCTCCGGGAACGCACTTCGTCTATAGCGATATCAACTTTGAGACACTCGGCTTCATCGTGGAGAAGGTCTCCGGCATGCCGCTCGACGAGTACACGGCGAAGAACGTCTTCGCGCCGCTGGGCATGCGCGAAACCCGCTTTCTGCCGCCGCCCGCGTGGACGCCGCGCATCGCGCCCACGCAATACGACGACAACGGCAAGATGTTGCGCGGCCAGGTCCACGATCCCACGGCGCGCCGCATGGGCGGCGTTGCGGGACATGCGGGCCTGTTCTCCACCGCCGACGATCTGGCTCGCTATGCCGAGGCCCTGCTGAGCGGCAGCAGCATCCTGAGCGAGGATGCGATCGCGAAGATGTCAACCCCGCAGCAGCCGGCAATGGCGGCCAGCCTGCGCGGACTCGGCTGGGATCTCGACTCGCCGTTTTCCAGCAATCGCGGCGAACTGCTTCCCGTTGGCTCCTTTGGCCACACCGGCTTCACCGGCACTTCGCTCTGGATCGATCCGGTGACGAATACCTACATTGTTCTGCTCACCAATGCCGTGCATCCAAGCGGCCACGGATCGGTGATTGCGCTACGCGTACGCGTGGCCACGGCGGTTGTGCATGAGCTCAACCTCACAGTAAGCGAGCAGGAAAAGCTTCGCCTCTCGCGCATCACAGGCTACAACGAATCGATGATGGCCGAGCGCCGCTTTACGGCGCGCAACGGCGATGTGAAGACAGGTATCGACGTACTCGAAGCCCACAACTTCCGCGAGCTTCACCCGGACTCCGCGCATCCGGTGCGCATTGGCCTTATCGCCAACCAGACCGCGCTCGATGCAAAGGGGCAAAGAACCGCCGATCTTCTGGCCCACTCGGTCGGCTTGAAGCTGGCGGCAATCTTCAGCGCCGAACACGGCTTTGGCGGAACACTCGATACGACCGCTATTAGCAACTCGACCGACGCGGCCACCGGCGCTCCCGTCTACAGCGTCTATGGCGACAGCGACGCCAAACGCAGGCCCACCGCAGATGAGCTTGCCAACGTCGATCTGCTCGTCTACGACATGCAGGACGCCGGTGTGCGCTTCTACACCTACGAGAGCACGCTGGGCTATTTCCTTGAGGCAGCGGCGCAGTACGGCAAGCCCATCGTCGTGCTCGATCGCCCCAATCCCATCGGCGGCGTCTATCTGCAAGGCCCCATCGCCGATGCTGGCAGCGAGTCCTTCGTCAGCTACTGGCACATCCCGGTGCGCCACGCCATGACGGTGGGCGAACTGGCGCGGCTCTTCAACGGCGAGAAGAAGATCGGCGCGGACCTGCGCGTGGTTGCAATGGAAGGATGGATGCGCGGCGACTGGTTCGACTCGACGGGCCGCCTGTGGGTGAACCCATCGCCCAACCTGCGCAACTTGACGGAAGCCTCGCTCTATCCCGGCATCGGTATGATCGAGAGCGCAAATATCTCCGTCGGCCGCGGCACGGATACTCCCTTCGAACTGGTCGGCGCTCCGTGGGTGGACGCACAGGCGCTGGCTGCTGCTCTAAACGCACGCGACATTGAAGGCGTGCGCTTTGTGCCCGTCAGTTTCACGCCGAGTTCCTCGGTATATGCGCATCAGGCATGCAACGGAGTCAGCATCGTGGTCACGTATCGTGACAACATCGACGCTCCCGAACTTGGCCTGGAGATTGCTGCTGCGCTACTGAAGCTCTACCCCAACCAGTTCAAAGCGGAGGCGCTCGACACGCTTCTGCGCAACAAGGCAACGCTGTTGGCTCTCGAAGCTGGCCAGGACCCGCATCGCATTGCCGATGATTGGCAGGAAGCGCTGCAATCGTTCCAGGCAATTCGCACGAAGTATCTACTCTACTGACGAACCCGCGCGGAGCAGTCCGCGCGGCTGTGGGAAAGTTGAGGTTGACGCTGTTGTTGACGAGGAATACAAGCCGGTTGCGCTTCGGAGTGCTGGCTTTCGCCGCGGCTCTTGCGGTGCAGAGCGCGTTTGCGGCTCAGCCCGTGCATCTGGACCGCAAGGGCGAACAGTGGGCCGCGAAGACGCTGCATCGCATGACGATCGAGGAGAAAGTTGGCCAGATGATTATGGTCTGGGCCAAGGTGCGCTTTCTGAATGCGCGCAGCCCCGAGTACCTTGAACTGCAGGAGCAGATGCGCCGCTACCACGTGGGCGGCTTCGGCGTCACTGTGCCGGTGGAGGGCGGGCAGTTGGTGGAGAGCGAACCGCTGGAGGCAGCGGCACTCACCAATCGTCTGCAGCGTGATTCCAAATACCCGCTGCTGCTCGCGGCGGACTTCGAACGCGGCCTGTCCATGCGGCTCATCGGCGCCACGCCATTTCCAGCGGCCATGGCCTTTGGCGCAGCAGGCAACACACAACTGGCGCGAGAGTTCGGCAGAATCAGCGCGGAAGAATCGCGCGCCATCGGCATTCAATGGAACTGGTTCCCTGTCGCCGACGTGAATTCAAATCCCGATAATCCCATCATCGACACGCGCTCCTTCGGCGAAGACCCGGCGCAGGTAAGCGCCATGGTCACAGCCTACATCGAAGGCGCGCACCAGGGCGGCCTGCTGACCACCGTGAAGCACTTCCCCGGCCACGGCGACACCGATACGGACTCGCATCTGGCGCTGGCGCGCGTCACGGCAAGCCGAGAGCGGCTCAACGCGGTTGAGCTGGTTCCCTTTTGCGCCGCCATCGCCGCCAATGTTGACTCCGTCATGGTCGGCCATCTGATTGTGCCTTCCATCGAGCCCGACCCCAATCGTCCGGCAAGCATCTCTTCGCACGTGATTACGGGCCTGCTGCAACAGGAACTCGGTTTTCACGGGCTGGTTGTCACCGACGCGCTCGACATGAACGGTCTCAAGCAGGTCTTCTCCGGCTCCGAGGCAGAGATCGCAGGCGCCGAAGCTGTTGCTGCCGTACGCGCGGGCAACGACATGGTCATCATTCCGGGCAGCCTGGAAGGCGCGTACAACGGCCTGCTCCGCGCCGTGAAGAGCGGTGAGATTTCAAGGCAGCGCCTTGATGAGAGCGTGCTGAAGATCCTGCGCATGAAGGCTTCCGTGGGCCTCCATCGCAATCGCTTTGTCGATCTGGCTGCCGTGCCGGAAGCCATCGCACGCCCCGACAGCCTCGCCGTCGCAACCGAGACCGCACAACGCGCCATTACGCTGGTGCGCGACAACGCAAAGCTGTTGCCGATGCCCGCTGCGGCCAGCGCCGAGGCAGACGCGCATCCCTCCGCCACCGTCGCGGTCATCTTCACGGATCACGCGCGCGTCACGGAAAGCGGCCGCGCTTTTTCGAGCGAACTCCGCAAGCACGCGCCTGGTGCGAGACTGTTCTACGTCGATGCCTCCACGGCAGACGCCTTGCGCAGCGATGTATTGGCGGCGGTTCAATCGGTCAGCCGCGTGATTGCAGTGGCCGAGGCCATGCCCAACCCGCGCCGCACCACGCAAGGCCGCGACAACGGATCGGCCGGCCTGGACTCCTCGTCGCTCGAACTGCTCAAGTCCATCGTAGCCAGCGCGCCGCAGAAAACGGTCGTCGCGGCATTGGGCAATCCCTACACCGGCGGCTCCATCGCCGGCGTCGAGACCTATCTGTGCACCTTTTCCGACACGCCGCTGTCGGCATCGACGCTGGCCGATGCCCTCTTCGGCCAGACAGCAATTCACGGTCGTCTCCCTGTCAGCATTCCCGGCATGGCGTCGCGGGGTACAGGCCTCGACCGAGCAGCGGCAGAAGTGAGCGGAGCCGCAAAATGAAGGAACGCAACAGCAACTCAACAGCACAGCGCGCGGCGATTCACTCTGCTCCGCGCCTGCTTCACCATGGAGGCACCCCATGATCCATACGGACTGTATCGTTTGCGCAGAATGCCGCTCGTTGATCTCCGGCATCGGAGCGATGGCAAGCTCCGGTCTAGGAATTCTCTTTCAAACCGGGATGCTGGCCCTGTCGATTCTCCTTCCCATCGCGAACGTTGCCGCCGCGCAGAAGCCTGTTGCTCATGCGGATATGGTCGTCGCCCAGCCGGTCGTCGATATGTTCGCCAAGCCATCAGCGGACAGCGATGTTACTTCGCAGGCGATCTATGGCACCGGCGTGCTCTCGCTGGAACAACAGGGAGAGTGGACCCGCATCCGCACCGCCGACGACTACACAGGATGGGTGCGCACGGCTGAGCTTCTCCCCCTCGCAAGCGGGCCTTACCCGGCGGATGGCCGGCTCGTGAAGGTCGCCGCGCTCGCCATCAACGTCTATCGCGAACCGGATGTGACCAAGCACGCTCCGCTGCTGCGTCTGCCCTGGGAGGCTCGGCTTGAGAGCGTGCCGGATGCGCCCGGCAACACCGAACGCTGGCTTCAGGTAAGGCTCGTTGACGGGCATACAGGCTGGGTACAGCGCGGAGACATCACAACCGACTCCGCGCCCCTCTCCGTCGGCGAAACCCTGCAACTGGCCCGCCGGTTCATGGGCATCACTTATACATGGGGCGGCGTCAGCAGCTTCGGCTTCGACTGCTCCGGCTTTACGCAGATGCTGGTGCGCCAACGCGGCATCGAGATGCCCCGCGACGCCGACGTGCAGGCCGCATGGAGCGGCGTTGCGCCGGTTGACCGCAAAGACCTGTTGCCCGGCGACCTGCTCTTCTTCGGCTCCAGCCTGGCAAAGATCACGCACACCGGCATGTACATTGGCGGTGGAGAGTTCATTCACGATACAACGCACGGGCAGCCCGGCGTGCAGATCAGCCGGCTCGACGACGAGCCATGGACGCATCTGTTCGTTGCCGCGCGGAGGGTGAAGCCATGAATCGACGCGACTATCTGAAACTTGCCGGAGCGGCAGCGGTTCTGCCCGCCGCCGCTCTCCCTATGGAGGCGCTTCGGATGAATGCTGAATCCACGCACGAGCCCGCCACCATTGCCTGCAGCCTCAAGCGGCTGATGTTGCGCCACACCTGGACCACCACCATGTCGTCCAGCGACTATCGCGACACCGTCATGGTGGAGTACAAGCGCGACGGCATCACGGGCTACGGCGAAGGCGCGCCCATCGTCCGCTACAAGGAGTTCCCTGCCGACGCGCTCAAGGCCATCGAGGCCATCGCCGCGCAGATCGCCGCCGGCGAACCGATGGCGTACCGCAAGCATCTGGCCGCCATCCGCAGCGCGCTCGGCGATCGCCAACATGCGGCCATGTCGGCAGTGGACATCGCGCTCTTTGACTGGATAGGCAAGAAGCTCGGCCTGCCGCTCTACAAGCTCTTTGGTATCGACCCAGCCGGCGCGCCAGTCACCGACTTCTCCATCGGCATCGATACGCCGGAGATCACGCGCCAGAAGACCCGCGAAGCCGAGGACTTCCCCGTGCTCAAGGTGAAGGTCGGGCTGAAGACCGACGAGGCCACCATCGAGGCCGTGCGCAGCGTAACCAACAAGCCGATCCGCGTGGACGCCAACGAAGGTTGGACCGACAAGGAAGAAGCCATCCGCAAGATCAACTGGCTTGAGTCGCAGGGCATCGAATATGTCGAGCAGCCCATGCCCGCGCACATGATCGAAGAAACGCGCTACGTGCGCAGTAAGGTCCATCTGCCCATCTACGCCGACGAAGCCTGCACGGATGTTTCGACGATCCCCAAACTCGCCGACGCCTACGACGGCATCAACGTGAAGCTCGACAAATCCGGCGGCATCCTCGAAGCCCTGCGCTGGATCGAGGTAGCGCGGGCGATGAAGATGAAGGTGATGCTCGGCTGCATGGTGTCGAGTTCCTGCACCATCACCGCGGCCGCGCATCTGTCTCCGCTTGTCGATCACGCCGATCTGGACGGCAACCTGCTGGTGGCAAACGATCCCTGGCGCGGCGTACGCGTGGAGAAAGGCAAGCTGTTGCTTCCATCCGCGCCGGGACTGGGTCTTACACTGGCATGACGCAAAGCTACTCTCGCCGCGCTCGCAACAAGAGGCGCGGCCTGGAACCTCACCGATGCATAGAACCCCGGCAAGCATGGATTGCTGACCGGGAAGACAATCGAATCTTCCTTCGAGGTCGATATTGCTATGGCTACATCGGAGTTGAAAGCACACAAGGGACACAAACCGCGCCCCTCGCCTTTGGACCGCAGAAGCGGTATCCCTCTCTATCACCAGATTCAGCAGCGGCTCCTCGAACAGATCCAGTCGGGCGAGATGAAACCCGGAGAACCGCTGCCCTCCATCGAGCGCATCGCCAAACGCATGGGCGTCAGCCAGATGACGGTGCGCCAGGCCGTCCGCGCGCTTTGCGAGCTGGGCGTCATCTACAGCCGCCAGGGCAAAGGCACCTTCATCTCCGCCATCAAGCTGGAACGCGATTTTCGCCAGGTGCTCTCCTTCAGCGAGGAGACGATTGCGCGCGGCTCCAGCCCCAGTTCGGCGGTGCTTTCGTTCGGTATTCAGGAGGCAAATCCGCAGGTGCGGGAGGCGCTTGCGCTCGATGAGGGCGAGAAGGTCTTCTGTCTGCGCCGCGTCCGCTACAGCGACGCCATTCCGATGGGCATTGAGTGCAGTTGTCTGCCCGTTCACCTCTGTCCCTTGCTGATGGAGACCTTCGATCCGTCCAAGTCGCTCTACAAGGAACTGGCCGAACAACACGGCATTCAGTTGATGGTCACCGACGAGATCATCGAGGTTGGCAACGCCAGTGCCGAAGAGGCACGGCTGCTCGATATTCCAGCGAAGAGCGCCGTGTTTCTCTTCACCCGCATCTCTTATCTGGAAAGCGGCACGCCAGCCGAGCACGTGAAATCTGTGTATCCCGGTGATCGTTACAAGGTTGTGAACCGGCTGATGCGGCTCAAACGCGACATATCCGGCTCGCCGCACTCTACCATGCCCAGGACTGGCGGAACAACAGAGCGCTAGACTTGGAAACAAATCCTCGCTGCCGCCAACGCCAGGATCAACCAGGGAACAAGACGTTCTGCACAAACAGGGATGAGCACGATGAAACTTCAGATTCCGTTTACGCTTTTCGCACTCGCAGTTGCACACTCCCTGTTTGCCGCTCAGCCTGTCCAGCATCTCGACAACAACTGGCAACTGCAGTCCGCGTGCAAACTGAACGCGACCGCGGAGGCGATCTCCGGCACAACGTTTGACGCCAGCGAATGGCTGCGCACGACCGTGCCCAGCACGGTGCTGGCCGCGCAGGTGGCCGCGAAAGAACTACCGGACCCCTACTACGGCGCGAACCTGCGCGCGCTCCCAGGCGTGAGCTATCCCATCGGCATCAACTTCGCCAATCTGGCCATGCCCGCTGACAGTCCATATGCCTGCGCCTGGTGGTATCGGCGCGCGTTCACTCCTGCAACTACAGCCGAAGGCGTTCGCTCGCGGCTGCACTTTGCCGGCATCAACTACCGCGCCGAGATCTGGCTCAACGGCCACAGGATTGCCGGGCCTGACACCGTTGCCGGGGCCTACCGCACCTACGACTTCGACGTGACCGACCAACTACTGCCGGACAAGGAAAATGTGCTTGCCGTCAAGGTCTCTGCGCCGACCGAGAAAGACCTCGGCATCAACTGGGTAGACTGGAACCCTTGCCCGCCGGACAAGGACATGGGCCTATGGGGCGCGGTCGATCTGGAGCAGACCGGCCCAGTCACGCTGCGTTCGCCGAGCGTCGTCACGCACCTGCCGGACAGCAACAGCACTGCCGCCGACCTGACCATTTACGCGGAGTTGCACAACTCAACCGGCAAGCCCGTGGAAGGCGTCGCCGCCGGAACCGCCGCCGGCATCACGTTCGAACAGCATGTGCTGCTTGCACCGCATGAGGACCGCACGATCGTCTTTACGCCGGAGCAATATCCGCAGCTTCACGTGCGCAATGCAAAGCTCTGGTGGCCGTGGGCCATGGGAGAACCGCACCTGGAGAAGCTGAGCATCGGCTTTCGCATCGAGGGTGAACTCTCCGACGAGCAAAGCATCGGCTTCGGCATCCGCGAGATCACCTCGGAGCTGACCGCCGGAGGCAGCCGCCTGTTTCGCGTCAACGGCAAGCCGATCCTGATTCGCGGTGCGGGGTGGTCGCAGGACATGCTGCTGCGCAGCGACGAGAATCGCCTGCGCGACCAACTGCGCATGGTGCGCCACATGAACCTGAACGCCATTCGCCTGGAAGGCAAGCTGGAGACCGACGAGTTCTTCCGCCTCGCCGACGAGCAAGGCATTCTGGTGCTGGCCGGCTGGTGCTGTTGCGATCATTGGGAACACTGGAAGAACTGGACGAAGGACGATCTCACCATCGCCGGCGCATCGCTGCGCGATCAGATGCTGCGCCTGCGCCACCACCCCAGCCTGCTGGTGTGGCTCAACGGCAGCGACAATCCTCCTCCGGCGGACGTGGAACGCGTCTATCTCCAGATCGAGTCCGAGACCCACTGGCCCAATCCGATTCTCTCCTCGGCCACCGCGGCACCCACCACCGTGAGCGGCGAGAGCGGCGTAAAGATGACCGGGCCCTACGATTACGTTGCCCCCAGCTACTGGTACGTAGCCTCGCGTTTCGGCGGCGGATGGGGCTTCAACACCGAGACCAGTCCCGGCCCTGCGATTCCCTCGCTCGCCAGCCGCCGCAAGTTTCTTCCCGATCCTGAGGCATGGCCACCCTCGTCCAACTGGAGCCTGCACTACGGCGGCGGCAAGTTCACCGCCCTGGCAGCGCTCGATCAGGCCATGAACGCGGTGTACGGCACGCCTGCCTCTGCGGCGCAGTACGAGCACATTGCGCAGACGATGGAGTACGACTCGGAGCGCGCCATGTTCGAGGCCTACGGCAGAAACAAGTACACCTCGACCGGCGTCATCCAGTGGATGCTGAACAACGCATGGCCCTCGATGATCTGGCATCTCTACGACTACTATCTCGACGCCGGGGCCGGTTACTTTGCCACCCGCAAGGCCTGCGAGCCGCTCCACATCCAGTATTCCTACGACGACCGCTCCATCGTGGTGGTGAACAGCACGTATGCCGCTGCGCGCGGGCTCCGCGCCAGCATCCATGTGCACAATCTGGCATGGAAGGAACTGCTCAGCGCCGAATCCACGCTGGACTCCGCCGCCGACTCCGCGCAGCGCATCTTCACCATTCCCGATCGTCTCTACGAGGGCGCGGACCGGCTGTTTTTCATCGATCTCTCGCTCACGGACGCGTCTGGCAGGATCGTGAGCCGCAACTTCTACTGGACGCCCGGCACACTCACCACCTTCAACTGGGAGAAGACCGACTACACGCATACGCCCGCTGCTCGCCATGAGGATTTGACGGCTCTCGCCAACCTGCCAGCCGCACAAGTCACGGCTCACGCCGAACTGGCCCTCACTGCGAATGGGCGTGAAGTTCGCATCCATCTTGAGAACAGCGCCGCGCAACTGGCGTTTCAGGTGCATGCAGCCGTGCGCACGGCGAGCGGCGAGCTCATCGCGCCTGTCTTCTGGTCCGACAACTGGATTGAGATGAACCCGGGCGAAACCGCGACGTTGACGGCTCTACTGCCTGAGTCCTTCGCCGGTCTCCCACAGGTGCAGATCGACGGGTGGAATGTTGCGCCTATTTCGCTGACGCCAGCCCTCGCGCCATCGGCAAAATAAGCAAAATGGCGAAGGCTGTGTAGAAAGTAGAAGCACGTCCCTCAACCCCGTGGAGTCGTTGTTTCTGCGAGATGAAGAAGGTGGAAAAAGGAGAACAAATCTATATAAACCGCGTGTGGCTGCTCCCCAGGGATTCGAACCCCGATATGCCGCTCCAGAGGCGGCTGTCCTACCATTGAACGAGGGAGCACCGATTGTCGGACGGCCCGTCAACATCCCAGCTCATCCGGGGTTGCGCGAGCCAGGCCCGCTCAACAACCAACTCATTCATCATAATGGCTTTCGCCGCAGCGGTCAAACCGGCGGCGGCGGCCCGCGGCAGGCCCATTTCTGCCGGCCAGCGCGGCGGCGGCGATCGGCCGAAAAATCAACCAGATCAAAGATTTTGGCGTCCGATCGCTCCTGTTTTGCGTCTACTCAGGCAGCAGAACTCATATTTGCCTCCTGTCAACTCGGCTGCGTTAGAATCTGGCTTGGGAATGGAACTGGCCCTCAATCTCGTCTGGCTGCTCACAGCCGCCGCCTTGATCCGCGTCTGGCTGATCGAGCGGAGGCGCGAGAATACCCGGCCCCATTTTCAACTGGTGGCCATTGCCGCGCTGATTCTTATTCTGTTTCCGGTCATTTCGGTCACCGACGATCTGCAGACTCCGCTCAACCTGGCGGAGACCGACACTTCACTACGCCGCGACCACGAAGGCGTACAGCCTCACTCCATCTTCCCCAGCGGCGATGCCCTGCCGGAGACGGTGCTCAATCTGATTCCGTTGAATACAGGATCGGTAGTGGCCATCTTCGCGCCGTCAGTGCCCGTCGCGCATTCGCTTTTTTTTGCCGATCACCCCAACCGGCCTCCGCCGTCTGTCTGATCCCCGTGCGTCCCTTCCCTCTCTATCTATGTTTGCGTCCATTCTCCTGAACACGCCGCCTCAATGCGGCGGATAGGTTCTGCATGAAGCAATGTACTCTTTCTCGAGCTGCGCTGGCCGTGCTGTTTGCTCTTGGAGCAGCCACGGCGGCAGCGCAGCAGCCCCTTACGTGGGAGCAGTTGAAGACGCGCTTTGAGGCCGCCAATCCCCAGCTCAAGGCCGATGCGCTTTCCGTCGACGAGATGAAGGCGGAGGAGGTCACGGCCTTTCTTCGACCCAACCCGCAGTTCACCGCCTCGGCCGACGGCACGCAAATTGCGCGCCACAACGGCGTCTGGCAGCCGCTCACCGGCACGGATTTTCAAAGCTCGCTGAGCTATCTGCACGAGCGCGACCGCAAGCGCGAACTTCGCCTGCAGAGCGCCCGCCAGGGCACCCAGATCACGGCCTCGGAGCACGCCGACCTGGAGCGGAATCTGCTCTTCAACCTGCGCGCGCTCTACATTGCCACGCTGCAGGCCAAGGAGGTTGTGCGGCTCTCGAAGGAAGACCTCGACTACTACGACCACATCATCCAGATCAGCCGCGACCGCTTCAAGGCAGGCGATCTGGCGCAGATCGATCTGGACCGCATCGAGTTGCTGCGCGTCCAGTACGAGGCCGAGATGCAGCAGGCCATTGTAGGTCTGCGCACGGCAAAGATTCAGCTCATGCAGTTGCTCAACGACCGCACGCCTGTCGAGCAGTTCGATGTCACCGGGGCCTTTGACTTCTCCGCGGATCTGAAACCGCTCGAAGACTTCCGCCAGATTGCACTCGACAACCGCCCCGACCTGCGCGCGGCGCTGCAAACGCTGGAACAGGCCGGCACAAATCACAAACTGGCCATCGCCAACGGTTCCACCGATCCAACCTTCTCAAGCTGGTACACGTGGAACGCATCGAACAACAACCCGAACGCCACACAAACACTCGGGCTGAGCGTGAGCATTCCCCTGCGCATCTTCGACCGCAATCAGGGCGAGAAGCAGCGGACGCAGATCGACATTGACCGCAGCCATCAGCTGACCGACGCGGCGCGCGCGCAGGTCTTCAGCGACGTGGATTCGGCCTACGCGCAGGTGGAGAGCAACATCGAGTTGCTCAAGCCCTACAAGGCGAAATACAACGACCAGGCCTTGCGCGTGCGCGACACCGTTACCTACGCCTACCAACACGGCGGCGCATCCCTGATGGACTTCCTCAACGCGCAAAGCGACTTTCGCCAGGTTCAACTGGCCTATGTGCAACTGATCGGTTCTTATCTCACCGCCGCTGGCCAGCTCAACCTTGCGGCTGGACGCGAGGTTCTCCCATGATCGTGGTTCGCAGCTTTCTGCATCGCTCGTTGTATGCCCTGCCTTTCGCCCTTGCCGCGCTGTCTCTGCTCAGCCTCTCCGGCTGCAAGAAGAAGGACGACGGCAACACCGCTCCGCCGCCCGCCAAAGTGGTTCAGGTCTCTGACATGAACGTGATTACCGTGGACGAAAACGACGCTGCCAAGTTCACGCTGGCGACGGCCGAAAAGGTGGAGGCCGCCTCCGAGCTGAAGGCGACGGGCTCGGTCTTCCCCGACGTCGCGCGCGAAGTGCCGGTAATCTCGCTGGCCAGCGGCCGCGTGGTCGATATCAAGGCGCGCCTCGACGACACAGTAAAGAAGGGCCAACTGCTGCTGAAGGTGCAGAGCCCCGATGTTACCGCCGCATTCAACGCCTATCTGAAGGCCGCCAACGACGAGCAACTCGCGGCCAAGGCCTACAAGCGCGCCGACGACCTATACAAGCACGGCGCCATCTCGCAGGCCATGCTGGAGCAGGCCGAAGACACGGACAAGGACGCCAAGGCCGACCTGACCGCCGCTGAAGAGCAGTTGAAGACCCTCGGCGTCGACAAGGCTCATCCCAGCAGCATCGTGCCGGTGTACGCGCCCATCTCCGGCGTCATCGTGGCGCAGAACGTGACCAATGCATCGGCAGCCGGCGCCAGCCTTTCCGGCTCGCCCAACGCCTTCACCATCGCCGACCTCTCGACCGTGTGGATTGTCTGCGACGTTTACGAGAACGACATTCCCAAGCTGCAACTCGGCCAGCAGGCGCGCATCGTGCTCAACGCCTTCCCCGACAGGCCGTTGACCGGCCGCGTCGGCGATATCGGCCCCATCCTCGATCCCTCGCTGCGCACCGCCAAGGTCCGCATCGAAGTTGGCAACCCCGGTTTCCTCAAGCTGGGCATGTTCGCCACGGCCACCTTTACCAGCCGCGACAAGCAGACCTTCGCCGCCGTGCCGGCCAGCGCGATCCTGCATCTGCATGACCGCAACTGGGTCTATCAGCCGGCGGGCGGCAACCACTTCCGCCGCGTTGAGGTACAGGCAGGCAAGATGCTCGATGGCAATCGCCAGCAGATTCTCTCCGGCCTACAGCCCGGCCAACAGGTCGTCAACAACGCGTTGCTGCTGGATGCGTCGGGGAACCAGTAGTGCGGTCCGCCAGTTGCAGTATGCAGAAGCCAATGCGGCCGCGTATCTCTTTCCTTAAGGAAGAGATACCTGGCACGCCGACAGAAATGATGCAGATACTGGAGGACCGCAATAGATGATTCGCGCGCTCGTTGATTTCGCACTGAAGAATCGATGGCTGGTCCTCGGAGGCATGCTGGTTCTCGTCGCCTGGGGCGTCATCAGCTTCCGCAGCCTGCCCATCGAGGCCTATCCCGATGTGGCCAACAACTACGTCCAAGTCATCACCCAGTGGCCGGGCCGCTCGGCGGAGGAGATCGAACGCCAGGTCACCGTGCCGGTCGAGATTCAGATGGCCGGCATTCCGCACCTGACGCATCTGCGCTCCACCACGCTGGCCGGGCTCTCCAGCCTGATGCTGATCTTCGATGACGACTCCACCAGCGACATCAACCGCGCCCACGTGCTCGAGCGCCTCAGCCAGGTCAGCCTGCCCGCCAATCTGGTTCCGCAGATGGGCACCGACTGGAGCCCGGTCGGACAAATCTACTGGTATACGCTCGAAAGCACCAACCCTGCCTACGACGTGATGGAGAAAAAGTCGCTCGAAGACTGGACGCTTGAAAAGTCCTTCAAGAGCGTTCCCGGCGTAGTGGATGTATCGAGCTTCGGCGGTCCCACCAAGGAGTATCAGATCAAGCTTGATCCGGAGAAGCTGGTCTCCTACGGGTTGAGCATCGCGCAGGTCGAGCAGCAGTTGACCGCCAACAACACCAACGGCGGCGGCAGCTTCATCGAACAGGGCAACCAGCAGATCAACGTCCAGTCGCTGGGCCTGTTCACCAGCGTGGACGACATTGCGAACACCGTCGTCAAGTCTTCGAACGGCTCGGCCATTCGTGTGCGCGACATCGCCACCGTCACGCAAGGCCCGAAGATTCGCCTCGGCCAGATCGGCCGCTCCACGCACTTGTCCGACGGCTCCATCGTCGACAATCCCGACACCGTCGAAGGGATTGTGCTGCTGCAGAAGGGCAAGGACTCCGATCCGGTTCTGAACGGCATTCACGATGAAGTCGACAAGCTGAACAACGGCATTCTTCCGCACGGCGTCAAGGTGAAGCCCTTCCTCGACCGCTCCGACCTTGTCACCTTCACGGTCAAGACCGTCAAAGACAACCTGACCGCAGGCATGCTGCTGGTCTCAATCATTCTGTTCCTGTTTCTGGGCAACGTACGCGGCGCAATCGTCGTCGCTCTTACCATTCCCTTTGCGCTCCTGTTTGCCGCCATCTGTCTTGACCTGTCGCACATTCCCGCCAACCTGCTTTCTCTGGGCGCGCTCGACTTCGGCATGATCGTCGACGGATCGGTGGTGATGATCGAGAACATGGTGCGCCACCTGGCGCACACCGGCGATACGCGCACCTCCGCGCAGAAAATCCGCGATGCTGTCCATGAAGTGCAGCGGCCGGTGTTCTTTGCCCGCGGCATCATCATCGCATCGTACCTGCCCATCTTCACACTGGAAGCCGTTGAAGGCCGCCTCTTCAAGCCCATGGCATGGACGGTGACCTTCGCTCTGCTGGGCGCGCTGGTCTTCGCCATTCTGGTTGCGCCTGTAATGGGGAGCATCCTCTTCCGTAAGGGCGCCACGGAGTGGCAGAACCCGCTGATGGAGTGGCTCACACAGCACTACCGCACCGCTGTGCGCGCCGCGATCATGCATCGCAAGTGGACCTTCGGCATCTCAGCATTTCTCTTTGCCGTGGCTGTCTATCTCGCATTCGGCGGCCCGGTTGGGTCGGAGTTCCTGCCCCATCTCGACGAGGGTTCCATCTGGGTGCGCGGCACACTGCCGCCCAGTGAAGGCCCTACAGACTCCATCGACTTCACCAACAGGGCGCGCATTGCCATGGCCTCGTTCCCTGAGGTCAAGCAGGTGGTCAGCCAGACCGGCCGCCCCGACGACGGCACCGACACCACCGGCTTCTTCAACACCGAGTACTTTGTTGACCTGAAACCTCGCGAGCAGTGGCGGCCCGCCTTCCACCAGAACAAGGAACTGCTGATCGAAGCCATGGACAAGGAGTTGCAGAAGTTTCCCGGCGTTCTGTGGAATTACTCGCAGCCCATCTCCGACAACATGGAAGAGGCGGTCAGCGGCGTCAAGGGCGAACTTGCCGTCAAGCTTTATGGCGACGATCTGCGCATGTTGGAAAAGAAGGCCGAAGAAATCCAGTCGCAGATGGCCGCCGTGAAAGGCGTCGAGGATCTGGGCATCTTCCGCATCATCGGGCAACCCAACCTGAACTACACCGTGGACCGCGACGCCGCAGCCCGCTGGGGCATCAACGTGGCCGACATTCAGGATGCCATCCAGACCGCCGTCGGCGCGAATGCCGTCACCCAGGTACAGCAGGGCGAAGCACGCTACGACGTAACCCTCCGCTATCAGCAGCCGTTCCGCGACACGCGCGAGGCCATTGACAACATCCGGCTCCTGGCGCCTTCGGGCGAGCGCGTCTCGCTGGCGCAGTTGACGCACGCCTCCACCAACGACGGCGCGGAGGAAATCTACCGCGAGGGCGGCCAGCGCTACATCGCCATCAAGTACTCAGTGCGCGGGCGCGACCTCGGCTCAACCGTGAATGAGGCTATCGACAAGGTCAATCACAATGTGGGGCTTCCTGCCGGCTATCACCTGGAGTGGGCCGGCGAATTTGCCAGCCAGCAGCGCGCCAATCGCCGCATGGCCATTGTCGTTCCTGTCACGGTACTGGCGATCTTCCTGATCCTCTTCACCATGTTCCGCTCGTTCAAGTGGGCCATGCTGATCCTTGTGTCGGTGGTGATGGCCTCCATCGGCGGACCGCTGGCGCTCTTTCTCACGCACACCAACTTCTCGGTCTCCTCGGCGGTGGGCTTCCTCGCGCTCTTCGGCGTCTCTGTCGAGATCGGCGTCATCATGCTCGAGTACATCAACCAGCTCCGCTCGCAGCGCAAAGGCATGGAAGCCTCGAACCCGCAGCAGATCGTGGACGCCGCCGTCGATGGCGCCGTCCTTCGCCTCCGCGCCATCATGATGACCATGCTGGTGGCCACGCTCGGCCTGCTGCCGGCCGCAACCTCGCACGCCATCGGCTCTGACTCTCAACGGCCCTTCGCCATCGTGATTGTCGGCGGCCTGCTGGCTAACCTCGTGATCGGCGTCTTCCTGTTGCCCACGCTCTATGTGTGGATGGCGCGCGAAGACGATGTGCTGCCGGTCGTCGAACCCAGCACCGAGGAGTTCTAAACAAGCTCCGAAAAAGACCGCAGGGGCACGGCCATCGCCGTGCCCCTGCGCTTTGCGGGAAGAAAAAAGGACGCCGTCCACCCCCAAGTCAGAATCTTCCGACCCGGGAACCAATCCCCTTCCCCTGCCAATTTCTATTCCCTATTCCCTGCTCCCTGCTACCGCTGGGTGCCCCATCCTTTCGCGTACCTTGCGAGAGAGGGGGGGGATAGCACGACGCGAATCCTCAGAGCCGAATCGATGCTTCCTTTTCCCTACGCCTTGTTCCCGCTCTTTTGCGAGCGCAGCAGCCAGTAATGGAAGCCGTCGATGATCGCCATCATCGCAGCCTGGTTCAGGTCGCTCGATACGCCGGCTGTGATCCATGGCTCGTGGCCGTCGGCGTTGAAGCTCACCGTGACGCGCACATGTGCCGCCGTATCCTGCGCCGAAACGTCGATGGCCGTCACGGTAAAGGTGCCCAGCCGCATCCGTGCAATCTCCGGATACCACTTCACCAGTTCATGACGCAGGGCACGGGTCAGCGCGTCCACCGGACCTGCACCCTCGGCGCGCGTGGTGATCACCGTGGTCTCGTCCACCGAAAGCAGGATGGAGGCCTGCACGTAGCGGTCGCCGGTCTCGTCGGACTCGTCGAGTACGCGCCAGCTCCTCACGCTGAAGCGGTCTTCAAGCGTGCCCAGAACTCTCATGCAGGCCAGGCGGAAGGCCACTTCGCTTACGGTAAATGCGCCACCCTCGATCATGGCCTGGTTGGTGTCCATCAGCGTCTGCGCCTGCGCGGAGCTGAGCGGAACGCCCAACGACTCCGAGAGCAGGACAATGTTGGCGCGGCCCGATTGTCCGTTCACGCCAATCACCGGGTTGGCGCCGACGCGGGCCGGATCGCACCAGAGATAAGCCCCCGGATTCTTGCGTTCGCTGGAACCGTGCATGCCCGCCCAGGTGCCAAATGCGCCGGGGCCGACGATGGGCGTGCCGTGGGGCGGCTCCATGCCGAAGGCCGCGTAGGCCGACTGCGCCAGGCTGGTCAACCCGCTCAGCGCTTCGTCCGCAACGAACTGCGCTTCTCCGCGCAACTGCATGCCGCCGATGACCGTGGTCAGGTTCACATTGCCGCACCGTTCGCCTGTGCCCAGCAGTGTACCCTGCACCTGCGTAGCTCCGGCCAGAATCGCCGCGCGGCTGTTGGCCACGCCGAGTCCTCGGTCGGTGTGGCCATGGAAACCAAAGCTGGCCCCGGGATGCGCATGTACAAGCCGGTCGAAGGTGCAGGCGACCTCTTCCGGGCTTGCCCCGCCTGTGGTATCGCAGATCACCAGGCGGCTCACTCGCTGCTCCACGCACTGGCCAACGATGCTGTGGAAGTAGTCCAGGCTGCGCTTGCCGAACTCCTCGTCGCAGGGCAGCCCGCACTCGCGGCGTCCGCAGGCGGCGTCCATGGCGTGCTCGAAGTCCACAATCACTTCCAGGCCGTTGTCCTGCAGGCAGGCGATGGTATCGCTGGCCATGCGCAGGTTTTCCTCGGCGGTAGTCTCCAGCGAGCGCTCAATGTCCAGCAGCCGCGACTTGACCACCACCACGGCAACCGGCACGCGCTTGCGATGTTCCAGGATGAAGCGCACATCGGGCCAGTCCTGCACGCGAGTTCCACGCCCGCGCGTGCGGCCAAACAACGCCAGCTTCATGCCGCCGGTGTCTGCATCCTCCAGCGCGGCAGCCAGGTCGCCGACAAACTGATTGGCGCCGGCAAAGCCGATCTCGGCGTAGCGGACGCCGAACGCGCCCATGCGCTGTAACAGAAGCACTGCGTTGGGCGCCGAGATCTCAAGATTCGGCTGCTGCATCCCATCGCGCAGACTGGTGTCGAACAGTTCTACGATTCTGGTTTCCATCTGGCTCTTCGGATCCTGACGGCAGGCCGGCGGCGCGGTTGCTGTAAGACTCTTGCGCCGGCTGCTCTCGATCTTCTCATCATATCTTGGCGGAACGGCGAACGCGGGCCGGGCCGCAGCCGACTGGCCCTGACGCTTCCACCTCCACTGCACGCTCGACCGCCTCAATCCCGGCGCGCGCGAGCGCCAGAACGCTATTGCTTCGCCGCAGGCGGCCACGCCGGGTTCGGCTTCGACGACATCCGGAACTCCAGGGTTCCCCCCGCCATGATCTCCGCATACTCGATCAGAAACCGGTTGAGCGGTTTGCCGTTCAGCATGACGGATTGGATGTAGGGCGCAACCGCCGATTCCTTCTTCACAACGATGTGGAAGACCTTGCCGTTCTCCAGATGTACCTTCGCATCCGGAAAGAGCGGAGAGCCAATGGCGTACTCCGGCACGCCCGGCGTCACCTGATAGAACCCGAGCGCGCTCAGCACATGCCACGCCGACATTTGCCCCGCGTCGTCGTTGCCGGCAAGGCCTCCGGGCGCGTCCTTGTACCACTCGTTGCGCGCCTCCGTCACATGCAACTGCGTCTTCCACGCCGAGCCCGCATAGTCGTAGAGATAGGTAATCTGGTGGCTCGGCTCGTTGCCGTGGTCGTAATACTTTTTCGCGAATAGCTCATCGAGTTTGGCGATGAAGGCGCCGTTGCCGTGTTCGAAGGCGATCAGTCCGGCAATATCCTGTGGCACAAAGAAGGTGTACTGGAAGGGCAAACCCTCGGTAATGTACGACGCTGGCTTGCCCGGCTCGAAGGGAGTCGCCCAACTGCCGTCGGCGTGGCGGCCGCGCGCAAAGCCGGTCTCCGGGTCCATCACGTTGCGCCAATTTTGTGCCCGCTTGCGGAAGATGGCTTCATCGGCGGCTTTGCCGAGCATGTGCGCCAGTTCGGCCAGCACAAAGTCGTCGTAGGCGTACTCCAGCGTGCGCGAAACCTGCTCATTCTTGTGCATCGCATCCGGCACCGGATCTTCCAGCGGAACATAGCCGTACTTCAGGTAGGAGTCGAGCGCGCGCCGTCCCTTGCCGTCGCGGTACTCCTCTTTCGACGCCGGTAGCTCAGTGGCGTTCGTGCGCATCAGCCGGTAGGCTTCGCCGATGTCGAAGCCGCGAATCCCCTTGAGATATGCATCGGCAATAATGACGCCTGCATGATCGCCCACCATCTCCGACGTGTAGCTGTTCCATGCGGGAAAGATGGGAAGAAACCCGCCCTGCTGGCCCTTGACGATCAGCGACTGCGCCATCTCGGCGGTGCGCTTCGTATCGACGATCGTCAACAGTGGATGCAGTGCGCGGAATGTGTCCCACGCCGAGTAGTCGTCATAGTAGTCGAAGCCCTTCGCCGTCTCAATCGCGTGCCCGTCCGCAAACCGCGGATAGCTTCCGCTGGCATCGCTGGCGATGCGCGGCAGTTGCGAGGCATGATATAGCGCCGTGTAAAACACACGGCGGTCGGTCCGGTCGCCGCTCACTTCGATCTTGCTCAACTGTCGGTCCCAGGCCGCGTGACTGGCCGCTTCAATCGCAGCAAAGTCCCATCCGGGAATCTCGGCGCGCAGATTCTTGCGCGCTTCGTCGATGCTGACGAACGAGGTGCCCACGCGCGCCAGCACCTGCTCGCCCGGCTTCACGTCGAAGATCGCGTAGCCGCCCGAGGGCGCTGCCGTCGCGTCCTGCTGTGCGCTGCCCGGACGATGCTCCGCGCCCGCCCATGTGCCCCCCACGCGAAACGCATGATCGAACTCCACCACCACGTAGCCGCTGAAGCCGGCCAGTTTGCCCGCACCCGCGTAGAGCCGCCGCACCTTGTTCGAGCCGGTAATCTCTCCCCTGGCGGCATCGATGGCAAGCGAACCATCCCCCGGCCGTGCGTTGTTCTGCACGCCGATCCATGCCGGCCCGCCCTTCTCAAATGTGAAGCGCAGGATGCCGCAACGCGTGGTTCCGGTCACCTCCGCCTTCACGCCCAGCTCCGGCAGGCCGATCTTGTAGAGATAAGGCCGGGAAAACTCGGCATCGTGCGAGAGCTTTGGCTCCGGCAGGTGGCCGTTCCAGGCAAAGCCGCCGCTGCCGGCCAGTAGTTGGAAGCTGCCGTAGTCCTGCGTGGCCGAGCCGCTCAAGTAGTGGCTGCCGCGAATGCCGCGAAACACCTTGTCCGCATAAAAGTAGGGCAGAACCGCCTTATTCTCCGTTTCCCGCGTCGCCGGAGTCCACTGGGTCATGCCGAAGGGCACGCCGACGGCCGGATAGGTATAACCCTCGTTCGCGGTTCCGACCATGGGGTTGACGGCATCGGCAGGCGACTGTGCGAACGTTACCACGGCGCAGCAAAAAACGCCGGCTACCCATTGAATTATGCGTACTTTCATCCAATTCCTCTTTCCGGAAAAAACCGGCGGCTCCACTCCCGGGCTGGCATTTGCGGCACATGCCCCAGGTGAACATACATTCTGACCAATGTACTTCAAACCCCGTTCCCTTCGCATCCCTCTTTTCCCAACCTCCCAAAGACGCAGACGGAAACAGCGTCACTCCGCCGTGGCATCCGCCTGATACGGCAGAGATTGGCCCCACTCTGAACACATCCTCCTTACGATGCCTTCCCCTGTCGCCGAGGGGATAGCGTCCTACAAATCGTTCGCACCAAACCACTATCAACACGCCCCGTTCCGCGGCCTTCACCCCACACCCACTTCTCGCCAAGACATGAATCCTCTGTAAAAAACCGTCCAGATGCAATCTGTTAGCGATAAGCTTGTATTTTCCAGACGGCAAATGGACGATGAGGACCATGGAAGAGATTGTGTCCGCGGGGACAGCATCTAGATGACGACCATGCGATCACAAATATGGCTCTTGGCAGCTTTGCTCGTGCTGGAAGGCATCCTTTGCTGGGCCAACTGGAAGGGCGCGCAGGACTTGGCGCAACTGCAGCGCACCGCCTTGCAGTTGCATGCGCAAAGCCAACAAGCGGAAGGAACTGGCAAAGGCGCACAAGGGGACGCAGCGGCTGCCCAGGCCCGCAATGAAGCTGCGCGCCAACTCAACGAGCAGGGTTGGTCGCTGATCCAGAACGGCGAGGCTTTGCAGCGGGGTGCGCTAACCTGGCAAGCATGGTCTCTTCTGGTGTTGGCTGCGATTCTGGGCATTGGGCTGCGCTCCTACGTCACCGGAGAACGCGAAGTGACGCGCAGGCGGCAGGCAGAGGCGGAACTGCGCGCCGAGCACGCCTCGCTGGAAAGCCGCATCGAACAGCGCACCGCCGAGCTACGAGCCGAAGTTGATGTGCGCACCCGCGCGGAGGAACGCAATCGGCGGCAGAAGCGCGTCCTCGAGATGCTGGCGAATCGTGCCCCGCTCGAGGAGATCTTTGCGGAGTTGACAGCCAGCGTCGCTGTCCAGCGCCGCTCCTGGGAGTCGGCGATCCACTTGGTGGATGCCAAGAACAGTTCCCTGCAACTGGTCGGCAGCTCGCGAGTCTCCGATCACCTCGAGCATTACCTGCGGTCCATTGCCACGGGTTTTCCCGACGCTCCCGAGAGCAGGGCGTGGGCAACCGGAGAACCCTGCTTCATCGGCTCGATGAATCAGGAACATCGGCCATGGAGCGAATTCCTCTTCTCCAACGGCATTCGCTCCGCATGGTCTCTGCCTCTGCTGCACGGCGACGGCATCGCTCTGGGAACGCTGACCATCTATTCCAGGCTGCTGGGCATTCCCGGGGAGGAGGATCGCGAGGTCCTGGACTCCGCCGTACGTTTGGCTTCACTGGTGCTGGACGTACAAAACATGAATCGCGAGTTGCATCGCAAAGCCTATCAGGACGAACTGACCGGCGTTGCCAACCGCCGCGCGGGAGAGATGCGGCTCCGCGATGCCATCGCCCGCTCACGCCGCCAGAACGAGAGCTTCGCGGTCATGTGCATCGACGTGGACCGATTCAAGCGCATCAACGATATCTACGGCCACGCCTGCGGCGACCGGGTCCTGCTCGAGGTCTCCAAACGCATCTCCGCGCACCCGGTTGTGAAGGGAGCGATGGCCCGCATGGGAGGCGACGAGTTCCTGGTCCTGCTGGAGTCCTGCCCCACCGACGAACTCGCCTGCAAAACTGCCGGAGAACTGGTGACTTCCATCCTGCAACCGATGGAACTGGGCTGCGAGATCGCCACCATAGGCGCCAGCGTCGGCATCGCCATGTTTCCGCGGGATGGCGATACGCCCGATGAGCTAGAGAGGCACGCCGACGCCGCCATGTATCAGGCAAAGCGCCGCGGCATTGGCTGGTGCGCCTTCTCCTCCGCCATGCGCGCCGAGGTCACACGGGCCACATCCATTGAAGAAGCTCTGCGCGAAGCCCTCGACCCGGAGGCCGGACAGGGCATGCTCGCCGTCCACTATCAGCCCATCTACAAGGCCAACGGGGCGATGACGGCCATGGAAGCGCTGCTGCGCTTCCACCACCCGAAGCTGGGCGATATCTCTCCAGCCCAATTCATCCCCATCGCCGAAGAGACCAGCCTCATTCTTCCCCTTGGGCATTGGGTTCTGCAGCAGGTCTGCAGTCAGATCGTGCTCTGGCAGGAAAAGGGAATTCCGCCGCTGCGCATCGGCGTCAATATCTCCGGAATTCAATGGGGCCGCGAAGACTTTGTCGAAGAGGTCGAGGCAATCCTCAACGAGAGCCACGCGCCGGCCCACGCTCTCACCCTCGAGCTGACCGAGTCGGTCATGATGCAGAACGCCAGCCTGGCCAAACAGCACATGCGGAAGCTGAAGGATCTCGGCGTACGATTCGCCATGGACGACTTTGGAACCGGCTACTCATCCTTCAGCTACCTTCACCAGTTGCCGCTGGATATCTTGAAGATCGACCGCTCCTTTATCGCGCGGCTGGGCCAGTCCGACGACAGCCGCGCCATCGTTGCTTCCATTGTCTCCATGGCCCACATGCTCGGCCTCATCACCATCGCCGAGGGCGTGGAGACGGAAGCGCAACGGCTCCTGCTGACAGAGATGGAGTGCGACGGCATGCAGGGTTTCCTGTTTGCAAAGCCCATGCCCGCCAGCGATGCGACCGCCCTCCGCCTCTCCTGTTAATCCGGCCCTCAAACACCTGCGCAGTGCCCACTCCATTTCGCTGGTCTTGCCGCGAAACAGGTGGGACGCCGCACACCCGTCGAGGAATGGATCGAAGGCTATAGCAAAATCGGAGTAGCTATCCCAAGAGGCAATGCTCTTATCGATCCGGCGCTTTGGCCATACAACAGCTTCGGTGGCCTACCCTCGCCGCGTCTTTGTTTTTGCTCTAGCTTCCCCGGGCTATCGACGATCCTTCAGTTTGTAAACGCGAACGTAATCAACCAGCATTGACTGCGGAAAGCGAGTGGTCGCGTCGGGTGCGCCGGGCCAGTAGCCTCCCACTGCTACGTTCAGAACCACATAAAAGGGATGATCGAATACCCAGCGCTTGCCTGCAGGCAGATCTGAGGCCTTTTGCGTCTCAAACAACCGCCCGTCCACGTAAAAGCGAATCTCCTTCGGCTGCCACTCGATCCCGAATACGTGATAGTCGTCGCTGAAGCGCGCGTTGTTGGGCAACGAATAAATGCCGGAAAGAGGCGTAGCTCCCGAATAGCCCGGCCCATGCAGGCTCCCATGAATCTTGTCCGGTTCCTGCCCGACATTTTCCATAATGTCGACCTCGCCGCAATTCGGCCATCCCGCCGTGGCGAAGTCGGAGCCCAGCATCCAAAAGGCTGGCCAAATCCCCTGCCCGTGAGGCAGTTTTGCCCTAGCTTCGATGCGGCCGTACTTGAAGCTGAACTTGCCGCGCGACTCGATGCGCCCGGAAGTATACGCGTGCTCTCCCTGCTTGCCGGAATAAGACTCCTTGAGCGCGGTCAGTATCAGGTTGCCGTCTTGCACTCTCACGTTCGTCGGACGCGCTGTGTAGTATTCCAGTTCGTTATTTCCGAAGCCGGACCCATCCTCGACGGCAGTCCATTTCGATGAATCGAGCTGGCTGCCGTTGGGACCGTTGAACTCGTCGGACCAGACCAGCCTCGCCTTCGAAGCTCTGCCGGGAGTTGAAGAAGCCTGGCCCGCAACCTGCGCGCCGCCCCACAGGAGCGCTAACGCGGGTAGAAATGCAAGGCAAATGGAGAGGGTTCTTTTCCGGTGCATCGTATGTCTTTTCCTGTGTGCTGCTTATAGCAAAATCAGAGTAGCTATACCCAGTGGCAATGCTCTCAAGTGGCTTTTTCCCCCAGAAAAAGCCACCTTCCAGGTCCTCCGCAAGGGCACGGTTACTCTGGTTTTGCTCTAGTTGGTATAGATGCGCACGTAGTCCACCAGCATCTGCGCAGGGAAGGCCGTGGACGAATTCGGACTTCCGGGCCACGAGCCGCCCACCGCCAGATTCAGAAGAATGAAGCTTGGCCCGGAATCGAACGGCCACACTGCGCCGCCGAGTCCACTCAAGCTGGACGGCGTATACGTTGCATAGGGCTTGGACGGATCGTCGATGTAATACGCTACCGATCCCTTCTGCCAGATCATTCCGTAGGTGTGCCAGCCTGCAGCCGTCTGCCCGCTCGCAAAGTCGTAGATGGCGCCAAGGTTTGTGCCGGTAAATCCGGTGCCGTGGACCGAGCCTTCGTTCCAGTCCGGTGTGGAAGCGGCATTCACGCGCTCTAGAACGTCCATCTCGCCGCAGGCAGGCCAGTTCGCGGTGACGATGTTGTTGCCCATCAGCCAACCGGCGGGCCACAATCCCTGCTGTTCCGGAACCTGCGCGCGAATCTCCAGACGCCCATACTGAAAGCTGAACAGCCCCTGCGTCTTCATGCGCGCCGAGGTGTACACGCCCGCCGAAGGCTGCTGCGCAGCGATGTGCAGATAACCGTCCGTGCCCACATACGCGTTGGGATTCGACGCACTGCACGGCGACACCGACGAGTTCCACGCGCAGTAGGTCTCCAATTCGCTATTGCCCCAGCCGCCCGCCCCAGCGTCGTAGGTCCATGTAGCCGCGGCGGGTTGCGCGTTGGCTCCGGTTGAATTTGCAAACTCGTCGCTCCATACCAGCGTGCCCGATGCGATGCTGGGAGAAAAGCTATGGCTTGTCACACTCGAAGCCGACGTTCCGCTGCCTGCGGCAATCGCGTTCACCGTGATATTCGAAGCAACCAAAAACGGGGCCTCGTAAGCCATCGACGAGGTGGTCGGCGTACTCCCGTCCGTCGTGTAATAGATCGTTGCGCCCGAAGTCGATGTTGTGAGCGCAACAATGACGGCGCCGTTCAGCGCTGAAGTCGTGGTGACTACCGGCGCCGAGGCTTGCTGCTGACCGCTGCCCGTGCTGGACGCGCTCGCGCCGCCGCCGCCGCACCCAATTGCTGCCATCGCTGCAAACAGCGCCAGCGTGCTCAGGGAAACCCTCAGTATTCTTTCAATCGTTCGCATCTTGGAAACCTGTCCTCTCGGGAGAAGGATGCATGGGGCGATGGCGCGCGCCCTGCACAAGGCCGCACCGGGTGCCCAAAATAAGCTTGGTCCCGCACCGCGAGCAGCAGTGAGCTGCTCGCGGCCGGGAGAACAACGCAGAGTATTCCCTGGTTAGAAGGTGAAGCGGGCGCCAAACTGGCCAACGCGTCCGCCCACGCCGCCGTAGCCGGTGATCTTGCCAAAGTTAGGATCGGACAGGTTCGTGTTCGGTCCGCCCAGTGCGTCGCGGTTAAAGACGTTGAAGAACTCGATGCGCAACGTCAGGTTGTAGCGTCCCTCGGGCCCTGCCACCAGGCTCTTGTGCAGACCAAGATCCTCTGTTGCCGTGCCCGGATTCCGCACCTGATCCTGGAAGTTTCCTGCCGTGCCCAGTTGCGCCGCTGCAGGATTCTGGAAGCAGCTCTTGTTCAGCCACGAGCCGTAGAGCTTGCGCTGCCCGCTGTTCGTCAACTGGCAGCCTGCCGCCAGATTCACATACACGGCATTGAAGCCCGGATACGAGTTGCTCGAGTGCACCGAGATCGGCGTGCCGGTGCTGTAGTGGAAGTCGCCGTTCAGGCTCCATCCGCCCACAACTTCGTTCATCGCCTGCGACGCGTTCGCCATGAACTTGCGTCCTTGGCCGAAAGGAAGGTTGTAGATCACGTAGCCCTTCACGATGTGGGTCACGTCAAAAGAAGCGATGTCCTTGGCTTCGGTCTTCAGGTCGTAGGTATTCTGCAGCGAACCGGTTCCCCACAGTTCCTGGAAGTCCGAGTCCACGTCGCCGTGCGTGCGCGACCAGTTGTAGCTGCCTTCGAACGACAGGCCCCTGGCGGCGCGGCGCGTGAAGGTCAGTTGCAGGCTCTTGTAGTCGGAGTTGCCCAGCGGCACGCCCACTGAAAGCAGCGGTCCATAGCCAACCTCGGCCTGCGGGTAGGGCGTGATGCCCTGCCAGCCCGGGCCCTGCGACGCAGGATAGTAGTTGTTGTAGCTCGACGGGAACTTGCCATAGAGAACATAGTTCTGCATGTCGGCCACCGCCGGCTGGTTGTGCTGGAAGATGCCGCTCTGCAGGTGATAGCTGTGACTCTGGATCCAGTTCACGTCCACTTTCGTGGTGCGGTCCAGTTCCCGCTGCACGCCCACGCTGTACTGCTGCGTGTTCCCCGGCGTCAGAGCGCGAGGATCGACGCTGACCACGTCCGCCTGCGTGTAGGCCTGGTTGTAGGCCGACTGCGGCGTCGTCGACGGATTGTAGCCGCTATCCCAGTTGAAGTTGGACTCCTGCGTAATGGCATGGAAGCCTACGTTGCCTGCCTGCTGGTAGGGAATGCCGCCCCAGGTGTTCATGTTCAGCGGAGCAAAGAAGACGCCGACGTTGGCGCGAGCCACGGTCTTCTCGTTCAGCTTGTAAGCCACGCCGATGTGCGGCGCGTAGTTGTAGTAATCCTGCCGTTTTTCAAAGGACTGGCTGCCGCTGGTCAGGTACTCGTAGGCGCCCATCAGCCCCGTGATCGAATTCTTCACCGTCAGGTCGAAGTTCGACCAGTGCCCGTTCTTCTCCTTGTACGGGTTGTTGTAGTCCCAGCGCAGGCACAGATTAACGGTCAGCCGCGAATTCAAGCGGATATCGTCGCTCGCGTAAACGCCGAGCGCCTTGCGGCGGCCGTATTCGCTGTCGGGGTTGTTGTTCTCGGCGTTGTAGACATCGCCCAGCAGGAAGCTGCCGAAGGAATTGCCGATCATGTTGTAGGCGTTGAAGTCGTACCAGGGGCCAGCCGTCGACGTCGGATCGAAGATGATCGGATAGCCGCCCATGAACGTGCCTGTGTCGGTGTGGTAGTTGAACTGCATCGCGCGGAATTCGCCGCCGAACTTCAGGTTGTGGCGGCCATGGCTCCATACCAGTTGGTCGCTGTAGATATAGGTGTTTCCGGCATAGTCGTCGTTGAACTGGCTGCCCAGCGGCGAGAAGCTCCACCCGTTCTGGTAGTTGCCGCCGTTGGTGTACATGCCAGTGTCGAAATACATCAGCGGGAAGTTGCCAGCGCCGTTCAGCAGGCCCAGCGCCGAGTCCCACTTGCCCGTCTGCGAGGTGGCCTTGGAAGGATTGTGGAAGCGATTGAACGTCGCATACACGGTGTTGACCATGTTCGGCGAAATCACGATCGCGTCGTTGAGCCGCGCGCCCGGCGCCGTCGTGTTATGCCAGTAGGAGTTCGCCATCGGACCGCCGTAGGGCGCCGAGGTGGACCACACACCGCCCTGGTCGGCGTTGATGCGCGGATAGTTGTCGAAGTAGAACGAGCCTGCGAGGTGCTGCTTCGGACTCATGTTGTAGTCCATCTTCACGCTGGTCTGCGTGTTGTGGAACCACGGATCGGGCGAGTACGCCGGTCCGGCCTCGTTGGCCGTCAGGCTCGACTCCGGCTGATAGTACTGATGGTAAAGTTGCAGAATCTTTGCCGTTGTCTTGCTGATACGGTTGGTCGGAATGTGGTTGTTGACGAAGACGCAGCCAAAGTTGGCGCTGGTTGTGGTGGTCGGATCGACGATTGCGCCCTGGTAGATGTAATTGCCGCAGTTGTCCACCGCCGGCGCGCCGCCGTAGGTCAGCACGTGGATTCCCGTGGAAAGCATGGGGCTCAGGTCGGCATAGGTTCCCACCGCGCCCGCCGAAGTCAGACCCATCATGGCGTCGGTCGGCACCGTCCGCGAGTTGGGGCCCGTACTCCACATCGACTGCATGTAGCGTTCGAATGCGACGTAGTAGAAGAGCTTGTCCTTCTTGACCGCGCCACCGATGCCGCCGCCCCAGTCCGACAGCGAGTCGCTCTTGCGCAGGTAAGCTGCCGCATTGGCCGGATCGGTCACCGCCGAAAGATGGTTGGATGCGCTCAGCGCGTCCAGCGAAGTCGAATGCATGAAACCGAACATCGATCCGTGCATTTGGTTGGCGCCCGACTTCATCTCGTACTTGAACACGCCGCCGCCCGAGCGGCCCGCATCCGCGCCGATGCCGGTCGTGTCTACCTGAAACTCCTGCATGGCTTCCATCGGCGGTTGAGACTCGCTGATGTAGCCGCCCAGTTGCGAAACTGCCGAGGTGCCGTCGATCAGCACTTCCTTGGTCAGGGCCATTCCGCCGTTGATGTGCGAACTGTAGTCCGTGCCTTCCACTCCGGGCACATAGGCAAACATGAAGTTGGATAAATTGCGGCTGCCCTGTACGTTGAGAGGCAGTTCGCTGACTGCCTCGTTGTTAAGGTTGGTCGATACAACTGAGTCCTCCGTCTGCAGAATTGGCGGCGCCGCCGTCACTTCCACAGTCTCCGTCGAGCCACCCACGGTCAACTCCGCATCGATCTCCGCCACTTGGCTGATCAACAGCGTCACGCCCTTCCGCTCCAGCGACTTGAAACCCGTCTTGCTGAACGTAAGGGTGTAAGCGCCAATGGGAAGCTGGCCCACACGATAAAATCCGGCAGCATCCGTCACTGCCATCTTTGTGTCGTTGGTCCCGGTATTGACAATCTTCACCTGCACGCCGGGCAGCACGGCCGAGGAACTGTCCTTGACCGTACCGGCGATCGTGGCCAGGTCCGACTGCGCAAGGGCCACGGTAGCCAGCGCACATACGAACAGAGCCATCACCTTTAGAATTCTTCTCATTACTCCTCCTCCATATATCCGCACCCGGTGCACATCGTGGCCTCAGCCATCCTGCGAGTCGTGGTACGTCTCGATGCGTCCGAATCTTCTGCAACTGTCTTTTCCGGATCGCTGAATCCTTGGCCATTGAAGCCTCGCCACTGTAGGACTGAATACGTAAGCCAGTGATAAATTTACCGGTGCCTCATGGGGTTCAGCGCTGGGATAAGCCCGGAAGCCGATGCACGGGAGGCTCATGAATTTACGTCGTAAATACAACAACAAGTTGTTTGTATTGTTTGCCATACAAGGATAATCGCCCGAAAGTAAGCGTTTCCGGAATTAGCTCCGTCCCCTTCTCCTCACCCACGAAAGCCCCCTGCGATTTACGTGTAAATCGCAAGGTAAACAGGGCTCCCGATTACTCCGTAAGTCAAGCACCTTCGATGGATTTCGAGGGAAAGTAGCAAACTGAAACCGACTGCGCTTTCGATTCTGCTCTTTACAGAAAGCGCAGAATCGAAAACGCTCTAATCAACCCGGCCCACCCCTTGGACCATCCAAAAGAAAGGAGACCGACTCACAAGGTGTGGGGTGGGACGGGGGAGTCCGCAAAGCGGCCGCGTCGGGCGGTGAACCGGCGCGAAAGTCTATTCGGCTGGAGTCACTTCGAAAGGAAGCGTCTGCCTGGTGCGATCGCCGCTCATGGTGGTGGCCGTAATGGTGACCTTGTACCGCCCCGGCGGCGCCATAATCTTCCCCTTGTCGGAGAACGTCTGGGTGGAGAGCGTCAGCGTGTCCTCCTGTGACAGCGTGTCGGAGAAGTTCACCACCGCGCTGCCCAGCGAACAGGTGGCCGTAGCCGGCTCTGCCGCGCAGGTCAAGTGCACGCGCCCAGCGTAGCTGTGCGCCTCCAGGTTCACGATGCTGGCCGCCGAAGATCCCGACTTCACCTGCATCGGATGCCAACGGATGCTCGGCGCAGGCACCTGCGGGATGTTGTAGACGCGGACATAGTCGACGATCAGGTCGGCAGGGTTTGGCGTCGTTGGGCCTGGCTCGCCTGGCCAGTCGCCTCCGACCGCCAGGTTCAGCACCAGGAAGAAGGGCTTGTCGAAGACCCACTCCCCGCCCTCGGGAATATCGCTGGAATCCTGCACGAAATACACATTCGCCGGATCGTCCACATAAAACTGGATCATTCCGGGCGACCAGATCACGCCGTAGGTGTGGAAGCTGCCATCGTCCACGCGCGCTCCGTTGGGCAGCCGGAAGTCGTGCCACAGACCATTGGCGCCGTAGTAGCGCGGCCCATGCACGGTGGAGCGAATCATCTGCGGTCCCAATCCGTTGGTGCGTGGAGTATACGAGACGTTTTCCGCGATGGTCACCGAACCCGCGGTTGGCCACCCCGCCTGGGCGAAGTTCGAGCCCAGCATCCAGAACGAAGGCCACAGCCCGCTCCCCACCGGCATCTTGATTCGAGCTTCGATGCGGCCATATTGAAAATCCTTCAGCCCCATGGTGGTGATCCGGCCTGAAGTCCAACTGCCGTCCGGATTCCGCTGCGCGCGCATGACCAGATGGCCTGCGCCGTCCTCAAAAACATTCGGCCTGCGCGGATCGCATCCCTTGGGATTCGTTCCGCGAGCCGCGCAATAAATCTCGATCTCGTTATTGCCCCACCCGCCCTGGTTGCCGGTCTGATAGGCCCATTTGCCCTGGTCGGGAATCTGCCCGGTCTGGTCGTTGAATTCGTCGCTCCATACAGGGGCGCCCCACTGCACTCCTTCCCCCGCGGGCTGTAGACGGTGGTCGGCCTGCCGTCCCAGAAAGAAACCGGCAACAAAAACGGCAGCCAGCGCCGCAAGCGCGGAGGCGAGTTTCCAGACAGTTCCGCCGTGGCCACGCGCCAGTTCAACGGCACGCACCCAAAAAACTTGATTCCCGGTGCGCGGCATTGCCTCCGGCTCCGTAAATTGCCCCGGCCCATCCGCGCCGGGACCGGCATCCCTCTCGCCTTCATGGACGAATTCCGGAATGTAGTGACCAAGCGGAAGGACAATCCGCAACGGGCGTCCCTTGCCATCGGCTTGGTAAACTTCGCTCAGCTTCTTCCGCAGCGCTCGTGCCGTCACGCGAACAATAGGATCGATATGCGAATCGAAAGTGGCAGCTTTGCGGCCCAAAGCTTCCACGGCGATCGAGTACTCACGGATTTCAGCCGTTTCGCCTTCGAAGTAGCGGGTACAGACAAAGGAGAGAAAGCGCACCAAGCTGGCAGAGCGGGCAATTTCAGGTTGTGCCAGGAGCCATTCCAGCTCGCGGCGCTCTTCCTCGAATCTGGTTCCTTGCGCCGAATCGGGGCCCCCATTGCTGCGGCTAGTCTCGCTAGCCTCGTCTGCGTGCGCTTCCGAGTTGCTCTGCCGCATCTCCACGATCTGCTCACCCTTGTCGTATTCGGCACAGGCTCGGAGCAGGTACGTTTTGCAAAGCCTGCGCCATGGCCGAGCATCGCCATCATAACATCTTGCCGCTCCGGCAAGCTGGACGCAGAACTCCGCACGCAGCGCCCGTAGTCACACGGAAATTTCCTGTACGGGAACATGCAGGATGACCTGGCGCCACTCTATGCAATCTCGACACAGCGGCCCACGCATCACCCGCGCATGCGCGGATTCACCACGTGGTAGACAAGATCGGTAAGAAAGTTGACCAGCACATACGTCAGCCCGATCGACAGCAGGCATCCCTGCACCAGCGCGTAGTCGCGGTTCGAAATGGCGCTCACCGTCAGCCTTCCCAACCCCGGCCAACTGAAGATCGTCTCCGTCACAATCGCGCCGGCCAGCAGCGCGCCAAACTGCAATCCCACCACGGTCACAATCGGCACCAGTGCATTGGGCAGCGCATGACGCCACACCACGGCCGTCTCGCTCAAGCCCTTGGCCCGCGCCGTCCGGATATAGTCCTGGCCCAGCTCTTCCAGCATCGCCGTGCGCACCATGCGCGTCAGAATCGCCGCCAGCGAGGCGCCCATGGCCACCGTCGGCAGCACCAGGTAGCGCCAGTCGATGGAGGCCGTGCCTCCGGCATTCGCACCCGACACGGGCAGCCAGCCCAGCCCGATGGAAAACACCAGAATCAGCACCGGACCCAGCGCCACCCCCGGCACCGACAGCCCGAAGAGCGACACCACCGAAAGCGCCTGATCTTCCCAGCGCCCGCGCCGTACCGCCGCCCACACGCCCGCCGGCAACGCCAGCAACAGCGCCAGCGCCAGCGCCGTCAACGTCAGAGCCATGGTGTAGGGGTAGCGCTGCGCGATCAGGTGCGCCACCGTGTCCTTCATGCGGATGGAGTTGCCCAGGTCGCCCTGTACAACTCCACGCCAGTAGTGCGCGTACTGCACCGGCAGCGGCAGATCCAGCTGGTACTGATGCCGCAGAGCGCCGATGTCCGCAGGCGTCGCGCCCTCGCCCAGCATCATCTGGATGGGGTCGCCCGGCACCATGTGGATCAGAAGGAACACCAGCGACACCACCAGCCACACAACCGGCAACGTCAGCAACAATCGAGTGAGGGTCTGCTTCATGGGCTGCCTTCAACAATAAATCACGCGCGCCCTCTGTCAGTGGTAGTCCCAAGCCGGCCTGCCACGTGCAGCCCGTCCCTCCGCTCTGGTAGCCCGCGTTACTTGTACACCTCGGGAATAAAGTTCTGCTCGTGGATCGGCGGACGCACATACTTCGACTTGCCCAGCGGCGGCAACTTCAGCGGCTCCGGCGTCAAGTCGTGATACGGAATCATCGACAGCAGATGCCGGATCAGATTCAGCCGCGCCGTCTGCTTGTTCTCCGCGTTCACCACATACCAGGGCGACTGCTTGGTATCGGTGATCGCGAACATGTCGTCCTTGGCCCGTGAATAATCGGCCCAGTGCTTGCGCGACTCCAGATCCATGGGGCTGATCTTCCAGCGCTTGGTCGGCTTGTTCATGCGGTCCTGGAAGCGCCGCTCCTGCTCGGCGTCCGACACCGAGAACCAATACTTGAGCAGGATGATTCCCGACCGGATCAGCATCCGCTCGAACTCCGGGCAGCTCTGCATGAACTCCTGGTACTGCTGCTCGGTGCAAAAGCCCATCACGCGCTCCACGCCCGCGCGGTTATACCAACTGCGGTCGAAGAGAACCATCTCGCCGGCAGCGGGCAGGTGGGACACATAACGCTGAAAATACCACTGCGTCTTCTCGCGCTCTGTCGGCGTGCCCAGCGCCACCACACGGCAGATGCGCGGATTCAGGCTTTCGGTCACACGCTTGATTGCGCCGCCCTTGCCGGCCGCATCGCGCCCCTCGAACAACACCACCACGCGCAGTCCTTCGTGTTTGATCCACTCCTGCAACTTCACCAGTTCCACTTGCAACTTGACCAGTTCGCGCATGTAGCTGCAGTCCTTGCCGATCTCCATCGCCGGCGCCGCCTGCCCGTTGCCCACCGTGTCCGCCGCCTGAGACTTGCTTTTCTTCGCGCTCTTCTCGCTGCCGTGTTTCTTCTGGCTCTTCTCCGCCATCTGTCTTCCTCCTGGCGTTCCCATCTGCTCCACGCAAATACGGCAGCCGGGCTGCGGATATGCCGCAGCCCGGCCTCTGGTTCTTCTTCAGCCGATCATCCTATCGCACTTGTTCGCCAAACGTCACCAGACGTTCCGCGCCCGCAGCAATCGCATACAGAGGCGCGCCGGCTCACCACGGCATTTCTACTGCGCTTCCCCGGTCTTCGGCTCTGCCACGAACGGCTCCACGCGTACCCGGGCGATCCGCCGTCCGTCCATCTCCACCACGGTATACCGCCGGCCGTCGAAGACCACCTGCTCGCCTGGATGCGGAATGTGCCCGAGTTGCATCAGGACGAACCCGGCCAGCGTCTCCACGCCGCCTTCGCGCGGCAGGTTCCACTGCATCTGGGTCTCCAGGTCGCGCAGGTTCACACCGCCGTCCATCATCAATTCGCCGTTGCCCATGTTCAGCACCGAGGCTGCCGGCGAATCGAACTCGTCCTCCAGTTCGCCCGTCAGTTGCTCGATCGCATCCTCAGCCGTCACCAGCCCCACCGTGGAGCCGTATTCGTCCACCACGATGGCGATCTGCCGCCGCCGCTGCTGGAAATCGCGGATCAGGTCCAGCACTGTCTTGGTCTCCGGCACAATCAGCACGTCGCGCATGATCTGGCCCAGTTCCAGCGACGCAAACGGCCCGGTCTGCCGGTTGGCCGTTGTTCTGTAAAACAGCAGCCGCGCCAGATCCCGCGCGTAGACCACGCCGACAATGTGCTCCGGCCCGCGCTTCTGGTCGTAAACCGGCACGCGCGAGTGGCGCCGCGCCATCAGCCGCTCTCCAGCCTCTTCCACGCGCATCTCGGCGGGCAACGAGAAGATCTTCTGCCGCGGCGTCATAATCTCGCGCACCGGCACGTCGTCCAGTTCCAGGGCGCGATGCACCAGCATCTCTTCGAACTCCGGCAGCAGGCCCATCCGCCGCGCCGAAGTGGCAATCAGCTTCAACTCCTCGGCAGAGTGCACTTGAGAGCGCTCGGTCATCGGCACGTCAAAAGCGGTCAGAACCGCCGCCGCAGAGCCCTTCAGCAGCCGCACCACCGGCCGCACCAGCGCCATGAAGACCAGCATCGGCGGAGCCACGGCCAGGGCCAGAGCCTCGGCCCGCCGCAGCGCCAGCGCCTTCGGCACCAGTTCGCCGGCTACCACGTGGAAGTAGGTAATCAGCGCAAATCCGGCCACTGCCGCCGCCACATGTGCGTAAACCCGCGCATAGGGCAACGCGCCGAACGGCCCGGCCAGCAGCGACACCGCCAGCGGCTCGCCCAGCCAGCCCAGCGCCAGCGAGCACAGCGTAACGCCCAGTTGCACCGCCGGCAGCAGATCGTCCAGCCCGCGCTGCAGCCGCCGCACCGCACGCGCTCCCGGCGCATCGGCGGCCATCAACTGCTCGATCCGCGTCTCCCGGATCGACACCAGCGCAAACTCCGCGGCCACAAAAAAAGCGTTGGCCAGGATCAGCATGGCCACAGCGACAAATTGAAGCAGCGTAAACTCGTGCATCTGGCTACAAAGCATAGCATTTGCACGTGACAACGAGTCCCCGACTGCCTGCTTTTGCCTTCAGTCCGCTCCAAATCCGATGGAACCGGTGCCGCTCGTCCAGCGTAAGAGACCGTGGGATGTGAAGGAGATCCCTGCCATGCCTCGTCTTCTCGTGAATCTCGCCGCCGCCTTTGGTTGCGCTGCCCTGCTGTGCGTAGCCGTTGCCTCGGCCCACGCCACCGACGCCACCTTCGAGCGTACCCTCGCCGTCAGCGGCAAGGTCGATCTGACGGTGAACACCGGAGCGGGCACCATCCACCTGACGCACGGCCCAGCCGGTAGCATCCATGTCTTTGGCCGCATCCGTCCCAGTTGGGGAGCCGACGAAAACCGCGTCCGCGAACTCGCCGCCCATCCGCCCATCCAGCAGACCGGCAACATCGTCCATGTCGGCCTGCAACACGAAAACCTGCGCAACATCGCCATCGACTACGAGATTCAAGCGCCGGAAAACGTGCAGTTGGACGCCGCCACCGGCTCGGGCGAGATCGTGGACGACGGTGTCGGCCAGAACGCCAAACTCAGCACCGGTTCCGGCAACATCCATGCCACAGCCATCAAAGGCAGCTTCTCGGTTGAAACAGGTTCGGGCTCCATCTTTGCCGACGAAAACGGCTCCGGCGACGTAAAGGCCGAGACCGGCTCCGGTTCCATCGAACTCCACCACATCAAGGGCGCACTAAAGGCTGAGACTGGCTCAGGCTCCATCAAGGCCGACGGAACCCCGATCACCGCCTGGAAGCTTCAGACCGGCTCCGGCTCGGTTGAAATCTGGACAAACAACGCCGCATTCACGCTGGACGCCGAAACCGGCTCCGGCAGCGTACACTCCGACCGCGAAATGATGACGCAGGGGACACAGGAACGCCGCCATCTCAGCGGCAAGGTGGGCGGCGGCGGTCCCATGGTCCGCATCGAAACCGGCTCCGGCTCCATCCGCGTCCACTGAGGAGGACGCAGAAACTTCGGCCAACGGTCCAGACCCGGCCGGCTTCCCATGGGTGAGTGGCGTTCAATCGGCTCTGCGAATCCGCAGGACACGGCCACTCGCCCCATCCTATTGATCCGGCAACTAAATACTGGCGCCGTGCCCCATCCTTTCCCGCGTCTTTTGCGGGAAAGGGTGGGAAAGCAATGTCACTCTTTTCTTGCCGGATCAATGGACGGACGACGCACGCCTCCGCATTCCCCTGAGCGAAGAATGGCAAAGATCGAGCAGCTTGCTCAAGAAACCTCTGAGCACACCCGTGTTTCGCTCGAAGCAAAAGTAGAGCAGCACGGAATAGAGGAACACCGCCACCGCGGCCAGCAGTGGCAGACCTGCCCGATCCGGCTGCCAGCGTTGATCCGGATGAATCATCGACACCAGGAACAAAAGCAGCGGCAGGTGTACAAGATAGAGCGTGTACGACATCGAGGCCAGAAAGTGCGAGGCCTTTCGATAGAGCGATGGCCGAGCCTCCTGCCGAGCCTGCAACAAAGCCCACAGCAGCACGGTGCAAGCCACGCCCAAGGCCAGGTCGCACAACAATGGGTACCGCTGGCCCACTCTTCCGGCACTTGCAACAGCGAAAGCCGCAATCGCGGAGACCCCGATCAGCAGGTTGACGCGAAAACGGGAAGCCGACTTCCACTCCGGCGCATACGCCAAAGCAGCGCCCATCAGCCAGACCGGAAACAGAACATCGATCCCGTAGCCGATGAACCAGAGCAGGAACGCTGCCAGAAGCGCATATCCTGCGCGCGCGTAGAACGCGGTGCGGCGGGATGCGATCAGCAGCAAGGCCGGAAACAGGATGTAGTACCAGAACTCGTTGGCAAGGCTCCAGAGCGGGCCGTTCGATCCGAATGTGGGCACTCGGATGTTTTGCAGAAAGAAGAAATTCCCTGCTGCAATCGGCCAGCTTACCCGATCCGGAATATGCCACTGGATCACGGTCTGGCCCTGTCCCAGGTAGAGAAAGGAGCGGGAGAAAACCCTGCTTCCCAGCATGTCCCAGAAGCAACCGAAAGCGAGAGCCGGGAACAGCACGATCCACAGCCGGCTGAACCTGTTCAGAAGATACGGCGACCAGCGCCATCCCGACGAGAAATTCCTGACCGCGCTTCCGCCCACCAGATACCCGCTCAGCACAAAGAAGACGATTACGGACTGATGGCCCAGGCTGGTCAGCAGATAGAAAACACGCAGCAATAGGGATGGGTGCACAAGCGAACTGTAGTCAACAAACGAAATATTGCGCCAGTGACCGAGAAAAACGGCAAGCGCGGCCAGCCCCCGCAACGCGTCCATATGAACGGACGCCATCGGCGGATGCACGGAAGCGCGCGAAACCTGTACGCGAGAGGCTGAGGCCATTGTTTGTCCTTGGTGCGGGGAATATGAATAAGTCCCGGTCACGCCGATTGCCCAACCGTTGCTGACGATTCTAGCAAACCAAGGATACAGCGAATTGATTCCGCGTGAATTCTCCTTGCCGGAGAAGCCTGAAGCTTGGGTTGCGCACGCGATTGGAAACGGCCGGCGCAGCAGCGAGTCGATTGGCCTTCAAGCAGGATGAATTTGACTCAGGCTCAAAGTCTGCGATGCGGCCCTGAGATTGCAGGAACGCCAGCCGTTTTGTTTGCAGGAATTGCGGTGCGCTCAGCGAGGTGGAACGGCAGCATGTCAGGCAAGAGCCAATGACACAGACGGTTACGAGCGCAAGTGCGGCGGCGCGCGGAAGTACATTGGCTTGATGGTTTACAACATGCGCCGAAGCTCGTCAAAGCGGCTGCTGGAAAATCGAAAGGAAACCACTCTCTGTCCTTGCGTGAGATAAACACGGCCCCGCGGAGCAAGCTCTGCGGGGCCGTGTTTTTTTGAGCTGGAAGCTAGAAGCTGAAAGCTGGTAGCTGCCTTACCGCGTCTTGGCGACTTCTTCCACCGTGACCGGATCGAGGAAGGGCATCTGCGAGCGGAGTTGCTTGCCGACGATCTCGATGGGGTGCTTGGCTTCGGCTTCGCGGAAGGCCATGAACTCCTTGCGGCCGGAGTTCTGGTCGGCGAGGAAGCGCTTGGCGAAGGTTCCGTCCTGGATGTCTGTCAGGATGGCCTTCATGGCCTTCTTGCTCTCGTCGTTGATGACGCGCGGACCACTGACGTAGTCGCCCCACTCGGCAGTGTCGCTGATGGAGTAGCGCATGTAGGCCAAGCCGCCGCGATAGATGAGATCGACAATCAGCTTGAGCTCATGCAGCACTTCGAAGTAGGCGCTTTCGGGGGCGTAACCGGCCTCGGTCAGGGTCTCGTAGCCAGCCTTGATAAGCGCGCTGACGCCGCCGCAGAGCACGGCCTGCTCGCCGAAGAGGTCGGTCTCGGTCTCTTCGCGGAAGGTGGTCTCAAGCACGCCTGCACGGGTGCAGCCGATCCCCTTCAGGTAGCTGAGGCAGAGCGCGTGAGCATTGCCGGTCGCATCCTGATGCACGGCGATGAGGCCCGGGACGCCGCCGCCCTCGGTGAAGACCTCGCGCACGCGATGGCCGGGCGCCTTGGGCGCGGCCATGCCCACGTCGATACCCTCGGCGGGAACGATGGTCTTGTAGTGGATATTGAAGCCGTGCGCGAACATCAGCAGCGAGCCGGGCTTCAGGTTGGGGCCGATCTCTTCCGCATACAGCTTGGCCTGGGTCTGGTCAGGAACAAGGATCATGACCACATCGGCCCACTTGACGGCGTTGGCCACCGTGTCCACTTCAAGACCGGCCTTCTGCGCCTTGACGATGGACTTGGAACCCGCCGCCAGGCCAACCTTCACCTGAACGCCAGAGTCCTTGAGGTTGAGAGCATGTGCGTGCCCCTGGGAGCCGTAGCCGATGATGGCCACCTTCTTCGCCTGGATCAGGGAAAGGTCGGCATCGTGATCGTAGTAAGTCTTCACCATGGTCTTCTCTTGTTTTCCTTTGTGCTTGCGCGGTTAGGGTTATCAAAAAAGAACTCAACTTCGGATGCTGGCCGGTGGAACTGTCTCAGTCCGGCTCCACAGTCAGCCGGGCGTCTTCGCTGTCTGTCTCTTCGGCCTCTGCTGCTGCGCCCATGGCGGCCAGAACGCTGCTTACGTGGTTGCCGCGGCGCATGGTCATCTTGCCGCTGCGGCAAATTTCGAGGATGCGCCCTTCGTCTTCGCGCAAAACCTCGATCAGCCCTTCGATCTTGCTCTCCACGCCCGTCATCTCGATAATCAGCGAGTCCGAGGTGAGGTCCACAATGCGCGCGCGGAAAACTTCCACCAGGTCAAAGATCTGCGACCGGTTCTGGGGTGTAGCGGCCACCTTGATGAGCGCCAGCTCCCGCGTAACCGTGGGGGCCTGCGCCACATCGTCCACATCCACTACATTCTCTAGTTTAAACAGGCTGGCCCGGACGCGGTGTCCAATCTCAGCCGACGAATCGCAGACCACGGTCATCCGCGACAGTCCGGGGCGCTCGCTGCGTCCCACCGTCAGCGAGCGGATATTGATGTTAAGGCGACGAAAGAGCGAGGCCACGCGCGTCAGCACGCCCGGCAGATCTTCCACGTAAGCGATGAACGTATGCAGCATGAATCAGCTCCTAGCTTCCAGCCTCCAGCTTCTAGCTTTCTCTTCGGCACTCCAGCAACGTTGCGCTTCAGCGCGAACCGCAATCGACTGCCCACGCAGCATCTGGAATCCCGATACGGCTCCCTCTGCAACCATGAGGCCAGGAGCTAGAAGCTAGCAGCTAGAAGCTGCATTTCTACTTGTCGTCCGGCGACTCGACCAGCGGATCGTGGCCGGGACGGCGAATCATCTCGTGCAGCGCGGCTCCGACAGGAATCATCGGGTACACCGACTCTTCCTTCTCGACCATAAAGTTCAGCAGGTAAGCGCTGGGCGTCTTGCGCGCTTCCGCCACAGCCGCCTCAACCTCGGCGCGCTTGCGAACCGCGCGGCCCGGCATGCCGTGCGCGTCGGCCAGTTTGACAAAGTCCGGGCTGACCAGCGGCGTGGCCGCGTAGTTGCGGTCGTAGAAGAACTCCTGCCACTGCCGCACCATGCCCAGATAGCCGTTGTTGATGATGGCGATGTTGATCTTGATGCCTTCCTGCATGACGGTGGCCAGTTCCGGCGAGGTCATCTGGAAACCGCCGTCGCCTACCACCACCCAGACTTCCTTGTCCGGGCAGGCCTTCTTGGCGCCGATGGCCGCGGGCAGCGCAAAGCCCATGGTGCCGAGGCCGCCCGACGTGATGAGCGAGCGCGGCGTCTCGTGGTGGTAGTACTGCGCCTCCCACATCTGGTGCTGGCCCACGTCCGTCACCACGATGGCGTTGCCGCCGGTGATGCGCCAGATGTCGTGAATCACATGCGCCGCATACAGGTGGCCGGAGTCGGGCAGGTTCTTGATGTCGCGCACCGCCGACGTGCCCTTGCCGGTCTCGATGGTCTTCAGCCACACGCCGTGATCGCCGCCCGGAATGCGGGGCAGCAACTCTTCCAGCACCTGGCGCAGATCGCCGATCAGCGCGATATCCACCTTGACGTTCTTGTTCACCTCGGCCGGGTCCACCTCGATGTGAATCTTCTTGGCCTTGGTGGCATAGGTGGCCAGCGTGCCCGTCACGCGATCGTCAAAGCGCATGCCGCAGGCGATCAGCAGGTCCGCTTCCTGAATGGCGTGGTTCACCCACGACTCGCCGTGCATGCCCATCATGCCGAGATTCAGCGGATGCGAGGCCGGGAAGCCGCCCAGCCCCAGCAGCGTGAGGGCCACGGGAATCTGCGCGCGCTCGGCCAAGGTGCGAATCTGCTCCATCGCGCCCGACTCGATGACGCCGTGGCCTGCAAGAATCAAGGGCCGCTTCGCGTTTTTGATGAGTTCGGCGGCCTGCGCCAAAGCCTTGTCCTCCACCTTGAGCATGGGGTGGGGGCGATGCGCGCGCGGCTTGGCCGCTTCAAAGTCGAAGATGGCCGTGGCCTGCTGCGCGTCCTTGGTAATGTCCACCAGCACCGGGCCCGGACGGCCGGTTTTGGCGATCTGGAAGGCGTAGCGGATGGCGGGCGCAATGTCCTCGGGCTTGTTGACGAGGAAGTTATGCTTGGTGACCGGCAGAGTTATGCCGGTGATGTCCACTTCCTGAAAGGCGTCGGTGCCCAGAATCTTCGACGAGACATTGCCCGTGATGCAGACCACCGGAATGGAATCGAGCATGGCCGTGGCGATGCCGGTGACCAGGTTGGTGGCGCCGGGGCCGCTGGTGGCAATGCAGACGCCCACCTTGCCGGAGGCGCGCGCGTAGCCGTCGGCCATGTGGGCCGCGCCCTGCTCGTGGCGCACCAGAGTGTGCTGGATGGGGAACTTGCGCAGCGCGTCGTAGACCGGAAGGATGGCGCCGCCGGGATAGCCGAATACGTCCGTTACACCCTCGCCTACCAGCGTGGCCCATACAATCTCCGCGCCAGTCAGGCGGGTGGACGTGCTCAATTGATCGGCGGTGGACGGCGTATTCGCATTGCTTCCCATGAAGTTCTCCTTGAGGTGAATCGGCGTCGTACTTGGGTGAAAGATAGCTGTGTTAGCGGTGCTTGCGGGGTTAGCGGTGTTAGCAAGACTTGCGGAGTTCGCTAGCTTCGCTAACTCCGCTCCCGCTTACTTCGGTTGCAGCCAAAACGCTTCGTCGTGCTGCTTCTCGAAGGTGTCCAGCGCGGCGGCGTGGCGCAGGGTCAGGCCGATGTCGTCCAGACCTTCGATCAGGCAATACTTGCGGAATGGATCGATCTCGAAACTCTCCTTGAATCCGAGCGAGTCGGTGACGGTCTGGTCCGCGAGCGAGACGGTGATCTTGTAGTCCGGCAAGTTGCGCGCGCGGTCCAGCAGCACGTTGACCTTGTCCTCTGACAGCGGAGCCAGAACGATTCCGTTCTTGCCGGCGTTCGAGAAGAAGATGTCCGCAAAGGTGGGAGCGATGACCACGCGGAAGCCGAAGTCGGAGAGCGCCCAAGCCGCATGTTCGCGGCTCGATCCGCAGCCGAAGTTCTTGCCGGCAATGAGAATCTGCGCGCCCTTGTAGCGCGGATCGTTGAGGACAAAGTCCGCGATCGGTGCGCCATCAGCGGTCGCGCGCCACTCAAAGAAGAGAAAGTCGCCGTAGCCGGAGCGCTCAATGCGCTTGAGAAACTGCTTGGGGATGATCTGGTCGGTATCGACGTTGGTGCGGTCGAGCGGCATGGCCAGCGAAGTGAGTGTTGTGAACTTTTCCATTAGGCCGTCACCTCTTCCAGAACTTTCCAATCGCGGATATCGACAAAGTGGCCGGCGATGGCGGCGGCTGCGGCCATCTCGGGCGAGACCAGATGGGTGCGGCTGTCGCGTCCCTGGCGGCCTTCGAAGTTGCGGTTCGATGTGGATGCGCAACGCTCCTGCGGCTTGAGCACGTCGGGGTTCATGGCCAGGCACATGGAACAGCCGGGCTCGCGCCACTCAAAGCCTGCTTCAAGAAGAATCTTGTCCAGCCCTTCCTTCTCCGCCTGTTCCTTGACCAGTTGCGAGCCGGGCACGACAATGGCGTTCACGGTGGAAGCCACCTTGTAGCCTTTTGCAATGCGTGCTGCGGCGCGAATGTCTTCAATGCGGCCGTTGGTGCAGGAGCCGATGAAGACCTTGTCGATCGAGACCGCGGTCAGCGGCGTGCCGGCGGTCAGGCCCATGTATTCAAGCGCCCGGGTCAGGTTCTTGCGGTCGATCTCAGTCTTGCCGTTGGCGGGGTCGGGCACCGAAGCCGTGACCGGAGCCACCATGCCGGGGCTCGTGCCCCAACTGACGTAGGGAGTAAGCTGGGTCGCATCGATGGTAAGCTCGCGATCGAAGGTTGCGCCTTCGTCGGTCTGGAGCTTCTTCCACTCTTCCACAGCCTTGTCCCAGGCTTCGCCCTTGGGCGAGTGATTGCGGCCCTTGAGATAGGCGAATGTCGTCTCGTCGGGAGCAATCATGCCGGCCCTTGCGCCGGCCTCGATGCTCATGTTCGAGATGGTCATGCGGCCTTCCATGGAGAGCGCGCGGATGGCCGAGCCGGCGTACTCAATGACGCAGCCGGTGGCGCCGTCGGTGCCGATCTGGCCGATGATGGCCAGGATAATATCCTTCGCCGTGACGCCCGAAGGCAGTTCGCCTTCCACGTTGATGCGGAAGGTGCTGGGGCGCTTCTGCGGCAGGCACTGCGTGGCCAGCACGTGCTCCACTTCGCTGGTGCCGATGCCGAAGGCGAGCGCGCCAAATGCGCCGTGCGTGGCCGTATGCGAGTCGCCGCAGACGATGGTCATGCCGGGCTTGGTGAGGCCCTGCTCGGGTCCAACTACGTGGACAACGCCCTGCTTGCCGGTGTCGGTGTCGTAGAGCTCGATGCCGAACTCCTTGCAATTGGCGCGGAGCGTAGCCATCTGCGTGGCGGCGATGGGGTCGAGGATGTTGAGCAGACCCTCTTTGGTGGTGGGAATGTTGTGGTCGATGGTGGCCACGGTGCGGTCGGGGCGGCGCACCGTGCGGCCCGTCAGCCGCAACCCCTCAAAGGCCTGCGGCGAGGTGACTTCGTGAACCAACTGCAGATCGATGTAGATCAGCGTGGGCTCGCCCTTGGGCTCGGCCACCACATGCTGCTCCCAGACCTTTTCGAACAATGTCTTTGGTGCGCTCATGAAACTCCTTGTTAGCTTCCAGCTACTAGCTTCTAGCCGCTAGCTAGTTCTTTGCGAAGGTTGGCGTTGCGGCTTCCGACAAATAACAATTGGCTTTGAAAACCAGCCCGCTATTGCAAGATCGAGCTAAAAGCTAGCAGCTAGAAGCTAGAAGCTGCTTTACGATCTCCCGAATCTTCGCGCCCACTTCCTGCGTCTTCAGCACGGTATATCCGTGGTCCTTGCCACGCACCAGATCCGGCGTGCGATAGCCCTGCTCAAGCAGTTTGCGCGCCGCGGCCTCGATGGCTGCGGCTTCCTTCTCAAGCCCTGCCGTGTGACGCAACACCAGCGCGCCGGTCAGGATTGCGCCCATGGGGTTGGCGATTCCCTTGCCCGCAATGTCGGGCGCGGAGCCGTGAATCGGCTCATAGAGATTGATCTTGCCGCCCACCGTTGCCGAAGGCAACATGCCGAGCGAACCCGTGATGACGCCCGACTCGTCGCTGAGAATGTCGCCAAAAAGATTTTCGGTCAACACCACGTCGAAGTCCCTCGGACGGTTCATCAGGTGCATGGCCATGGCATCAACGTACTGGTGCTCGACGGCGACGTCGGGATACTGCTTGGCCACCTCGATCACCACGGCGCGCCACAACTGCGAGACCTCCAGCACATTGGCCTTGTCCACGCTGCACAGCTTCTTGCGGCGCGTCTGCGCGAGTTTGAAGGCGACATGCGCCACGCGCTCCACCTCGGGGCGGGTGTAGATCATGGTGTTGAAGGCGACGCCGGTTTCCTTGTTGTACTCGCGCGGCTTGCCAAAGTACGCGCCGCCCAGCAGTTCGCGGACAAACATGATGTCGGCGCCGTCAATGATCTCCGGACGCAGCGGCGAGTTCACCGCCAACTCCTTGAAGGCGAAGGCCGGGCGCAGGTTGGCAAAGCCGCCCAGCACGGAGCGAATCTTCAGGAGGCCCGCCTCGGGGCGCTCGCTCGGAGGCAGCGCATTGAACTCGTTGCCGCCCACAGCGCCGAGCAGCACCGCGTCGGAAGCCAGAGCCGCGTCGATGGTCTCCTGCGGCAGGGGCGTTCCGTCGGTCGTAATGGCGATGCCGCCGATCCGCTTCGAGTCGAGTTCGAGGGTGTGGCCGCCCAGCGCCATCACGTCCTGCATCACCGCGACTGCTTCGTTCGTCACCTCGGGGCCGATCCCGTCGCCGGCCACTACCAGAACTTTCAGCTTCATTGTTTCTTCCTAACTTCAGTTTGCTGGGCCCGATCCGGTCAGGATCTCCCGCGTTCACAGAACCAAGACTCTTCAGCTTGGATAAAGGCTTCCTCAGGGGCTAAAGCCCCGGCTAGTGAGTTTGCCATTGGCGGCACGGCTGAAGCCGTGCCCTTTCAAAACCTGCGCTGAGTTAACTTCAGAACCGCTGAAGCCGCACCCATTCAAGAAGCGATAACCAACGTGTACGCTACGACAAAAAGCAACCGCGGATCCTTCGACTCACCACCCCAAAACTGAAGAGCGTTTGGGGCCCCGTTCGCTCAGGATGACGGCCTCTTCGAGTTGAGCGAATGACAGATTTACTGAGTTGTCCAATTATGACAGCTCTCATGAGTTGTTCCATCATCCGATGCTACGCGAGAGAAGAGGCCAGCTTCAGTTCAATCCAGTTCGGCTACCGGCTCATTCCGCCGCTCGCGGATTGCGTCGGGAAGGATTCCGATCAGGTCCTGGTCGTACACATTCTTCTTGCGGTCGGCCAGCGCCACAAAGCGGTAGTAGGTCTGCTGCAGTTCCTCGCGCGAAAGCGTAAAGCCAAGCTGTTCCAGCCTGTGCCGAAGCGCCGCGCGGCCGGAGTGCTTGCCCAGCACCAGATGCGTCTTGGCCACGCCCACCAGGGCCGGCGTCATGATTTCGTAGGTGAGCGGGTTGGCCAACATGCCGTGCTGGTGGATGCCGCTCTCGTGCGCGAATGCGTTGTCGCCCACAATGGCCTTGTTCGGCGAGGGCCGGAAGGTAATGATCTGGCCCAGCACCTGGCTGGTGGGATAGAGCTGGCTGAGCTTGATCGAGGTGTCCAGGCCGAATCGGTCGCCGCGCACATAGAGCGCCGCTGCAATCTCTTCCAGCGCCGCATTGCCGGCGCGCTCGCCGATGCCGTTGATGGTGCACTCCACCTGGCGCGCGCCGTTCTGGAGCGCGGCCAGCGAGTTGGCCACGGCCAGGCCCAGATCGTCGTGGCAATGCGAGGAAAGAATCACGCCCTGGCTGTCGATGGCCGGGATAGCCTCGCGCACCTGGCGAAACATCTCGCCGTACTCGGCGGGGGTCATGTAGCCGACGGTGTCGGGCATGTTGATGGTGGTCGCGCCGGCTTCAACCGCCACGCGCACCATCTCGATAAGGAACTGGCGGTCGGAACGGCTGGCGTCCTCGGGGGAAAACTCCACATCGTCGGCCAGCGAGCGCGCCAGCCGCACGGACTCTCCGCACTGCTCAAGGGCCTGCTGGCGGCTCATCTTCAGCTTGTACTCCAGATGCAGGTCGCTGGAGGCAAGAAAGACGTGAATGCGGGCGCGGTCGGCGAACTGAAGCGCCCGGGCCGCCATCTCAATATCCTCGGTGCGGGCGCGGGCCAGCGATGCGATGCGAGGCTTGCGCACGGCCTGCGTAATCGTCGCGATGGCCGCAAAGTCGCCCTCGGAGGCCATGGCAAAACCGGCCTCGATCACATCCACGCCGAGATCCTCAAGGGCGTGGGCCATGGTCAGTTTTTCCTGCGTCGTCATGCTGCAGCCGGGCGACTGCTCGCCGTCGCGCAGCGTGGTATCGAAGAAGACTACATGATCTGAAATTGCGCTCATTGGCCGCCTGCCGGTTGAAAATCCTGTTCTGTTCACAAGTAGTGTCGCAAATAGGGGGACTATAAGGCAAAGTTATTATTATTGTAGATGTCATAAGCGTCACTTATAGTTAGCAGTGCGCGGCGGAGGAGGGGGAGATGGAACTGAATCAACTCGAGACTTTTCTGGCCGTGGCCGAGGAAAAGAGCTTCTCCCGGGCGGCCACCCGCCTGCACCGCACCCAGCCGGCCATCAGCCAGGTGATCCGCAAGCTGGAGGAGGACGTAGGCGAGATCCTGTTCGACCGCGCCGCCCGCGACGGTTCTCTGACTGCTGCCGGAGTGCTGCTGCACGACTACGCGCTGCGCCTGCTGGCCCTGCGCCGCGAGGCATCCAGCGCCCTCGGCGAGTTGCAGAGCCTGGAGCGCGGCCGCCTGCAACTGGCCGCCAATGAGTACACCTGCATGTACCTGCTGCCGGCCATCGACACCTTCCGCCGCGAGTTTCCCCATGTCAGCGTCACGGTCCATCGCATGTTGGCCTCGCGGATCCCCGAAGAGCTGAGCCTGCGCACCTTCGAACTGGGCGTGGTCAGCTTTCGGCCCGACCCGGAACAGTTCCGCACGATTGCCGTCTACGGGGACAGCCTGGAGTTTATCGTGGGGCCAGGGCACCGCCTGGCCGGGGCCGAGCATGTCTCCATCCACGAACTGGGCAAAGAGGACTTCATCGCTCACAACGTCGCCTCCCCGCTGCGGCGCAAGGTGATCGAAGCCTTTCAGCGCCATCGCACGCCCCTGAACATGCCCATCGAACTGCCCACCATCGAGGCCATCAAGCGTTTTGTGGCCATGGGCAACGGCGTGGCGCTGGTTCCCCACCTGAGCGTGGCCCGCGAACTGGAAACCGGCGATGTGGTCCGGGTTCCGGTGGATGAGTTGGAGCTTCGCCGGGTTCTGCGCCTGATCCACCGCCGCAAGGCTACTCTTTCGTATGCCGCCCGGGCCTTCCTGAACAGCCTGCGGGCGCTTGCCAAGCGCCAGGGGCCGCCGTTTTATTTCCATGTGGACCGGGCGGGGTGAGAAGAGCAGGGACCAAGGGAACAAGGGGACAAGGGACCAAGGGAACAAGGGGACAAGGGACCGAGGGAACAAGGGAAAGAGGGGCGGCTATCGGAATGGAAAGAAGCTGCGTCTAAGGAAAAGCAGCACCGGAAGAACATCTTCCGGACCGGGAGAGTTCACCAAGACCCGGCCCGGCCAGTTACAATGCTGAGAGCGGGGCCCGGTTCGATTTCCGGAGCACCGGAATCGACAAGCTCGTTGCCAGCCGGACGGTTGTGCAGTCGTGAGGTTCAGGACCGAATGAAGAAGATCGCCTTTATTGCATTTCTGCTGGCCGTTTGCGTGGCCGCAGGCCGCGCCCAGGAAAGCCGCCAGGACATCAGCCTTAGCGGAACAGCTCTGGTCGAGCCGTTCATCGCCTCGTCTACCGACGTGCAGGTGCACTCGAACCGTGCCTTCGGCGCCATGGCCAGCTATCGTTTCATGCTGACGCCAACCAGCGCGCTGGAAGCCAACTATGGGATTACGTATCAGAACTCGATCCATTTCTACGCCAATCCCAACAACTACAAGGTGAACACGCGTACGCAGGAAATCTCCGGCGCATACGTTCGCTCCTTTGTGTTCAAGAATTTCAATCCGTTCATTGAAGCTGGCCCGGCGGCATTCATCTTCCTGCCGATCCGCAACTCGGGGACCACATCGCTGGACGTGAAGCAGCAGACCGAAGTGGGCGGCATCTACGGCGCCGGCATCGCGTATGAGATCAGCCCCAGCTTCGACATCCGCGCCGAGTACCGCGGAATGGTCACCAAGGTTCCGACCTTCGCCGACAACCAGTTGACCACCAACAAGTGGTACAACATCTACAATCCGACCATCGGCGTCGCCTACCACTTCTAGGAAGTTGCAGGAGCGGCATACATACAGGGGACGGGCTTCGGCCCGTCCCTATTGTTTTTGATTCCCTGCCCCGGGCCCTACTGCGTCGCGCCCACGTAGCGTCCCAGTTCCTTGACCATCGCGCAATGACTCCGCAGGGAGCGAATGGCCCGCTCCGCCTCATCGGAAGACCGCACCTGGCAGTCGACATAGAAGATGTATTCCCACGGCTTGCCCTGCACGGGGCGCGACTCGATCTTGGTCAGGTTGGTGCCCATGGCCGCCAGTTCCGTAAGAGCCGACACCAGGGAGCCGGGCTTGTTGGCCAGGGAAAATGCAAGGCTCACCTTGTTGGCATGGGCGTCGGGAACCGCATCCGGCGTGCGGTGAACCAGGAAAAAACGCGTAAAGTTCTCCGGATTGTCCTCGATGTTCGCTTCCAGAATCTGTGCGCCGTAATACAGCGCCGCGGCCTCGCTGGCGATGGCCGCCGCATGACGGTCCCGCGTCTCCACCAACTGCTTTACGCTGCCCGCCGTGTCGTAGAAGGCATAGGTCTCCATGCGCGGATGCGCGGCGATAAAGCGGCGGCACTGCGCCAGCGCCACCGGGTGCGAAAATACTCGGTCAATGTGCGCCGTCGCAGCGCCGGAGATGGCAATCAAGTTGTGATGGATGCGCAACATCGTCTCGCGCACCACCTTAACGTCGTTTTCCAGCAGCAGGTCGAAGTGTTCGGAGACCGATCCGGCCAGGCTGTTTTCGATGGGAATTACCGCGCCGTCGGCCCGGCCGTCAGCTAGCTTGGCAAAAACGTCGGCCGACAACGAGCAGGGCACGATGGTGGCCCCGGGAACCAGCTTGAGCGCTGCTTCGTGGCTGAAAGAGCCGGGTTCTCCTTGGATGGCAATTCTCATGCGGGGGCTTGGGCTCCTGGGGGAAAGCTGGGTTAGAGTGTCGGGGGAGTCAATACGTAGTTGCACAATACCACAACTACGCGGATACAAAGATTGCCTTCTGCATTGAAATCGGTAAAAATCCGCCTGCGAACCGACCCATCCAGCGCCGTGCCCCTAGATCCCGATCCACAGATCGGCCGCTACGAAGACGAAGAAAACCGTGGCGATGACGCCGTTCATCGTGAAGAAGGCGGCATTCAGCCGCCGCAGATCGCGCGGCGAGACCAGCAGGTGTTCGTAGCCCAGCAGCAATGCCACCGCCGCCACGCCCAGCCCTCCCAACCAATGAAAATGGAAGAGAAGAGCGAACCAGACCAGCAAGGCAAGCATGGCCAGATGCATCAAGCGGGCTGCGCGGAATGCGCCCTCAATGCCGATGGCGCTGGGCAGCGAATGCAGACCGGCCTGGCGGTCGTGTTCGAAGTCCTGGCAGGCGTAGAGCACGTCGAAGCCGCCCACCCACAGCATGACCGCCGCGGTGAGTACCACGATGCGGGGATCGAGCGAGCCGCGCACGGCAATCCACGCCGCCGTGGGCGCCAGGCCCAGCGCCAAACCCAGGCCCAGATGCGACCAGCGTGTGAGCCGCTTCAGGTAGCTGTAGCCCAACAGCACCAGCAGCACCACGGGTGAAAGATAGAGCGTAAGCCGGTTCAGTTCCGCTGCCGCCACAACAAAGATGGCGCCAGTGGCAACGGTGAAACCCAGCACAAACTGGCGGCTGAGCAGGCCGGCGGGAATGGCGCGCGTGCTGGTGCGGGGATTGGCGGCGTCCAGATCGGCGTCGGCCCAGCGGTTGAAGGCCATGGCGCAGGAGCGCGCGGCCACCATCGCCACCAGAATCCAGCCGAGGGTGCGCCACGGAGGCAGCCCTTGAGCAGCCAGCAGAGCGGCCGTCAAGGCAAACGGCAGCGCGAAGATGGAGTGCTCCCACTTGATCATCTCCAGCGTTGTCCAAATCCTGCGCACGATCCCTGCCATGTCTTCATCCCTCGCTACCTCCAGTGTAAAGGAGAGGCGATCGGCGGCGCCTGCGCGGCGCGGCAACGGCGCAGCGCAAAGAAAGAGCCCCGGAGAGAACCGCTCTCCGGGGCAAAGGCAACAGGGAAAGATCGGCGGGAAGAACCCCGGCGCCTAGGGGCGCTCGGCGGGCTGGTTGGCCACCGTGAGGTAATTCTTCACGCTGAAGACGCCGGCAACGCTGTTGGCGCGCAGGTTGGCCGCGTCCTTGTCGGCCTGCGTGTCCACCGTGCCGTAGAGTTCCACGTTGCCGTTCTGCACCGAGATGCGGATGGGCTTGGCGGGATTGATGGCGTACTTGTTCAGCATCGGAAAGCCGTAGACCGCGCGCGCCACGGCAAAGCGCGTCTGGTCGTCCATTACGGACACGGGGTCCACTTCGATGCTGTCGACCACGTCCTTTACGCCCGGCGTGGTGGCCGCCAGCGAGAGCGCTGAATCCTTGTCCACGTAGGTGCGCGCGTGGCCGCCCAGATACGCGACGCCGTTCTCAACCTTCAGGCTGATCGCATTGAAGAGGTTGCCGTAGCCCACGCGGTCGTAGGCCAGTTTCTCGCTCAGCTTTGCCTGCAGGTCCTTGTCGGCTACGACGGGCCCGCCCACTTCGATCAGGTTGCGCACCGCCGTCACTCCCTTGGCGTGGCGCACGTTGCGCTCGGCGTCGGCCTTGAACTCGTAAAGCTCCACAGTGCCGGTGAGCGTGGCGATACCGTTGGCCACCTTCACCTTCACGTCCCGATACTGCTTCTTGTCGATGCGCGCTTCAGCAGAAGTAGCCACCACGCTGTCCGGCGGCGCTGGCGCAGCCTGAACACCGGCAGCGCGTGCGGCAGAGGGAAGATTCAGCAGGACGCCCGCAACGAGGGCTACCGCAAAGGCAGCCCCTGAAAGACGAAAGAATCTGGTCATTGGAAACATACCTCCTCGCTCGTGTTCCGAGCTGTCTCAACGGCCGGCCGCGCAGGGCGGGAGGCCGCGATCTGCACAGATAGACACAGAAAGTTGAAAAAGGTCGCGGAGACGAGTCGGCACAGCCCATCTAAGAGGGCCAAGTCAGTCAGCCAGCTTGCCAGGGAATAGTCTTGCTCGAGCGGCAGGGTCAGTGGGACGGGACGGAAGGAAGTTCTGGTAGGCGAGTCGGGGCTTGAACCCGAAACCTACGGCTTAGAAGGCCGTTGCTCTATCCAATTGAGCTACTCGCCCGCGTTTGCGCCGCGCTTCCTCATTGTAGCGTTGATCGGCTTCGGCGGGTAGCGGTAAACACAGCGTACGGTGGTTCCGAATCCGCCCCGCTCCGGCGTAGATTGTTGAAGAGGTATTTTTTGACGTGAGCACGAACCGCAACGCCGCATCCTCGCCCGCAATTCCCTTCCCCTCCGAGCCAAACCGCCGCCGTTTTCTCCAGTTGCTGGGTAGTGCCGGAACACTCTGCCTTGCCGCGCCGGCCGCTGCGGCAAGGAAGTCGCGCTTCCTCTGGTCCACGCGCGTGGCCGATACCTTCCTGGCGCGCTTTCCCGATCCCGACGTCATCCACTGGCGCAGCAACGCCAACCACTTCAGTTGGCAGGCCGGCTACACCATGTTCACCATGGAAAAGCTCTGGCGATCGACCGGCGACCGTCGCTACTTCGAGTACATTCGCCGCTACGTGGATCAGCAGGTGGACGAGCAGGGCCGCATTCCCGGTTTTATCCCCAACGCCCTCGACAACTTCATCCCCGGCTACGCCATCCTGTTCCTCTACGAGCAGACCCATCTGGAGAAGTACAAGACGGCCGCGGCTACGATCCGCAACGCCTTTGCCCAGTATCCCCGCAACTCCGACGGCAGCTTCTGGCATAGCGAATGGGCCAAGCAGCAGATGTGGGTGGATGGCGTCTTCATGGGCGAGATCTTCGCGGCGCGTTACGGCGCTGTCTTCAACGATGCGGCCTGCTTCGATCAGGTGGCGCAACAGATGAAGCTGGTTCTGGGCCACTGCCGCAAGCCCAACGGCCTGCTGCTGCACGGCTGGAACGAGACCCGCACGGCGTCCTGGGCCGACCCGCAGACCGGCCTGGCCCGCGAAGTCTGGAGCGAAGGGCTCGGCTGGTTCGCTTGCCTCATCGCCGATGTCTTCGACTTTCTGCCGAAGAACCATCCCGACCGCTCAGCGCTGCTGGGCGCTCTGCGCGATCTCTGCGCCGGACTCCGCCAGGTGCAGGACGAGAAGACCGGCATGTGGTGTCAGGTGGTCGATAAGCCCCACGAACCGGGCAACTGGAACGAGTCCTCCGGCACAGGCATGTTCACCTACCTGATTCGCAAATCGATTCAAAAGGGCTATATTCCGCGCAACGAGTATATGCCTGTCGTCCGCCGCGCTTATGCGGGACTGGTGACCAAGGCTGTGCCTGCCGCCGACGGCCGCACCGACATCGTTGACTGCAGCAGCATCGGCATCCAGGATAACTACCAGGCCTACATCCACTGCCCGCATGAGACGAATACCTTTGCCGGCGTCACTTCGTTTATCCTCGGCACAGGCATCATGGAAGCCGATCCGCACCGCGCCTGATCCAGCATCGGCATCGCGGCCCTGCCGCCTTCACCGCGTCTCAAAAGAGGAATCTTAATATGCGTTCCCGCAGTCCCTATTCGATCCTATTCCGCTGCAGTGGCATTGCCGCCGTTCTGGCTTTCGCCTTTTGCCTGGCGGCTTTGCGTGTGCCGGTGAGCGCCGCCACAGCGGCTTCGTCCAAGCCGTTGATGAAGCAGCTCTCGCGTTTTTCGGCGTCCACGGTTCCAGCCATGGCGCCCGAAGAGACTGAGGCTCCGCCGCTGGCGCCGGCCCAGCCCGCGCCCGCCGGCCTGCCCGGCAAGGGCATGGCGCAGCACCCCATGCTCTACGTCGGCGAAGGCTACAACAAGATGCTGCTCGTCAACAAGGGCCGCGTCGTGTGGACCTACTCTACCGGCCCCGGCTGGGAGTACGACGATGTGTGGATGCTCTCCAACGGCAACATCCTCTTCACGCGCATGCAGTACATCGCCGAGATTACGCCGGAGAAGAAGGTGGTCTGGCGTTACGACGCGCCTGCGGGCACCGAGATTCACGCCTGCCAGCCCATCGGCCTTGACAAGGTGCTCTTTATCCGCAACGGCCTGCCGCCCAAGCTGATGGTCGTCAATATCCGCACCGGCGCGGTCGAAGTCGAGCACGACCTGCCCGCCAACAGCCTCACCAATCCCAAGGTTGTGCACGGCCAGGTCCGCCGCGTGCGCATGACGCCGCAGGGGACCTACCTGGTTCCCTTCCTCACCATGAATCGCGTAGTGGAGTACGACAAGGACTTCAAAGAGATCTGGAGCTACGACGTCGCCACACCGTGGGCTGCCATTCGCCTGCGCAACGGCAATACGCTGATCACCAACGAACGCGACGTGCTCACCCTGGAAGTGAACCCGCAGAAGCAGATTGTCTGGCAGCTCAAACCCTCCGACCTGCCGGAAGCCTATCGCTATGAGGACACGCAGTCGGCCACGCGGCTTGTCAACGGCAACACCATCATCTGCTCGCGCGGCGGAAAGGATCACACCGGAGCGCAGTTGGTTGAAGTCACCCCCGATAAGAAGGTGGTTTGGGTCCTGCGCGACTGGCAGCACCTGGGCCCCGCCAGCGCCGTGCAAATTCTCGACGATCCCGGCATCCCCGAGCATCCCGGCGACTCGCAGCACTAGAGCGAGTTGCAACAACGCTGAAGGAAACTGGCTATTTCGCGCCGAGTGCCTCGGCGAGAGTTCGCAGGCACTCTGCAAGCCGATCGCTTGCAGAGGTCTCCGTTGCGCCGCAAGCGGTAAGATACGCGGTGATCCCCGTCTCCATGCGCTCGCCCGGCAGCCACGCCCGCCGCACCATCAGGTCTACGCGGCAACAGTGCAAGCGCACATCCGCGAGCCGCGCGCACCACGTTCTGCAATCCTGCTCGGCCAGCGACAGCAGCCTCCACCGTGAATCGTCTCTCGGCAGCAGGTCAATGTAGCAGCCGGCTGCGTAAGCTGCTTCGTCCCGCGCGGCGTCCATCTCATCCGCGTCCCAACTCCCCGGCTCCAGCCGCGGCCAGTAGTCGCACTTCGACGTCCATACCTGCGAGCTGCCCTGGTTCAGCGCGAGCAAGGCGCAGCCCAGCGGCGGAAAGGCCCGCGCTTCTTCCAACTGGTCCACCAACTCTGGATGCAGGCCGAGATCCACATAGCCTGCCCACTGCGCTTCGATGACGGGCGCATCGCCGCCGATCTCTACTTCCCAGTCAGCTTCCATGGGTTTCGTCCGCCACTTCCAGCAGATAGCGGATTGCGGCCGCCTCGGCCCAGTGAATTTCGTCGCCCTTGCCGCGTCCCAGAAACGCGCAGTGGCCGCCATGCGCAGTCTCCACAAAGCTGATCCACCGATTTGCCTCGATGCGCGCGCGCGTCTGCGGCGTCAGGCGGATGAACGGGTCGTCGGCCGCGCACAGAATCAGCGTGGGCACGGCGATCCCATCCACCACGCGGGCCGCCGCTGCGCGATGGTAGTAGTCGTCCGCGTCTTTGAAGCCGCAGTAGCGCGCCACAACCTTGCCGTCGAACTCGCGCAGTGTGCGCACCGCACCCACCTTGTGCGTGTAGTAGCCGGGAAACAGCGCCGCCTTGCGCCGGTAGCGCCGCAGAAGTCCTTGCAGGAAGCGCCACTCGTAGATGCGATTGGCCGGCTCGTGCAGCGCGTCGGAGCCCGCAGCCAGATCGATGGCCGGGCACACCGCGGCCACGGCCACCAGCGGCTTTCGCGCGCCCCACTCCCCGGCCAGCCGCAGCACCAGGTTGCCGCCCATCGAGTACCCCGCCAGCGCCACGCGCTCCAAGCCAAACTTCCGCGTGAAATGCTGAATCACCGCGCCCACATCGCCGGAAAGGCCGGAGTGGTAAAGCGTCGGCGTCAGATGGTCGGTGTCGCCGCAGTTGCGCATGTTCATGCGCACCACATTGCAGCCTGCCCGCCAGCCGCGCGCCGCCACGCCCTTGATGTAGCGCGAATCCGACGAGCCTTCCAACCCGTGCACCAGCACCAGCGTCAACCGCTCGGCGCGCACCTCCGCCGGCTGCCAGTGGCAGTGGCACAGCACGCGGCTGCCGTCGGAGGGGTCCACCTCCACCGTCTCCGCCTCTGACGCCAGGCGAAACGCGGGCCGCGGCAGAAAGTTGCCCACAATCGTCTGCAAGTGGCCATTGGATAGGCCGCGCCGCGGCACAAACGCCTGAAGCCAGGCAGGAATCTCCCGCCGGATCTGATCAATAGCTGAATTTTCGCGGAGTTGTCGGGTCACTGAGTCTCCACGGGCCGGCAGCGCAAAAGCAAAAAGGCCCGTTGAAAATGAGGCAGTTCGTGGGAATCGAACCTTCCTGTTTGCTGCAACTTCAGCAGCTTGCTGAAAGCGTGCCGCCGCATGTGCCAGGTACGCTACGGTTCGAGTTTACCATTGCGCGCGATAATGTCTGCCGCTGCCAGGCCACACCTGAGCCCGGCCGCCGGCCCCGGCAAACCGGCCAATAACTTACAAATTCAACTTTTCTGCTCGAACCATGCGGATGCTCACTCCCCGGCATGACCTCCCCTTCCGGCTCATCTTGTGTTCAAAGAGAGTAATACTTGCTCCAAATCTCCATTTCGGCGATACTTAATTGTTGTGTCTTGAGCGAATCGGTGTCCCCGTGGGCAGTTCCTCGTCCCAGGGACAAAAGGCTGGGCGCGCTGTCCGGCTCTTTTTCAGGCGGCATGTCCGTTTCGGACTTGGCAGCCGTCGCAAGGACTCCCGGAAGAACGCAACAGAGCACTGGATTTCGAAAGGAACTGTATCGCCGTGGTAATGATTCGTTTGGCGCGCGTCGGCGCCCGCAAGCAGCCCTACTATCGCATCGTTGTCATCGAAAAGGACCGCGCCCGCAACGGCCGCTCCATCGAGGTAGTCGGCACCTACAACCCCCGCACCAACCCCGCCTCGGTCGATCTCAAGTACGACCGGATAGCCTACTGGCGCGGCGTTGGCGCCCAGTTCTCCACCATTGTCGAGAAGCTGGTGACCAAGAACCCTGCCCCGGCGCCCGCCGCGGTCTAATCCGTTCGCGACTCCCCTGATATCCGTGGGTACCTTTGGGTACCCACACTCAGTTGCTGACGACGGCGATTGTTTCTGCTACTATTCGCCATCGGGTTTCTATCTGAATTTCCCAAGTAGTGGTTCAGGGGCAAGCGCATGACCCAAAACGGTATGGTTGAAGTCAATGAACTGGTCCGTGAAATCGCACGGGCTCTAGTAGATGCTCCGGAAGCCGTCGAGGTCGATTCGGTCAACAAGGACGAGAACACCGTGCTTCGTCTTCGGGTGGCTCCGCAGGATGTGGGCAAGGTCATCGGCAAACAGGGCCGCACAGCGCGGTCGGTGCGCACCATCCTCGGCGCTGTCAGCATGAAGCTGCATCACCGCTACACGCTCGACATTCTCGAAGAGGGCGACGAACAGTAGATGACGCAGTTTTCCAGCACGGGCGCAGAAGCTACGCCGAACGACAACCTGCTGGAGAGCGCGGATAGCTGGGCCTGGCTGGCTCGCTTGCGGCGTCCACAAGGGCGCAAGGGCGAGATCTTCGCTGAAGTTCTGACCGATTTCCCCGAAAAGTTTGCCGAGCGCCGTGAGCTCTGGCTGCTGACTCCCGATCCCTCTCCAAAACAGCCCGCCGCTGCTCCCCGGAAGGTGGAGCTGGTTCACCATTGGCCCCACAAGGGCGGCATGGTGCTGCATTTTGCCGGGGTGGACTCGATCACTGCCGCGGAGACGCTGGCCGGACTGATTGTCGCGATTCCCCGCTCGGAGCGCGCTCCGCTGGGCGAGGACGAAGTCTATATCGGCGACCTGATCGGCTGCACGCTCTTTGACGTGGCAGGCGCGGAACCAGCCGTCATCGGCCGCATTGAAGACGTCGACCGCACCGCCGGCCCGGTGGCACTGCTGGTGATTGCAGGCCCGCGCGGTGAGATTCTGGCGCCCTTCGCCAAGAGCTACCTCCGCTCCATCGACATTGCCGCCAAGCGCGTGGAGATGGCTCTTCCCGAAGGGCTTGTCGAGCTGAACAGCTAGCAGTCTTCTATTGCTGCAGAGAAGTTTCTAGCTACCCCGTGGTAGGCGCAAAGACAAAGACCCGCCGAGGGTAGGGCACCCGGTACCGCCCTTTCAAGACAGATCTCTACCAGAGGTTGATCGAGCAACTCTCGGTTGAAGACTACGGTGAGTCCGCGCCGTGCGCATCTGTGCCGATGCGCACGGCCCTCCTGCTTATTGCGCGTCCGCCGAGAGAATCTCCATGGGGCCCAGCAGCCCGGACTTCAGCAGCGGCGAGTCCGCCTTGTAAGGCGTAATGTCGGTGAATGTGTACTTGCGCACAGAGTAGCTCTGCTGGTCGCCGATCAGCCGGTTCACCCACAGGTTGGTTACGGCCACGGTGATCTGGTTTGTGCCCGGCTTCAGCGCGCCGGTCACGTCCAGCCGATAGGGCGTCTTCCACGCAATGCCCAGGTATTTGCCGTTGACCGCAACCTCGGCCAACTCATCCACCTCGCCCAGATCGAGCCAGAAGCGCGCGCCGGGCTTGAGGATGTCCGCGGAAACCTCGAACGCCTTCGTATAGGTGGCCGTGCCGGAAAAATACTTCACGCCTACGCGCTCGTCCTCGCTCCACGAGCGCAGTTGATCCAGTTGAATCTGCTCCGGAGCGCCCCGGCCCGGCTGGAAGCTGACCTTCCATCCATGGTTAAGTGCGTCGTGCAGGCTGTCTACCGGCTTGGGCTCAGGCTCGCCGACCACCGCGGAACTAGCCTCCGCTGCCTTGCGGAAGAGCACAAAGACCGTGCCGTCCGGATCGAGCGTCAAAGGCACCGTCGTCCGCCCGCCCTCGATCTTGTAGGAAACGGCGCGCGTCTGGCCCGTAGCCGCGTCCCATAGCTCCGGGGTCTTGCCCTCCACCCGGAAGGTCGCCTCCAGCTTTTCTGCGCGCGGCTTGCGGTTGTCCACAAAGTAGAGTTCGCCATCGTCCAGCTTGCGATGCACAAACATCAGCTCCACATCCTGCCGGGAGTATGCAAAGTCCTCGCCAGTGTGCAGAGCCTTCAGGGCCTCGTTGGCGCTGCTGCCGACGAAGACCTTGCCCTTCCCCACAGTGCGCACCGTGCCGGCCTGCGCCGCGCCCTTGCCGAAGAGTTCGTCGGCAATGGCCTGCACCTGCCGGGGATCGTCGGAGAGGCTAGGCGAGTCGGTTGGTTTGTTCCCTGCCACCACAGCGCCCTGCTTCACCAGCGCCAGCAGTTGTTTGAGCACCGGCAGCGTCATCCGCTGGCTGCGTCCGCCCAGGTAGAGGATGCGATAGCCGGTCCCGCCCGGCGTTACCAGACGTCCGTCCTTCAACGCCAGCTTGTGCAGCACGACGTCGCTGTTCACAAAGTCGAAGCCGTAGCCCTGCGGCAGGTCCTTCGCCGCCTCCCAGCCGAAGACCGCCGTCAGCGGCCCCTCTTCGCCGTAGAAGTAGGCCACATCGCCGTAGAACCGCCCCTGCTGCAGCAGGTAGGAGCAACGCGCCAGGTACTCGACCCACGGCCCAGCCTCCTCGGCCCAGGTGTCGTTGCGGTTGAACCACAACCCGTACGGTCCAAGGGTCATGCCCGGGGCCATATCGGCAACCGGCTGGTGCGAGGACTCGTGAATCTGGAACCGGTTGACGCCCAGCGCGAATTCCAGATCGGCCACCTTCTTGACCGAGTTCGGCGACCAGCCCCAGGCCGGGCCGCGCGAGGTCATGGATTCCGCGCCGACGATATTCTGCCCGTAGATGTGCGCCACCGAGGCAGCGCCGCGCAGATCGGCGAGGAAGGTGGATTGCGGACCCGAGTTGCCCGTCCACGTCCACATCGCGCCCATGGGAATGTCGGTCTTGCTGCGCATCTCCATGTCGTCGCCCAGCGAAGGCCGGTGCGACTCCAGCGCCTCGCCGTAGTACTGCATTCCGTGTTCATGCAGGTCGTCGGCAATCTCGCCGTAGTGGTTCTCGGCCATGAGCTGCGAGATAGTCCGCCGGAAGTCCCACAGGAACCGGTCGGTCTCTGACGGGCTGGCGATGACCACGCCGGTCAGCGCCGGCAGCCAGGGCCGCGCATCGTAGCCGCGCCGCTGCCTGAACTCGTCGAGGATATTGTCGGTCCAGTTCTGCGGGCCCACCTCGATGCTGTCCGTGAGCAGGTGCGAGATGCCGTCCTTGCCCATCTTGTCGTCGCCCACGGTTTCGGCATACATCTTCAGGTAGCCGTCCATGTAGTTCTTCACGAACTGCTTGTTGAGCTTGTCCACTTCGAGGCCGGTGGCCTCGGCGGGAGCCGGTCCGTTCACATGGCCCGTCAGCGAGTAGCCGATGCGCAACACGTTCCACTGGCCCGCAGGCGGCGTCCATTCGAGCGTTCCGTCGGCCTTCATCTTCCCGGTCAGGTCGATCACCTCCGACTGCTGGACGATGTCCTCCGGCTTCACCTTGGGATCGGGGATCGAGTAGAAGTTTGGCTCGTTCGCGTAGCCTGCGCGCTTTTCGAACTCGTTGACGCGCGCGCCGCTCGATAGCACCAGCTCGGTGATGTGTTCGGTGGGCATCGCGGTTGCGCCCTCCGGCAGAGTGAACAGTACGCGCCAGTAGCGGGCCGTGACCGCATCGAAGGCCGTGGTCCGCTCGATCACGCTGCTGGGCCGCATCTGGGCAACCTGCGTGAAGCGGACGCCGTCCTCGCTCCACTCGATCTGCGGGATGGCGCCTCGATAGTCGTGTCCGAAGACGCTGATGGTCTCGCCCAGCGTGGCCAGCGTTACCGCCTGAATGGTCTGCGGCTTGCCGTAGTCGAACAAGACCCACGAGGGTTTGCCGGGCTCCGCGGCATCCAGTTCGAGAGCGACGCGCGCCACGTCGCCATCGCTCAGCGCCGCTAGGTCCGCATCGCCTTTGCTCGTGGCGATCTTCGGGTTCAGTTCGGCCTGCGTCTTGTCGCCTGCCGGAATGCGATAGGCGACAACCGCCGAGTCCGCATAGAACTCGGGCGGTGTGACCACGCGCCCATCAGCCCCCTTGCGGCCGGGGACCTGGAAGTTCTGGAAGGTTCCATCCTGCGTGGGCGGATGAGCCAGCACGCCCGCAAATGCTTTCCCGCCCTCTACGCGCGTGGACGACCACACCATCTTCTTGATGCCCTGCGAGGCAGGCACCCACGGGCCGCCGGTTTCGCTCCAGCCCGGCGAACTGGCGATGGCCACTTCCATGCCCAGGCCGCGCGCCGTCTCCACCGCGTACTTGAAGGCGTGCTTCCACTCCGGCGTCATGTAGATGAGCCGCTCAGGCACCACCTGCGGCGTATTGATGGCGCCCTCGAAGAGGGTGATGCCGCCCACGCCCACGCGGTGCATCCATTCGAGGTCCAGCTTGATGCCTTCTTCGCTAATGTTGCCGTTCATCCAGTGCCACCAGACGCGCGGCCGCGCGCCATTGGGCGGATCTACGAAGGCTTTCAGCAACTCGTCTGGCGCGACGGCGGAAGCGGCTGGCGCGGGCGCTTGCGCGCGCAGGCCGCTACCGGCAAAACTCACAAGGCAAAGAATGGCGCTCAGGCCCAACCTGCAATTCATCGTGGTTCCCTTTCTCTCCCCATACTGCCCGGGTGCCCCAGGCCTTCGCATGAATATGGAAATCCTGGAACTATTCGCTTTGAAAGGGCATGGCTTCAGCCGTGCCGGCCAGCATTTCCAAAGCATTGCCAGGCTTTAGCCGCTGAGGGATGTATTGGGGATTCAAACCCACCCCTCAGCGGCTAAAGCCGGTGAGATTCTGCCCCTATCTTGGCACGGCTGAACAGGCTGCGGAAAAACTCTCGCCAAACGGGCTTTGTAACAGGGTCCGACTTCAGTCGGGCCGATAAACCACCCGGAATCAGCGGGGCTTTAGCCCCTGAGGGAAGTTTCTCAGACTCTGCGATGGCAAACATGCCTTTTTCCGCAGCCTGTGAAGCCGAGCCCTTTCAAAATCATTGCTCGTTGGGATTCTTTTCGTTCATGCAATTGCCCTGTCCGAGTGCATCAGGTCTCGATCCTGAGACTTGGAACTACAGACTTCCTTACTTCGCCGCCACGGTTGCCCGTGTAGCGCCGGTGGAGATGCCACCGTCCACCAGCAGCGTCTGCCCGGTCACGTAGCGGCTGGCTTCCGACGCCAGAAACACCACGGCCCCATCCAGATCGTTGGGCGCGCCGGGGCGCTTTACCGGAATCCGGTCCACCAGATAATCCACCCACTCCCGATTCTCGTAGAGCACCTTGTTCTGGTTGGTCTTGAACCATCCCGGAGCCAGGCAATTCACGGTGACGCCGTGCGGCCCCCAGTCGTCGGCCAGGCTCATGGTCAACTGGCGCACGCCGCCGCGGCTCGCGCCGTAAGGAGCCAGCCCCGCGTAACCCGCCACGCTGGTGACCGAACCGATGTTTACGATGCGCCCGTAGTTGTGGGCGATCATGCCGCGCGCCACCGCCTGCGCCACAAAGAACGACCCGCGCAGATTGGTGTCGAGGATGGTGTTCCAGTCCTCCCAGGTCACATCCAGCGCAGGCTTGCGAATGTTGCATCCGGCGTTATTCACGAGGATATGAATCTGCCCGTAGGCGGCCAGCGCATCGGCGGCCATCTTCTCGATACTCTGCTGATTGCGGACATCCAGGTCGAGGCACACGGCACGCCGCCCCAGCGCGGCAATTTCAGCGGCAAAAGGCTCCAGCGCCGCACGGTCGCGGCTGGTCAGCACCAGGTCCGCGCCGGCCCGCGCCAGCGCCCTTGCAAAGTACTGCCCCAGCCCGCGGCTGGTTCCGGTCACTATGGCCACATGGCCCGTCAAATCGAAAAAGTTTTCGCTCATCTTCGTCGTCATTTGCTCCCTGGAGTCAAAATCACTTTCATCAGATTCGGTTCGCGCGCGTGCAGGCGGTCGAACCAGCTCGGGCCGTCTTCGAGCGCGGCCACGGCTGTAATCAGCGGCCGCACCGCTATCTTGCCAGCGGCAATCAGTTCGATGGCCAGCGGATACTCGCCCGCCGAAGCGCAGGAGCCCTGCAGCCGAATCTGGCGCGTCACCACCTTCTGCAGCGGCAGCGTAACCTCCGGCGCAACGTTGCCGATGAGCACGACCTTGCCGCCCTTGCGCGTGCAGTCAATCGCACCCTGCACCGTCTCGTTGCGGCCCACGGCTTCCAGCGCTACATCCACGCCGCGCCCGCCGGTCAGCCGCAGCACTGCGGCCAACAGCTCCGCGCCCGATGCACACAGCGTCTCGTCCGCGCCCACATTTTTGGCCAGCTTCAGCCGCGACTCGTCCACGTCGGCCACCAGCACACGCGCGCAGCCCAAAGCCTTGGCCGCCTGCAAGGTGAGCAGACCGATCATGCCCGCGCCGATCACCAGTGCCGTCTCGCCGCCTTTGAGTTCGGCCATCTGTACGCCGTGCAATCCGACGGAGACCGCCTCCAGCATGGCCGCGTCGGAGAAAGAGAAATCCCCGGGCAGCCGGTAGAGAATGCGCGCGGGCAGGGCCACGTACTCGGCAAAGGCGCCGTGACGGCGGTAGTCGCCGCACGAGACGCCGATCACCTGGCGGTCCTCGCACAGGTTGATCTCGCCGCGCAGGCAGAACTCGCACTTGCCACAGTAGACGGTGGAGTCAAAGGTCACTCGGTCGCCCACGGCGTAGTCCGTGACGCCCGCGCCCACAGCGGCCACCGTACCCGCCGCCTCGTGGCCCATCACGATGGGCGGAATCCGGCGTCCAGTAGAGCCGTCGAAGCCATGCACGTCGCTGCCGCAGATGCCGCAGGCCTCCACGCGCACCAGCACCTCGCCAGGCTCCGCTTGGGGCACAGGCATGTCGGCAATCTCAAGATGGTTGTACTCGGTAAGAAGCAAAGACTTCATTGCGATTCAATTCCCCAGTTCCATGAATTCGGAGTTTGCATCCCCGGCCGCGCGCTACAGCGTTTTCGATTCTGCTCTTTACAGAAAGCGTATCGCCAAGTGGCTTTTTCCCCAAGAAAAAGCCACCTTTGATGCACTTCCAATGTGCACATATGAATCGAAAGCGCTCTAGACGTCGCACAACTGAACGGCCGCGCGCAGGCTGGTCATCGGATCGTGCACGGGAAGAAACTCATGCGCAACGCAGCCGCGAAACCCAGTCTCCGCGATGGCGCGCATCACTCCGTCCCATTGTACTTCCTGGGTATTGTCGAGTTCGTGCCGGCCCGGCACGCCGCCCGTGTGGTAATGGCCGATCCACGCCGCGTTCGCGCGGATGGTGGCGATCAGGTCGCCTTCCATGATCTGCATGTGGTAGATGTCGTAAAGCAGCTTTACCTGCGGGGAGTTCACTTCCTCCATCACCCGCGCGCCCCACGCCGTATGGTCCGCCATGTAGTCCGGGTGATTGACCTTGCTGTTCAGCAGTTCCACGCAAATGGTCACGCCGTTGTCCTCGGCGATCTTCTTCACGCGGTTCAATCCGGCAACGGTATTGCGCGCGCCTTCCTCGTCGCACATCCCCCTGCGGTTGCCGCTGAAGGAGATCACGTTTTTCACGCCCGCCCTGGCCGCCAGAGGAATGTTCTTCCTGAAGTTGGCCTCAATCCCGGCGTGATGCTCTGTGCGGTTCAGGGCCTCGGCGATGGTGCCACCTCCGGCATAGCCCATGGTGCAGACCAGGCCGTACCGGCGCGGCGCATCGTACTCCTCCGGCTGCAGCAGATCGATGCCGGCCAACCCCATCTGAGCCGCCGCCGCGCACAGATCGTCGAGGCTCATCTTCTCGTAACACCAGCGGCAGACCGACTGCCGGATGCGGCCGCGCAGGCTCGTGCGCGGCTGCTGCGCGTTGCTCAATCCACCCGGCATCGATGCCATGGCAGCGGCGGTAAGGCCGCTCTTCAAAGCCGCTCGGCGGCTCATCGCTTGCAAGCTCATTTTCCTCTCCCCCAGGCCACCGCAGCGGCCGCAATTCCGCACCTTCACTCTACGCTTGCAAAAGGAAACTTTGCAGTTGGTTGCGGAATCCGCAAAACAGAATCGGCGGCAGGAAAGGCAAAGGCGGAAAGGCGGCGTGGTTCGTGCCGAGACGATAAGAGGATGAGGAAGAAGGCTTGAGTTTTGCGGAGGGAGGGCTGTGGAGACAGTCTAGAAGTTGAACGACAGCCCGGCGCGAACGCTGCGCTGGTCCTGCGCAAAGATCAGCAGCGAGCCGCCATTGGCCAGGTAGGGCCGGTAACCCTCGGCCAGCAGGTTCCGTACGTCGAGCAGCGCCTCAAAGTTGCCGATTCCGTCGCGGCTCAGCCGAATGGGTTGGCGCAGGTGCAGATTGAGGTAAGGGGCCGAGCCGTCCACGGCGTAGGGAGCAACCGCGGTTACCGTATCGTCCGGCTGCCACCTGTAGCTGGCCCGCCAGCGCGTCCCCGTGCCGTCCAGCGTGCCGGAGAGCGCAATGGCATAGGTCTGCGCCCGGCGCGGCCGCGCCGCCGCCAGCAGTTGCGTCACATCCACCGGTCCCGACACCGCCGGCAGCACCAGCGCATCGCCGTTGGCATAGCTCAGCCGTACCGAGCTGCCGGACGACATCCGCCTCTCCACGCTGGCCTGCACACCCGCCGACGCATACTCAGGCCCTGCGGCGTGCAGCAGGCTGCTTGCCCGGTCCAGCAGCGCATCGACCGGAGAAGCGGCAAAATCCCCTCCAGAGAAGCGCACAGCGGCCTCCATCACCGGATTCTCAATCCTGTCGGAGAAGACCGCCACGCGAACTCCCGAGGCCTCGGTCCGCCGCTCCCAGCCCAACTCCTGATGTACGCCGCGCGTCATGGTCAGTTGCCGGTTGCGCACTGACAACTGCGGCAACCATGCACCTGCCGTGCTCGCTTCGCGCTCGCCAATGCCCGGCACAAAACTGGTCATCCTGTAGCTGACTGTCTGGTTTCCGTCGAACCAGCGCAACTCGGCAAATGGCAGCATCGCCAGCACAGCGCCTGCGCCGCCGAGCCGCGCCAGCGCCTGGGTTGCGCCCGCATCCACTTGAAACTCGTCGCCCATCCGAATGGTCTCGCTGGAGCTGAACGCGGCCTCGTCCAGTCCCTGGCCGTCCGGCCCCTCGATCTCGGGATGCACCGACACCGCCGCCATGGACTGCACGGAGCCCACAAAGCCCAAATCCTGCCGGAACCCCAGCATGGACTCCATGCCCGCATCGGAGTTGGGGGCAAAGTCCACCCGCGCCAGCAGCTCGCGGCTGCCCGCCGGCGTAGCCTCCACGGTGGCCGAGTAGCGCTCGCCGCTCTCGCCAAAGGTTCCATCCTGGCCGGTGGCCATCAGCCGCGCCTTCAGCTTGGGCCCCGAACCGCTGCCGTCGTCCACCACCACCAGGGGGCCGTCCTCCAGCCAGCGCAGCAGCGGGCGATTCGCCGCCGAACGCAGCGTCCATGCCCAGTCGTCACTCTGCGCCGCGCGGTCGCGCGGCCGCGCCGGCAGCCACTGCATGGCCTCGTAGAGCGTACTCAGGGTCAGGTTGACGACGGTGGCCGTGCGCACGCGCACGTTCTCGCGCAGCGTGGGCAGGTAGGACTCGCATATGACTTTTACGGAGTAGCGCCCCGGAACGACCGAAGCAATCAGGAATCGGCCCCTGCCGTCGGTGGTGACCGCGGCGGCCACGCTCAGGTCGGCGCGCAAAAGCTGGACCTGCGCCCCCATCTGGGGCACACCCGCCGAGTCCCGCACCACCCCGGTGATCGAGGCGGGCGCTGCCCATGCGGATGCGCAAGAGAGCGCAATCAGCAGAGCAAATCCGGCGAAATGGGTTCTGCGCATCATCACTCGTGATTGTGACCTGGCGTCTACCCTGGCAATTTGGTGCAAATGGAATCCGCGCGGCTCTCCAGCTCTCTAGGCCGGATCGGCGCCGCGCGGGGGATGCATCTATTCCACGACAAAAGGCACGGTTTGCGCAATCTCTTGTTTCGAAATCGCGTCATTTATTTTCACCGTTACCTTGTACTTGCCCGGCTGCAGCCCTGCCATCGGCAGGGTCTTTGCCACAGTCAACTGGTCGCTGTGCGCGCCCAGGTCCTTTGACTCGATCTGCTTTTCCAGCATCACCGCGCCCGAAGCAGCATCCGTGATCTGATAGGTCACCGTAGCCTGGTTGCTCTTGGTAGCCTCGTCAATGCCAAGATTATAGACCTGCATCCAGAAGTTCAGATCCTGGGTGCGGTGAAACTTGACCGGCGTGGCAGGGTTCGCGCTGACCCTGGGACGGATAAACATGTTGCCCAGAATGAAGTTGCCATTGCCAATTTCCCGCGACGACACGGTATTCATCGCGTCGGCCAGAATCAGCGACGACGCTCCCAGCTTCTCGTCGTGGTAGGTGGGAGCCTCGATGCCGCGGCCGTAGATGCCCACATGGTCCGGGTTGTTCACGTCCTTGATGGCAATGTCGAGTCGATAGAGGCCGGGCTGCAACGGCAGAGCCTTCCAGTAGACCGACTGCTTGTCGAGGGACTTCTCCAGCAGCTCGGCCGGCTGATCCACCTCGACCGTATCCTCGAAGGTCTGAACGGTCTTGTGAGCCAGGGTCGTCACCTTGCCCAGAATGTTCACCACGCCCTTTGAAACGCCATCCTTGGTCTGGAAGGTGATGTCGCGGTTGCGAATCTGGATGGTGATCGGCATGGTATCCATGCTTTCGGTCACCTTCACGAAGTCGGTGCGCACGTCGAAGGGAAACACCGGGCCGGTGAGCACCTTGTGTTCGGAGACAAACGCCTCGAGATCCTTGAACTTGACCGGCGGAGGAGCAAACAGCTTCGCGCCCAGTTCGATGCGGTCGAAGACCTTGCCGGCCTGGTACTCGCCCATGGGACCGCCGCCGATGTTCTCAAGGGCATTGCCCTTGAAACGATCGGTCTTGTCCTTGTGGTTCATCTCTTCGTACTGCGTCAGGCCCGCGCCCGGCACGTGCAGCAGCGCGTCCTTCTCGCTTCGATCCAGCGTGAAGTGGTAATCGCCGCACTGGCAGGAATCGACAAATTCGAGGTCGATGTTCTCACCGACGCCTTCGAGGTAGCGGTAGTGCCATGTCTCGAAGGGGAACGTGGAGGTGGAACCGCCGCCTTCTTCCGGGGTGCGCTCGTAGCTGCCGCCCGAGGGATGCGACTCAATATTGTCCGGCGGTCCCCAGGAGATGTAGATGCGGCCGCGGTCTGTCTTCCAGCCCGGCTTGCCGGCTGCAAAGTGCTCGTTGGCGTAGGCGATACGCCGGTAGTGCTCCTCGCGGAACTCGTTCTCCGGAGAATCGGGATTGGGGTTGCGGCGCAGCCAGAAGTTCTCGATGAAGGCGTCGCGCTCTTCGTCGTTGGAAAGGCTCATGAAGGCTTTGCGCTCTTCGTCGCTGATGATGTACGTAACTTCCTGGCTCAGCCAGGTCTTGTACGTGCCCTTCAGCTCCTGACGCAGCGCCTTCTGCGCGACGTAGCGATCCTTGTCGGAACGCTGCCGTTTGCGCGGGTCGAAGTTCGGGTCCTGGCTCGCGCCGCTGTCGCCCTGCTGCTGTTGCGCCTGCGGCTGGGCCGGTGGCGCCGCCAGGGTCTTGGGGGTTACCGCCGGGATCAATACCAGACAGCCACCCAGCACTGCGAAGAATATCTTGCGTCCGTTGAGCATCATTGCCTTAAAGAACTCCTGCGAATCCCTATTCTACGGGTCCGGAAAGGGGCTGGGCAACCATGGCCGCGCAGCCGGCTGCAGCTTTGACGCCGCCCCGTCTCCAAAGTCATCCGAATCCCCGCAAATCCAGCGAAAACAACCGGTTTTGTCGCATTGAAGGAACCTCGCCCGGCTCCACTGCGTCTCACCAACAGTCTTTCTTGAACGCGAGCCTTTGCCGCATCCGCATTCTTCCGGGGCCGGGTTGTCCCCAGCCGGATGGGATACACTTCCTGGAACCGCCCGCAGGGTATTTGCGTACACTGGAGAAAGACCGATTCGGAGTACGCCAAGTTCATGAAGAAAATCCTGCTTATCGCTCTCGCCGTTCTCGTTGCCGCAGGGCTGGTCACCTTCATGGTGATCAAGCAGCAGTCCGGCTACACCAAGGTTCTGACTGCCAAAGTCGTGCGCCAGGATCTGTCCACCGTTGTCAGCGGCACCGGACAGATCAAGCCGAAGACCTACGTGAACCTGGGCGCCACGGCCATGGGCCGCATCACCCACCTCTACGTAAAGGAAGGCGACCACGTGAAGAAAGGCCAGACCGTGGCCACCGTGGAGCATGTGCAGCAGGAGGCCAATGTGATGGGCCAGAAGGCCTCCATTGCCGCCGCGCGCACCGACATCGCCGCCTACGTCGCCGCCGAGAAGACCCAGGAAGCCAATCTGGAGCACGCCAAGGCAGACCTGGAACAGAAGCGGCTGGACTGGGAGCGCGCCCAGGGCCTGTTCAAGGCGGGCGTGATGGCACGCCAGGACTACGACGCCAAGAAAGCCGCCTACGATACCGACGTGGCCTCGGTGAATCAGGCCATCGCCCAATACAACCAGGCCAAGGCGCAGACTGACTCGGCCCGCGGCCATCTGCACACGCAGGAAGCTACCCTGCGCTTCAACCAGGACCTGCTGGACCGCACCATTGCCGTTGCCCCCTTTGACGGCATCGTCACCAACCAGCCCGTGCGCGAAGGCGAGACGGTGGTCGAAGGCATCCAGAACACCGAAGGCTCGACATTTATGACCCTGGCCGACATGAGCGTGGTAACGGCCGAGGTGAAGGTGGACGAAACCGACATCATCAACGTCCGCCTGGGCCAGACCGCCGACGTGACCATCGACGCCCTGCCCAACCGCGTCTTCAAGGGCCACGTTACCCTGGTCGGCGATCAGGCTCTGCTGCGCTCCACGGGAATCGCCACCTCGCAATCCACCACCGGCACCGAAGAGGCCAAGGACTTCAAGGTGGTCGTGACCCTCGACCAGCCCAACGACGATCTGCGCCCCGGCCTCTCCTGCACCGCCAAGATCACCACCGCTCACAAGAACACCGTGCTTTCGTTGCCCATCCAGGCGCTTACCATGTACGACCCCGCCAACGACGGCAAGAAAGACAAGGGCGGCGTTCAGGCAGCCTCGCCCGCACCCAAGACAAATCCAGTGCAGGGCGTCTTCGTGGTGGACAAGGACCCCAAGGGCCGACTCCGCGCCAAGTTTGTCCAGGTAACCACCGGCATCACGGGGGCCACCGACATCGAGGTGCTCTCAGGCCTGAACGAAGGGCAGGAGATCGTCACTGGCCCCTACAAGATCTTGCGAGGACTGAAGGGTGGATCGCTGCTGAAACGCGACACTCTCAAGGTCAATCTCGGCTCCAGCTCTTAACTCATCACGACCTTCACAGCCGCAACAGAATCGAAAAAAGGATGAGATACGGATGGCTCTGAACAGCTCCAGCACCCAAGAAACGGAACAGCCCGCGGCGCGGCCCACCGGCAACGTGATCGTCGTCGAGAACCTGTGGCGCACCTACGACATGGGCTCCGAACAGCAGGTCCACGCGCTGCGCGGCGTCTCCCTCAGCATCAAACACAACGAGTACGTCGCCATCATGGGTCCCTCCGGCTCGGGCAAGTCCACGCTGATGAACCTGATCGGCTGCCTCGACACGCCTTCGCAGGGCAACTACTGGCTCAACGGCCAGCTCGTCAGCGAGCTTGACGACGACCAACTGGCCCGCATCCGCAACAAGGAGATCGGCTTCGTCTTCCAGACCTTCAACCTGCTGGCCCGCGCCAGTTCGCTGCACAACGTGGAACTGCCGCTGATCTACAACGGCACGCCGGCCGCCGCGCGCATCGAGCGCGCCAAGCAGGCGCTGATCGACGTCGGCCTCGAGTCGCGCATGTACCACAAGCCCAACGAGCTCTCCGGCGGCCAGCGCCAGCGCGTCGCGGTAGCCCGCGCCCTGGTCAACAGCCCCTCCATCATCCTGGCCGACGAGCCTACCGGCAATCTGGACTCGAAAACCGGAGAAGAGATCATGGCCCTCTTCGATCATCTCCAAGCCAACGGCAACACCATCGTACTGGTGACCCACGAGCCCGACATCGCCGAGTATGCCCACCGCGTGGTTCACATCCGCGACGGGCAAATCTTCTCCGACGAGCCCAGCAAGCGCTTCAAGTAGTAACAGCAAAACTCCCTCAGGCTTGCCTGAGGGAGTTTTGCGAGTTGTCAGGGATCAGGAGTCAGGAGTCAGGGATCAGGGATCAGGGGTCAGTAAAAACCAGCAGGCCGGAGTTCGTACCCTCTCATCCTGGGCAACAGCGGAACTGCGTACAGGATAAAGTGCCCCCAAAGTAGAACTGACAACTGACTACTGATCCCTGACCCCTGATCCCTGACAACTATCGGCTGTTCCCTGCCTTTACGCGAACTGCCCAAGGTCCATTCCCAGCCGGTAGGTTTCGCCGTGCTTGAGCAGGTCCTCCCAGGTGACCTCGTGGCCGCGATAACCGGCCATGCGGCCCAACATGCAGCTCAGCGCAGTCTCCACGCCCTCGGCAATCTGGTTCTGCGCCGGGCCATCGACGATGCTGGCCACAAACGAGCGCTCCTTTTCGCGATCCGCAAAGGCAAGGTTGTCGCTGAAGGCCCCGTTGGCCGCAAACTGCCCGGTGCCAGCCGGCGGCTGCTCTGCCCAGGCCCACTTTCCCGCGCCCACGATCTCTACCGGTCCTGCGTAGGCCACCGCCGCCGCGCCCGTGGAACCGAAGACGCGAAAGCCCGCGTCGAACAGCCCGTAGTCGCCAAACTGCTTGGAGGCAAACGACACCCGCACGTCGCCCGGATAGGTGTACTCGACGTGATAGTTGTCCCAGCAGTCGCCCGCATGTTGCAGAATTCTGCGGCCGCCGGTGGCCACCGCCTTTAGCGGGTGTCCGCCCAGCAGCCAGTTGCACAGGTCAACGATGTGAATGTTCTGCTCCACCAGAATGTCGCCGGAAAGCGCCCGGTCCCAGAGCCAGTTGCGCAGCCGGTACTCGTCCCTGGGCGCGCCCGCGGCTTTCTCCTTCGAGGCCGGAGCGTAGTAGTAGGCGGAGATGGCGGCAATCTCACCCACTGCGCCGCTCTTCATCTTTTCGATGGCCGCGGCCAACGGCGGCGCGTTGCGGCATTGGAAGCCCACGGCCACACTCTGGTTTGGCTTTACCTTCTTCGCAACGTCCAGCGCCGCGTGAGCCTGCTTCACGTCGATGCCCACGGGCTTCTCGCAATAAACATGCTTGCCCGCCGCCACGGCAGCCTCAAGGTGCTGCACATGAAAGAACGGCGGCGTGGAGATCTGAATCATGTCCACATTGGAGGCGGCCATCTGCTCAAAGGCCTCCGGTCCCCTGAAGAGCATCTTCTCGTCGATTGCCGCGCGGCCCAGCTTGGCATTCACCTGGTCGAAGTGCGCCTTACCGGCAGCCAATTGATTCTGAAACATATCGCCCAGGGCCACCACCTGCGCGGTGGTATTTTGCGAAAACGAAGTGGCAACGTGCGTCCCGCGCCCGCCGCATCCCAGCAGCCCCATGCGCACGGCCGAATTGGCCGCATAGCCCAGCGCCGTCCCCGCCTTCATCACCATCACCCCAGCCGCCGCCGTCCCCACCACGCCCAAAAACTCCCTGCGCTCCATCTGCATCCTCCGATCCCTTCTTCTCTCGCCTCTAGTCCCTACTGCCAGACCTCGCGCAACACCGCCTCCAGATAAGCCTTCTCTTTCTTCACGTCCTCGATCTGCTGCGGACCGCTGGTCTCACGCTCAATCGTCACCGCGCCTGTGTAACCGGCGGCCTTCAGAATCGTGAACACCCGCTTGAAGTCAACCTTGCCCTGGCCGATCAGCACTTCCTGGCCAAGCTGGCTCGGGTCCGTGGGCCACAATCCATCCTTGGCGTGGATCGCCCGCACATGCGGCCCCAGAATCTCCGCCGCGTCCACCGGGTTCGCCTTGCCGTAGAGAATCACATTGGCCGTATCCAGCCCGATGCCGAGGTTGTCCATGCACGCATCGCGCAACACCCGCGAGGAGGTTGTCGGCGTCTCCTGCCCGGTCTCCATCAGGAACCACTGGCCATTGCCCTTGCAGTGCGCGGCTACGGTCTTGATCGCCTCCACCGTCTCGGCATAGAGCGGATCGTCCGGGTTCTCAGGGATGAATCCGCAGTGCGTCTGTACCTGGCCCACTCCCAGCAGCTTGGCGAAGTCCGAGGCTTGTTTCAGAGCATCGATCCGCGCCGCCCGCATGGCCCTGGGCACCAGCCCGATGGTGGCCGGCCCTTTCAGAAAGTTCCACACCAGCGGTTGCGGACCCACCACCTCCACGGTTGTCGCCGTCACCTCGTATTTGTCGAGCCACTCCTTGAACTGCACGGCCAGCGCCGGCGTGAACTGGCCCAGATATCTGTCGAGGGACAGGAAGCAGTTGGTAAACCCCAGTTCGTGCACGCGGCGAATCTTCTCCTCCGGCGCGCCAAAGGGTGCAATCAGCAAACCCAGCGCCATCGGCTTCAGCGGCGCGGCAATAGCCTTCCGCGGCAATCCCTGCTCAATCGCGGCAGCAGCGGCCGCGCCCACAAACTCTCTCCGGTTCATCCCTGCTTCCTCCTCTTCGGACTCACCATCCTACTGCGCCAATCCCCTTCCCGTGCAACCGGGTGCGGCAATGTCTGGAGCAAAACAAAAGCGGGTGGCCGGAGCGCCATCGCTCCAGCCACCCGCTTCAATTGATCTGCCCGGTTCTGTTCCACCCAGATCGTTCATCCTGGGAAAATGAGCATTCGTCGTGCTACCCCACCCTGGCTGTCAAAAACAAAGGCGTGGCGAGGGTGGGGCATCCGGACATTGCTGGAATCAGTGCGCCGCGGGCTTCTTCGGCGCGCGCAGCACCCACGTCAGGGCGATGCCCGCCGTGTCGATTCCCTGCCGCAAGCTGCGCTGGTAATTGCCGGCAAGCACCAGGTTTCTGCCCAGCGGGATGTCCAGCTCTGCCATAAATCCGTTGTCCTCGGCCACGCCCTTGCCCTCCAGCACCTGCTTGGTCACGGTCACGCCCTTCTTGTTCTTCGATGTAACCGTGCCATAGACGTTCTGGTTGCCGACAGGCAGGTTTTCATAGGCTTCCAGGTCAAGGCCCAGCTTGAAGGGCAAATCCACGTTCGAGCCTGCCTGGAAGTTGGCCAGCGTTCCGATGGCGGTATACGACTTTTTCACGGTCTTCCCGGCAAGGCTCGACGAGTCGCCGATGCCTGCCTCCACATCCGGCGAAAACGGGCCGATCGAGTACTCCAAATGGTTCGTAAAGTTGTAGGTGGGCTCGTTCGCGCTCAGACCGTACGTGCTGTCTCCTGTTGGAAATGCGCCGGTCGCGGTCAGCTTGTAAGCGAAATCGCCGAACGACACTTGCGCCTGGCCCGATGTGGTCGTATCGCCCAGCAGATTGCTGGCCGACTTCAGCGGATACGTTGTCACGCCCTTTACCGTCGTTGACACAAAATTCTTTACCGATAGATACCACGGCACAGTCGCATTCAGCGAGAAGTGCTGGTTGAAGCGGTACGACACGCTCGGGGTCCAGACCGTCGACCAGCCTGTCAGCGAGCTATGCTCCGAGGAACTGCTCAAGGAGAAGTTGAAACCCTTCACCGGTGGCACCACCTCCGCCGGCCCTGTGCCCGTCACGAGCGTCCCGTTGGCAAATCCGCCACCCGCCGCCGCTGGAGAAGCCCCCGAGGCTCCTCCGCCCGGGGCGGCATTGGGGCTCTGGGCCCCGCATACCGCCGCACATACCAACCACCCCGCACACGCTGCCCAACTGGCTTTACGGCCCATTTGCATCACTGGATATCCCCCGTCCGATTCGGAATCGAATTGCTTTCTGGATTTTTTGTACAGACTTCGCAATGGACGCTGGAACGCGCCCTCTGGCGGCCCTGTTTATGCTTTTTGATATGGACGGATTCTATCCTGCCGCGATGACGCCGGTCACGCCATTTTTGGGGACATTTCCGCCCCATACAGCAAACGGCGGGAGCCCGCTTGCTCCCGCCGCCTGCTTCGTGTCGCGTGAAGCCCACTCTTAGAGTTCCAGAATCACCGGCATAATCATCGGACGCCGCCCGGTCATCTTCTGCACCAGGCGCTTCAAATCCGCGCGAACCTTTTCCTTCACCATGCCGTAATCGGCCTTCTGCTCGGCGTTCAGCCCGTCCAGCGTGGCCAGCACGGTCTGGCGCGCTTCCTCGGTGATATCCGCGCCGCCAAAGCCGCGCATCACCACCTCCGGCTGCTGCTCCACCTTGCCCGTGCGCTTGTTGATGGCCAGCACCGCCATCACAACGCCGTCTTCCGACAGAATGCGCCGGTCGCGGATCACCAGTTCCTCGACCACGTCGATCGACGAGCCCGAGTCGATCAGGATCCGTCCCGCCGTCACCTTGTCCCGCTTGCGCGCGTCGTCCTTGTCGAGTTCCAGCACATCGCCGTCCTCGATCACCATGGCGTGCTCCACAGCGCCGGTCTCCATCGCGATCTGTGCGTGCTTGCGCAGGTAGCGGTAGTCGCCGTGGACGGGGATGAAGAACTTCGGCCTCACCAGGCTGATCAGCAAGCGCAGTTCTTCCTGGCTTCCGTGTCCGCTGACGTGGATGAGCCCCTGCGAACCGTCGTCGTAGATGACCTGCGCATCGCGGCGGCTGAGGTGATCGATGACGCGGAAGATTGCCTTCTCATTGCCGGGAATTACGCGCGAACTCAGCACCACGGTGTCGCCCGCGTCGATGCGCGCGTGTTTGTGGTTGTCCACGGCCGCGCGGCTGAGCGCGCTCATGGGCTCGCCCTGGGTGCCGCTGATCAGCACCATCAACTGGTCTGCGGGAATGTCGCGGATCTGCCCGGTGTTGACGATGAGCCCCGGCGGAATGTCCAGATAGCCCAGGTCCTGCGCAATCTCGGTGCTTTCCACCATCGAGCGGCCGATGACGGCCACCTTGCGCCCATGCTTGCGCGCCAGTTCCAGCGCAATCTTCATGCGGTAGACCGACGACGAGAAGCAACTGAAGAACAGCTTCTTCTTGGTCTGCGCGAAGATCTCGTCGAGCCGCGGAATCACGCTGCGCTCGCTGGGCGTGTAGCCCCTGCGCTCCACGTTGGTGGAGTCCTGCAGCAGGGCCAGCACGCCGCGCTTGCCGTACTCGGCGAAGGTGTGCAGGTCGAAAGCCTTGTCGTCCAGCGGCGAAAGATCGATCTTGAAGTCGCCGGTATGGATGATGACGCCCACCGGCGTCTCAATGGCCAGGGATACGCAATCCACCAGCGAGTGGGTGACGCGGATCGGCTCAATGGTGAACGGCCCGATCGTGAACCGCTCCTTGGGAGCCATCTCGATCAGTTCGGTCTCGTCGAGCAGTTGGTTTTCTTCGAGCGAGCCCTCGACGTAGGCCAGAGTGAACTCGGTCCCGTAGACCGGAACCTTCAGTTCGCTCAACAGCCACGGCAGGCCGCCGATGTGGTCCTGGTGCCCGTGCGTCAGAATGATGCCGCGCACGTGCTCCTTGTTTTCCACCAGATAGCTGATATCCGGCACTACGACATCCACGCCCAAAAGCTCCGACTCGGGGAACATCAAGCCCGCGTCGATCACGATAATGTCGTCTTCCCAGCGGATGGCCATGCAGTTCATGCCGAACTCGCCCAATCCGCCGAGGGGGATAATCTTCAGTTTTTTCGTTTGCATCGTCATCTTCGATGCTACCACCGACCCGGCCCGCGGCCCTCACTCTTTGCGAACCATTCGCTCCGGGACTGCGGTTCAGCCGCCCGCAACTCATCCAGAATGCGCCGGTCCGGCCCGCTCGGCGGCGCACCCTGACTTCACCACTGATAGATCCACGTATAGGTGGTGTAGGTGGTTAGCCTTGGGTTCCCTGTCGCTCCGAATATTTTGCCCTCGCGCCGCTCCCCGCAGCGGCAGGTCAACCGAATGCCATCGGTAAACACGAGTGGATCCTCGTCGTGAAATCGATAGGCCGAAAACGAATTATTGTCCGCGCTCTTATGCGTCAGTCCGGCCTGCGCAAAGTGGTAGAGACCGCGGTTAAAGTAGTAGGTTCCCAGAAAATAGTCTTCGAGCCCCGAAGACAGGTATTGCGGCTTCGTCTCTTCGCCCAGATACGCACGCATCTGCCCTTCCAGAAATTCGAAGTTTGTGCTTTGCGCGGCCATGGCCACCTGAAAGATGAGTCCCGCCCCGCCAGCGCGGGCCAATTCAAACTCCTCTAGTGGCTGCACGGCAAGGTCGATCCGCTTAACCAGCTTCATTCGCGCTCTCGCGGGCAACTGAAAACCGCAGACCTCCAAAGGATGATTCTCCAGTCCGCGAACGATCCACCAGAAAGGAACATTCTTGGGCGTGCCGGCGGGCAGTTCCGCCGTGACGCGTACGGATTTGCTAAAGGGAATGCGATAGTTGAAGAAGATGCCGCTGGGTGCTCCCGTGATCCCCGAATGCCGGGTTCCCCAGGGAGCCGCCAGGTCCTGGAAGCCTATGCCGGCGCCCATTCCAAGCTCCATCTCGATGGAGGGAACCGTCTCCCCGTCGACATATACGCGCAGCCGCAGCTTCAGGTAGTTTGCGAAATCCCCGCCGAACCACATGTGGTTCAAATAGCCGGAGCCCTGCTGCCAGGCCAGTTGCGCCTCATTATTCTCCAGGAAGGGCCGCTCTTCCTTTCCGCAGTGTGTAAACGTTCTTGCCGCAGGACTCAGGCTCCTGGCTTCTCCATGCGCGGAAGAAGGCTGCAAAGCCGCAGATGCAAGAGGAAAGCCCAAAAGATTGCGAGAAAATGTACGGCGATTCATGCGCACCTCTTCATTGGATGATTCATAGCGGAGACACGCCAAAACCGGCTAAGCAAGCCTGAAGGAAACCACGATTGCGCGAAATCATATCATAGCTTGCGAATGGCCCCATCCGCTCCCCGGACGAAGAAGCTGCGATCCCGGGTCTCGATTCCGAGCACCGGAGATCGCACAAACCTCCGCCGCGCGCGCGAGCTACAAATGCCCTTCCGCGCGCAACTCATCCAGAATGCGCCGGTCCGACCCGCTCAGCGCCGCCCCCTCCAGCAGGTCGGGGCGGTTGGCCAGCGTCTTCCTGAGCTGTTCCCGCCGCCGCCACTTCCTGATCTGCAGATGGTCGCCGTTCAGCAGCACCTCCGGCGTTTTCAGCCCGCCAAACTCCGCCGGGCGCGTGTAGTGCGGATAGTCCAGCAGGCCCCCGGCTCCGTGCTGCGAGCGGGGCACGCCCTCCACATCGGTCTCGATTTCGGCGTCGGCCACGCCGAAGCTCTCAAACTCGCCCGAGGCCTCGTTGCCGAGCACGCCAGGGATCAGCCGCATCATGGTGTCCACCACCACCGCCGCGGCCAGTTCGCCGCCGCTCAGCACGTAGTCGCCGATGGACAACTCGCCGTCGCAGTAGAGTTCGTTGATGCGCTCGTCCACGCCTTCGTAGCGGCCGCAGATCAGCACCACACGGTCCAGCGAGGACATTTGCCTCGCCACGGCCTGCGTAAAGCGCCGCCCCTGCGCCGACATCAGCAGAACCCGCGTTCCGGCATCCTCCGGGCCGCGCTCCGCTTTGGGCCGGATGCCCAGCGAGGCCAGCGCCTCGGCCAGCGGCTCGGGCTTCAGCACCATCCCCTCGCCGCCGCCAAAGGGGCGGTCGTCCACCGTCCGGTGACGGTCGTGCGTAAACTCGCGCAGGTCGTGCAGGCCCACCTTTACCCGCTCCTCGGCCAGCGCGCGCCGCACAATGCCGTGCTCGAAGATGCTCTGGAACAACCCCGGAAAGATGGTGACAATCTCGAATTGCATAGATATAGATGATACCCTTCGCAGGTTTCCTGCTGCGACACGCCGCGATGTGCTCTAATGTTGGCCAACCGCCATGGCAGATATCGAATCGCTCTTAAATCGCTGGCTTTCGGCAGGAGTGGTGGACGCGACAACCGCGGCCCGCATCCGTGCCCATGAGCAGGACCGGGAGCACCACTCCGGCCTGCGCTGGCAGGGTCTCGTCGCCCTCAGCCTCGGGGGCCTGCTGCTGGCCTGCGGCGTGGTGCTGTTCGTCAGCGCCCACTGGGATCAGCTAGGCCCGGCTGCCCGGCTGCTGCTGGCGATGGCCATGGTTTCGCTCTTCCACCTGGGCGGCGGAGGTACGCGCGCCGCATACCCCGGCCTCTCCACCACACTCCACGCCGTGGGCACCGTCTCCGCCGGTGCCGCCATCGCCCTGGTCGGCCAGATCTTCAACATGCAGGAGCACTGGCCGGCCGCGGTGCTGCTGTGGGCTCTCTGCGCCATCGCCGGCTGGGCACTGCTGCGCGACCAGGCACAGCAAACTCTCGCTTTGCTGCTCGCGCCGGCATGGTTCTACTGCGAACTCGAGTACGCCTCCGAGGGCCACATTGGCCACTTCGTATACCTGGGCCGCTTCCTGCTGCTGTGGGCCGTGCTCTATTTCATCCTTTTCCTCAACTCCAAGCGCAAGATCGTCCAGGGCATCCTCTTTGCAGCCTCGGCCATCGCCGCGCTCATCGGCACGGGCATGATGCTGGACAGTTGGCAATCCTTCGCGGCCGAGCAGAGCTTCATCCCCTTCGGCGTCACGGTCTGGGCATGGATCGCCATGGGAGCGCTGCCGTTTTGCGCGGCAGCCTTCAAGGGACACAAGGGCCTGCTTCCCATGGCCGTTGCGCTAGGCTATGCGCTCATTCTGCCCTGGTGCAGCCACATTGAGACGCACAGCTTCAACTTCGGCAACGGCAACATGGGCACCTACACAACCACGACGCCAAACCTCGCCGCGCACGCGCTGGTGGCAGCCTTTGCCGTCTACGTTTGCAGTTGGGGTGTCCGCCAGTCCTCGCGGGCGCTGGTCAACTTCGGCGTTGTGGGCTTTGCCATCGCCGTCGCATGGTTCTACTACTCGAACATCTTCAGCGCACTGGGCCGCTCGCTGGGCCTGATCGGACTCGGCGTGCTCTTTCTGGCCGGCGGTTGGGCGCTGGAGCGGCTCCGCCGACGCATTCTTGTCCGCATGGACTCTGCCGCCGCGGCCAGGGAGGCCCAATGAAGCTCTCCAAAACCTCCATCGCTTTGCTCGTGATTCAACTGCTTCTGGTCAGCTCAATCGCGGCCAAGTACATGTACCAGCGCCATGCCTGCCCGCGCGTGTGGACCCGCGCCGCGGCCATCGATCCCTCGCTCCCCATGCGCGGCCGCTACCTGAGCCTGCGGCTCACCGTGGACGGCTGCCGCAGCACTCTGCCTTCGGCCAAGCTCGCCGTGTTTCCGCGCAATGCGGACGGTACAGTGAAACGCGGCAGCCCCTACTCGATCCTCTATCACCAGAGCATTCGCTTCCCTGCCCACCTGCGCGTGGAGAACGGCCACTTGATCGCACTGCGCCCGGACGGCGAGGAGAATACCGCCGGGACACAGACGATTGCGACCTCGCCGGATGCTGCCTGCGACGACATGGTGCTCGACGAGCCGGTGAGCTTCTTCATCGCCGACCGGGCCGCGAGCCCGCTGCCGCTCATGCCCGGGCAGGAACTCTGGATCGAAGTGACCGTTCCGCCCGCCGGACCACCGCGGCCGCTCCAGTTGGCAGTAAAGACCAACAACCAGTGGAAGCCTCTCGACCTGCGCTAAACGCGACAACCAGGACGGATGCCACGCATTTGCCGCCTGACACAGAAGAATGGTTCGAGACGGACAGTATTGTTGAACGCAGAGCCTTTCTGAAGAATGCAGGACGGGGATTGCTGGCCGTTCCGGCGCTGGCGCGGTGATTCGCTCGGTTAACCACGCGCAGGTAGCGGCCACCAGCGTTTCAACGCTGTTGGCGCGCATGACGGGGAACCGCGAGCAGGAAACCTGCGACGCGGTTCTTGGGTCTGCCGCTTCCGCCGCGCAACTGCGATAAGATCTCAGTGGAATCGCTCGGATCGAGCAATTGCACCCCTCAGCCGTTGGAGAGGGCTGCAAAAAGAGGAGCAAGCAGTGGAGTAGGCCGCATTCCGCCGCTTGGATCGTGCTCCTGGAATCGGACAACAATTACCGCGCGCGGTGTTCCACAAGACATACGTTTGCGCCGGTGGAGGTGATCACGATCACTGTTTCGCGTATATCCAAACCGTACACTCGGTCAGTGGTTATCGATAGAACTTTATCGCACGAGGCGGAAGGCACACAGCCTGTTATGCCCTCAATCCCGCAGGCGAGCCTGCGGCGGCTGCCCCAGTACCACCATTATCTGATCGATCTGGAAGCCACCGGAGCCCGTCAGGTCTCGTGCAGCATTATTGGGCGCGATCTGAACTGCGTGCCCGTGCAAGTGCGCAAGGATCTGCAATATACAGGCATCGTCGGCAAGCCCAAGACGGGCTACTCCATCCGCGAACTGATTGAGGCGATTGAGACCTTTCTCGGCTGGAACAAGGTGAACGAGGCATTTCTCGTTGGCGCCGGCAACCTGGGCACGGCACTGCTGGGCCATGAGCGCTTCTCCCGCTTCGGCCTTCGGATTGTTGCTGCATTCGACACCGACCCCGAAAAGATCGGCCAGCGCATCTACGAGAAGGCTGTGCTGCCTCTGGACAAGCTCGCCGAACTGGCTCCGCGGATGGGGATTCATCTGGGCATCATCACCACGCCGGCCAAAGCGGCACAATCGGTCGCCGACGAAATGGTGAAAGCCGGCATTCTGGCCATCTGGAATTTCACGCCCTACAGGCTGCGCGTTCCAAGCCATATCTTCGTGCACAACGAGGACCTGTACTCGTCTCTGGCGTCGCTGTCGTGGAAGCTGGCCCAGCGCTTTCATGTGGCCGTACAGGCGGTGCCGGAACAGGATGCGCAGGAAGACTTTCTCGATGAGGAAGACAACCTCATGCAGGACGATTTCATTTCGATGCCGTAGAGCATCTTCGATTCACCGGTTGATCTCGGAATCGCATCGAAGGCAGCTCTTTATTCAAGAAAAAGCCACCTTCGAGCTCCTCAGCTAGGGCACGTTTACTCTGGTTTTTGCTCTAGCGGTCCGTGCAGGAGTAGCAGGGATCGCACGATGCCTGAATCAGCGGCGAGTCGGCCAGTTCCTGGCCAAGCACGGCGTAGCGCACCGTGGCCATGTTCATGAAGGTGGGCGTGCGTACGCGCACGCGCTTGGGAACGTCGGTTCCGTCGGAAGTGATCTGATAGAGCACTTCTCCGCGCGGCGCCTCGACGCGGCTCACGGCCGTGCCCGCGTTCACCTTGAAGCGCGCGCCGGTCGGCGGCGGCGTGTGGATCGGCCCCTCCGGCATCGTGCTGAGCGCCTGCCGCAGAATCTTGCAGCTTTCAATCATTTCCAGCGCGTGCACAATCAGCCGGGCCTGCACGTCGCCCGCACTCTCCACCGGCACGTTGAACTCGAAGCGGCTGTACACTGCATACGGCGCGGCCTTGCGAATATCCTGCGCAACGCCGGATGCGCGCGCCAGCGGCCCCACCGCGCCCATCGCCTTGGCCTGCTCGTGCGTAAGGATGCCAACTCCCTTGCAGCGCGAGGCAACCGTTGCGTCTTCGAGGAAGATGGGGTTGATGGTGTCGCGGATGGCGTGCTCCAGTTCGTCGAGAATAGCGAGCACCGCCTGCGGATCGGCGATGTCGCGATTGACGCCGCCGATGCGGTTCATGCCATAGTTCACGCGGTTGCCGGAGATGGCCGAGAGCGCATCCATCACCTTCTCGCGCAGCGTGAAGCAGGTCATGAAGATGGTCTTGAAGCCGATCAGCTTGGCGGCAATGCCCGCCCAAAGAAAGTGCGAGTGCAACCGCTCCAGTTCGGCAAGTATCACGCGGATATAGAGCCCGCGCTCCGGCACTTCGAGGCCGTTGAGCTGCTCCACGGACTGGCAGAAGCTGAGCGAGTGCACGTTGGAGCAGATGCCGCAAACGCGCTCGACCAGCGTGATGCCTTGCAGATAGTTGCGCCGCTCGGCCAGATACTCGATGCCGCGGAAGTTGAAGCCCACGGTCATCTGCGCATCGCGCACGGTCTCGCCTTCGCAGGTGAGTTCCAGCTTGTAGGGTTCTTCCAGAGCCGGATGATAAGGTCCGATGGGAATCTCGTAGCTCATTGCACGGCCTCCTTGCGCAGGTTGACGCCGGGCTGGTCGCCGGAGCGCATCATCAGAGGCTCCTGGCTGGCGCGGCCGGTAAACTCGACAGCGAAATACTCATAGGTTTCGCGCTCCACCCAATCGGCGGCGGGACACAGGTCGGCCATCGAAGCAATCTTCCGCTCCTGAGTTACAGCGATGAAGCTGAGCAACTGGCCGTTCAGGTCCCACTGATAATCGAGGCGAATCTCCTTGTCGTCGCGCTCGATTGCGGTGATCGCAACAAAGCGAGCATCGAGAGCGATCATCTTCGCCGTTGTGCCGCGCACATCGAAGGGCTGGGCTGTCTCCAGCCACCACGAGCCCTTATCCCACTTCCAGCCTTCGCCCAGGCCAAGCTCGGCAAAGTTCTTTGCAAGATCGACTAATTCTGTTGCCATATACATCCTCTTCGCTCTGCCCGATTATGCGGGGTTGGCTGCGGGCTCCGGAGCACCCAGCGCGGCGGGCGGCTCCTTTGTTGCCGGTGCGCTGGGCGCAACGGCAGGCGCGCTCGCTGCGGCGGCGGCTGCGGGCGCGGGGCGCGGCGCGGGCTTTTTCTTCTGCATCTCGTAAGCAACCGTCAATTCACCCTGGTGACTATAGAGCGGCGGCAGCTTCGACTCGATGCTGAGCGTGTTCGGACGGCAGCGGTCGATGCAGCGCGCGCAGAAGGTGCACTTGCCTGGATCGTAGGTCCACGAGTAGCTCTCCGGGCCGCGCTTCACTTCAATCGCGCCGGTCGGGCACACATACGCGCAGGCTCCGCAGCCCACGCAGCGCGCGGCGTCGTTCTGGATCAGGCCGCGGTACTCGTTGCTCGTACACTCGTGGCGATGCGGCAGACGGAACGAGACCGTGCCCTTGCGGAGATTCTGAAGGATGAGCCGAAGTACATTCATAGGTGGAACCTCATGGCCGCGGCCGAACTGAGCGCCAGCACTGCCAGCACTCCGGCCCAGCGCCAGTAGAAGTTGACCGACCGCTGCAGAGTGAAGCGCGCCGTTCCGGCAGCGATGGCCGAGAGCAGAAGCACCTGCACCAGGCAGGTGAGCGCGAAGGCCGGTGCATAGAGCCACCAGGGCAGACCCGCCGGCAACACCAGCGTGGCCACCAGGCCGGTGAGGGCAACCCACTCCAGCGCGTGCGCAAGCTCCCACAGGCCGAGGGCCGCGCCAGCGTACTCCGTCAGCGCGCCGGAGTAGATCTCCTGCTCCGCATTCGATGTGGAGAAGGGATTGAGCCGCAGCTTGGCGGGAATGCAGAGCACGATGCCGAGCACGCCAATCCAGTGGCCGGGGTTCATCGTCGGTCCGGCAAGTTCGGTCATGCGAAACGTATGCTCGGTCACCGCTACGGTGACGATGGCCAGCAGCAGCACGACGTTGTTGGCAACGCTCAGGATGGCCTCGCGAATGGCGCCGATCTGGCCGTAGATGGAGCCGGAAGTAAAGCCCGCCAGGATGTAGCAAACCGAGGGAACCTCAAGCAGCGCTACCAGCAGAACGCCGTCGCCCGAGAAGCCGCCCGCGTAGCGCGGGAAAACCGGCAGCAGCGCGAGCGTGCCGAAGAGCGAGAGCACCGAGAGCACAGGATAGAGGCGGAGAAGATCGGCCTCAAAGCCGTGGCGCGCGGGGGTACGCTTACCCAGCAGTTTGATGAAGTCGTAGACGGGCTGCAAGAGAGGCGGCCCAAAGCGGCGCTGAATGCGCGCCACGGCCTTGTGCTCGGCCCACACAAAGAACCAGCCGGCCGGCACAGCGAACAGAACTCCGGGGAAAAGAAAGAGACGAATAATGGTAGAAAGATTCATTTCTGTGGTTTTCCTTTTGCTTCTTCTCGAACTCCGCGTTCGGCGAGAATCTCAGTTGCGCGCAGAATGCCATTGATGATGGCGTCGGGGTGCGGCGGGCAGCCCGGCACATACACGTCCACCGGAATGTGCTTCTCCAGCGGGCCAGCGATCATGGGGCTGCCGGCGAAGACGTTGCACGAGGCTGGACAGGAGCCAAGCGCGACCACCGCCTTTGGCTCGCAAACCTGCGCGTAGGCCGTCTTCACCGCGTTCAGTGTATTGCGCGTGACAGGCCCCGTGACGCACAGAATGTCGGCATGGCGCGGGCTGCCTTCCAGATGGATACCGACCTGCTCCACGTCGTAGCGCGGCGACAGGCAGGTGATCAGCTCGATGTCGCAACCGTTGCAACTGCCGGTGTTCAGGTGGAAGATGCGCGGGCTCTTTCGCCGCGCCAGATGCATCAGCTTGTCCAGAATCTTCATTGCACTCCTCCCGCCAACGCCAGCAGGGCATTGGGCCATATGCCACCGGCAACCAGAGCCACAATCAGCACAACGATGGCAGCGCGCAGGGCCCAGGGCTCGGCAACCTTAGCGGCCCGCGCCGCTTCACGCACGCCGCTCTCCGCTCCCCACCAGTAGCGCGTAAGGCACAGCACATAGGCGATCAGCGCCATCATCGACGAAGCCACAAACCCGGCCAGCAGCCAGTGGTTCGTGTTGGCAGCGGTCAGATACAGTCTCCAGCGGCCGGCGAATCCAACCATCGGCGGCACGCCCAGCATGGCCAACATGCCGGCCATGAAGCCGGCCGCGCTGACCGGGTACCGCGCGGCAAGTCCTCGGCGGTCGGGCCGCAGGTTGCCGTCGGCCTCCGGCGCGCTGATGGAGACGAACAGCAACGTCTTGGCCACGGTATGTGCGACAGCGCCCAGCAGCGCGCCGTTCAAGCCGATTTGGTTCGCGGACTGCAAGCCAAGCAGCAGGAAGCCCATGTCCTCGATGGTCGAGAATGCCAGCAGACGCTTCATGTCGCGCTGCGCAAGCATCAGCAACGAAGCCAGCAGCGAAGAGGCCAACGCAGCGGCGATCCAGAGGCCGCGCGGCTCCAGCAGCGCTGGCTGCGCGGAGACGGTCAGATAGAACTCGCCGAAGGCTGCCATGTCCACAACCGCGATGACCACGCCCATGGTGAGCGCCGGAACAGCTTCAGCAACAGCCGGCAGCCACAGCAGCAAAGGCGCGATGGCCAGCTTGAGGGCGAATCCTGTCAAAAGCAGAGCCACGGCCCACTTGCCCGCGCCCTGGGCCAGAGCCAGTTGTCCGCCGCAGATGCCCGCCGCTGAAAGAGCCACAACCACCAGGAAGGTGCGCGCCGCGGCCCGCGTTCCCGAGCGCCACACCAGCAGCAGAGCCAGAAAGCTTGAAAGCTCCAACAGTCCCATGCGCTGCATCGGTTCGTGCGTCAGCGTTGCGGCCACCGCGAATGCGCCGCTCATCGCGGCCAGCGGCAGCAGACGCTGCCACGCCTTCTGCGCGGCGATCGCTGCCAGCAACGCGGCCAATGCCAGGGACAACGCTCCGGCCAGCAGCACCGGCATCGTGGTTGCGCCGGATTCCTGCACGGCGGAAAGACTCACGCCGGAGACCGAGAGCGCGGCAGCCACGGCAGCGGCCAGAACTGCCACCAGCGCCACTGCGTACCGCTCAGCCCATGCCTCAATCTTGGCCAGCGCCGCAGCCGCTTTCTCCAGCCCGAACCACGCGCTCAGGTACACGCGATCCACGTCGGTCGGCTTGAAGATGGGAGCCCAGGCCTTCTTCAGCAGCGCCGAGAAGTCGCTGGCGGGCAAGCGGCCCGTACCCAGCATCGGCTCGCCGCCTGTGAAAGCGCCCACTCCACCGCCGCCTTCCAGCAGCATTCCGCCGCCGCTCAACGCCATGACCCGCGCGCGCGACATGCCGGCAAACATATACAAAAGCACGCCAACGCCGGCGGAAACCACGGCCAGCACCAGGCCACCCGTTGTCCACCAGGAGCCCGCGGCCGGGGTAAGCCCAAACCAGGAGACCTGCACCGTCGCCATGCCAAACAGGGGCAGGATTGGATTGAGGATGTAGTTCACTGCCAACTGCGGCGCGAGTCCCAGAACGACGCTGCCTGCGGCAAAGAAGCGCAGCGCCCAGACCATCGAGGCCGGAGACTCATGCGCGTGTTCGGTAGAAGCCGTGGTGGGACCGAGAAAGACCGCGCTGGTGGCCTTCACGCAGGAGAAGACCGTACCCACGCTCACTACCCAAGCCATCAGCGCGGGAACCACCTGCCCGGCCTGCAGCGCGGCGGTATACAGCAGCCACTTGCTGGCAAAGCCGCTCATGAAGGGAATGCCCATCATGGCGCCGACGCTGATCAGCCACGCCGTGGCCGTCTGCGGCATACGCCGGGCCAGTCCGCCCAGCTTGTTCATGTCGCGCGTACCGGTGGCATGTTGTACGGAGCCGGCGGCGAGGAACAGCCCGCCCTTGAAGAGGCTGTGATTCAGGCAGTGCAGCAGTCCGGCGGCAATGCCCAGCGGCGTACCCAGTCCGATGCCGGTAATAATGTAGCCAATCTGGCTGACGGTGTGGAAAGCCAGCATCCGCTTCAGGTCGTGCTGCACCATGGCGTAGACCACGCCGACCACCATGGTCACCGTGCCCAGCCACATCATCGTCAGGCCCCAGCTCGCCGGCCAGGCCGCGAAGGAGTGCATACGGGCAGCCAGATACACACCTGCCTTTACATAGCAGGCGGCATGCAGCAGAGCGCTGACCGGCGTGGGCGCGTTCATTGCCTCGGGAATCCATGTGTGGAGCGGAAACTGCACGCTCTTGGCCAGCAGGGCCACCAGCATCAGCGCGTAAACGCCGCCGGTGAAGGCCTGCGCCACGCCCGGATCGGTCCACAAGGCGCTGCCCGTCCGCGCAAAGATCAGCAGAATGGCTGCCAGCAGACCGTAGCCGGCCAAGTGGGTCATCAACAGCACCTTGCGCGCGCCCGCCACCGACTCAGGCTTCTGGTACCAGAAGCCAACCAGGCTGAACGAGCAGAGACCCATCATCTCCCAGCACAGGTACACCGAGAAGAGATTGGCGCTATAGACCAGGCCCACCATACCCAGAATGAAGGTCAGCATGAACGCGTAAAAGCGCGTCGCCGCGCGCTCTTCCGCCATGTAGCCGATGGAGTAGAGGAGAACCGCCGCTCCCAGAACCGTGCCCATGGCCGCAAACATCAGGCTGAGCGCATCCACGTGGAAGACCAGAGCCAGAGGCCCATCCCAGGCCATCGCGTTCCACTCCAGCGGAGCGCCCGTGGCGTGTACCACGGCGAAGGAGGCGACCACAGCCGCCAGACTGGGCAAGCTCGTCACGAGCGCCAGAACGCCCTTGGCGCGCGCCGACAGCACCCGGGCCGCCAGCAGTTGCAGAACGATGCCCGCTGCCAGCGGCAGCAAAGCCCACAAGATCAACGCTCCTGAAGAGAGGTTCATTGCTTCTCCCACGTTTAATGCATTTGTTCCAGACAAGGGCCTTTTAAGCCTCTTTTGTTAATAAGTGACCAGTGATTGACACCACCGATCCAGTTCCATTATACCGAAAATTTCCTCATATTGAGACATTGTCCCATATTATGCAAATTGCAATTCTGCTATAGTTTGTCGCGTCTTCCAGGTATTTCGGGCTTGTCTTGGGGGTACGAAGAGGCCCGGCGGAGAGACCGGGCTGGAGAAAATCAGGGAGTTCGACCTCCAGCGGGGCAGAAAGCAGGCCAGCCAGCCGCCTCCCGCCCCGCCGAAGATCTACTTGACGCCGGTCGGTTCCAGAACCTTCACTTCCACCTTGGCAGCCACACGGGTCTTGTGGACCGGCTTGGCTGCAGCGGCTTCGGTAACCGGTTGGCGATCGGCAAGTTCAACAAAGGGCCGTCCGTAGTAGCTGTCCTCAAGAATCGCGCGGAACTCGGCAATCAGCGGGTAGCGCGGGTTGGCGCCCGTGCACTGGTCGTCGAAGGCATCCACGGCGATGGCGTCCAGCTTGGCCATGAACTCGGCCTCGTTCACGCCCGCTTCCTTGATGCTGGCCGGAATATCCAGGTCCTTCTTCAGGCTGTCAACCCAGGCAATCAGGTTCTCGACCTTTTCGGTGTTGGTGGCGCCGCCCAAGCCAAGGTAATCGGCAACTTCCGCGTAACGGCACTTCGCCTTGGGGCGGTCGTACTGCGAGAAGGCCGCCTGCTTGGTCGGATTGTCGTTGGCGTTGTAGCGGATCACGTTGGAGATCAGCAGGGCGTTGGCGATGCCGTGCGGCAGGTGGAAGGCTGCGCCGATCTTGTGCGCCATGGAGTGGCAAGCGCCCAGGAAGGCGTTGGCAAAAGCCACGCCGGCCAGCGTCGCCGCATAGTGCACCTTCTCGCGCGCCTTGGGGTCGGCCGCGCCGTTCTTGTAGGACGAAGGCAGGTACTGCTGCAGCATCTTGAGGGCCTGCAAAGCCTGTCCGTCGGAGAACTCGTTGGCCATGATGGAGACATAGGCTTCCAGGGCGTGCGTCACCGCGTCGATGCCGCCCGCGGCCGTCAACCCCTTGGGCAGGTTCATCACCAGGTTCGGGTCCACGATGGCGATATTCGGCGTCAGCTCGTAGTCGGCGATCGGGTACTTCTTGCCCGTTGCGTCGTCCGTGACCACCGCGAACGGAGTCACTTCCGAGCCAGTGCCGGAGGTGGTCGGAATCGCGATCATCTGCGCCTTGATGCCCATCTTGGGGAACTTGTAGATGCGCTTGCGGATGTCCATGAAGCGCAGCGCCAGGTCCTCGAAGTCCACTTCTGGGTGCTCGTACATCACCCAGGCGATCTTGGCCGCATCCATCGGAGAACCGCCGCCCAGAGCCACGATCACGTCAGGCTGGAAGGCGTTGCACGTCTCCACGCACTTGCGCACCGTGGTCAGGTTCGGGTCGGCCTGCACCTGGTAGAAGGTCTCCACTTCCAGCCCGATCTTCTTCAACTGCTCGATCAGATCGTCGGCCATGCCGCTGCGGAACAGGAAGCCGTCTGTGACGATAAGGGCGCGCTTCTTGCCCGCGATGTCCTTCAACGCCTCGGGAATGCAGCCGCGGCGGAAGTAAACCTTGCCGGGCAGCCGGTGCCACAGCATGTTCTCGGCGCGCTTGGCCACGATCTTCTTGTTGAGCAGGTGCTTCGGTCCCACGTTCTCTGAGATGGAGTTGCCGCCCCAGCTTCCGCAGCCCAGCGTGAGGCTCGGGGACAGGCTGAAGTTGTAGAGGTCCCCGATGCCGCCGTGCGAAGAAGGCGTGTTCACCAGCACGCGAGCGGTCTTCATCTGCTCGCCGAAGTAGGCAATGCGCTCTTTCTGGCTGTCCTGGTTGGTATAGAGCACGGAGGTGTGCCCGATGCCGCCCAGCGCGACCAGCTTGCCAGCCGTCGCTACTGCATCCTTGAAGTCCTTGGCGCGGTAGAGGGCAAGAATGGTGGAGAGCTTCTCATGCGCGAAGGGCTCCGGCTCGGTGGCATCCGTCACTTCGCCGATCAGCACCTTGGTGGTGGCAGGGACGGTGAAACCGGCCAGCTCGGCGATCTTCGGCGCAGACTGGCCCACGATCTTGCCGTTGACCGCGCCGTTTACCAGGATGATGTTGCGGACGGCATCCAGTTCCTTGCCGGCCAGCAGGTAGCCGCCGTGGCGGGCAAAGCGGTCGCGCACGGAGTCGTACACCGCATCGACAGCGATCACTGCCTGCTCGGAGGCGCAGATGACGCCGTTGTCAAAGGTCTTGGACATGAGGATCGAGGCAATGGCGCGCTTCAGGTCCGCTGTCTCGTCAATCACCACCGGCACATTGCCGGCGCCCACGCCGATGGCCGGCGTACCGGAAGAATAAGCGGCGCGCACCATGCCCGGGCCGCCCGTGGCCAGAATCATCTTCACCTCCCGATGACGCATCAATTGATTCGAAAGCTCGATGGTCGGATCGCTGATCCAGCCGATGATGTCGGCAGGCGCGCCGGCCGCTACCGCGGCCTCCAGCACCAACCGCGCCGCCGCGCAGGTGCACTGCTTGGCGCGCGGGTGCGGGCTGATGATCATGCCGTTGCGCGTCTTCAGACAGCAGAGCGTCTTGAAGATCGCGGTCGAAGTCGGATTGGTGGTGGGAATGATGCCGCAGACAATGCCCATGGGTTCGGCAATCGTGATGGTGCCGGCCTCGTCGTCCTCGCTGAGGATGCCGCAGGTCTTCTCGTCCTTGTACTTGTTGTAAATGTACTCGGAGGCAAAGTGGTTCTTGATCACCTTGTCCTCGACCACGCCCATGCCGGTCTCTTTCACGGCAAGCTGCGCCAGCGGAATGCGAGCATCGGCGGCAGCCAGAGCAGCCGAGCGAAAGATGTGATCGACCTGCTTCTGAGTGAAGGTCGCAAACTTCTGCTGTGCTGCCTTGACGCGGGCCACCAGGGCTTCCAGTTCCTCGGCCGTGGTCACGCGATTCTGCTGCTCTTCGTTCATTGCCAAAAGGGCTTCGAGATTCGTCATGGTTTCCTTTCGCTCCTCGTTTGTCTGTCGATGGGCAGTGGCCGAGCGGTTGTTTTCCGGCTGAGCTCTGGCCCGATCGGAGTTGGCGTTCGTTTGCGTCAACTTTTACCGATACTGTTTTATCGATAAGCTTGTACCGAGTGTAATGCGATCTTCCACGCCCGACAGTGACCGCAGTCACGGCCCCTGACCGCGCCGATTCGTTCGTTGACTCTTCTTCTGTATTTCGATTTATCTATTTATTTCATTGACTTACGTGACACTAACCGCGAAGAATGCGCAGCCCGGGCGGCGCAACATTCCCGCATCATGACATCCAAAGGGACAGCACTTCCCTGTTCGCAGACCGCGTGACTTTGCTGGGCCTTGAAATATCGCGATGGATTTATCAATATTTCTTGATGGAATGGTCGATTTCAGAGGCCCAGGCGTCGATGCCGCCGGCAAGGTTGGCCACCCTCGGGAAGCCGTTGCCCAGCAGCAACTCAGCGATGCGCTGGCTGCGTGCGCCGCTTTTGCAGTGCACGACAACCTCGCGGCCGCGGTCGATTTCGCCCAGCCGCTGGAGGACGTCTCCCTGCGGAATCAGCAGCCCGCCGAGATTGGCAATCTCGAACTCCCACGGCTCGCGAACGTCGAGGATGCAAACATCCGCGCCCGTGTCGATGCGCCGCTTGAGTTCCTGCACGGAGATTTGCGGAACTCCATTCGTCTTGCCGTCTGGGGCCAGGGCCGGCTGAGTAGCCTCGCAGAGCGAGTCGGAGTCCGTCAGGGTGGAGATCGCAGGGTTGGTTCCGCAGGCCGGGCAGGCGGGATTTCTGCGCACCTTCATCTCGCGGAAGCGCATCGTGAGCGCGTCCACCAGCAGCAGGCGACCGGCCAGCGTCTCTCCCCGGCCCAGAATCAGCTTGAGGACCTCGGCCGCCTGGATGACGCCGATGATCCCGGGCAGAACGCCCAGAACGCCGCCCTCCACGCAGTTGGGCGCAAGTTCCGGCGGCGGCGCTTGCGGATACAGACAGCGGTAGCAAGGCCCAGCCGCGGTGGCAAAGACGCTGGCCTGCCCCTCGAAGCGATAGACCGATCCATAGGCGTAGGGTTTGCCCAGCAAGACGCAGGCGTCGTTGACCAGGTAGCGCGCCGCAAAGTTGTCTGTCCCGTCCGCTACCACGTCGTAGCCTTTCACCAGTTCGAGGGCATTGGCGCTGGAGAGGCGCGTGGGGTGTTTTTCGATGCGGACGCCGGGATGGAGAGCGGCCAGCTTTTCCGCCGCCGAGTCCACCTTGCTGCGTCCCACGTCCGGCGTGGCGTGCAGAATCTGACGCTGCAAATTGCTCACATCCACTCGATCGAAGTCCACCAGCCCGAGGGTGCCCACGCCCGCCGCCGCCAGATAAAACGCCAGCGGCGACCCCAGGCCGCCGACGCCCACGCAGAGCACGCGCGCCGCCTTCAGCCTGCGCTGGCCTTCCTCGCCGACCTCCGGCAGCACCATCTGGCGCAGGAAACGCGCGCGATCGTCGCTGGTCAGCTCCGGCAAATCCTGCGGATCGGGAAAGGCGGTCATCTTTGCCTCAATGTCGGTTTTCATCTTAGCCGGAAACAGCCATGGATAGCCGCGCGTATCTTCGCCGCGCTGCCGAAGAGCTTCCTGAAAGCCCTCCGGCGAACATCGTCCCTGTGGTGGTTCGGGCTCCTCGTCCAGTTCAATCGGTTCTTCGGCGAACGACTTCTCTCCACTGCCGCTGCCGAGAAGGCGAAACGACCGAGATTGCCCGGCGCGGCCGCCCGCGACCGGCACAATCACGTAGGAGCAGCCGGTCCAGTGCGCTTCGGCAAGGTCCGCGCGCGACCACTCCGCGGGTCCGTTGGGATGCGAGTGATAAAAGCCGGCAATCCGCAAGCCGCCGCGCTGGGCTTCGCGCTCGATTGCGATCAGTTCCTCCGGCGGAATACGGTAGCGGTTGTGGGCCGTGGCGCGCTCCGCGTTGCAGGCGCGCACTGCGGCCCGCACGGCCCAGCCATCCTCCCGCGGAATCCCTAGCAGCACGCCGCAGCACTCGCGCGGATAGCCTTCTTCCGCATGGAGGCGCATTCGATCGGCGACGGTTCGGGGCATCCGCAGCATCTTGGTATCTCCCGCAAGGCTCTTGAGCTGGTAATCCCCCAAGTGCCCATGGATAGACTGTACACACCTGAATAGCTAGCGAAAAAGCCCGCAAAGCAAAGGAAAGCAGCCGCCCGGTAGAGCGATCTTGCACCGAGGCATTTGCTGCGCAGACTGGTTCATCTCCGGCGGCTCCCCTACACTGAATGCATGAAAGCTGAGCCCAGGCGCGGCAGCGCAGAACAGATCTGGCAGGTGCGCACGTTGCTCGACGGCGAAAGTACGCTGGTGCTGTCGGTGACGGATGCGGCAGGCGCTGTTCACTCCGCGCCGCTGTTCTATGTAACCGGCGAAGGCCCGGACCAGCCGCTCGACCTGCTCTGGCTGTCGTCGCCGGAGAGCCTGCACAGCAAGTGCCTGCAAGCGAACCAGCGGGCTTCGGTGGCCGTCTTCCGGCCCACCTTCGAATGGCGGCAGATCGCAGGCGTGCAGATGCGCGGCCTCTGCTCGGTGGTCGAGGGCGAGGAACGCGCCGCCGCGCTCAACCGCTACCGCGCGCGCTTCCACCTTGGGCAGTTGCTGGGCCTGGCCATACGGCAGAGCACCCTCTACCGCTTCCACCCGCAGTGGGTGCGGCTCACGGACAACCAGCAGCACTTTGGCTGGAAGGCGGAGTTCCTGCTGTAAACCGGCACGTTGCTTCTATTGCGGTCCGGATCGAGAAACTTGACCGGAACCCTCGTTCTTTCGCTTCCTCTTCGCCAACCTGGCGCGCTATCCTCAAAACAGCGTGACCAGCAAACGAAGCGGCTCCCTGGAAAACCCGGATGGCTGCGGACCGGAGAAGACCGGCGACGCCTTCGCGTGTTTTCATCCCGTCACGGCGGAGTGGTTCCGTGCAGTCTTCGAAGCGCCCACAGCGCCGCAGCGGCTGGGCTGGCCGGCCATCGCGCGCGGCGAAAGCACACTGATTCTGGCCCCGACCGGGACGGGCAAGACGCTGACCGCGTTCCTGTGGTGCCTGGACCGGCTGATGCTGGAAGACAGGGACCGAGGGGACAAGGGAACAAGCGGACAAGAAGCGAGCAAGCGGACCGGCTGCCGCGTGGTGTATGTCTCGCCGCTGAAGGCGCTGGCCGTGGATGTGGAGCGCAACCTGCGCTCGCCGCTGTCCGGCATCGCCAACATGGCGCGGCGCATGGGCGTGGCCTTCCACGAGCCGGAGATCTGCGTCCGCACCGGCGACACGCCGCAGCGGGAACGCGCGCGGTTTGCGCGCCAGCCGGCCGAGATTCTCATCACCACGCCGGAGTCCCTTTATCTGCTGCTGACCTCGCAGGCCGCCGATGCGCTGCGCACGGTAGAAACCGTCATCATCGACGAGATTCATGCGCTGGTGCCCACCAAGCGTGGTGCGCATCTGGCGCTCTCGCTGGAACGATTGGAGGCGCTGACGGGACGGCGTCTGCAGCGCATCGGCCTCTCCGCCACGCAGCGCCCGCTCGAAGAAGTGGCGCGGTTTCTCGGAGGGGTGGAAGAACAGGGATCAGGGATCAGGAGTCAGAGATCAGGGAGCGTAACCGATGGTGCGCCGGGCACGCCCAGTGAACCGTCGATGCATTTGTCGATCGACGGGAGCACGAACAGAGTCCTAATGCAAGATTTGAGCAGCGCAGACGCAGACTTCCCGATCCCTGATCCCTGTTCCCTGCCCCCTGGTTCGGCGGATGCCGAACCACGCTACCGGCCCGTGACCATCGTGAATGCCAGCGCACCCAAGCAGTTGAAGTTGCGCATTGAAGTGCCGGTGGAGGATATGGCGCGGCTGGGCGCGATGGAAGAGATTCCCTCGGGGCCTGCGGCGCAGATGCCTCGGCGGGTCTCCATCTGGAATGCAATCCACCCGCGCCTGCTGGAGATTGTGCGCGAACGCACCTCGACGATTTTGTTCGTGAATAGCCGCCAGGTGGCCGAGCGGCTGGCCGGCGCGCTCAACGAGTTGGCCGGCGAAGAGATTGCGCGCGCGCACCACGGTTCGCTGGCGGCCGCGCAGCGCTCTATCGTCGAGGAGCAACTGAAGGCAGGAAAGATCAAGGCGCTCTGCGCTACTTCAACGCTCGAACTCGGCATCGACATGGGCGCGGTCGATCTGGTGATACAGATTGAAGCGCCGCCTTCGGTGGCCAGCGGCATGCAGCGCATCGGCCGCGCCGGTCATCATGTGAACGCCGTCAGCGAGGGAGTGCTCTTTCCCAAGTACCGCGCCGATCTGGTGGCCTGCGCGGCGGTAACGCGCGCCATGCACGAAGGCGCCATCGAGTCCACACGCTATCCACGAAACCCGCTGGACGTGCTGGCGCAGCAGATGGTGGCCATTGTGGCGCACCCGCCCGGCGTGACGAAAACGAAGCGCCGCAAGCCCTCGCCGGGAACCGTTGCACCGCCGGAGCAGAAGCCCGAAGTCAATGTGGACGCGCTCTTCGAGCTGGTGCGCCGCGCTGCACCCTTCGCGGCGCTGACCCGCGAAGCCTTCGAGGGCGTGCTCGATCTGCTCAGCGGCCGTTATCCTTCCGACGAATTCGGCGAGTTGCGGCCGCGGCTCAACTGGGATCGCGTGACCAACACGCTCACTGCGCGGGATGGCGCGGCGCGGCTGGCGATTCTGAACGCCGGAACCATTCCGGATCGCGGGCTCTACGGCGTCTTTCTTGCTTTCACCGAGGGCAAGGCAGTGCGCGTGGGCGAACTCGACGAGGAGATGGTCTTCGAGAGCCACCCGGGTGAGACCTTCATCCTGGGCGCATCGACGTGGCGCATCACCGACATCACACACGACCGCGTACTGGTGACGCCCGCGCCGGGCGAAGCGGGCAAGATGCCTTTCTGGAAGGGCGACGGCGCGGGCCGTCCGCTGGAGTTTGGCCGCCGCATCGGCGCGCTGGTGCGCGAACTACGCGCTCTGCCCAGGCCCGCAGCGTTGACGCGCCTGATCGCCGAGCACGATCTGGACCCTGGCGCCGCGGAAAACCTGCTGGAGTTTCTTGCCGATCAAGAGGCCGCCACCGGCATTGTTCCCGACGATCGCACAGTGGTGATCGAGCGCTGCCGCGACGAGTTGGGCGACTGGCGCGTCTGCGTGCTCACGCCCTTCGGCAGCCGCATCCACATTCCCTGGGCCATGGCCGTGAGCGCGCGCATTCGCGCGGCGGGCGGGCCGGAGGTAGAGACGCTATGGAGCGACGACGGCTTTGTGCTGCGCTTCCCTGACACCGAGGAGCCGCCGGACGCCGACTGGTTCATGGTGGAGTCAGCCGAGGCCATGCAACTGGTGCTGCGCCAACTGGGCTCGACGGCCCTGTTTGCGGGCCGCTTCCGCGAGGCGGCCGGGCGCGCGCTACTGCTGCCGCGCAAACGCGCCGACCAGCGCACGCCGCTATGGCAACTGCGCAAGCGCTCCTACGATCTACTCAGCGTGGCTTCGCGGTACCCGAAGTTTCCGCTGCTGCTTGAGGCTTATCGCGAGTGTCTGCGCGACGTCTTCGACATGCCGGCCCTGGTGGAAACGCTGCGCGCCATCGAACAGCGCCAGCTTCGCGTGCATGTGGTGGAGACGCGCAAGCCCTCGCCCTTTGCCGCGTCGCTGCTGTTCAGCTACGTGGCCAACTTTCTCTATGACGGCGATGCGCCCTTGGCCGAGCGGCGGGCGCAGGCGCTCACCATCGATCAGGAACAGTTGAAAGCACTGCTGGGCGAAGCCGATCTGCGCGAGTTGCTGGATGCCGACGCCATTGCCGAAGTAGAAGAGCTGGCGCAGTGCCTGACGGAGCCGCAGCGCGCTCGCTCCATGGACGGCATGCACGACCTGCTGCTGCGATTGGGCGACCTTTCACGCGACGAACTGGCGCGCCGCGTGGCTGCGCCGGAATTGCTGGATCAAGTGGACCGCCTGATCCGCGTGCGCCGCGTGCTGGAACTGCGCATCTCCGGCGAAAAGCGGCTGGTGGCCGCCGAGGATGCGGGGCGTTATCGCGACGGCCTGGGCATTCCCCTGCCGCCGGGGCTGGCTGCGGCGCTGCTGGAGCCCGTCGCGCATCCGGTGCTCGAACTGGTGCGGCGCTACGCGCGTACGCATGGCCCCTTCACCACGCGTGAGGCTGCCGAACGCTTCGCATTGAACGCTGACGCCGTGGAGCAAGCACTTCGGCAGCTCGCGCACGATGGACGCGTGCTGGAGGGCGGATTCCGGCCCGGAGGACTCCATCGCGAATGGTGCGACGCGGAGATTCTGCGACAAATTCGCCGCAAGTCGCTGGCCCGTTTGCGGCGCGAAGTGGAGCCCGTCGAACAGCGCACACTGGCGCGTTTCGCCACGCACTGGCAGGGATTGTTGACGCCGCGTCATGCCGGGCGCGGCTCGCTGGATGCGCTGTTGGACGCCATTGAGAGCCTGCAGGGCGCTCCGCTGCCCGCCTCGCTGGTGGAGAGCGCCATTCTGCCTGCGCGCGTATCCAACTACGATTCCGCTGGGCTCGACGCGCTCATCGCCGCCGGCGAAGTGGCATGGGCCGGCGTGGAACCGATGGGCGAGCACGACGGCCGCATCGCACTGTTCCTCGCCGACAAACTGGCGCTGCTGGCGCGGCCGCGCGCGGCGAACGATGCCAATGCCGAACCGCTCACCGAACGGGAGGAAAAGATACTTGCCGCGCTCGAAGCCGCGGGCGCAAGCTTCTTCGATGCATTGCACGAGGCAGTGGGCGGAGGCTATCCGGGCGAGACCATCGATGCGCTTTGGAGTCTGGTGTGGCGTGGCCTCATCACCAACGATTCGCTGCACGCGCTCCGCGCCTACGTCGCGCGGCCTGAGAGCACGCGAACGCCGCGGCGGCTGCAAACTGGAATGGTCTTCCGTTCGCGCCGTACGACGCCTCCAGCGGCGCAGGGACGATGGTCGCTGCTGCCCGTACGCAGCCGCGAAGCCGGCCCGACCGCAACCGAGGCGAGCCATGCGTTGGCCCTGCAGCTACTGAACCGCTACGGCGTGCTGCTGCGCGAACATGCGGCAGCAGAGAACGTGCCCGGCGGATTCTCGGCGGTCTACGACGTGCTGAAAGCAATGGAAGAGAGCGGGCGCATCCGGCGCGGCTACTTCGTGGCCGGGCTCGGCGCAACGCAGTTCGCGCTGCCCGCCGCCGTGGATCTGCTGCGCCAGTTGCGCACGCCGCCGCCCGACGAGCGGCCGGAGTTTGTGCAACTCGCGGCCACCGATCCGGCGAACCCTTACGGATCAGTCCTGCGCTGGCCGGAATTGCCGGTGGCGGAGGAAGACACGGAGAGCGCGCCGCGCATTCTTACCCGCGCCGCCTACGCCGAGGTGGTCCTGCGCAACGGCGAACTGGTGGCGTGGCATCGCGGTAATCCGAACATTCTGGTCTTCCTGCCCGACGAGGAACCGGAACGCTCGCAGGCCGCGGCGGGACTGGCGCACTTCCTTTCCGTGCGCGGGCAAGAGCGGCTGCGTCTGCACGCGCACCAGGGCGCCCATCCAGGCGCATTGATCACGACGATCAACGGCCAGCCCGTCGCAGCGCATCCCATGGCGCACTTCCTGATGGACGCGGGCTTTCACGCCGGGCCGCTGGGCATGCACCTGCGCAGAATTCCGGCCAGCGTGGAGCAGAGGCCGTGGACCGAGGAAGTGCAGTAGGGGAGCGGTGTTAGCTGCGTTAGCGGTGTTAGCGGAGTTGGCGGTGTTAGCGGAGTTGGCGGTGTTAGCGGAGTTGGCGGTGTTAGCGGAGTTGGCGGTGTTAGCGAAGATAGCGCAGGCATGGGAGTTTGGGAGACGAGGGAAGAATGCCGGAAGGGGATACAATTTTTCGCACGGCGCGGGCGCTGGGACGGGCCTTCGAAGGCCGCGTCGTTACTGGCTTTCGCTCCACCTATCCCCGGCTCACGCGCTTTGACGACGACACGCCGCTGACCGGGCAGACCGTTCTGCGCATCGAGGCGCGCGGCAAGTGGCTGCTGATCCACTTCTCCGGCGGCGGCACGATGGCCACGCACATGCTGATGAGCGGAAGCTGGCACATCTATCGTCATGGCGAGCAATGGCAAAAGCCGCAGTCGCAGATGCGCATCCTGATCGAGAACAGCGAGTATGTTGCCGTGGGTTTTACTGTTCCGGTCGCGGAGATGCACACAGCCGAAAGCCTGCGCCGCCACCCGCGCATTCCACCTCTCGAACGCGACGTGCTCCGTCCGGAGTTCGACGCGGAAAACGCTGTGGAACGGCTGCTGGCAATCGGCGATACAGAGATCGCCGAAGCGCTGCTCGACCAGCGCATCACGGCCGGAGTTGGCAACGAGTTCAAGTCGGAGATTTGCTTTGTGACCGGCGTAAATCCCTTCGAGCGCATTGGCACTATGGGCCGCGCGCGCTTGAAGGAAGTTGTGCTTGCTGCACAGCGGCTATTGAAGGCCAACGTGCAGGAAGACTCCGGCGAGCAGATGCTGACCTACACGGGCCGCTGGCGGCGCACCACGCATGCCAGCGATCCGGCGGAGAGTGTGTGGGTCTACGGGCGCGGCGGCGAGCCTTGCCGCCGCTGCGGCGAACGCATTCGCAAGCGGCTGCAGGGGCCGAATGCGCGCGTCACCTTCTGGTGCGCGCGCTGCCAGCCGCTGATGGATGGCAGCGGCGTGGATGGTTGAAGCGCACCGCTGCCGCCTGGATTACTTGCCGTTGCCGCCGCCGAAGATCTTCTGGAAGATGCTGCGGCGCTCTGCCGGGTGATCGCAGGTGAGCGTGGGCGCGGTGCCGGCAAGGAACGCGGCGTCGAAGCCATCGGGGCAGGTCTCGTCGCTCAACTGGTTGCTGGCCTCGTCGATCTTCACAATCTCGACGCCGTCCGGCACGGCGAAATCGTTGGTGTCGGAATACTGCGGCAACTGCACGGCGCGCTTCATGAAGTCGGCCCAGATGGGCGCGGCGGCATGCGCACCCTCGATCTTGATGTCGGTGTAGTCGTCGTTGCCCACCCATACCACGCAGAGCAGGTTCGAGGTAAAGCCCGCGAACCATGCGTCGTGGCTGGTGCCGGTCTTGCCTGCCGCAGGAGCGGTAAAGCCCATGTTGCGCACACCCGCGCCGGTTCCCTGCCCGCGCAGAACGTTCTGCATCAGGCTAACCGTCAGGTACGCCACGCGCGGATCGAGCACCTGGTGCGAGGTGGGCGTGTAGTCGGAGATGACGTCGCCCGTCAAGGTGCGTACGCTGGCCAGCATCCATGGATCGATGTGCAGCCCCTTGTTGGCGAAGATCGTGTACGCTCCGGCCATGTCCAGCGGAGTAGCGTCGTAAGCGCCGATTGCCATGGATGGCGTGCCGCGCGCGCTCTTGATGCCGGCGTCGCGGGCCAGCGCGGCCACGCGATCGAAGCCCACCATCGACGCCAGTCCGATCGTGGCGTTATTCAGCGAGCGCATCAGCGCATAGCGCGCCGTTACTTCGCTGTGGTACTCGCCTTCGAAGTTGCGCGGCGTGTAGCTTTGGCCGCCGATGTCGTAAGTGGTCTGCTCGTCGCTGAGGATGGTCACCGGCGAGAAGGGCTTGTTCTGCCCGGGCAAAATGGTCCCCTCCACCGCCGTGGAGAAGGCCGCCGCATAGACGAAAGGCTTGAAGATGGAGCCGGTGGGCCGATGCGCCACTGCATGGTTCACCTGGCTGTTGCCGTAGCTGCGTCCGCCCACCAGCGCCAGCACCTGGCCCGTGTGCGGGTTCAGCGCCACCAACGCCACCTGCGGATAGGTGTACGGCTGGCCTGCCTTCTTCTCCTTGGCGTGCAGTTTGTCCACTTGTTCGTCAACCACGTGAATCGTGGAATCGACGGCTGCCGAAGCGGCTCGCTGCAGATCGGGATCGAGCGAGGTGTAGATGCGCAGTCCCTCGCGATTGAAGTCGCGCTCGCCAAGCTTCTGCACCAACTGCTCGTGAACAAGGTCTACGAAGTAGGGCGCCTCGCTGGCGTCCACCGAGCCGGGGATCAAGTGCAGCGGCTCCGCCTTGGCGCGCTCGGCCTGATCCTTGGCGATGGCGCCGGTCTCGACCATCGAGTCCAGCACCAGATTGCGGCGCTCGATGGCGCGATCCGGGTGGCGAAAGGGATTCAGCCGATTGGGGCTCTGAATCAGGCCGGCCAGCAGAGCCGACTCGGAGAGCGAAATGTCGCGCACATCCTTGCCAAAGTAAGCCTGCGAGGCCTCGCCAAAACCGTTGATGGAGAAGCTGCCGCGCTGGCCCATCGGAACCTGGTTGGCATACATCTCAAAGATCTGCTTCTTTGAGAAGCGGTGCTCCAGTTGGAAGGTGATGAGAATCTCAATGAGCTTGCGCTTCAGATGCCGCTCGGGCGTAAGGAAGAAGCCGCGCGAGAGCTGCATGGTCAGCGTGGAGCCGCCTTCGACGTAGCGGTGGCCCGGCGTCATGTCGTTGCGCAGCGCGCCCAGCAGGCGGAAGTAATCCACGCCGCCGTGCTCGAAGAAGTGGCGGTCTTCAATGGCGACCACGGCCTGCACCATGTGCTGCGGAATTTCGTCGTAGGTGATGAGGCGGCGCTTGGTGCGGTTGGTGTCTTCGCTCAGGCCGGTGATCAGCTTCGGTTCGAGTTCGTAGCTGGAAAGCTGCTGGCCCTTCTCGTCGGTGATGTAGCTGACCGCGCCGCCGCTGACGTGAATCACCGCCGGATCGGGCGCATGAAACGACTGCGGGCCGGGGCGCACAGTGATCATCTGCACGCCCTCGGTGTAAGTGCCCAGTTGCGAAGACTGCGAAGCGCCGTCGGGCGAGTAGCCGGCCTCGCGCAGTTCGTCGGCAAGCAGGCGGACGGAGAGCTTCTGGCCAGGACGCACCTCGCGCGGCGCTGCATAAATCTTCGCTGTCGAGGCAAAGATCGGCTGCTTGAGCCGCTCGTCGACGATGCCCTGATATTTGAAGTAAAAGAAGATGCTGACGGCGAGAAACAGCACTGCGAATGCAGCTGCGCCGATCAGCGCCATGCGCACGAGAAACGACGCCGTCGGGCGCGACCCCACCGGTCGAGCAAACTTGATCTTCAGTGCCATCGACTTCAACTCCCAGCCGTCGGCGCTCAGCCTTCAGCTCTTCTTGCTTGAATCTTCCCCGCCCAAACAGCGATTTGCGGCCGCAAGCGCCTACGCTTCCGGCCGCAGGTTCGTCGATCCGCCTCTTACTCGCCGCTCTCTTCGAGCAACTGCTCCTCGGCGATGCGCTCCTTCAGCAGCGGCAGAACCTCGCCGATGGCGACGTCCGTGCTGTCTCCCTTGGCGCGGTTGACCAGCTCGACCAGGCCAGAAGCGGCCTTCTTGCCAACGTTGATGCGATAGGGAATGCCCACCAGATCGGCATCCTTGAACTTGACGCCGGCACGCTCGTCGCGATCGTCCAGCAGCACATCCAGGCCTGCTGCTTCCAGTTCGGCGGCAATCTTCTCGCCCGCCGCGCACAGTTCCGCGTCTCGCACGTTGGTGATGGTGACGACCACAGCGAAGGGCGCAATCGAAGCCGGCAGCCAGAAACCGTTGGCGTCGTTCGACTGCTCCACAGCCGAGGTAAGAATGCGCTCGATGCCGATGCCGTAGCTACCCATGATCGGCGTTACTTCCTTGCCGTTCACATCGAGCACGCGCGCGCCCATCGCCTCGGAATACTTGTAGCCGAGCTTGAAGATGTGCCCGATCTCGACGGCCTTGCCGACGACAAGCTTGCCGGCGCAACCGGCCCCATCATTAGCTATCCGGGGGCAGCCTTCGCCCTCGTTCACCGTGCGAATATCGGCAGCCAGCGTCCACTTGAAATCGACGCCGGGCGTGACGTTGCGGAAGTGGTAGTCCAGCTTGTTTGCGCCGCAGACCATGTTCTTGCGGCCTTCGAGAGCCTTGTCGGCGACAACCGTCAGTTCCGCATCGAGCGGCTTGGCAGCGGGCTTCAAGCCCACCGGCCCGAGATAACCGGCCGGAGCGTGCAGGAACTGCTCAAGCTCCTCGGCAACCATCGGACGGAGTTCCGCCGCGCCGATTGCGCCCATCAGCTTGGTCTCGTTCACCTGGTGATCGCCGCGCAGAAAGGCAGCCACCGGATGCCATGTGTCGGCCTTGTCGCCCGCGCCACGCTTCAGCGCCATGTAGGCCACGCACTTGATGTCGTTGGCCGGGCTCATCTTCAGGAATGCGGCGATGTCGGCAATCGCGCCCATGCCGGGCGTGTGAATCTCTTCCGGCTTGCCGTCTCCTGTGGCCTCAAGCTCGACCACAGCCTCCAGCAGAGACGTTGCCTTCTCAGTGTTGGCCGCGTAACCGCAGACGGGACACGAAGCAATCAGGTCCTCGCCCGCATCGGTGTAGACCATGAACTCCTGCGACTGCGAGCCGCCCATGGAGCCCGAATCCGCCTCGACGGCCACGAACTTCAGTCCGCAGCGCGAGAAAATCTTGCGATACACCTTGTCGTGCAGGTCGAAGCTCTTGTCGAGGCCGGCCTTGTCGATGTCGAAGGAGTAGGCATCCTTCATGGTGAACTGGCGCACGCGCAGCAGGCCCGACTTCGGCCTTGGTTCGTCGCGGAACTTGGTCTGAATCTGGTACCAGATCTGCGGCAACTGCTTGTAGCTGCGCAGTTCGTTGCGCGCAATCACGGTCATGATCTCTTCGTGCGTCATGCCCAGGCACATCTCCGCGCCCTTGCGGTCCTTCAGGCGGAACATGTTGTCGCCCATGCCCGTCCAGCGGCCGCTCTCTTCCCACGGCTCCTTGGGCAGCAGCGCGGGCAGGAAGAACTCCTGCGCAATCTGGTCCATCTCTTCGCGGACGATGCCGACGATCTTGTTGATCGTCCTCTGCGCAAGGAAGAGGTAGTTGTAGAGCCCCGCGCCCATCTGCCGGATGTAGCCGGCGCGGACGAGAAACTTGTGGCTGGCCACTTCGGCGTCTGCCGGGGCCTCGCGAAGAGTGGGGATAAAGAGCCTGGACCAGCGTTGCATAAGAGGATTGCGTACTTTCCCGTCCGGTCGTGGCAATGCAAGCAAAACTGAGCGCGCCGGACGCCTGGGCAAATGACAACTTTTCTATTTTAAATGTTCCGGCAGTGGTAGCGGGGACGCATCGTCAACTGTTGAGACCGCAGGCCTTTGCGATGATCCGCTCGAAGAGGCTCCAGGGTAGCAGTGCGCGCACAAGGAGCAGAAGTTTGGCGTCGCGGCCGAAGACGTTGCGCAGGCGCGGGCGCGGATCGTCGAGGATGCGGGCAATGCCGTCGGCCACCTGTTGCGGGTTGCCGCGTCCCTTGCCGGGACGGGCCTTCATGGCGGCCATCCAGCGCTCGCGGCGCGCGGCGTTGGGAGAGCATGGGTCCAGCGAACGCTCGGAGAACACGGCACCACGCGTCCAGATGTCGGTCTCAAACGATCCCGGCTCAACCAGCGCCACCTGAATGCCGAGCGGCGAGAGTTCAAAGCGCAGCGTCTCCGTCCAACCCTCCAGCGCGAACTTCGAGGCCGCATAGCAACTGACGCCCGGATAGCCGTTGCGCCCGGAGATGGACGAAACCATGACGATGTGGCCGAAGCCCTGGCGGCGCAACTGCGGCAGAAAGGCCCGCGTGACAGCCGCCGCGCCAAAGAAGTTGGTGTCAAACTGGCGGCGCAGCTCTGCGTCGGTTACGTCGTCGGCAAAGCCCGCCAGCGCAAAGCCCGCGTTGTTGACCACTGCATGGAGCGGAGCGTTGCGCGCCGTCAACTCGGCGGCCAGCGCCTCAATCTGCTCCGCGCTGGTCACATCGAGCGGAAGAATCTCGATGCGGTCGAGGACGTTTGCCGCGCGCGCGGCTTCTTCCAACCGCCCGCTTCGGGCAGGATCGCGCATCGTAGCCAGCACCCGCCATCCGCGCTGCGCCAGCGTTACCGCAGTCAGCAGCCCGAAGCCGCTCGATGCGCCGGTAATGAGGGCATTACGTTCAGATTGCATGAATATCCTTCAAGATGCTGTTTGCGAGGAACTCAACGGGCGTTTCCTGACACCGTTGCCGGGAAGGGCCGAAGAGCAACCGCAGATTCTTCGACTCCCTGCCGCTACGCGTCCGGTCGCTCAGAATGACAGGCTTCGGAGGAGGCGGGAACAGTCACAGTTCCTAATCCCTCAGTCCCTGCCTTTAAATCAACTCCACGCCCCACAAATCGTGCAGATGCAGCACGCCTTCCACGGTCTGGTCAGCGCCGACGACAACCAGCGAGGTAATCTTTCTTTCTTCAAGAAGGGCCAGCGCCTTCGCGGCCAGTTCGCTTGCGGCAATCGTGCGCGGATGCGGATTCATGGCTTCGCCGGCGGTCTTTGACAGCGCCGCTCCGCCCTCGCGCTCCAGCAGCCGGCGCAGGTCGCCGTCCGAAATTACGCCGCAGAGCTTGCCCTCGCACTGCACCGTGGTCAAACCCAGCTTCTTTGACGACATCTCGTAGATCACGTCGGTCATCTGCGTAGCGGGCGTCACCGTGGGCACCGCATCGCCCGCGTGCATCAGGTCGCGCACCTTGGCCAGCCGCTTGCCCAGCTTGCCGCCCGGGTGCAGTTCGGCAAAGTCCTCGGCGCGGAAGCCCTTGCGCAGGCTCACGGCGATAGCCAGTGCGTCGCCCAGGGCCAGCATGGTGGTGGTCGAGGCGGTGGGCGCCAGATTCAAGCCGCAGGCCTCGCGCTCCACGCTGCAGTCGAGCGCCACATCGGCGGCCTCGGCCAGCGTGGACCGTGTGTTGCAGCAGAAAGCGATCAGTGCGTCGCCCTTGCGCTTCAGCGTGGCCAGCAGGCGCAGAATCTCTTCGGTTTCGCCGCTGGCTGAGAGCGTCACCACCACGTCGCCGGGCATCAGCACGCCCAGGTCGCCGTGCACCGCCTCGGCCGGGTGCAGAAACAGCGCGGGCGAGCCGGTGGAGCTGAGCGTGGCCGCGATCTTCTGCGCCACAATGCCGCTTTTGCCCATGCCGGTGACAACCACGCGGCCGTTTGCCTGTCCGCAATGCAGAATCAGCTCGACGGCGCGCTCAAAGGGCTCCGCCATGGAGCCCTCCAGCCGCGCGGCCAGGGCCTGCAGGGCCGCTGCCTCGGTACGCACCAGGGCGGCCGGGGTCATGGGAGCGCCCACAGTCGCCGCAGCGGGTCCGTTCTGATCGGGGTGTTTCATCGGTTTCTGATGGTAACAGCTTCCGCGGCGGAGGATGTGAAGCAAAAGCATCAACTTCGATGATGCTCTGTCCAGACGAAGTTTTGAAAGGGCATGGCTTCAGCCGTGCCATTCAAGACCGGCAAAACCAAGTGGGCTTCAGCCCCTGAGGAATGGTTTTGTCGAGTATTCCCTCGGGGGCTGAAGCCGCTCCATCTTTCACAGGGACCGTACGGCATGGCTGAAGCCATGCCCTTTCAAAACGATTGGTAGCAAAGCTTCTTCCAATCTGAACAATCTCGCGCCGATTCCCGGTGTGTCGTCGCGCTCAATACAAATCCCCGAGCCAAACCATGGCCCGGCGCTGCTACCATGAACCTTTCTGGAAGCAATCATGCGCGAACATCTGGCTACGCTTGTTGAAGACTTTCGCCGGCACGACCGGCAGATCGCCATCGTGCGCCACCAGGGCAACCGGCGGCGCGTTACCACCTACGGAGAGCTGGCGCGGCTGGCCGGCCGGTTCGCGGCGCTGCTGGCGCAGAGCGGCATCGGGCCGGGCGACCGGGTTCTGCTATGGGGCGACAACTCCGCCGAGTGGGTGGCGGCCTTCTTCGGCTGCCTGCTGCGCGGAGCTCTGGCCGTGCCGTTGGACGCAGCCGGAGCAGCCGACTTTGCCACCCGCGTAGCCGCCGACGTCAGCCCCAAGCTGGCCGTGGGCGATGCGGCGCTGATTCGCCAACTGCCTGCCGGGATTCCCAGGCTGCTCTTTGAGGACTGGCCACAGGCGCTGCCCGCCGAAGAGGCCGCCGCGGTCGAAGGCCTGGGCAAGGACACGCCGCTCCAGATCCTGTTCACCTCCGGCACCACGGGCGAGCCCAAAGGCGTGGTGATTACGCACGGCAACGTGCTGGCCAGCGTAGGTCCCATCGAGCAGGGCGCGCAGCCCTACATGCGCTACGAGCGGCTGATCCATCCGCTGCGCATCTTGCACACGCTGCCCTTGAGCCATGTCTTTGGCCAAACCATGGGCCTGTGGATTCCGCCGATCTTCACCGCCGAATTGCACTTTGAGAGCCGCCTGATTGCCCCGCGTCTGATCGAAACCATCCGCAAGGAGCGCATCTCGGTGCTGGCGGCGGTGCCGCGCGTGCTGGCGCTGCTCAAGACGCATCTCGAAGCCGAAGACCCCGGCCTGCTCGACTCCCTCGAAGCCGCCCACCAGGCAGGCACTAAGGCCCTCGGCCGCTGGTGGCGCTTCCGCAGAATTCATCGCCAGTTCGGGCTCAAGTTCTGGGCCTTCGTCTCGGGCGGCGGCGCACTGTCCGGCCCGCTGGAGCAGTTCTGGAACGGCCTCGGCTTTGTGCTCATCCAGGGTTACGGCATGACGGAAACCACCGCGCTGATCACACTGAACCATCCGTTCCACGTGGCGCGCGGCACCATCGGCAAACCCATGGCAGGCCGTGAGGTCAAGCTCGGACCCGACGGCGAAGTGCTGGTGCGCGGCGCATCGATCTCCACGGCGACCTGGTCCGGCGGCCAACTGCACAAGCGCGAAAGCGAGTGGCTGGCCACGGGCGATCTGGCCTCCACCGAAACCACCGGCGAACTGCGTTTTCTGGGCCGCAAGAGCGAAGTGATTGTGACGGCCTCCGGCGTGAACATCCACCCGGAAGACCTGGAAGGCGCCATCGAGGCGCAGCCCGGCGTGAACGGCTGCGCGGTGGTAGCCATGGAGACGGCCACCGGGCCCGAGCCCTGCGCGGTACTGGCCTGCCGTGGAGCAGGAGAGCAGGCCGCCGCCGCGATTGAAGGCGCCAACGCGCAGTTGGCCGATTTCCAGAAGATTCGCCGCTGGGTGTTGTGGCCGGAGCCCGACTTGCCGCGCACTTCCACGGGCAAGGTGCGTCGCAAGGTCGTCTCCGAATGGCTCCAGAAGATGCAGGCGGCTGCGGCGTCGGGTTCGGCGGGCAGCTTCGGCGCGTCGTCGGACTGGTTGCTGACACTGATTGCGCAAATCTCCGGCGAGACGCCGCCGGGCGTGGGCGACGAGTTGCGGCTGACCGAAGACCTGCGCCTCGACAGCCTGGGCCGCGTGCAACTGGCGGCGGCCCTTGAACAGCGCATCGGCATGGTGGCCGAAGACGGCGCGCTGGATCGCGCGCAGACGCTGGGCGAAATTCGCGCCTTGCTGGCCGGCCACGAACCGGAGCGCGTGGAAGCTACGGCCGCCACAGCCATGCCTGCAACGAGCCCTGCCCAGTCGGCAGACCAAGCGGCAGAGGCAGATCGCCGCGGCAGCTACATCTATCCGCTGTGGCCGTGGACGAGGCTGGTCCAATGGCTGCGCGTCGCGTTTATTGAGGCGGTGCTGCGGCCCCTGGTGTGGTTGCTGGCCGCTCCGCGCGTGGCCGCGCCCGAGGGCCCGGCTGCTGAAGCGCTGGCCGGTTCCGCGCCCCTGCTGATCGTCGCAAACCACGTGACCAGCTACGACATGCCGCTGATCCAGTACGCGCTGCCCGGCCGGCTGCGGCGGCGGATGGCCGTGGCCATGTCCGGCGAGATGCTGGAGGCCTACCGGCACTTCCGCAACCCGGAACGGACGACGAATCGCGAAGCATTCTACCTGCCGGGACGCCCCATTTACCTGCTGATCACTGCGCTGTTCAATGCCTTCCCGCTGCCGCGCCTGCGCGACTTCCAACCGGCATTCGCCCACGCAGGCAAGGCCATGGACCGCGGCTTCAGCGTACTGGTGTTTCCGGAAGGAACGCGCTCGGCAGAAGGCGCACTGGCGCGTTTCCGTCCCGGCATTGGCCTGCTGGCTCGCCAGTGCGGAGCGGCTGTGCTGCCCGTGGCCCTCAAAGGCCTGGGTGAGTTGAAGGCCAGCGGCCGCGGCTGGTTCCGCTCGGGCAAACTCGAAGTGCGGGTGGGCGCGCCCATCCACTTCACCACCGCCGACACCGAAGCCGCCATCACCGCACGGCTCCACGCGGAGGTTGAGAGGCTGCTGGGAGACTAGCCCCGTCCACTTGCCCCGGCTGGCGCGGCGTGTAATAACATGCGCCCTCTGAGAGCACGGCCTTCCATAAGGCGGGATCGATGGGTTGCTCGCTGGAGCCGAGAAACAGATAGCCGTCGGGCGCCAGCAGGCGATGTATGCCCGCCATCAGCGTTCTGCGCGTCTCCTGCGAGAAATAGAGCATCACATTGCGCAGAAAGATCACGTCGAAGTGGTCTCTGGATCGATGGAAGGGCAGTTGCGGTCCACACAGGTTGGCCTGACGGAAGCGGCAGAGCCTCCGAACCTCGGGCTTGACGGTCCAAGTCTCATCGGCGTGGTCGAAGAAGCGAGCGATGAAGCGGGCTGGCAGCCCGCGGTCGATCTCGAAGCGCTGATAGCAGCCTGCCTGAGCGCGCGCCACAACCTCGGAAGAAACGTCGGTGCCTTCGATCTGCAGCTTCCAACCGGCCAACATCGGAAAGGCGTCCAGCAGCAGCATGGCGATGCTGTAAGCTTCCTGTCCGGTGGAGCAGGCGGCGCTCCAGAAGCGCAGGATGCGCGCGTGCCTGCGCCTCTCGATCAGCCTGGGCGCCAACTCGGTGCGCAACAGTTCGAAGGGCCGCGCGTCGCGAAAGAAGCTGGTTTCGTTGATGGTCATGGCCTCGGCAACGGACCGTTCCAATGCTGGATCGCAACTTGTGCGCAGATGGCGAACGAGTTCGCCCATTCGCCTCATGCCATGGTTGCACAGGATTTTCGAAAGCCGCGCATCGAAAAGGTAATCGTGCGATGGGTCCAACACGTTGTGGGAATGGCTAAAGACGAGCAGCCGAAGATATTCGTAATCTGCGCTCGCGGCTTGCCGCATGGCTACACCGCCATCCTGCGAAGTTCCTGGGCTCCGCTTTGCGTCCGGTTCGCAATGCGAAGAATCTCGGGCGCAATCGCGTCCAGCGGCAGTACCCTGTGCGCCAGACCCGCATGGACCACGGCTCCTGGCATGCCCCAGACCGTGCTGGTGGAATGGTTCTGCGCCAGCACTTCGCCGCCGTGTGCGCGGATGGCCTCACAGCCCATCAAGCCGTCGGAACCCATGCCCGTAAGCACAACAGCCAACACGCCCGCGCCGTAGTGCCGCGCAGCGGAGCGGAAGAGAACGTCAACCGACGGCCGGCAGTGGTTCTCCGGACTGGACTGGGAGAGATGGAGAGTGGGCGGCGCGCTCGGGTGGGCTCCGGACAACACCTCCATATGCCAGTTTCCGCGGGCCACGACCACGGTTCCTGGCGTCACGCGCTGCCCTTCCGCGGCTTCGCAAACCGGAATGCGGCAGCGGGAACCGAGCCGCTCGACGAGCATCCCGGTAAACAGCTCCGGCATGTGCTGAACCACCAGAATCGGCAGAGGGAAAGAAGCCGGCAGCGCGGGCAGAAGCACGTCGAGCGCGGCCGGCCCCCCGGTGGAGACGCCAATGACCACAACCGCGGGGTGGATCGAGAGCCGCTGCGGAACTTTTGCAGGCTGCGAAGCAACAACCGTGGCGGACGAGGAAACCTGCCTTCCGCCCAGAGTAGGCTCAACCTGCGTCAAAGCCCTGATCCGGGGAATCAGTTCCCGGCTCAAGGCCGCGAGTGCGCTTTCCCGGCTGGGCTGGCCGGCAGGCTTGGTGACATAGTCGGAAGCGCCGCAGGCCAGGGCCTCGATGGTGACCCTGGCGCCGCGCTGGGTCAGCGAACTGCACATGATCACCGGCGTTTTCAAGCCTCGCTTGCGCAGTTCGCGGAGCGTGACAAGACCATCCATGACCGGCATTTCAACGTCCAGCAGGATGAGATCGGGAGAGGTGGCGGGCAACGCAGCCAGCGCCGTGACGCCGTCCGCGGCGGTACCGGCAATCTCCAGCGAGGGATCGGAGGCGACAACCGAGCGCAAGAGGCTGCGCATGACCGCGGAGTCGTCGACGACAAGGATGCGTGTGGGTTCCGTCATGGGTCAGGCCTCCACCAGCCCAAACCGGGCCAGCTTTTCGTTGAATGCGTCCGCGGCGAAGGACTTCCTCAGGTTGACCTTCCCCTCGCTGCGAACGGTTGCTGCGCCCTCGATAGCGGGCAAATGGAAACGGTCCTCGTGCCACCCCGTCCTGGAGTAAATCGCCAGCAGTTCCTTGAAGAACAACCGCAAGTCTCTCGGCTCACTCCCCCAACCTCCACCCCAAAGAGCAAAAGTTCGCTTTGGGCGCCCCGTAGAACTTTCCCCGCCTTCGAAAAAATGCTCTAAACGGTTTGTGCGGCAGCCAAACGCAAGGGATCGAGCCGTTCGGTGTCCAGCATCGCCAGAAGCCTGCCCTTGAGCTTGTAAGAGCCGGCAAACAGGGCGCGGCGCCGGGCGTTCAGAGTGCAGGGGTTCTCTTCAAAATCCGCAATCGACAGCTTCAGCACCTCGCCGACGGCATCCACCAACAAGCCAAAAGAGCCGTTCCCGGATTCGAGAACAAGGACGTCGTGGACCCCGGGCCTGGGCGGCAGATCCAGCAGTTGGCGCAGGTTCACCGTGGTGAGCACGTCGCCGCGGTAGTGCACCAGTCCACCCACAAAACCCGGGGCCAGCGGCACGGGCCGCGGACGAACCGCGCCCACGATCTCAAGGATGTGGCCGATGGGAACGCCGAACCAGTTTTTGTCGATCTGGACCGAGCAAATCTCCACCAGGGCCGAACCGGCGCTTTTCTTCGTGTGCTGAACCGACCTTGTGCTCATGCCAGAGCCTCCTCCATCCGATTCCAGTCCGCCGGCAAAGGCGGGACGCCGCTCAGGTCCACAACGCCGGTGACGCGCTTCTTCAGCAGGGTGACGCCGCCGGCGAGCTGCGACGTACCGGCTTCAAGCAGTTCCCCGCCCGCGGCCACGTCCAGCACCTGCGAGACCGCAATGCCCACGTGGCGGCCGGCCTCGCGGCAAACCACCACAATGACCCGCGCCGACGAGTTGCCCACGGCAGCCTCAATCGCGCCGCCCGCGTCCTCCACCGGCAGCAACTGGCCCTCGAAGTTGACGACCGGCCGACAGCCGATGTACTCGATCCGCGCTAACGGCAACTGCTCAATGCGCAGCACGTTGGCCAGCGGCACGGCGGCGCGCCGTCCGGCAGCCTCCACCAGCAGATACTCCGCGCCCGTGTTCAGGTCTACCGAACCACTCTCCTCGGCGGCGCGGTCCCCCTCGTCGCAGGCGCTCAGCGTGATGCCCGATTTAAGGGCGATCGCCCCGGGGTCCAGAATCAGCGCCAGTTCGGCGTTGCCCAGCACGGTTGCCCCGGAGTAAAGCCCGATGCCCTTCAGCACCGCCGACAACGGCTTGACGACGATCTCTTCCGGGTCTTCCAATCCATCCACCACCAGCCCGAAACGGCGACCGTCGGCGTCGAGCACGGCGATGAAGTTGCCGCGCTCGGTAGAATCCATGTGCTGGCCGCCGGGCGTCAGCAAACGATCAAGAAAGACCAGCGGCAACAGTTGGCCGCGCAGCCGGTAGAGCGGCGCTCCCTCGATCCACTCGATGGCCTGCGCAGGCGAGATGTGCACCAGTTCCGACAGCGACCCCTGCGGCAGTGCAAAGCTCTGCCCCAGGGTGCGCACGATGAGCGCGGGTACGATGGCCAGCGTGAGCGGGATGCGCAGCCGCAGGGTGGTGCCCTCGCCGCGGCGGGAGTCGATCTCCACCTTGCCGCCGATCTTCTCCACGTTGGTGCGCACCACGTCCATGCCCACCCCGCGGCCGCTCACGTTGGTAACGGCGGCGGCTGTCGAAAATCCGGGCAGGAAGATCATCTGCAGCAGTTCGCGCTCGCTGAGCTGCGCGGCGCGCTCGGCCGTGATCAGGCCGCGCTCGATGGCCTTCCCGCGCACCTTGTCCACGGCGATGCCGGCCCCGTCGTCGGAGACCTCGATGACGACGTGGCTGCCCTCGTGGCTGGCGCGCAGCTTCAGCGTTCCCTCGGGGTCCTTGCCCGCGGCCTCACGCGCCTCCGGCGGCTCGATGCCGTGATCGAGCGCGTTGCGCACCGCATGGGTCAGGGGGTCCTTGATGGCCTCCAACAGGCTCTTGTCCAGTTCCGTATCCTGGCCTTCCACCTGCAACCGCACGCGGCGGCCCAGCACCTGCGTCAGATCGCGCACAATGCGCGGCATCTTGGAAAAGATGTTCGACACCGGCTGCATGCGCGCCTTCATCACGTTCTCGCGCAAATCCGCCGTGACCATATCCAGGCGGCGCGACAGCATGGTCATTCTGGGATCGTTGGCCGTGGCCTGCAGAATCTGGTTGCGTGTCAGCACCAGCTCGCCGACCAGATTCATCATCCGGTTCAGCAGCGTCACATCGACGCGCAGGGAACTCTCCGCGGCGCTGCCGACAACCGCAGAACGCACCCGCGCAACTTCAGCGGCGGCTGCCGGCGGCGCAGTCGGAGCGCCGGCTGACGGCAAATCCACAACTGGCGGCGTAGTAGGACGAGGCGCGGCAGGCGGAGGCGCAGCGGAGGCCACAGCCTTCGCCGCCATTGCTCCATGCGAGCTGACCACGCCGGCGGCCGCCTCCGCCGCCTGCAATCCCTCCAACTGCTCGATCAGGGCCTGGTCCTCTCCCTCGCCCTCGACGCCCTCGCCCTCGATGCTCTTCAGGATCGAGCGCAATCCGTCGAGTAACTGCAACAGGCCGGTAATGACCTTTGGCGTGGCCTGCAGCTTGCCATCCCGGAGCATACCCAGTAGGTTCTCGCCCGCGTGGGCCAGCTTCTCCAAACGCTTGAAACCGAGAAAGCCCGTGGCGCCCTTGATGGTATGCACCGAGCGAAAGATGTCGCCGAGCAGCCCGGCATCCTGCGGGCGCATTTCGAGTTCGGTCAGGCGCCGCTCCATGCGGTCCAACCCCTCCTGACTCTCGATCAGGAATTCCCTCGTCAGATCGTCCATTCGGTTCACTCACCCAGCCGGCCGGAATCTGCGTCCCGGAGCAGCGGCACTCTAGGGCTATATCGGGCGGTTCCGGAAGAACTTGAGCAGAGTGCGACGGGAAAGTGCGCTGCCCGCTCTGCCTCGCCCGGCGGCGGAGTATGCTATACCCTCAGGATTCAGCCAGAAGAAGGATGTTGACGCGATGCATCGCAACCATGTGAGCGAAACAGAGATGTCCCGGCTGCTGGAACTGGCGCGCCAGGCGGCGGCCAACTCCTACTCCCCTTACTCGCATTTCCGCGTGGGCGCGGCGCTGAAACTGACCAGCGGCGAGGTGGTGACCGGCACCAACGTGGAGAACGTCAGCTATGGATTGACCATCTGCGCCGAGCGCGCGGCCCTGGTCAGCGCCGTTGCCAGTTTCGGCCCCGGGATTCGCGTGGCGGCCGTGGCCATCGCCAATCTGAACCAGGCCGCCAGCCCGCCCTGCGGCGCCTGCAGGCAGGTGCTGGCCGAGTTCATCCTGCCGGACGCGCCGGTCCTGTTTCCCGCCGCCAAGGGCCTCAGCACCATGCCCTTCTGCGAATTGCTCCCGCTGTCGGGCGACATGCAGTTGAAGTAGGGCCTGCTCTTCTATCTCGCATAAAAGCGGTAGCGGATCTGCCAGTGCGCCGTCTGGCCGGGCGGGATGCCGACCTTCACGTAGCCCTCCGGGCAGATGGTAGTGCGAGCCGACCAGAAGACCACACGCGCCAGAGGAAGACTGCCTGTCTCTTCCACGCCGACGCCAGTGGCGCGATTCTCCACCGTGAAGTCGAAATCCGACGCCGCGCCAGAGAAGCCGCCGAGGTGCGCGAAGACGCTCTCGCCGGTTTCCAGCCTCCGGTCAAAGACGATCCGGTTGCCCTCGACGCGCGCGCCGTTCTTCAGCGGAACATCCGGAACGGGCGCAAACGGAAAGCGCACCACCGTATCCGGGCCGGTCGGCGTGCGATCCAGCATGAAGAAATCGTGGTTGAAGACCAGCACCTCCATCGGCTCCCTGCCCGCATTCTTCAGCGCATGGTCGATGACCAGCACGGGAGCGTGGCGGTCGAGTTGCAGTTTCTTCGCATAGACATAGTTGACGCCGAAAGGCGTGCGCAGGTCCTGCCGGAAAAGGATGCCAGAGCGGCCGGCATGGACGCGCCACCGGCCCGGATCGGCCACGGGATAGTAGGTGTAGGCGTTGTAGGGCTCCGCGCCAACGCGCCGCAGCAGGCCAATGCCGATCTTGACGAAAGTCTCTCCCGGTTTGGCCTCGGCGAAGTGCTGCGGCAGGTTATCGTCCCCGTAGAAGCTCTCGACCGGCCCGGTGATCGAGTCGTGCAGTTCGGGGTCGTAGTGGGGAAACCAGACGCCGAAGTAGTTGTGCCCCTTGTACTCAAGGCAGCCGACGACGCCCGATCAGTCGAAGCGCGAACCGCGATAGTAGCCGGTCTTGGCGTCGGGCAGATAGACCAGAGCATGGACCTGGCCGTTGGAGATGGCGGCCGTCGGATAGGACGCGGGCGCGGACAGGTCGCACCGCGGACCCGGCTCGGCCGGCTGCTGCGCTTGCGCCGCAAGCGGCCGCGGCGAGGCAAAGCAAAGCGGTACGGCAACCACGGCAAGCAGCAGCGAACGCAACGAGGCAAAATTTTTCATGGGTAGACTTGGCTTTCCGGAGCGGGCTTCACTCCTGCGGGCATCTTCGGCGCTCTCGCCCCTGCGCACGCTCTGCGACTCTGGATTCTAGCAGGCAGGCTGCGGCCTTCCAACGCGTTGCGCCGGTTGCGTTAGAATCGGACGTCGGCAATTGAGGATTCCAGTCCATGACCACCCCTCTCATTCCTTCCCTGCATACGGTCGATCTGATTCGCAAGAAGCGCGACGGCGAAGCGCTGGACGCGCGCGAACTCGCCTTCCTGGCCAATGGCGCCGCCGCGGGCTCCATCCCGCTGGAGCAGTTGTCGGCCTGGCTGATGGCCTGCTGGCTGCGCGGCCTGAATCCCGAGGAGGCGCGCGCGCTGACGCTGGCCATGCGCGACTCCGGCGAAAAGTTCTCGCCCGCCCGGCTGGGCAAACAGGCCGTGGACAAGCACTCGACCGGCGGCGTGGGCGACAAGACGAGCTTTCTGATTGCGCCGCTGGCAGCGGCCTGCGGCGTTGCCGTTCCGATGATCTCGGGCCGGGCGCTAGGCCATACGGGCGGGACCCTGGACAAATTGGAGGCCATCCCCGGCTTCCGCACCGCACTCTCGCTCGACGAGTTCGAGGCTGTGATTCAGAAGTGCGGCGCTTCCATCGTGAGCCAGACTCCCAGCCTCGTCCCCGCCGACCGCGTGTTGTATGCGCTGCGCGACCGCACGGCCACGGTGGAGTGTCCGGGACTGATCTGCGCGTCCATCTTGAGCAAGAAACTGGCAGCGGGGTTGAATGCGCTGGTGCTCGACGTGAAGACCGGCTCGGGAGCGTTTCTGCAGCGGCTTGCGGACGCAGAGTTTGTCGCAGCGCTGATGGTGGCTACCGCCGAGTCCGTGGGAACCCGCACCGTGGCGCTGATGACCGACATGAACCAGCCGCTGGGCTCGACCGCCGGCAACTGGATCGAGTTGGCGGAAGCCTTCGATTTGCTCGGCGGCCAGCGGCCAGCGGAGAGCGACGACCTGCGCCAACTGTCGCTGATCCTGGCGGGGTGGATGATCCACCTGGGCGGACAAGCGGCCACGCCGGAAGAAGGCAAGGCGCGGGCCGAGAAGGCGCTGGGCGACGGCACGGCCCTCCGCCTCTTCCTGGAGATGATCGCCGCACAGGGTGGGGACGTGAGCGTCTTCGACCGCCCGGAGTGCTTCCACAAGCCGGGTGCGACGCGCGTGCTGGAAGCATGGGAGAGCGGCTACATTGCAGAAATGGACACCACCGGCCTGGGCTGGGCCGTGCAACGCACCGGCGCGGGACGCGAGAAGGCCGGCGAGCCCGTGGACCCGCACGCAGGCATCCGCTTCCATGCGCGGCGCGGCGCAAAGGTGGAGAGGGGCCAAGCCATTGCCACTCTCTACGCCACCACTCTGGGGCAACTGGACGAGGCTGAGGCGCTCTATCGCGCGGCTGTACGCATCGGGCCGGAAACGCCGGGGGCGTTGCCGCTGGTGAGCCGCATCTTCACCCGCGAGACAGCGGAAGCGTATCTGCGTGCGTCCGGCCGCATTTGAACTTCCGGCCTGCCGCGCTTTGCTGCTAGCCTTGCTTTTACCGGACCGATTTTTCTGCCGAGGGAGACCGCATTGGAACGTTATACGGGGTTGCTGGGAATCGCAGCGGTGCTGCTGGCCGCGTGGCTGGGTTCAACCGATCGCAGGCGCATCCGCTGGCGGACCATCGCCTGGGGCCTCGGCCTGCAAGTCACCTTCGCGTTCCTGGTGCTACGCTTTGACTACGGCCAGCGCGCCATGAGCTGGGCGGGCGGCGTGGTCACGCAGATGCTGGCCTGCACCTTCGCGGGCTCCGGCATGGTCTTTGGGCAGCTCGGCCTGCCCGGCGGAGGCGCATACGGCAAGCTTGTGCCGGTGGGGCAGGGGTCCATCTTCGCGTTTCAGGTACTGCCCACCATCATCTTCATCTCGGCGTTTTTTGCGCTGCTCTATCACCTGGGCGTGATGCAGGTCATCATTCGCGTGATGGCATGGCTCATGCTGAAGACCATGCGCATCTCCGGCGCGGAAAGCATGAACGTGGCGGCGTCGATCTTCATGGGGCAGACAGAGGCTCCGCTCACCATCCGGCCCTTCCTGGCCAAGGCCACGCGCTCTGAGCTGATGACCATCATGACCAGCGGCATGGCGCACGTCTCGGGCGGCATCATGGCCATGTACATTGCGCAGGGCGTGGAGGCGCGGCATCTTCTTTCGGCCGTCATCATGACCTCGCCGGGAACCATTCTGATGGCCAAGATGCTGGTGCCGGAGACCGAGACACCAGCCACCGAAGGCAAGGTCGTCATCCCCAAGGACGAGTTGCACGCCGAGGAGAACTTCATCGGCTCCATCGCCCGCGGCACCATCGACGGCGGCAAACTGGCCATGAATGTGGGCATCATGCTGATCAGCTTTCTGGCGCTGGTGGCGCTGCTGGACGGGCTGCTCGGCTGGACGCATTCGCTCGCTTACATGCACTGGGTTCCCGGATCGCTCGGGCAGATTCTCGGCTTCTTCTTTGCGCCGGTGGCGTGGCTGATCGGCGTGCCGTGGCAGGACTGCGGAGCGATTGGAAACTTGCTGGGCACACGCATGGCGCTGAACGAAGTGATTGCCTACATCGGACTCGGCGCGCAAAGGGCCACGCTCTCGCCGCGCGCCTTCACCATCGCCACCTTTGCGTTGTGCGGCTTTGCGAACCTGGGCTCCATCGGCATGCAGATCGGCGGCATCGGCGCGCTGGTGCCCGAGCGTCGCAACGACCTGGCCAAACTCGGCGTCCGCGCCATGCTGGCCGGCACCATGGCCAACCTGATCTCGGCGTCGATTGCGGGGATGTTTCTGGGGTAATTAATCAATCATTGACAAGCTAAGAGGAACGTGTATACTTGAGGTGCGCCTGAGATGAGATGCCAAGCACCTCGATTTGGAGGATACCTCCAAAAGCTCAGACGCTTTTTCTTTGCCTATCATGTATCTGTGCTACGTCGACGAATCCGGGGTTCCCGAAATACCGGGAAACAGCACACACTTCGTTTTGGCAGGGATTGCCATTCCCGTCGAACATTGGCGTGACGCTGACCGTGCAGTATCCGCCGTAATGGCAAGATACGATCTTTCGAATCGCGAATTGCACACTGCCTGGATGCTTCGTCGATATCTCGAACAATCTCGAATTCCTTCCTTCGAATCGATGAACTGGACACAACGGCGCGCCGAGGTCTTAAGAGCAAGGACGGCGGAGGTTTATCGCGTACGTGCTCTGGGAATCGCGAAGAGGAACTCGGAACTCAAAAAGAACTATCAAAAAACACTCCCATATATTCACCTTACATACGACGAACGATGGCAAGCGGTTCATGAAGTCGCTCAGACGGTTGCAGGCTGGCCTTGGGCGCGCTTGTTTGCCGAATGCATAGATAAGGCGCATTTTGATCCGTCGAAATCACAGAGAACCGTTGGGGAACAGGCCTTTGAGCAGGTAATTTCACGCTTCGAGAGGTTTTTAGAAAACACTGAGACGAACGGCGAAAAGAACTACGGACTCATCATCCACGACAACAACCAAACGATTGCCGCAAAACACACACAACTGATGAGGCACTTCCAATCCCAGGGGACCCTTTGGACGAATGTTACAAGAATTATGGAGACCCCGCTTTTCGTTGGCAGCGATCTGACGCGCATGGTACAAATCGCAGATCTCTGCAGCTACGCATTACGCCGGTACATCGAGAATCAAGAGAGGGAGCTTTTCGATCAGGTATTTCAACGGGCAGACCGAGTTCGCCAAACGGCTGTCGGCATCAGACACTTCACAAATTCGAGATGTACGTGCCAGATATGTGCTGAACACCGTAACCCATAAAGTATGCGCCGGTATGTCCTAAACCCGAGAGCGATATCGAATGGCTTTGCGCCTTCCCAACCTAACCCGCATGATCGAACGAGGCGCGCCGCACCTGATCCGTAGTGATGAGCAGCTAGCGGCCTACACCAAGGCCCTTTACCGGCTCACCGCAGAGTCCCGTCCGAACAAGGCGCAGCGGGAGGCCATCGAGTTGCTGACCTTACTCGTCGAACGCTACGAGGAGCAGCAGTTCACGCTGCCTGAAGCCTCGCCGGCAGAGGTTTTGCGCTTTCTGCTGGATCGCCATGGCTTGCGCCAACGCGACATCGCCGGCGATCTCGGCGGAGAGAGCGTTGTCTCCGAAGTGCTGAGCGGCAAGCGCAAGCTGAACACCGCGCACATCGAGCAGTTGAGCAAGCGCTTCAACGTTTCGCCGGCGGCGTTTTTCGCATAACTGCGCGCATACGCCGCTGCCTCTTCTCCGGGCGCGGCGCGTCTATGCTTTGGCGTTGAATCTGCGGATGCGGTAGTAGATGGTGAGCGCCGTTACCGTGCCGCAGGTGAGCAGGCTGGCCGACATGCCCAACGTCAGAGCCAGGTCGTGCTGGTAGAGCCCGTGCACGATGCTGACGATCTGCAGCAGGCTGAAGCCGCCAAAGGTGACAAGCGAGACGCCCTCGTCGGTCTTCTTGCGCCATACGGCAAGGGCCTGCGGGACAAACAAGAGGGCGTTGCCCATCAGGCCCAGGCCAAAGATTACCGCAACTATCTCCTTCATCCGTCCCTGCTCCTTTGCGCGCTGCTGGTTCTATCTTCGCATCCTGCGAGGTGCAGGACCATGGAGAGCCGGAGGAGCATTCTTCCGGGGCTGAACGGGCCGCGAAAAGAGGCGGGGTTGCCACGGGGGCCGGGCGAAGATTCCCTTCCTGCGCTACTCCTCTGTCATCTCGCGGCCCCTTGCCTCGCGTCCCAGCGACGTCAACCCGGCCAGCGCCAGCGCCACCGCGAGGACCGTCACGGCCAGCACCGCCGGATAGTTGCCCCAGTGTTCGGCGGCAAGCGCCTGGCCCTTGCCGTTCCATGAAGTGACCAGCGCACCCAACTGGTACGCCAGCCCCGGAGCTGTGGCGCGCACCGGCGCGGGAGCCAGCTCCGTCAAGTACGCCGGCACCACTCCCCACGCGCCCTGCACCATGAACTGCATCAGCACAGCGCCCACCGTCAGCGAGACCGCCGTGTGGCCATAGGCGTAGAGCGGGATCACCGGAATCGCCAGCAGCGCCGCGGTAATGATGGCGCGCTTGCGCCCCCACCGCTCAGAGAGGGCTCCGAAGCTGAAGCCGCCCGCAATCGAGCCCAGCCCGTAGAGCACGCCGATGGTCCCGATGGTCGAGGGTGTCAGTTTGGCGGAGACGGCCAGAAAGGTCGGATACAGGTCCTGCGTGCCGTGCGAAAAGCTCATGAAGACCGTCATCAGCACGACGAGAAAAAGGAACGTGGGCAGAAACTCCTTCAAGTGCGGCGGCGCCAGCGGCGCTGCCGAATGCGCCGTATCCACACTCCGCTCGCTAGCTCGTTCCCGACGCTTGCGCGCGCCAGCCAGCCACACCGGCGACTCCTTGACCCGGGCCTGCACATAAAGCACCAGCAAAGCGGGCGACGCGCCCAGGATGAATAGCCCGCGCCATCCGATGTGCGCGAAGAACAGGGCGAAGGCCGCTGAGGCCAGGATCGAGCCCAGCGCGTAGCCCTCCTGCAGGATGCCGCTGAAGGTTCCGCGGCCTTCTTTCGGCAACGTCTCGAAAGCCAGCGCCGCGCCCACCCCCCACTCGCCGCCCATGGCCACGCCAAACAGCGCGCGCAGCAGCAGCAGCACGTTCAGCGAGGGCGCAAAGGCGCAGGCCAGTTCGATCACCGAAAAGCTGAAGATGTTGAACATCAGCACCGGGCGGCGTCCGTAGCGATCGGCCAGCACCCCGAACAGCAGCGCGCCCACCGGCCGGAAGGCCTGCGTCATGAAGACCGCGCCCATCACCGCCGAGGGCACGGTGTGAAACTCGCCGGCGATGGCCTTCACGCAAAAGATGAGCAAGAAGAAGTCGAGGCTGTCGAGAGTCCAGCCAAGGAATGCGGCCAGAAAACAATGCCGCTGGGCGCTGTCGAGTTGGCGAAACGGAGCGAGCGCTGACATACGCGGGAGGATAGCAGACCATCGCATCGTCTGGCGTACGGCACTGCCCCGATGAATGCAGTGCGCTGTGGAGAACCTCCGCATTAAACGGTTTACACTCAACTGTGCGCGAAGTTTTCCCTTCTTCGCGTTGACATTTATGGAGTTTCCGATGAAGCGATCTCTGACCTCGATCTGTAGCGCCGCCAGCCTTGTGTTCCTCTGCGCCCATGTCTTCATGCAAGCTCAAACTGCTGCGCCCGCGCCACAGTCGCAGCTTGTGCTGAACCGCAACGGCGAGACCATCGCGCTGGAAGCCTACGCGCCGAACATCGTGCGCGTCACGCTCAGCCTCAGCCGCGAACCCGCGCTGGCGGGGCCCGGCTATGGCATCGTCGCCGCGCCTGCCGGGGATGGCTGGAGCGCCTCCGCCAACGACCGCGCCGACGTCTTCCGTTCGGAACGCATGACCGTCACCGTTGACAGGCCGCGGCCCTCCGGCAAGCCGCCTGTGCAGACACAGGTGGACATCGGAAAATTCTTCAACGGCTCCACGCCCGGCGCGCACATCACGTTCACCACTGCAGACGGAACAAAGCTGCTGGAGATGACCGGCTGGTCGCAGGACGTTCCCAACCAGAAGGAAGGCACGGCAAGCATTCTGCGCGACCGCCGTCCCACGGACGACGAGTTCTTCACCGTAGGCGCTTCCTTCGCCGCGCCCGACGACGAGCACTACTACGGCCTGGGCCAGAATCATGAGGGCATCCTCGACCATCGCGGCCATCCGGTGCGCTGCTGGGCCGACTATCTTGCTCCTGCCGGACCGAGCTTTTGCGTGCCCTTCGCGGTCACCAACAAGGGCTACGGCCTACTCTGGGACAATCCCTCAAAGACCACCATCATCCCCGGATTCGACGAGCAGACGCGCTGGAGTTCCGAGGTTGGCAACCGCGTCTCCTTCTTCGTGATCGCCGGCAAGACAGCGGACGAGATCTACCAGGGCTACCGGCTGCTGACCGGGCCCACGCACATGCTGCCCAAGGCCGCCTACGGCTACATCCAGTGCAAGCAACGCTACGCGAGCCAGGACGAGTTGCTTGCCGTCGCCAAAGGCTATCGCGACCGTCATCTGCCCGCCGACGTGCTCGTGGTCGACTGGTTCTACTACACGAAGATGGGCCAGATGGACATGGACCCGAAGTTCTGGCCCGATCCCAAGGCCATGAACGACAAGCTGCACGCGATGGGCTTTGAAACCATGATCAGCGTGTGGCCGCGCTTTGTGCCCGAGGACCGCTTCTACAACGATCTGCTGAAGAAGAACTGGCTGATCCACACCGCCGACGGCAAGCCGATTGACGGGCTTCCCTACGACCGCGCCGGCTCCGACATCGACACCACCAATCCCGAAGCCGCTGCCTGGTACTGGAAGACCATCCGCGAAAACATCGTTAGCAAGGGCTTCGACTCGCTCTGGGCCGACGAGACCGAGCCCGACCTGCCGCCCAACGGCGCTTACTTCCACATCGGTCCGGGAACGCAGTTCTTCAACGTCTATCCGCTCTTCCACACCGCGGCGCTCTACGACGGCTTCCGCAAGGACGAGCCCGGCAGGCGCGCCCTTACCCTCAGCCGAGACGCTTACCTGGGCGCTCAGCGAAACGGAACCATCTTCTGGTCCTCCGACATTCAGCCCACATGGGACGCGCTGCGCCGCCAGATTCCCACCGGCTTGGACGTGGCCGCCTCCGGCATCGCCTACTGGTCCAACGACACCGGCGGCTGGCAGTACCTGCCCGGCCAGCATCGTCCGGCCCACCAGCCGCTGCTCGACCCCTCCGACGCCCGCGCCGAAGTGGGCGGCTACGACGATTATCCCGAGCTCTACACGCGCTGGTTCCAGTACGCCACATTCCTGCCCATCATGCGCTCCCACGGCAGCCGTCCCCAGAACGAGGTCTGGTCGTACGGCAAACAGGCCGAGCCGATTCTGGAGAAGTATCTGCGCCTGCGCTATGAGCTGATGCCCTACATCTACTCGCTTGGCTACGGGACGTGGCTCACCGGCGCTCCCTTCCTGCGCGCCCTGCCTCTGGACTTCCCATCCGACCCCAAGGTGGCCGACCTGCGCGACGAATACATGTTCGGCTCCGCCTTCCTGGTGGCTCCCGTCACCGAGCAGGGCGCTACCAGCCGTCAGGTCTACCTGCCCGCCGGCGCGGACTGGTACAACTTCTGGACCGGCGAACGGCTCCGGGGCGGCCAAACCATCACCGCCGCAGCGCCCATCGACACCATCCCGCTCTTTGTGCGCGCCGGCTCCATTGTTCCGCTCGGTTCGCCGGTGGAGAGCACCCACGAAGCGCAGAAGATTGCCAAAGTGCGCGTCTATCCTGGCACGGATGCCGATTTCACCCTGTTTTCCGACGACGGAACCACTTACGCCTACGAGAACGGCGCGGGATCGGTCACCCGCCTGCACTGGGATGAGGCCGCAGGTCGCCTTACCCACTTCGGAGCCCCGGCATGGACAGGAGCCGACGCCTCCATCGTCGAGATTGAGCGGGGGAAATAACCACCCGGAAACACAACAAACTGCGGCGCTCTGCGTCCAACTGTGGAGAGCGGCTCCGGCCAACGCCGGGGGACTGCTCTCCACCCGGTTCTCTGATTTACAATCACGGGGTAAGCAGGAAAGTTCTGAATGAGGCTTTTTTCAATGAGATCAGGCCGGGCGCTTGCCCGTTTTGTACAAGCGGGGGCAGCGTTTACGGCTGCCGCTTTGATTGCCGGTTGCGGCAACTCTTACAGGCCGGTGGTTACGCCGATCAACCCCAGCGGTCCGGCGGCCCAGGTAACTTCGTACGCCGTCGTGGTCTCCGCTCCGTCCGCCAGTTTGGGAGTGGCGACGATCATTGACTGGGCTGGCGATACCATCCTGGCCTACGCCCCCATCGGGCCGGGCCCCCTGAATTTCACGCTCGACGAGCTTGGCTCGGAGGGCTACACGGTCAATCGCGACGGCACGCTGACCAACTTCCCGATCACCACGTCGCTGCAGGCCAAGAACGTCACCTATTCGACGCTGTCGTCGACCGCGAATCCGGTGAATCTTCTGGCTCCCTCTTCGGGCATGTGGGCAGCCGATCTGACGGGCAACGTGGTGGACATCTTTTCCGGCTCGCCGCAGGCCCTCAAGCAGTCAGTTCCGGTTGCCACCTCGCCGGTAGCCGTCGCAGGAAGCGCTACCCTGCAGGGACAACGCGAGTATGTAGTCTCGCAGAACTTCACCGACGCGACGGGAGTCGCTTGCAATACCTCGCCCACCACGCAGGCCAAGGGCTCTGTCGTGCCGATCGAGATCTCCTCCAACACGCCGGATACGGCCATTTCCGTCGGCAAGTGCCCGGTATTCGCCGTGCAGACGCCGGACCTGAAGCGGCTCTTCGTCCTGAACCGCGGCGACGACACAATCAGCGTGATTAACAGCCAGAACAACGCGCTGGACTCCTGCACGCCGTACCAGAGCCTGACCGGACAGTGGGTCACCTGCCATCCCACCATTCAATTGCCTGCGGGTTCGGGACCGGTGTTTGCCGAATACAACGGAACCACGCAACAGTTGATTGTCTCCAACTACGACGGCGGAACAATCAGCGTGATCGACGTGACGCTGGATGAGTACGGCAACGACTACAACACCTACGCCAACGGCAACTGCACCACCTACGCGGCCTGCGGCGCCATCACGGGCGGCTTCGGCACCATCCACACCATCAAGGTGGGCAACACGTCAAAGCCCTATCCGGCCAGCGTGACGGTGCTCTACGATGGCACCCGCGCCTACACGGCCAACCAGGGCGACGACAGCGGCACGGGCAACGGCACCGTCAGCGTGATCAACCTGAACAGCTACACGCTGGAGAAGACGCTCACCGTCGTGGGGCATCCGCGCACAGTGGTTTCCACACAGAACTCTACCTACGCCAAGATTTACGCGGCCTCCTCCGACAGTCCTTATCTGACGGTCATCAAGGATACCGGCACATCGGCCGACGCCATCGACACAACCATCCTGGTCGAAGGCAATATCGTGGATGTGCGCGTGACCACGCAGAACGGCAACAACGGCAACGCCTACTTCGTGAGCCGCACACCGGGCTACGGCCAGCCTTGCTCGCTGCCGCCGGGCAGTTCCAAGCTGGCATCGCCTTTGACGCTGACCTCCTGCCGCCAGATTCCGTAAATCGAAACCCGCTCCGCGGGTGATTCACCAGACAAAAAGACCATGCCTTCACCGGCATGGTCTTTTTTTTGCGCTATGTACGCCGCTCGGGCTCAGGCGCAACTACTGAAATTCTCCCGCTGAACAGACAAACGCCCACGTAGCGAGTTACCATGTCGGGCGACCGAGTTGCGACGATTTTGATGGGCGTAATACTGCCGCCGTGCAGACAAGGGGAGAAGCGGATGCCATCGAGTGGCCAAGAAAAGAATTTGTCGCGGCGCAGCTTTGTGGCGCTGTCCGCCCTGGGAACCACACTGCCCGTCATCGGCTGCAAGATACATGCGGGGGAAGGCTGGGAGTTCCTGAGCGACGCACAGGCGCGCACCTTAAAGGCCGTTTGCGACGCCATCGTCCCAGCGGACGACTACCCAAGCGCCTCGCAGGCCGGGGTTCTCGTCTACATCGACCGTCAACTTGCCCGCCACTACCGTCGCCACCGCGACGCCTATCGCGACGGCCTGCTGGCTCTCGACGATCTCAGCCGGCAACGCTTTGGCGGCGATCCCGCATCCTTGACGCCGCAGCAAATGGTGCAGTTGCTGACGGAGTTCCAGCACAGCCACAGGAAGCAGTTCGATCTTTTCCGCAGCCACACTCTGGAGGGTTACTACGGCCCGCCGCGCCACGGCGGCAACCGCGACGCCGCCAGTTGGCGCATGTTGGGCGTGGATGAGCCTCCCCTGCGCGGCCGCGCGCAATACGACCTGAAGAAGGACACTGCCTCATGAAACGTGTCAACGCTGTCATAGTGGGTGCTGGAGCCGGCGGCGGCATCGTGGCCAAGCAGTTGGCCACGGCCGGCCTCAGCGTGGTGCTGCTGGAGCGGGGCCCATGGTATACGGCGGCCGACTGCCGCAAGGACGACCTTCGCAACCAGCGCACCACCGTACTGGGCAACGCCTTCGGCCCCGAGGACGAAGGCAATCCGCGTGTCCTTTACGATGCCGGCGGGCAGATGCGCACCGTGCTGCCCAGCGAGGGCAGCTACCAGAACAACGCTGCCTGCGTAGGCGGAGGCACGCTGAGCTACGGCGCCATGGCCTGGCGCTACCTGCCCCAGGATTTCCGTATGCGCTCCACCTATGGCGCGCCCGCGGGCAGCTCGCTCGAAGACTGGCCCATCTCCTACGACGAACTGGAGCCCTTCTACGACCAGGCCGAGTACGAGATCGGCATCTCCGGCGACTACTCCGGCACGCCCTTCCACGGGCCCCGCAAGCGTCCCCTGCCCATGCCGCCGCTGCCGCCCAACCGCGAATTCGAGATTCTCTCCCCCGCCGCCAAACGCCTCGGCCTGCATCCCTTCCATATTCCGATGGCCCGCAACAGCGTGCCCTACAACGGCCGCGGCCCCTGTATGCGCTGCCGCTGGTGCGTAGGTTTCGCCTGCGAGGTGGACGCCAAGAACGGCTCGCAGAACACCGTAATTCCGGCCGCACTGGCCACCGGCAACTGCGAACTCCGCACCGGCTGCATGGCCAAGGAAGTGACGGTGGACGACCGTGGCCGCGCCACCGGCGTCGCCTATTTCGACGCTGGCAATCGCCTGCAAACGCAGCCCGCCGACATCGTTATCGTCTCCGCCTGCGCCATCGAGTCGGCGCGCCTGCTGCTCAACTCCCGGAGCAAACTCTTCCCCAACGGCCTCGGCAACCGCTACGACCAGGTTGGCCGCCATCTGCAGGGCCATCACTATACCGGCGCCATCGGCTTCTTTGACTTCGCCACCTACGACGACGTCGGGCCCGGCGCCAGCATTGCCGTCTCCGACTACAACCACGGCACGCCCGGCTTGAGCGGGGGCGGCGCGCTCTGCAACGAGTTCATCCGCCTGCCCATCCAGATGGTGGAGCGGATGCCGCCGGGCACGCCCCGCTGGGGACTGGCTCACAAGCAGGCCATGCGCAAGTTCTACCGGCAGAACATCGCCGTGATGGGCCCCACGCAGCAGATCCCGTCCGCCGACGCCCGCGTCACCCTCGACCCCTCGGTCAAGGACAAGTGGGGCATGCCCGTGGCCCGCATCTCCGGCAACGTCCATCCCCACACCTTCGAGATCGGCGAAGTGCAGTCCCACCGCGCCGAGGCGTGGCTCAAGGAAGCCGGGGCCATCGCCACCTCCCGCTTCGGCGGCAAGCCGACCATGGTCTCCGGCGGACAGCACCAGGCCGGGACCTGCCGCATGGGCAACGACCCGCGCGGCTCCGTCGTCAACCGCAACTGCCAGCTCCACGACGTCGATAACGTCTTCGTCATCGATTCGAGCGTGCACGTCACCAACGGAGGTTTCAACCCGGCGCTGACCATCATGGCCGTCGCCTACTTTGCCTCCGCCGAGCTGGTCCGCAACTGGAAGGGTACGGGGTTCCGGTCATGAAGCATTTGCTGCTGCGCGCCGCGCTTGCCTTGGGTGCGGCCGCTCTGCTGGCCTGCGCAGCGCTGTTCGGCGCAGGCTACTACTACTCCTCCGAGCACGGGCGCGGCTGCGCCAGTTGCCACGAGATGAACGCCTACGCCTCCGGTTTCCACGGCTCGGCCCATCGCGGGCTTACCTGCGTGGACTGCCATCAGGCGTCGCTCGGCACCAAGCTCCGTCACATCCGCGTCCACCTTGCGCATTCCTGGCCCGAGGCAATCCGCCTGCGTGAGGTCGATGTCCTGGAGATGACCGCGAGCTGCCAGCGCTGCCACCGGCACGAGTACGCGTCGTGGCACGCCGGCCCGCACAGCGCCACCTACCAGCGCATCTTTGCCGACCCGGCGCACAACTCCAAAAGGATGCTGATGGACGACTGCCTCCGCTGCCACGGCATGTACTTCAAGGGCTCCATCCGTGACCTCGTACAGCCCTTCAGCACAAACGGACCCTGGCACATCGTCCCTGCGAAGCAGGCCGAGCAGCCGGCCATGCCCTGCCAGACCTGCCATGCCATCCACGCGCCTGGCGAGCCCGAGTCTCGTCCTCCCGCGCGCATCTCCGTCGCCGGCGCAGCCGTTCCCGCAACGCTCGCCTTCTTCGACCGCAGGGAGCAACTCCACTTCTCTGCCCTGTCGCTGCCCATTCCTGTGCTCCACGACGGCGCGCAGCCGCTGCGCATGAGCCAGGACCCGCGCCAGACCGTCTGCTACCAGTGCCATGCGCCGCGCCAACCCGAGGCCGGCTCCGAGGCTGCGCTCAAAGGCTGGGGTCCGCAGGCCGGCTCCGGCGACGACCGAACCCCGATGGGCGTCCACGAGGGCCTCAGTTGCGCGGCCTGCCACGACAGCCACACGGAGAACGCCCGCGCCTCCTGCAAGAACTGCCATCCCAAGATGTCCAACTGCGGCCTGGACGTGGAGACGATGGACACCACCTACGCCAGCGCCGCCAGCCATCACAATATCCACTGGGTCCGCTGCGCCGACTGCCACCAGCACGGCATTCCCAAGCCAAAGGCACACAAGAACTAGACCTGATCCGCACACCCATCCCGGCGCCCCGGGTCTCAAATCTTGAGACCCGGGCGAGAAAGCAGCCCATCGCCCCGCGTGGGTGCCATTCGGATCGTTCCAGAAAGATGCTTGAAACATCTGCCCATGCACTTCCGCCTGACTTCCATCCCTGCAAAAAATAATGATATTTGTTGCAACGAATATCTCCCCGATCACATCCTATAAGTACAACAGGTTTCGGCAAGCCGGCTTCTCCGGCAGCCCTCCACAAACTCATCGGTGACGAGCCCGCGCTCTCACCACAACCCATCCCTCAACCGGAAAGGACTTCCCCATGAAGCGTTTTGCCTACATCGCAGGCCTGCTCGTTCTGGCCGCCCCGTTCGCACTGGCACAGACTTCCACTTGGGTCGCCGACCCCATGCACTCCGAAGTGGACTTCACGGTTACCCATCTGACGATCTCCAACGTTCACGGGCGCTTCGGCAAGATCGACGCCACCGTGGTCTACGACGCGGCCAACGTCACCAAATCGTCCGTCAAGGCCACCATCGACATCTCCACAGTGGATACGGGCGAAGAAGCGCGCGACAAGCACCTGAAGACCCCCGATTTTTTTGACGCTGCCAACTTCCCCACCGCCACCTTCGTGAGCACCGGCGTAAGCAAGAGCGGCAACAACCTGATCGTGAACGGCAACCTGACCCTGCACGGCGTCACCAAGCCCGTCACCCTCACGGTGGAAGGTCCCAGCGGCCCGGTGCAGGGCATGGACCACAAGCAACACGCGGGCTTCAACGCCACCACCACCATCAGCCGCACAGCCTTTGGCATTGGGACCAAGTTCCCTTCGGGCGCGGTGGGCGACGAAGTCAAGCTCAATATCGAACTCGACGTCGCCAAGCAGTAAGCAAGCCCCTCGGTGGGGATGCGGTTCCTTCCCCGCCGCCTCCCCGCCGAGGGCCGAATCTATCCCGGGAGCACGTCATGGCCGGCCTCAAACTGGAAATTATTCAGGCACCCCCCTTCTTCAGCCTGGAAGAGGAGGTGTTTCTAAATTTGCTGCGCACCTCGGACTGCCTGCAGCGCGCCTTTCATCGCAAAACCCGCGACTGGGGCCTGACCTCGACGCAGTACAACGTTCTGCGCATCCTGCGCGGCGCGCATCCCGCAGGGTTGACGTGCTCGGCCATCGGCCAACGCATGATTGCCGAAGTGCCCGACATCACCCGCCTGCTGGCTCGGCTGCAGGCATTGAAGTTGATCCTCCAGCACCGCGACCGCGAGGATCGCCGCGTGGTGTGGACGCACATCTCCGCAGAGGGCCTGGAACTGCTCCGCTCGATGGACCCGGTGATTCAGCGCGTACCCATCGAGTTGCTGGGCCACATGAGCCGCGCAGAGCTCGCGGAGATGATCCGCCTGCTCGAAGCGGCGCGCGCGCAGCACCGCGACACGGCGCCGCCCCTGTCACAGGCGATTGCGATGGAGCCTCTGGATACGTCTCTGTTATGAATGGGAAGCGGCGAATGCCGAGCCCTGTTTGCCGAGTTGCTAGACGACCTTCTGTGCAAGATCTTCGACGTCGCCTTGAATGATCTTGTTGTGGAGGCAGTAGAGAGCCAGTTCGAGGCGATCGCTCACACCAAGCTTGTCGTAGATCTTGCGCAGATAGTTCTTGATCACCTGCTCGGTGGTGCCCAGTTGGAAGGCGATCTCCTTGTTGCGCTTGCCCTGGGTGATGCAGGTGATGATCGACAGTTCCTTGGGCGAGAGCCGGGGCTGGTTGCGCGGACTTACCAGGGCTGCCGCCTGGGCTCGATAGGCTTCGATCACCCAGTTGACGGACTGATTGTCGATCCACGTTTCTCCGGCTGCGATGCGGCGGACACAGCGCACCAGCAGGTCGGGCGAGATGGAACGGGAGATGATGCCGCGCACGCCGCGGCGATAGAGTTCCACAGTGTGGTTCTCATCGGCCGCAACCGCCTGCACGATCAGCTTGACGTCCGGGGAGAGGCGCAACAACTCAGGAATTGCGTTGGCGGTTCCGGCCAGCAAGCCGCCCTCCAACAGAACAATGTCCGTTGGATAGCGTTCGATCGCGGAGCGCAGATTCTCGAGCGAATCGGCTTGTGCGACCACGCGCAAGTCGTCTTCCAGCGCGAAAACCTTGCGAATCCCGACACGGTAGATGGCTTGGGAGTCGGCCAGGATGATGCGCACTGCACCAGGCTTTGCCTGCGCTTCTACAATCTCGCCTTCGGTTGAATCTTCCAGAAAGTCCATAGTTCTAGCTGTCAGCGCGACGCTTTCACCTACCGTTATTGCTCCGCAAACTGGTAATCATCGATTGTAGCGGCAGCAAGATGTTGGTCCTGACTTAACGAGCAGCGTACCACACGTCCAGCACAATGAACCAGAACATCGTTCAGGGTCCCCAGCACCGCCCCCGGCATGCGCAACGAAAAACGGATAGCGTTTCCGACCTGAACCGCCCGGTCCAATTCGAAAAGAACTCCGCTGGCTGAAACATTCCGTGTCCGTGCGGTCATCTCAAACTCGCTCGTGGACAATACAACTGGCAAGGACAACGGAAACCGGACAGCGCATCGAACTTCCTGGCGAGCGCCAGCAGGCTCGGGAGTTGCGGGAGGTTGAGGTTTTGCCGTGCTTGAGCTGTTCATGAAGATTTTCACCACTCTCTGCCCAATTTCTACTCTAGCCGAGTTTCTGGTTTCGCTAAACAGCACTAAAGTTTTTCCCATTCCGTCCCTGGGTCACGCCTCGTCGATTCTCCAAGTCCAGAACTCACCAATCCACCACTTCGGCAAGATTTCGCACCGCTTTCTCGCAGACAGCTTGATAGAGCTTCGAAGCAGGCAGCACTCGCCCTGAAGCAGCCTGTTAACCATTTTGGTTCCTTTTCTTTGACAAGCCCGGATTTTTCAGAAAACGCCTCCGGCTTCCCGCACACAAGGCAGGCTCACTCGTCTCACTCACCCGTTCGATTCTTTCACTGCCTATCCCTTATTCCTTTGCAACAACGTGGGTTCCCCCCATTCTCCGCGCCGGGTACCAACTTTCGATGAACTGCCGGAGAATCCTGCGCGAATGTCTGGCGAACGTCGAAAAGCCGCGCGTAAACAGGAAAGAAATCAACATCTTTGTTGATGCAAACGAAAAGCGAAATGATTTTTGTTGATTCGCGTTCGCGTCCTTTCACGGCCCGAATTGATTTGCATTCACACTAAATATGCACAAGAGGTTACTTTTGTGGTAGATACATTGACCGTTTTAGGTTACTCTTTCGTTGCATCGTTCATTCTTCGCCACAAGGAGTGTTCCTGAAATGACTTCTCGCTCGATCAAGTCCCTCGTCGCCTTCGTCGCCTTCGCCTTGGCTTCTGCCTCCCAGTTCGCCTTCGCCGCCAGCCCCATCATCGTCTCCCCGCTGCCTCCGACAGAGCTGAACATCGCTGACGCCAGCCCCATCATCGTTTCCCCGCTGCCTCCGACAGAGTTGAACATTGCTGACGCCAGTCCCATCATCGTTTCCCCGCTGCCTCCGACGGAGCTGAACATCGCTGACGCCAGCCCCATCATCGTCTCCCCGCTGCCTCCGACGGAGCTGAACATTGCCGACGCCAGCCCCATCATCGTCTCCCCGCTGCCTCCGACGGAGCTGAACATTGCCGCCGCCAGCCCC
>Ga0326727_10000427_pt1 | contig 173774 bp, 161 predicted proteins | sample MB2enrmetagenome_FD_207643 | JGI IMG/M metagenome (GOLD analysis project Ga0326727, IMG submission 207643) | Lab enriched peat soil microbial communities from McLean, Ithaca, NY, United States - MB29MY | ecosystem: Environmental > Terrestrial > Soil > Wetlands > Peat | place: USA: New York... | reverse complement strand
GGAGAATCTCGGGGACATCCGGAAGGCATCGTCCCGGCAGAAGAACCTGCGGCCGTGGCAGCCGTTGAAGACGAGGGGAGCGAGGCGGCGGCTGAACCGGTGGAACTTCGGGATGTTCCAGCAACTCATGACCTACAAGGTCACCGCGACGGGAAATGCCGTCGTGAACGCATTTCACATTTCAGTTGGCTGTTAAAGCCACAACGAACAAGCCGATATCCTACTCAAAATATTTGTCGTGATAGATGCGGGTCGTGTTGGTAGGAAAAAGAATTCCTTTAGGAAGAAATAAAAGTTTGTGGCGCTGCCACAGATTTTTATCGTTAGAGATAGCGTAACTAGCCGAAATTTTAAAAATGCATAATATGTTGATAAGAAATAGAGGAAAATTCCCGGAGCTATGGATTCGGGTCTTAGACCCACAATATTCCCACAATTTTCCCACAAACGGATCACGTCTTTCGGCGTGGTTCAACCCACAAAACTCCTAATCTAACCGGACACGGTTTCTCAAGCAGAAAAACCGCCGCAATGGATGGCCTGGACGGCAAACTTCATTTTGATCCATGCGCCCGGGGATTTCTCCTCTTTTCTCCCTTCTTTCCGTTTTCTTGCACGCACGATTTATATGGCTACGGCTTCTACGCATGAAGCATTTGCAACTCATTTAATTTACTAGAAGGTTTTATCAGGGGACCCAGCCCTAGGTCCTGGCAGGCACTCCGCATCCTAATGCTTGTGAACGGCCTACAATTACCTCCAACAAGCAGCAAGCCTGTCTGTATGCGGTGCGCCACGCAAATGGTGAGCATCGGGGAAATTTGTTAGAAATGCATGCAATCGTTCGACAAGGTTGCCGATTGATTTATTTTCATTGGTGATTTTCTACAACACAATTTACCAGCGGGCAGATCCTTCGTTGAAGAAAGTCGGGGTTGAGAAGGAAAAGTTCGGAGATTAGTCGCATATGTACCGATTCATCAGCCTCCGGTGGTAGCAAAGAAGTCGACTAGGACGGCCAGCAAGCAAATGGCGGACGAGGACCCTTCAAATTCTTAAAATCTTCGATAATGATAAATATGTAAATTACATAAAATTACACATATGATCGTGTTTGATTCTTCCCCTTTAATCCACCTCACAAAACTCGGTAAGATGGAATACATCTTGCAGACTTTCGGTCCCATCACGATACCGAGTGCTGTATATGACGAAGTGATAAAAAACGGCTTGGAAAAAGGCTATGCTGATGCTTCGCTGATACTGCGTTATTTTGAGGATAAAAAGGTCCTGCGCAAGGGGGTTAAAGATGAAACCAACCCGTTTAAAGGATATTTAAGTGATGGTGAGTATCAATCAATAGTACTCGCCGAACAAGATGATGGATTACTTGTCATCGATGAGCGCAAAGGTCGCATCATCGCAAAACAAAAGGGTGTTCCATTTCAATCGACCCTTGGTATGATGCTCATCCTCCTTAAAGAACAGCACATTGATTCAAAGCATTACATCGAGAACCTTGACAGATATGCAGATAATGGTTGGATTTCTAACGAGGTGCGTGACGAATTCAAAAACAAGGTGAACGAAAACGAGTGAACGACTATCCCTGGTAATCCCCAAAAAATTAAAGAAGAAGCTCGAAAAACTCCAAGAATTGACGAGCCTCGATCAAAGTTCGTTAATCCGCCAGTTATTGTCTGAAGCTTCCGATGAAAAAAGCATCGAGTATGCCATAAAGGCATATCGAGAAGGCAAGATTTCCCTTGGCATTGCAGTCGAGATGGCAGGTACTACCACGTGGCGATTCCTGGACGAGCTGCGGAAACAAAACGTGATGTTTGATTATGATCTGGTAGACGCGAAGAATGAAATCGATGCGGTCGAGAAAGGGATGTATAAGAAGTTCATCAAGCAGGAATGATGGCTTCCTGCCCTTACACTTATCGCTTCACCATCGCCTCTTTTTCTCGTCTATCCTGCACGTTCTTGCTTGCGAACGGTCCGCAAAGAACTCCAACAAGCAGCACGGCCTCTCTCTTCACCTTGTTGGTGAACACCAACAAACAGCTTGGACAAATCTTGAGAAACTTGGGCACTGCGACGATATTGCTTACCATACCCATCTTTAGACAAAAGCTAATTTAATCATTGCTGCCGGGTAAGGAGGCTGGGTCAAAAGTAGCTTTTGTTGGTAAATTGCTTTCCGAGCAAAATCTATACCCCTGAAATAATAACCTTAAAAACATAAAGGAGTGAACCTCGTGGAAAAGAAAATTTTCAGAGTAAAAGCCAATAACGTGGATTTCTACTGCGAAATGCAGGGTGAAGGGCCGGTCGTCGTCCTGATTCCAGAGGGTTCGAATGATTGTGGCCAATTCATCTGGGTCGCCGAAATTCTCGAGAAGAATTACACGGTCCTCACGTTCGACTGCCGCGGTTCCCAACGATCGAAGGATCTCAACCCGAATCCAGAGCACGTCACTCCCAAGATGCTGGCGGATGATGCCGCGGCGATTATCAGGTCATTGAACATTGACAAGGTATCCGTGTGGGGGTGCAGCTCGGGCGGGCAAGCGGCGCTTTCACTCGGCAAATACTACCCGGACCTGTGCCGTAACGTGATGGTGCACGAAGCGGCCCTGCAACAGGACGCGCCGCTGCCAAACGCCGGCTTCGAGTTTTTCAAGAACATCGAGACCTTCAACAAGGCCATGGATAAGACGAAGCTGGTCATCGCTCCGCTGGTCGCCATCGTTGGAAATTACGATGCGTGGAAAAAAATCGGCATCAAGTACAAACTTCGTGCCATACGCAACAGGAAATTCTGGAGCAAGTATTACCTGGGCACCGTGGATCAAGATTCCTACTCGGCAGACGATTTCAAGGCAATGCCGCCAACGACCTTCACGGTCGGGACCTTCACGCCATCCTGGGTGGTCTATGCCAACATCGAGACAGCCAAGCGGGGCAACTGCGAATGCACGTGGATAAACTCGGCCCACTCCCCCCAGATCACGTGCCCGGAGGTCGTCGCGGCTGAAATCGACAGGAGAGTGAAAGAAAATCTCTAAAGATCGATGCTAGATGCTCCTGATTTCTTCCTTTGCCTGATGACCTTGACGGGGATCAAGACCGCCACCAGCACGATGGCGATGACGATGGCGATGATGGCGATGTCGTTGCCGGTGCCTGGCGGCACGAAATCCCACGTCTGGTTGGACTGGTATATGTTTAATTCGCTGTCGTGCTCGATCACGGTGATGTTTACCAGGCCCACCGGGTACGATCCCGTGTTGAACGCCCACGAAAAGCTCCCCTTGGTCTCGTTGTGGACCACGGTGCCATTGAATAGCACCTGCACGAGCGTGAGGTTCGAGGGACCGTTCACCGAGAGAACGAATTGTCCGGCGATGTCATCCCCGAGGGCGTATCCATTGGTGCGGCTGAGGGAGAAGGGCAAGGAATACACGGAAACGGCGCCCACTTCTTGGGCCGCGCAACAGAGCACGAGCATGCCCCCGAGAACCAGCATCGCGCCTGCCGTTCGATGAAAACTGGTCAAGGTTCGCATGATCAGGTAACGTGTTATCGATCATTTAACGATTGCGGGGTTATACCTCGCATGTACGAGCCTTCAAGACGATGTTCCTCTTGATGGAGGCGTCTGTTCCTTTGAAATTCACCCGGCAACTCGTGAACTTGATTTATTGCTTTGAATAAGCCCCAGCAAGCTACTCGAGAACTTCATCTCATTTTATGAGGTTCTCGTATGCGTCGGGGCGGGAGCCGCCAGAAATTTCGGCGGGAGAATCTTCCAATTTTTCAACTTTTCCTAAAGATGTTTTGGTCTTGGCCCATAAAACCATATTATGTGTCGGTGCCACACATTTCGTGCCAAGGTTTATATGCACTTCGCGATTCAATATTGCAGGCGTAGCAAGTTTGTGGGCGCCATCGTTACCGTCCTTGTAATTGCCATCCGTCCCCATTTTTATTTTCATTAACCAATTTTTTCGTTGGCAGGGTTTATGATCAAGAGCCCGGCAGCGCAGCGTGTTACTCGATGTTTCAAAAGAAGTTTATTGCCCTGCCGAAAAACCAAGTTATTGAGACAATAAAAAATCCTTCACTCCCTTGCTTTTCGGGTATGAAACCCGATCGTTTAGATTCGCAAATGCATTTTCACTAATGGTGACTTGCAGTTGATAGATGGTTTCCGCGTGGCCGACGCGCACATGCATTACACGGGCATCTTCTTGCCGAAGGGTATGAATCTCGTGGACTACATGGACGAGCAGGGCATCGACGTGGCGGTCGTGAACACGCTGAATACAAAAGCAAATCTCGGAGATGTCATGAAATTGGGCCCCGAAATGATTGCAGCGGCGGTCCAAGATGACGGATTCGAGTTGTTTCAGGAATTCCGGCTTGCTGGCCAGCCCGATAACGGGCCCGTCCAAGCCTTGGCCAAGCAGCATCCAGACCGCGTGATCCCATTCTTCTGGTACAACCCCGCGGACCCCGACGATCCCGACCAAAAACGCGGGCTTTCGACTCTTGACTCGGCACTGGCCCATGGATTCAAGGGTGTGAAGATCCAGCCCTCGATGACCGCCATGGGCATTGAGCAACTCTTTCCGGTTGCCGGGCTTCTCTCGGAACTGAACCTTCCTTTGTACATCCATCCAAATGCAGGCCTGTTTGCTGCACGAAAAACGGAAGCATTTGACCTCGCCATCCTCGCCAAGACCTTTCCTCGGCTCCCGATCATCCTCGGCCATGCCGCATACACCATGGAGTTCTGCATCGAGGCCACGTTTCGCCTCGTCCGCTTCCCGAACGTGCACGTCGAAACGTCCCAATCAATCCCGTACGGTATCATCACGCTGGCCAAATTGTTTGGCCCGTCGCGCGTTATCTTTGGATCGGACGCCCCTTCGGCAACGCCGTTCGGTCTCGAGTACCAAAAGCTCGCCCTCCTCCAGCTCCCGGTTACCGCAAAGCAACAGGTGCTCGCCGGCAACATCGAGCGGCTTGTGGCCGATTCGAGGGCGTGATCGTAACATTTTTTTCCAAAGCGATGTTGATCGGGCATGATGTCGTCTCCCGCACCCACCAAGCAAGTGATCGCCCGAAAGATCAGCGATTACGGCAATGCCGTCACGTTCAGCCTGCTCGTTGGCATCGTGTTCAGCTTTTTCGCGCCGCAGGTGTATCCCCCGTGGCTCGTCTTCATCGTCGCGTTCCTGCTCGTCATCGGGGGCCCGGCTGCCATCTTGGCCTATGCCATGAAGGTCAAGGGCGTCGATTTCGATTTCACCGATCGCCGGACCCGGACGCCGTGGTACGCGGCCATCGAGGCCTGCTATGCCAGCGGCCTGCTGGTTTTCGCGCCGTTCCTGTTGCGATCGTGGCCCCTGTTCAATTTGGCAATCGTGTCCACGTTGCTGAATGGTTTGTGCACGATCGTGAATTTATACTGGAAGATCTCGGCCCACGCTGCGGGCTCGGCCGGTCCAGCCACCGGCATAGCGCTAGTCTTTGGCTGGTGGACCCTGTTCATCACCGTGCCCATCGTCGTGGCCATCGCGTGGTCGCGGGTCGTACTCGGGAAGCACTCGATCTCTCAGGTGGTGTGGGGCGTGGTACTCGCCGTGGCATGCTATGGCGCCGTGTTCGTTTTGATCTACCCTCTCCGCTTGTTCTAATCGGCAAAGACCCAAAGCGGGCCGGATGCGCTCCATGTCCTTTCTCGTTATATATTCATTGCCGATTTATTTCATAGCCAGGTATCGCAATCCAGCATTTAATTTACTAGCTACATTCACCCGGCGAAGAAAAATGAATAAAAGCGGGCACGGTGCGATTTGAACGCACGAAGGCCGGCTCCGGAAGCCGGGGCCATATCCATGCTAGACGACGTGCCCATCGTGCATGGGCTGCTAGGTATCCCGGTCATTAAAACATTGGTTCGTACTGGTTTCACTTTGGGCTCGTTGGGTCGCTCACGGACCGTTATTTTAAGCCGTGTCGTGCCCAACTTTGTCCATGTTAATGCGAACTGTTTAGCAACCATGTTTAAACGAGGGCCCTCCCCATGGTTCAAGATCGATCATATATTCAAGTATTAATGATCAAGAATCGAAGAATAAGCTAACCTCGACATGCGAATTTCTGCACGCTTTTTAAGCGTTCTTTCAAAAAAATGTCACTTTCTTGCGTCACGTTTCGTTACTAATTAATAAATCGTGCGTTTTTTTTGTGAACAACTCACCGTTTGAGGCCTTCTTTAAAGAAATCACTCATCTTTGACAGTATTTATTAGTAATGCTGGTTGAGTACAAACCGTAAAATGCTTGATTAAGTATTCGAGGCACTCCACTTCGCGACGAGCGCCATGCCCGTTAGGTTGAGCTTGCTGTTCTTCGTGATGGATTACCTGTCAGCGTGAATTTAGTTGGCGTGATTCATATGATACTCGAAATCATGATCGCGTTCGCCTTAATCTTGGCGGTAGTCTCGGTAATCTACGCGATCGGGCATAGTCTTTCCCCGAAAACGAAGCGAAACGAGAACCAAGAGGAATCATATGCATGTGGCGAGAAAGCGGTCTTTGGCAGGTTAACACTTGATGTCAGCTTGTATAGATATCTCGTGTTCTTCTTAGTGGTGGATTCCTCGGTCTTGCTCGTTGCGTTTGCATCGATCGCGCTTGGCACGTCTGGCTTCGCCCTTCCCCTGTTCTTGGGATACTTGGTCATCTTGGTCGTGGCTATCGTGCTCCTCGTGAAAGGAGGGAAGATCTGATGGCGGAGACAGTTCACGATGCTGACCTGGCTGCCGCCAAGGCAGAATCCGATGCAAGCATCAAGGCAAAACCCGAGAAAAAGTCGAAGCAGAAGACTGGATTGGTGACGTGGGCACGCATGAAATCCCCGTGGATATTGCACTTCAATTCAGGGGCGTGCAATGGCTGTGACATCGAGGTCGTGGCCTTGCTCACGCCGCGTTATGACGTGGAGCGGTTCGGAGTCGTCTTGGAGCCGTCGCCGAGGCATGCAGACGTGCTTATCACGACCGGCGTGGTCACGACCGAATGCGCAGATCGATTGAAACGCATTTACGACCAGATGTCCGAGCCAAAGTTCGTCGTTGCGATCGGCGCGTGCGGGTGCTCGGGCGGGGTGTTCGCGGGCAACTACAGCGTGGTCGGGGGCGTTGACAAGGTCATCCCGGTCAACGCCTACATACCCGGATGCCCACCAAAACCGGAAGCGTTGATGGATGGCGTTGTCAAATTACTCAACTCATTGAAGGGGTCGAAGTCTAGTGGCAAGCGTCGAGGAAAAAATTCAAGTCCTGCTAAATGATGGATTCGGCGGGGCGTCTGCCCCCCAAGTCCAACAAATGCCGAACGGAAAGGCGTTCGTTGAAATCGAGCCCGGGTCGCTTAAGGAAGTCACGAAGGATTTAATCGACCACGACGAACTAACTGCCTTGATCGCTATTTCTGGTGTCGATCTCGGCGAAAACATCGAGGTCAATCATCACTTCCGCACGATGGGAACAATCCTCACGCTCCGGACCCAAGTCTCCAAAGATAGCCCGGAGCTGGATAGCATCGTGGATCTCCATCCAGGAGCGAACTTTTCCGAGAAGGAAGTTACTGATCTTTTCGGAGTCAGATTCACGGGGAACGCACTCGACGGTCACTTCCTTCTCTCAGAAGCATGGCCGAAGGACAACTTTCCCCTGAGAAAGGATGCCGAGATCCCGTCCGTCGAAAGCCTCATCCAGAACCCGGTTGTCGTCGAGGAGCCGGAACTGAAACCCGGGGAAGAAAAATTTCTAAATGTCGTCCTCGGTCCGCAGCACCCGGCGCTTCTCGAGCCTGAGCGCTTCCAGCTGCACGTCGAAGGGGAGATCGTGGTCGATGTTACGCCACGTCTTGGTTACGTTCACCGGGCGGTCGAGAAGGCATGCGAGAACCGCACCTATCTCAAGGACGTGTATTTGGTCGAGCGCATCTGCGGCATCTGCAACGCGTGCCATGTCACCACGTTCTGCCAATCAGTCGAGAACATCCTCGGGACTGAGGTTCCCGCACGTGGACTATACCTCCGCACGATCGCAGCTGAATTAAACAGAATTCATAGCCATTTGCTCACGCTCGGGCACGCGGGGCTGGAAGTCGGGTATCAAAACCTGTTCCAGTACACGTGGCGTGACCGGGAAGCCGTGATGGATCTCATCGAGATGCTTACAGGCAACCGCGTGAACATGGCCTTCATCACGATCGGCGGCGTTCGGCGCGACTTGTCCGACACGCTCAAGGAGAAGATCAGGGCCGATCTGGCAACGCTCGAGAAGCAGATGCCCTTCTACAAGGATATCTACGAAAACGAGATGTCATTGCGGGCTCGCATGAAAGGCGTCGGGATCATCAGCCGGGAAGACGCGTTGAAGCTGGGCGTCGTTGGTCCCGTGGCCCGCGGTTCTGGCGTGAAGATCGACGTGCGGAAGGACGATCCTTACGCGGCGTACGGCGAGATTCCCTTTAACCTCATATCCTTCGACGACGGAGACACCTTGTCACGTATGAAGGTCCGCGTCAACGAGGTCTTCGAGAGCATCCACATTATCGATTATGCCTTGGAACATCTCCCCGACGGACCGATCCGGGTTAAGGTTCCCCGCTCTGTGCCTGCCGGGGAAAGCGTGAGCCGCGTTGAAGCCCCGCGCGGGGAATTATTCTACTACACGAAGGCCAATGGAACCCAATCGCCCGAGCGCGTGAAGATGCGGACGCCTACGTTCGCAAATCTCCTATCGTTCATCCATATGGCAAGAGGAATCAACATCGCCGACGTGCCGCCGGCCTTCGTGAGTCTTGACCCGTGCTTTTCCTGCACGGACCGATAGAAACAGAGGTGTCATGAAACGAGTCTTTATGGATTGGATTGGACGTTCCTGTACCGGGTGCTGGTGTTCCCCGGGTTCCTGTTCATATTCATCCTCGCCATGGTGTGCGACTGGATCGAACGCAAGATCGCCGCGCATATGCAAAACCGCGTTGGCCCCATGTACACGGGACGTCACGGGTTTTTGCAGCCGTGGGCGGATTTCATCAAATTATTGATGAAAAATAGCACGGTACCCCAAGCCGCGAGCAAGAAAGCATTCCGGCTTATGCCCCTGCTGGCCATTTCGTTCAGCATGCTGGCCGCGTTTTTCTTGCCTATCGATGGGAGCAACGTGATCCCGAATTCGGCATTTCCAGGAGACCTCATTCTTGTAATGGTGCTTTTGTCTATTGCCAACTTTTGCCTTTTCCTTGCTGGATGGGCCTCGAACAACCCGTACAGCAAGGTTGGCAGCGCGCGAGTCCTCATCATGGCCCTTGCCTATGATGTGCCGTTCATCATGCTTGCAATTACACCCGCCATACTCGCGGGCCAGCTGAGCTTCACGGGCATCGTGCAAGGCCAGCTGCACATCCCTCTCGGATTCGTGTTGGTCATCCCTTGGTCATTTGTTCTATTCATTATGGCCATGCAAGCAGAGCTGGAACTCGACCCGTTCGACGTGCCTGAAGCTGAAACCGAGGTCGTGGGCGGCGTGGAGACGGAGTACAGTGGTGCCAGTCTCGCGTTGCTCCGGTTCGGGAAGGACGTCCGGGTTGTTCTCGGCGCGTTCATCATCGTCGACTTGTTCCTCGGCGGACCAGGGTTCTGGGGGGATCTGACGACAGCGTCGATATTCAGCGTGACGGCGCTCTGGTTGACGGTTCTGTTCCTTGTCAAGGTGCTTATCGTCGTCGTCGTCATCGAATACGTCGCGGCACTATGGGCCCGGGCACGGATCGATCAAGTCCTGAATTGGAACTGGAAATACCTGCTACCCCTTTCGATCGCGGCCATGTTCGCCACGGCATTCGTGGCGCAATTACTGGCAGCGTCGGACTTATGGATTGTCTTGATCATCACGGCGGTTTTCGTGGTGCTCTTAGTCTTAATCGCCGGTGTTCACGGCGTTTTTACATCGAGGAGGCGACACTAAACATGGCCCAGACTAAAAAAAGGTCGACCTTTTCAATGCTAAGGGAAGTTGTTTCCCAGCTATTCAACAAGCCGGCGACGCAGGCGTATCCCTTTGTGAAGCCGGTTGTGCCGGAAGGATTGCGTGGCCGGCAGATCTTCTACATCGACCGCTGCATCAGTTGCGGCCTGTGCGCGAAGGAATGCCCCTCCAATGCCATCGAGATGGTCGACGTGGAAGGATACGAGAAGAAAAAGCCTCTCTTCATGCTCGACCGATGCGTGTTCTGCTATCAATGCGCCGAGAGTTGCCCGAAAAATGCCATCTCCACTTCCACGTTCTTCGAGCTCGCTGGCTTTTCCAAGTCCGATCTAACCGTGAAACCAATCGACGGCGTTCGCGGAATGGTTGAGACCAAGGCAACTCCCACGGCGGAGACCACTCCCACGGAGGAGACACCCAATGATTGAAGGCACAACACTTTTCCAGCTGGTGGCAGCCGTGCTGTCGGTCGGGTTGATCGTATCAGCGTTCCTCGCGATCCAACTGGACGAGGCCATGTACTCGGTCATCTCGCTCTCAGTCACCCTTATCCTGCTCGCGGTAATGTACTGGATTTACAATGCCCCTTATGCAGCGGTTTTCCAGCTCGTCGCGGGCATCAGTACGCTGGTGGTGATGTTTCTGGCAGGGGAGATGCTCAGCGAGCAGAAGAAGAAGCGCGATTCGGCCCGGCACGTCATCGTCACCTTGGTCATCGCGCTGATCATCTCTCTCCCGACCCTGTTCCTCCCCATCTTGAATACAACAGCGCTTACACCTCAAGCCTCCGGCGTCACTTTCGCCACGGATATGTGGAACCTGCGTTCAATCGACATCGTGCTGCAGGGGCTTGTCATCCTGGTCATTGCGATCGGCGTTGCCGTCGTGCTGACCCAGAAGAAGGCCGAGGCAGCGGTGCCCGAACCTGAACCACGCGTTGACGATGTTACCGCCACCGGGACGGACGATGAGGCTGCTCTCATGAACCCCAACACGGAGATATGATATACAATGGCTTACATAAACGTGGATTACATCATCCTCTCCATCACCCTGCTTGCCATCGGCATCTACGGCCTCTTGGTCAAGCGTAACCTGCTCAAGGTTCTCATCTCGATAGAGCTGATCACCATCGCAGCCTCGATGAACTTCCTTTTGCTCGCCATCCCGACTGGGCCCTCGGCTGACGTGGCCCTCGGCCAGACCCTGCTGATCCTTTCGTTTGCGACTGACTCCTGCGTTACCGCCATCTTGCTTGCCGTGCTCATCGTCGCCACGAAGAAGTACGGCACGTGGGACCTGCAAACACTGGGCGCCTTGATAGGCGCCGAACCACATGAAGCCGGCCGCATCTTGGAAACCGCGCGCGGGGAAGAGGACGTGGAGGAGGCGTACGCCGTTCCCGGGTCCACTTCTACCAATGGAGGTGCAGAACAATGATAACGACAATGATCCCATTCGCTCCTTGGTTGGTATTCCTCGTGCCGTTCGGCGCGGCGCTTCTACTTCCGATCTTCGCGAGGGCCGGGGCCAAGATCCGTGACGGGTTCGCCATTTTTGCTGCCGCGGTAGCGTTCGTCATCTCCTGTTCCATGATCGTGCCTGTCTTCAACGGGGTAAGTTTTGACCATTCCTTCACGTGGATACCCTACCTCAACGCGCCGTTCGGCGTAGACGTCGATCCGCTTAGCGTCCTCTTTGCCGTGCTCGTCGCTTTCTTCGGGCTCATCATCATCATATACTCTATAGGGTACATGAAGGGAGAAGAAGGGCTTACCCGGTATTACTTCTGGCTCCTCCTGTTCATCGGGTCCATGGCTGGCTTCGTCGAAGCAGACAACACGCTCGAGCTCTTCATCTTCTGGGAAATGGTGGGGCTTTGCTCGTACGGCCTGATTTCCTTCTGGTACAAGAAGCCCGAAGCCGTCAAGGCGGGCATCAGGGTGTTCCTCATAACCCGCATCGGGGACGTGTTCCTGTTCGCGGCCGTTCTCATCCTGTATGCCAACGTTGGTTCCTTCGCGTTCACTGCAATCATCTCTGCCGTTGCACACAGTACCATCTCGTTGCCCACGCTCACGCTCGTCGCCTTCTGTTTGCTCGGTGGGGCAGTCGCCAAATCGGCCCAACTCCCTCTGCAATCATGGCTGTTCTCGGCCATGGAGGCGCCGACATCCATCAGCGCCATCCTCCACGCTGCGACCATGGTGAAGGCAGGCGTGTACCTGCTCGCGAGGTTCATTCTCATCTTCGGTTTAATGAGCTTGAAAATCCCAGGTTGGATGAACTCGATCATGTGGTTCGGCGTGCTGACCGCCCTCGTCGGTGGGACCTTGGCCATCTCGTCGCCCGACATCAAGGGCGTGCAAGCATACTCGACCGTGAGCCAGCTGGGCTTCATGATCGCTGCGCTCGGTGCGGCAACGGGATCGCTCACGAGCCCCATCGGTTTCAGCGCGGGTTTTATCGGGAGCCTCTACCAGGTGCTTTCCCATGGATTCTTCCAGGGGTTGAACTTCTTGCTCATCGGGGGCATCATCCACGCGGTCGGCACGCGTGACATGCGTGAGATGGGTGGTTTGCGGAAGGACATGCGTTGGACGTTCGGGCTCAGCATCATCTACCTGGTCACGGTGATCGGGATCCCGCCGCTGCCGAGCTTCTTCAGCAAGGAACTCATCCTGGGGAGCATCGTATCGTCGGGTAACCTGTGGCTGACCGTCCTGATCTATCTCGCAACGGCCTGCACGTTCGCGTATTCCTTGCGGTACATTTTCCTCGTGTTTTATGGGGAGAGATCCGAGAAAATCAAGGATGTTCACGTCCACGAGCCACCCACGGTCATGATCGGCACCTGCATCGTGCTCGCAATTCTCTGTCTCGGGTTCGAGGTTCTTGGCCCATGGCTCTATCAGTTCCTGGGTCTCAGCACGAGTGCGTCCTACGCTCTCCTGTTGAGTCCATTCGAAGACCCTCTCACGCTGATCTTCGTTGTCTTGCTCGTGGTCGTGTTCTTGCTGGCCTATTTCATCTATTACAAGCGGGGCCCCGCGGCGAATGCCTATCGCGAGAGTACTCTTGTGCGCGGCGTCAACCACGTGCTGGCGCGGAACTATTACATCGATGCGGCCTATGATGGGGTCGTGAAGGGCCTGACCAGGGCCACGGAAGCCGTGTACAACCAAGTCGAAACGAGGTTCTTCGACGGCTTGCTCGCCGGCGTCGCGCACGGCGCGCAGTGGCTCTCCTCGAAGACCAGGGTGGTGCACTCCGGCTCCCTGCGCCGGTACGTTGGGTCTGCCATCGTGGGCATCGTGATCGTCCTGCTGGTACTCATCTTCGTGATATACCTAGGGTGAACTGACATGGCGTACACACTACTCATAACCCTAATCTTGCCCCTTCTTTGCATCCCCTTCATCGCGATCGTGTCGAAGTACGTTGGGGCACGCGCAGGGTCACTCTTTGTCGCCGCCGTGTGCGTGGTAGACATGGTGTTGCTCCTCACGACCGTGCCGACCATCATGCAAGCGAGCAACCACGTCTATATCGAACCCCACAAGTGGATCACCAACCTTGGTGGCAATCAAGGTGCAGGATATCCATTGGGAATCTCGTTCACGCTGTTCGTCGACGGCATCAGCCTTCCCATAGCGCTCGTCACCCTGCTGCTTACCGCGGTGATCGCAATCTACTCCCCTCGATATTTCGGCGAAAAACACAACCATGATGCGGGCTATTACCCGCTCCTGATGGGGTTCGTGGTAGGGCTGGTCGGGGTCTTCATCTCCTCCAACCTCCTGGTGTTCTACTTTAGCTGGGAGGGCATGCTCATTCCTGCCTACTTCCTCGTCGGCGGTTGGGGGTACAACAGGCCCGCTCGCACAGCGTTTAAATTCTTCATCTTCACGCACGCGGGCGCGGTGTTCGTCCTGCTGGGCATCGGGGCCGTTTACTGGTTCACTTTAACACCCACGAACACGCATGCATTTGTCATAGACATCCTCTACATCCAGCAGAACAACTCGCTGTCCGGGGTGCCGCTCGATGCTATGCGCTGGATCCTCATCGCCTTCACCATCGGCTTTGCCATCAAGATGGGCGTGTTCCCCGTGCACCAATGGTTACCAAGCACGTATACGGATTCGCCATCACCGATCTCCTCTCTGCTCGGCGGGGTCGTGACGAGCGCAGGCGCCTATGCCATCCTGCGGATCTGCCTCCTCACGATTCTTCCGCCCATAAATAGCACGCCGCTGGCTTCCAACTACCTGCACGCCCTGTCGATCGTCGGCGTCGTATCGGCGTTCTACGGAGGGTTCATCGCCTTGGTGCGAACCGACATCAAGCACATCCTGTCATATTCAAGTATCAGCCAGATGGGCTACCTGATGTTCGGCTTGTCGCTGTTCCCGATCCAAGCCGCTCTTACGGGCGTCGTGATGCAGATCGTGAACAATGCCGCGACGAAGGGGATGCTCTTCCTCGGCGCCGGCGCGGACATCAACCAAGTGAAATCAAAAGACGTTCGGGAGATGGGCGGTCTCGCGGGACAGATGCCGTGGACTTCGACGACGACGGTCACGGCGGCGCTCTGCCTTGGCGGCATCCCGCCCCTCGCGTGCTTCTACAGCGAGCTGCTGATCTTCCTCGGGGCATTCCAGAAGATCGCGACAGACGCCTTCTATATTTGGACGACCGTGTTCATGCTCGTGACACTCATGGTGTCCCTTGCCTACGTCCTCCGGTTCATCGCGCGCGTGCATTTCGGGACGCCAAATCATGCAGTCGTGAAGGAGGTGCCCGCGTCCATGATCTTTGCCATGGTCGTGCTCGTCCTCGTCATCATCATCATCGGTGTCTGGCCAGCAATTCTCACCGAGATCATCGGCCCGACCGTTAACGCCGTATTACCGGTGTAAATCGAGATGAATCACATGGCAATCAACATGCTTATCGTGACCCTTCCGATTCTCTGCTTCGTCATCCTGTCGGTGGTGACCATACCCGTTATGGGCTCCATTCACAAGCTGCACGCGGGGAGGACGGCCCTCTCGCTCGTCTGGTTCGTGGTCGTTTACGCCATCACGTTCACCGCGGTCATCTACCTCGCCGTGCAGTACTACTCGGCAACACCGTTGGGTTCATACATGATCACCTTGGCGGGAGTCTTCGAGAAACAGACATTCCCATACTCGGGCCCGGCTATTTACTACAGCGCGTTCCTCGTTGACCCCGTTTCGATCTTCATGGCAATCCTGTTCGTTGGTCTCAGCTCGGTTGTGTTCCTATACACGATATTCTTCGTGAAGGGGGATGAAAAGCCCGTCGAGCGCTACTTGGCGCTCATGCTCGCTGTGACGGGATGCCTGATCGGGGCGATCCTTGCCGGGGACCTGCTGACGCTGTTCATCTTCTGGGAAGCATCGGCCGGCAGCGTCGCCATTCTCATCATATACGAGAAGAGCCGAGAGGCCATCCGGGCGGCGATGAAGTACATCATCATGATCATCATCGCGTCCTGCTTGATCGTGTACGGACTGTCGATCATCTATGGGCTCGACGGGTCGCTGAACTACTGGACCCTTCAGGCCGATCTCACGTCCCCGTCAAATTTCGGGCTGGCCATCTTCGCGTTCGTGCTCATCACGGCCGGGTACGCCACGGAAGCCGCGGTGGTGCCGTTCCACATGTGGCTTCCAGATGCTTACGCCGCCGCCCCCGCCTCGTCGTCCGCGTTCATCTCTGCGCTGATCGACCAGGGTAGCTACTACATCCTCCTGCGGGTATTCATCTACATCCTGCCGCGCCCGCCCGAGCTGAATTGGCCCTTGATGATGGCCGTCCTCGCCACGATCACCATGGTCGTGGCAAACATGTTGGCATTAACCGAGCGGAACGTGAAGCGGCTGTTCGCTTACATCTGCATCGCCGACATCGGATACAATCTAGTAGCGATCGTCAGTTTGAATCCAATTGGCATCGAGGGCAACCTGTACTTCTTCCTGAACGGTGGCATCACGATCGCGCTCGCCTTCATGTCTGTTGGCATCATGAACGCGCACGGCGTGAAGACGCTGGATGACTTCCGTGGCGTTGGCCGCCGGATGCCGTGGACGAGCGCCGCCTTGGTCATCGGCACGTTATCATTCGCCGGCATCCCGCCACTGGCTGGCTTCTTCGCCAAATGGTTGGTGTTCACAGCTGCCATCGCCGGGGGCTACGCGTGGCTCGCCGTCATCGGGGTCATCATGTCGGTCGTCCAGGCGTGTTATCTCATCATCCTGTACACAGGGATGTTCAGCCGGCGGCCAGGACAGATACGCCTCAAGGAGCCGAGGAGCCTGCTCGTTCCTATTTACATCCTGCTCCTGGCGATCGTGATCTTCGGCATATTCCCGCATTTTGTCTTGAACCTCATTTCCCCGGTCCTCGCGAGCGGTGTCACTCCCTTCCCCTGATGCGATCGCAAGTTGCGCGTTCTCATTATTTTTCCCTTTAATTTTTATGATCTGCGCCCCCACGAGGAGACCGTGCTTCAAGGCAGGCCATGAAAAAAATGCGGAGGTGTCTTAGGCCCGGGTTTGCTGACAAGCATAACGCACGGTCCCAGTGCCTCATTACCCTATCCTCGATGAGCATTCATGGCACGGCGCAAGGCGAGAGTCGAACAGGATATGGAGAATGCGGATAGGGTGCAGATGTCAAGCGTGCGGGCACTTGCTTCTAATAACAAAGCCGTGCGCGCGCGCAGCGACGCTGAACGTCCAGCATCACCGTTGAACGGCGGCGCCGCCGGCCGCGTGAAGAGCATCGATTATGCCAAGGGCTTCGCCATGCTCTGGATCTTCTGGGCACACTTGGGCGCCTACTGGAACGATGGCAGTTGGAACTCCCTTTGGCGGCTCGTGTATGCGTTCATGGATTGGCTGGGCCCGTGCTTTTTCGTTGCCATCACGACCATCGGGACCATGCTTTCCTTTTACAGCAAGGGCGTGACGAAACCGACACGGGCCATGTGGATCGATGCTGGAAAGAAATTCGTGTACATGCTCACCATCGGGGAGATCATGAACGTCGTGATCGATGTCAGGAACCCGTACCACCTCGGTGCTTGGATCTTGATTGGCATGAACATGATGGTGGCGATCGCTTTCGCCCAACCCTTCACGCTCCTGCTCGTCCAGCTCAGCATCCGGTACCGCGTGCTATTGTTGTGCATTCTCACCGCGTTGTTTCCCGTGCTGTTTTCCTACTGCGCGAGCGGCTGGATCATGGCCCCGGATGGCTTGCCCATCGCGTCGGCTTCGGCGTCGTTCTCGAACCTCACCACCCTTCCCATGATCATCTACTACATCTTCTTCTACATGGAGGACATGATCCCGGTCTACGGCTGGATCATGGTGTGCGTTTTGGTATCCATCGTGTTCGATCACGTCATCCGGCAGCACCTCGATGATCAGGCCAAGCTCCGCGTGGACCCGTCTCTCCAACCAATGATCACCAAGGCCCGGCTCGCAGCAGCAAACCGCTTGATCATCATCGGGATTGCGATAGCGGGCATCACCTTCCTTGCAGGGGGGTTCGTGCTCACGAAGGGCATCGGATCGGTCGTGGGCCCATACCTGGACCTCACCGATGGCGACGCGTTCAGCTTCTGGCGGCTACCAGGTGTGCCCCTGATCCTCATCCACGGCTTGCCGCCCTATTGGTTCTACAACATCGGCATTTTCACCGCCTTCTTCGGCGTGCTCTACCGCATCGAGTTCTCGCGGCCGAATCGACCGCTTCCAACCGGTTGGGCGGCCGTGGAAGTGTTTGGACGGTTCTCCTTTAGCACGTTCGTGTACAGTTATGCTTATGCATTGATCCCCTTGAGGATCAATTTTTGGGTCTTTCTCCCCCTCTACCTTGGCCTGGACGCGTTGATGGTCGTTGGCACGTGGTATTGGGAGCGGCGGGGGAAAAACATCCTTTCCCTGGAATGGGGCCTGAAAAAATACATGAATGCCCTTGCGTATCTTGAGCGCAGGATCAAAAAACGGGAAGCGCCCATTGTCTCTCGTGTACCTTGAAAAAACGATAATACGAGTTGGGAACGATCACGTGTAGAGATCGCGGCTCGGTTCTTCCTTCGCCTGTTGCTTGAGGATCTGGGCAACTTCTTTTTCCAGCTCCTTCGTCTGTTCCTGTAACTTGTCGGTCTGGATGTCGGTGACGAAGATCTTGTTGATGATCTCGATGGCCTTTGCAGCGGCGTTCATATCGGGCTTGTCCCGCTCGGCGAAGGGAAAGAGCGTGAGGGACTGGATTTTCCTGACTTGGAGCTCGATGAGGGCCATGGCAACGCCCCCGGAGATGAACAGGCCGGGATCTATCAGGGGCGGATCTGCTAATGGAAAGTCGTTCGTCACGACACATCGGTAGCCTTTCTCGTCGTCTTCAGGCTTGAAAGACAGGTCCAATCCCCCGAGCAACACCATCCCGCGCATGGCGTGGTCTTGGATGAATTTCACTATCTCCATCGTGAATTCCCGCAGCTCGTCGGCGTGCGGTTGAAACCGGATCAAAAGATACACGAAACCATTCTCATCGAGAAAGAGCTCGAATGGGAGCAAGAGCTCGCCTTTCTCGTCCAGCGACACGAGCGGTGGAGTCAATTTCGAGATGATGTAGCCAATTCTCTTGGCATTGGTGGCCTCGATCATGTATTTGACAGCAATATAACCCACCTCGCCGATGCCGTGAAACCCTGAAATCAAATATTTGTTTGCCAGGTCGACTTCTTCATACAGGACGATATCGATACCCATGTGCGCGCACTTCATGCTATTGAATGATTGGATTGTTTTCTAACCGATACTTTCCCAGGGCAATTGCACCCAGCAGGCCAACTTCGTCACCGAGCGTCGTTTTCTCCAGTCGAGGCGGGTGGTTCACGGTGAACTTGATGGGATCGTTCTGGAACCATTGCCTGAGCACGGGCATGATTTGTGCCTCGTCATTCATGATCGAGCCGCCCATGTAAATCACCTTGCAATCGTAGAAGTTGTTCAGCAGGCCAATGCCAATGGCATTGAAATAGTTGGCATCGTCGACGAGATACTTGGACAGCTTGTCTCCCGATCTGGCGGCTTCGTACACTTCCTTCGACGTGATCCTTTCAACCTTCCGATCGACCAGTTGGAACAGGATCTTGGCGTCCTTCTTTCGCTTCCCGATTAATTGCTGGACACGATTTGCAATGCCCGTGCCCGAGCTGAAGGCTTCCCAACACCCCTCGCACCCGCACGCGCACATCTGGCCCGAATGAGCGGCGAGCGTGCCGTGCCCGATCTCTGTCGCATTGCCATCCTTGCCGAGCACGAGATGGCCATTACATATAACACCGGCCCCGATGCCCGTGGACAAAGTCAAATAGGTCAGGTCCTGCTTCTCGTCATCCTTTGCCTCGAAGAAATGGACCCCGATAACCGCGCCATCGCAATCATTCATGATGCTAAGCGGGATGCCGTGAAAACGGTCCTCGATCGGGGCCCGAAGCGGGATAGTCTTGAATCCGAGGTTCGCGTTGTTGAAGATCTCGCCTTTCTCCATGTCGAACGGCCCGGCTGTCGCGATGCTGATCGCGCTGATCTCCTCTGCTGTGGTACCTTGTACAGCCACGCTCTCCTCGATCATGCCGATCACCTGGCGTGACAGGGCACCGGGGTCCGTTTTCTCGGTCGATTTCTTGATCTTCGTAACGGTTTCGATGCGCAAATCGTCGAGCGGGGCAATGCCAACGCGAACGTTGGTCGCGCCGACATCAACGCCAATCAAAAACCCGGTCATGATTGCTTGGCTCCATGAATTAATGGTAAAAAACGGTGCAAGATTCGGGGTGCAGGAACTGCCTTATTACCCAATAACCTCCGCGATTCTCGTTAAGGCCTCGTCGATCTCTGGAATAGTCATGGAACAGTAAGCAATGCGGATGCCGTTCACGCCGATCTCGGGCTTTTGGCTCGGGATGACCCCTACAGCCTTGTTCTCGAGCAGGCGCCTGGCGACCTTTTCGGCTGGTAGCAGTTCGGGCAGGTTCAGGAAGGCAAAGAAACCACCCTGGTACGGATCGAAGTAGATGCCGTCCTCGGGCCGCTCGAGAGCTTTTGCCCGTTCCTTGAAGTCGCGATAGCGGTCAGCAAGCACGTCGATGACTTTCTGGCGGTTCTCCATCGACAGGGCCATGTTTTCCATGAGCTTGAGCACCAGCTTCTGGGAGATGTGCGATGAATTTGAGATGGTGCCACGAATGCACCCCGAGATCTTGCCGATCAGTTCCTCCTCGACCTTCTTCAGGTCAACGTCCCAAGCTCTCGAAAGGCCGAAGGTGATGAAGCCAACGCGACCGCCGTAGAAGAGGAATTCTTTGGAAACGCCATCCAGCTTGATGGGAAAGACCAGGGGGTCGAGATCCAGCAGGTACGAAAAGATGCTCTTGGAATCGGCGGCGGGATCGTACGTGAAATTTTCGTATGCGTCATCGACCAAGACTACCACTGGCTTCTCGAGCTTTTGAGCGGCATTGACGATTGCGCTGGAAATCTCTGCCATTTTATTTTTCGTTGGAATGTAGCCGGTTGGATTGTTTGGAAAATTGACCAGTATGATGACCTTTCCTTGCTTCCTCGCCAGCTCCTCGATCTTTTCGACCATGCCTGAAGTATTGAACTCGCCATCCTTGAAGGACGGAAACGTGGCGATGGAAGCACCGATATTGAGATTGATGATGGTATCGTAATTTTCCCAGTATTTGTCCGGAAGAAGAATTGATTCTCCCGGATTGAGGAACAAGCGCAAGGCGTTGAAAATCCCGTTCGTAACGCCAGAATTCACGACAGGTAGCGTGATGACGTCTTGCTTCCCTTCCAAGTCACCCTTTTCGATAATCCAATCCTTCCATTTGGACCTTAGTTCAGGCAAGCCCGTGATGGGTGCGTAAGACGAGATCGTGCTCGCGTCGATGTCAGGTGACAGGTATTCCGTTATGTTCTTGAGGAAAAACGTGATGCGCCGGTCTCGAGGAATGTCAAGATACTCGTTAAGTTCGGTGCCGGTGGCGTCACCAATAGTTGCATTGATCGCGTTTGCCGGATCATCGGAAACGGCCTTTTTTGCCAATTGCGCCCAATAAAATATGCCCTGCGGGAGATACATGCGCTTGCCAAGGCCTGACAAACACCGAAAAATGGGAGTCTGTTTCAAGATGGAAGGTTCCATTCCATGCACCACGCGCGGATTCAGAATTGTAAAATGATCTTTAATATCAAAAGCCGTCATGGATATAAAGTCGATGCATGGCCTTTTGGCTTAATAATGCGGACAACGTGAGAGATTATCGAGGCCGGTCCGTTTGTAGCTGGGCTGCACCTGCAGCCCAGCCGTTAAATCGAAAGGAATGGGTTGACATCCATCCATTTCGGCATATATCTCAGTATATATCTGGATATATATTCGCCATACTTACCTGGGAAAACCAATACCTATGCCGGCTAGCTTTATAAACCGAGATGTTGTCCATTCCATGAATTTACCACGTGAAAGGATCCGAACAACGGGGTCACAAGTATGAGTCAAGAATCCATCGAGGAACCACGGGACTGGCGGGAAATCATCGAGGGCATCCTGAGCGAGCTTCGGGGCTCATGCATGGTGGATGCCGCGTTCCGTGACAAGTATTTCTGAACCTTCCCTTCCGGCATACATTTTTTTATGTCAGATCATCCTTTTTTCGCAACGCACCTTTTTTTAACAAGATCATCTTTGCCATCCAAGGAAGAACTTCAGACGAGGACCTTGGCAGAACTCAAGATGTTGGCCAAGGAAAACAACGTGAAGGGCTATTCCAAGCTGCGCAAAGAAGACCTCATCAGTGCAATTCTTGGGAACGTCATTCCAGGTGAAGATGTTCCCATGGCATCACCACGGGGGCCATCCGAACCGCTTCTCGAAGCGAACGCCCAAGCATTGCTCACGCGCCGGACTAAGTCGACCGTGGCATACAGCCGAGCAGAAAGCGAGAAACGGCTGGAAAAAGAAGCGCCGGTAGAAGCCACGGCCGTTCCAGCTATGGCTGCAGCTCGATCTAAAGAAGTGGCCGGGCAAAAGTCCGCGCAGAAAAGAGCCCGTGCCGCCAAAAAACCAGCGGTGAAAGGAGAGCTTGTCTCCTCGGCAGAGCTCGAAACACTCGCGCAAGCCCGTGGCAGTGCGAAGGTGCGATCTGATGCTAGAGCGGCGCCCCAGAAGCCCGCGAAACCGGTAGCTAAACGATCCAGGTCCAAGGCGGCCAAGGTGGCCAAGGTGGCCAAGGTGGCCAAGGTGGCTAAATCGGAAGCAACCCCACCTAGCCCGGCACCAACCGGCCCGGCCCGGGCTAATCCAGCCCCATCAAAGGCGCAGAACCAAGCACGTCTGCCGGCCCTGCCAGTAAAAAAGCATGCTCCCCAGCCGGAAGAGCAGAAAACCCCCGAACCCCGATTCCAAGAACTCCCGCACGGCGATCAATTGCGCCTGCTCGAGCGGGTTTCAAAACCAGTCAGGAAGATCCTCGAGCTCCGCGCAGCAGAACTCCAGAAGAGGAACAAGGACCAGCTTCAAGATTACCTGGAATTGCTGGAAACGGAGAAAGGGCGGTTCACGGTCTACAATCCCTCGGAAAAGATGTTGCGCAATTTCATAGACGAGTCGATCGCCCTAATCAACAAGGAGCGGGAGCTCAAGCTGAATCAAGAAGAGCATCGGTACGTCGAGCAGGAATTACCCCTGGCCATCAAGAAAAAAGAGAAGAAGGTCAAAGAGATCCTGGCAAGGGTGGACGGGCGGTTCTCCGAGATCGATGCAGCGCGTCAGATTGTTGACGTGCTTGGCATGAAAACGCCATTTCACGACAATTACTTGGTGACGGTCATTTCGCAGAAAATCAAGGCTAAGCAGCTTCTCCCATAGAACTATCTGTATAACAAAGAAAAAAAAGTATTTTTAGTTAATGGGCGAATGCGTTCCGGGTAAGTATGATGACAGAGACCTTCCTCGGGGTTAGGATCAACCCAACTTGGCCGTCCGACATTAGAAAGGGTGTATCGCTGCTCGTGTCTGACGACCCCTGCGAGTTTTTCAAGGGTTTAAAAGTTCTCACGTCGATTCATGCCTCGAACATCGACGAGACCAAAAGAGCCATCGCGGCCTCGTTGCTCGATGTTCTCTGCCACGTTTTGCCGGGATACATCAAGCCCGATGGGGACGAATACGTGCTCAACATCGCACGGATCAACAATGCACTCGACCGGGAACAGCATCCCCTGCATGTGCTTACCCGGCCTGCACCACAGTCCTCCACGGTTCGTGAGGCCCCTAGCGCCGATCTCGAAGATGATGACGACATCAAGGTGCTTTCTGTAGAGGATACCAGGCCTGAAACCGAATCGATAGCCGAACAGGCCAGGCAGGAGATTCTCGCCCACATCGAAGAAACCTTGCTCGATGTGGACCTGTCCCCACCGAGTCAAGGCATCTCCCCGATTTCCCAGAAACCGCCAATTTCTTCCGAGAGCACGATGCTTATCAGTTCCCAACCGCCAGATGATGACGTGGCCGATAATTGGATTGACCCAAGCGAGTTTCTTGGCGACATTGATGCAAGTTCCTTGAATTTTGACCTCCTTCCCGGCCTGAAGGTCGCCGCCGAGAGCGCTGCGATCAAGAACCGTACTTGCGGCTTGGGGGACGGGTCCATCGACCCTGATGACACGGTGTACGTTTGCGCCCATTGCAAAGCCGCATTTCATGCCGGGTGCGCGAACATCGTCGAAAACCTTATGGGCGCGTCGTGCCCGATTTGCCAAGCGTCGTGGTACGAATAATCGCATAAGCTTATTTATACGCCTTAATCATGCTTATGACATATACAATAGCCAAGGCTTCGAAGGTTTCGACATGAGAAAGTCCCGCGTCCTGATTTTTTCCTTGTTTGCGATCCTGCTGTGCGTCCTCCCCTCGATGGCGACTGCCTTCTCCCCCGCGGTTGGACCGAGCCTCATGGCTGTCTCTGTTGGCACTCCGTCGTCTACAAATCTCGCGCTGATCGCGAGCAACAGCTCTTCGGGTATCAGCATCTCGTCGAACAATACAGGAGATGGCAATTATTACGAGTCCTATAGCGTCAACTCCCTGTCCGATTTCGAGAGTTATTTCAACATCACTGACCAGTATTACTACTCGTGGCTGACGGAATCATTCGTGGCCGCAAAGGCAGATAACTCTGGCCACGAACACGATGGTGTTATCGAGTTATCCGATGCATCAACGCCTAAGAATGGGGACTGGCCTTCGAACCAATCGACGCCCTACGAGAACATATGGATCGAACAGGTGAAACCTATCTACAATGGAAGCCTCCAATCTTCAGGTGACTTTGAATTTTGGTTCTTCTCGGATTCACTCAATGGCACGTTTATGATCTCGTTCGGGCAGTATACATACCACCACTACTTGAACTCAAGTAATCAGGAAAAGGGCGCGGGTTACGGGATCAATTTCGGTATCGAGCCGGGTCTCGGCGGCTCGTCCACGTCATCGTTCTTCACGAGCACGAACTGGTCGGCCCCGGCCATCAAGATCAACGGCCCGATAGCGTACACGCCGGACACGTGGTACCACGTCAAGCTATCGTTTAAGATGAACGATTCGTGGGCGGTCGCCATCAATACCAGTATGACGCAGGGTATGGTGTACAATAGCACTTGGACCAACTCCATGGCTTCGAACCTCACCCGGTTCGACGACGTGAACATGTACACGCAAACGAAGACAGAAGCGAGCGGGTACCCCAATCATAATTTCTACATCGATGCGATGGGCCTTTCCTATAACATGACCAGCAACAATGCCCATTCATCAATGCAATTCAACACCGACTACCAACCCTATGTAGATCGTAATTCGCACAACGACCTGAACGATCATGTCGTGAATGCCACGCTCACCGTGCTTTTCGAGTTCCCGATCGGCAATAACCTGAACCAGACGGGTTACGGCAGGCTCATCTTCAACGCACGCTTTTCTGACCCGATTGACTCCGGCAAGCTGTTGCTGTTCAATTATGTCACGAATATTTTCGAAGTGTACGATTCGGATTTTGATTGGTACCTTCCCTATACGGGCGCAGGTTCGGTTGTTCCAACGTACTTGATCACCAGCAATGGCAATAATTCAATCAATGCCACGGACTATATTGGTGGCACCGGGAATGTACTTGCATGCGAGATCACGGCTCAATCGTCCACGTATGCTTTCCAATACGAGATCACCTACGTAGCCATTGAATTCAACACCGGCATCGGTACGGGCACCATTACGATTATCCTCCTCTTGATCATTGGTTTGGTCGTCGTGGCCATCGTTTACTTCTCGATAAAGAGGGGAACATTTGATTCTCAGCGATCGTTACGAGGAAGCCGGGGTCGATAAGATTGGCCGCGGTCTAATTATAGCCCTTTCTCCTCCCATAGCGGCTGCGAACAGGCCGAATTTAGGTTTTTAGGATATCGAAACGTACCATTCTCAATTCAGGTGCACATCACATGGCCGACCTCGAAGTCTTTAAGTTGTTTGACAGCGGCGAGTTTACCAAGATTGATGATATTAGTTTGGAGAACATCGAATCCGAAGATATTTTCAAGGAAGACGAGGTTCTCTTGATTCTCTATCCGGAGATCCGGCGTCTGTATATCTGGCAAGGCCGCAGCGCTCCCGTCCAAAAGAAATTCATTTCTAGCAGGGTTGCCCAGCAGATACAGAAGGATCAACTCAAAAGCTCTGGTATGCAACACAAGATCGTTGCTATCGATCAGGACGACGAGCTTGACGAGTTCATCAAGAGTCTTGATCTCAAGAACGTGAAAACCGAAGCTGAGCGGCTGGAAGAGAAGCAACGGCAAAAGGAAGAAGAGGCCAAGAAATTCGATGACCTCATGAACCAGCCCGATGTCGCCCCGAGTGCCCCGATGGAGGAAAACGTCGTCAAAGCATCAGGTGCGCTGGCCAAGTTCATCAAGGCTGCCAATGAGGCCGAAGCATCGTTCGGCCCCTTGGCAAGACCAGGCGCTGCTGCTGGAGCCGGCGGGATGTCGGATGCGGAGAAGCAGGAGCTGCTCGACACCGTGCTCAAGGAACCCGTACCCGAGGGGTGGTCACGTGAACACCTGATCCTGAACAGCGAACTCTACGTGAACGCCAAGAAGAGTGCCAAGATCTTCGACGAGGAGGTTCAGATCGAGGCTTGGGATGCTTTCAACGGGGCCCTCAAGGAGGGGTTCATGGAAATCGACCATCGAAAGATCCGATTACTTATAAAAGACCGCAAAATCAAGGCGGTGGAAATCTTGAAACAGGAAGAGATCCAAGAACCGTATCCGAACGATGAATTAGAACACGATCACCTCCCGTCCGAGAATCTGGATGAAACAGAGATGCAAACCGAAGTTTCCGATGAGACCGGGAAACAACCTATCGAGGATGAGGATTCTAATGCTCCCATCGAAGATATGGAGCCCGTTCTCGACGAGGACACTCCAGCCGAGTCTCCCCTGGTTGAAGAGGACGAGGATCAATAGTCCAAGTCCTGAACCTTCGTTTTTTCCTTGAACTAAGGGCTCCCGTGGCTTCGAATCGTTTTTGTCAGCCCCGGCAAGTGGCACGTTCTTACAATCTTCTTACAATCTTTTTAAAAAAATGGCCTTAAATTTCTCCACTTCCTAAACATTGTTCACTTTTTCCGAAGGTTTATTAAACTAATTCAAGAGTATATTATAAATACGTTGAGTGCGTCTAGAATTATAGAATAAGACTGTTTTTCAGATCCATCATGGCAGGAAACGAAGAGAACGAGCACGAAGGGGCCCCCACGGTCGAACCCGAAGTTCAGGGGATAGAAAACGAAACAAACGAGCACGAAGATGCCCCTGCAATCGAACCAGAGATTCAAGACGAGACGTACGATTCATCTAATATCAAGGTACTCGATGGCGTCGAAGCCGTCCGCAAGCGGCCTGCCATGTACATCGGATCAACAGATTCACGTGGCCTGCACCATCTCGTGTGGGAAATCGTCGACAACTCCATCGACGAGGCCTTGACGGGGGTATGCACCGAAATCACGGTGAAAATCCTCAACGGCAATGTCATCTCCGTGAAGGACAACGGCCGTGGCATCCCGGTTGACGAGCATCCGAAGTATCCTGGAAAAACAGCGCTCGAAATCGTCATGGGGACCCTTCACGCGGGAGGAAAATTCGACCACAAGTCATATGCGATATCCGGTGGCCTTCACGGCGTTGGCCTGTCGGTCGTGTCGTCCCTGTCCGAGCTCATCACGGCCGAGGTGCGGCGCGATGGATACCGGTGGACGTACACTGTGGCAAGGGGTCGTGGTATATCCGGTGTCGAACGGCATGAGGAAACCACGGAGCACGGAACCACGATCACGTTCAAGCCCGACCCTGAAATATTCGAGGAAACCGAGTTCAACTACTCGATCTTGGAAACCCGGCTCCGGGAACTGGCGTTCCTCAACAAGGGAATCATAATTAATCTCGCAGACGAGCGCGAGGGCAGCGAAAAATCTGACACGTTCCAATTCAACGGGGGTATCATCGAATTTGCCGAATACCTCTGCGAAAACAAGAAAAAACTTTACGACGAGCCCTTGTATTTCAATTTTAAAGAGAATGACATCATCACAGAGATCTCGATATTACATAATACCGGTTATCATTCGGCCATGCTCGCATTTGCCAACAACATCAACACGGTGGAAGGTGGAAGCCATCTCGAGGGCTTCAAGGCCGCCCTCACGCGCGTCTCGAACACATACGCCCGCGACGTGTTTGGTTTGCTCAAGGAAAGTGACGAGAACCTCACGGGCGAGGACGTTCGCGAGGGGCTCATCGCCGTCATTTCGGTCAAGATCCCGAATCCCCAGTTCGAGGGGCAGACCAAGACCAAGCTGGGCAACTCCGAGGTCCGGGGGATCATCTCCCAGAAGTTCGGAGATGAGCTCGCCGAGTTCTTTGACAAGAACAAGATCCTTGCAAAGTTGATCTTGGGCAAGAACGTGAGCGCCGCGAAGGCAAGGGAAGCGGCAAGGAAAGCACGGGAATTGGCCCGCAGGAAGACCGCGCTTGACAGTTCGAGCCTGCCGGGGAAGCTGGCCGATTGCCAAGAGACCGACCCCACGCAATCGGAACTGTTCATCGTGGAAGGTGATTCGGCCGGTGGATCGGCCAAACAAGGCCGTGACCGACGGTATCAGGCAATTTTGCCTCTCAGGGGCAAGATCTTGAACGTGGAAAAATCGCGGATGAGCAAGATCCTCAAGAACGAGGAGATTACTGCAATGATCAAGGCGATCGGGTGCGGATACCATCCCGAATTTGAAGTGCTTGCGTTTAACGATACTTTTGGTGGCGTTGCCGATCTGGATGCCGACCCCGAGCCAAACGACGTCCCGCCTGAGCAACAAATCACGTCTGAGAAGATGATCACTGCCGCCGAACTCATCGAAAATGCCCTCGATGACACGGCCAACAATACCAACAACAGACGAAAGGCACGTGACGAGGACGGGAATTTCGATATTGCGGCCCTGCGCTATCACCGCATCATCATCATGACAGATGCAGACGTCGACGGTGCCCACATCGAGACCCTCCTGCTCACGTTCTTCTTCCGCTACATGCGCCGCATCATCGAGGACGGCCACGTGTTCGTCGCCATGCCACCACTGTACAAAGTTTCCTACAAGAAGGATTCACAATACATTTATTCTGATGACGAGCTCCGCATGAAGATGGACGCGCTGGCCGCGGAGGGCGTCAGCAATGACAAGGTGAAAGTTCAACGGTACAAAGGCTTGGGTGAAATGAATCCTGACCAGCTATGGGAAACCACTATGGACCCGAAATTCAGGAAGATCAAGAAGGTCACGATTGCCGATGCGGTCGATGCCGACCACCTGTTCTCTATCCTGATGGGCGAAGAGGTCCAGCCTCGCAAGCAATGGATCATCGAGAACGCCCGCAACGTCGGGTTCTTGGATGTTTAACACGAGAGGGTGGACCGAATGGCCGACAAGAAGAAGCAGCAAGCCCCCGCCTCCGAGTTTTCCCAACAGGACCCGAAAAACATCCTCGTCCGCTCCATCAAGGACGAGATTTCAGAATCATATCTCAACTACTCGATGTCCGTCATCGTGGGCCGCGCCATTCCCGACGTGCGCGACGGCCTGAAACCTGTTCACCGGCGCATCCTGTTCTCCATGCACGAAATGGGGCTCCGCCACAACGTCGCGACCCGCAAGTCAGCGAGGATCGTAGGTGACGTCATCGGTAAGTACCACCCGCACGGCGACATCGCGGTCTATGATGCACTCGTGCGGATGGCCCAAGATTTCTCCTTGCGTTACCCTCTCATCGACGGGCAGGGCAACTTCGGCTCGATCGATGGCGATCCTCCGGCAGCCTACCGGTACACCGAGGCACGCATGACCGAGATCGCCGGCGAGCTGCTCGCGGATATCGACCGGGAAACCGTTCCGTTTATCCCAAACTTCGACGAGACGCTGCAGGAGCCCACGTATCTTCCCTCGAAAGTGCCGAACCTGCTCATCAACGGCTCGTCCGGCATCGCTGTCGGCATGAGCACGTCCATCCCGCCGTTCAACCTCGGGGAGATACTGGATGCTGTGGTGGCGCTCGTCGACAACGATCAACTTCCCCTTACCGACCTTATCAAAATCGTCCCCGGGCCCGACTTTCCTACGGGCGCCCTGATCATGGGCCAAGGCGGCATCATGGACGCCTATCGCACGGGCCGTGGGTCGATCACGCTGCGTGCCAAGATGGACGTCGAGACCAACGATAAGACCGGCAAAACCCTTGTCGTCGCGACCGAAATTCCCTACATGGTCAATAAAGCCGAACTGATAGCAGCAGTTGCTGCAAAGGTTAACGAAGGTTCCATCGAAGGCATCGGCGCCATCCGGGACGAGTCCGACAAGGAAGGCATGCGCATTGTGTTCGAGCTCAACAAGAAGGGCGTCCCGAAGGTCGTTATGAACACGCTCCTGCACGCGTCCCGCTTGCAAACGTCATTCCACGTCATGAACCTGGTGCTCGATAACGGGCAGCCCCGCGTGCTCGGTATGAAGGAACTCCTCCAGCGGTTTATTTCCCACCGGGAGGACATCATCACCAAGCGGGCGGTCTACGACCTCAGGAAGGCCCAAGAACGCGTTCACATCATCGAGGGCTTGCTCATTGCCATCGACAACATCGACGAGGTCATCGCCATCATCAAGCAAAGTCAAGAAGCGGATGCTGCAAAGCAGGCACTTATGGCACAATTCGCCCTTTCGGAGATCCAAGCTGGCGAGATCCTCGATATGCGGTTGCGGCGCCTAACCGGGCTGGAACGCCAAAAGCTTGAAGACGAACGCAAGGAACTCACCGACCTCATGGTCGAGTATCAGAAAATTATCGACTCGCACGACGAGAGGATGCGAGTGCTCAAGCAGGAATGTATCGAACTCAAGGAGAAATACAGCAAATTGCTCCCACGGCGTACCCAGATTGAGCAAGTCGACGAGGACGCGACGAAGTTCACCCAAGAGGACCTCATCAAGGACGAGGACGTGGCCATTATCCTCACGAAGACCGGTTACATCAAGCGTATGCCATTGTCCTTGTACGAGACGCAGGGGCGCGGTGGAAAGGGCAAGCGTGCTATGAAGACGAAGGAGGATGATGTAATTAAGTCGATCTTCATAGCCAGCACGCATGCATACTTGTTGGTGCTTACGACTTCTGGCAGGATGTATTGGGTTCATGTCTTCGATCTCCCCGAGGGAACGCGTGAAGCGAAGGGCAAGCCAATCGAGGCCCTGATTGCCATCAAGCCCGACGAGAAGATCAGCACCGTGGTCCCTGCCCGCGAGTTTTCAAACGAATTGTATTTGATCATTGCCACAAAGAATGGGCTCATCAAGAAATGCACGCTGGATCTCTTTCAGAACGTCCGCGAGCCCGGCATCATCGCCATCACGTTCCGGGAGGGTGATGAGGTCGTGGATGCCAAAATCTCGACCGGCGACCAAGAAGTCGTCATCGGGACCAAGAATGGCATGGCCTGCCGGTTCGTGGAGACGGACATCCGCCCGACGGGCCGGAACTCCATTGGCGTGCGGGCCATCAACCTGAAAGAGAACGATGCGGTCATCGGTATGGTCACGGTCGAGGATAACGCCAGCAAGACCCTACTCACGGTCACGAAAAAAGGGTATGGCAAACGTACGCGATTCGAGGACTACCGCATGATCAGGCGCGGTGGCGTCGGCGTGCGGAACATCGACACCAAACTTCGTGGTGATGAGGTCATATGCTTGAAATCTGTCTCCGAAAGTGACGAACTCCTTCTGGTTTCGAAAAAAGGGAATATGGTTCGTCTCGAGGCAGGTGCGATCAAGGAACTCGGTAGGAGCGCCGCGGGCTACATCGTCATTCGATTCAAGGAAGAGGATGACGAACTCGTCGGCGTCGACTTGGTGGTCATGAATGCTGAGGAATGAGTCCATGGCAAATCCGCTGGCTATAGAGAGCCCGCAGCGGCCACTTCTCGAACGATTTCCCGGGCTCAAGCGCCTTCCCTTCGTTCCTTTGATGGACGGGATACCCACGCCCGTCCAGCGCCTCGAACGATTGTCGGCCGAGTATCCCGGCTTCGATGTGTGGATCAAGCGGGACGACATCTGCTCGTCCATATACGGGGGAAACAAGCCACGAAAGTTCGAATTCCTGCTGGCCGATGCCCTTGCCAAGAAAAAGAACAAGATCATAACGGCCGGGGGCACGGGAACGAACCATGGCCTCGCCACGGTCCTATTCGCCAAGGCACTTGGCCTTAAATCGAAGATCTACATGTTCGACCAACCCCTCACGTGGGGGGTGCAGAAAAAACTCTTGATGTATCTCGGTCTGGACACGGAGATCGAGCTCGTCCACGGGTACGGCCACCTCCTGTTCAAGGGCCTTTACAATGCTATGTTCCACCCCCGCACCTTCATGATGCTGCCGGGCGGGTCGCCGCTGTTTGGCATCGGGTCTGTGCTGGGCTGCATCGGGTTCGTGAATGCGGGCTTCGAGCTCAAGGAGCAGATCGATGCTGGCGCGATGCCGGAACCCGATTACATCTATATCGCTGCCGGCTCGACGGGGTCCTCGTCCGGCCTGATCCTCGGGTGTCACCTCGCGGGCCTGAAAACCAAGGTGGTCGCGGTCCAGGTGTCCGATGGCACTATTACCAACCCTGCTTCGATCGAGCGCAACATCAAGAAGACGTCATCGGTGTTGCACAAACTGGATCCGGCAATTCCGGTGGCGTCGCTAGTACACGATCGGGATTTTCTGTTTGTGAGCGGCTATTTGGGTTCAAAATATGCCTGCGTGACCAAATCTGGTCTCCAAGCCGTGGACAAGGTGGCAGAGTTCGAGGGAGATCTTGGCTTCCATTTGGAGACAACTTACACTGGGAAGGCGTGCGCGGCCATGCTCGATTTCATGGCCGACCCGGAGCACAAAGGCCCCGCGACGATCCTCTTCTGGAACACCTATAACTCGAAGGACCTGACCGAGCTTGCCAAGGGTTTCGAGTACCAAAAACTACCGAGAGCGCTCCGGAAGTATTTTGACACCCGCTTGACCTGCTGGCAGAACAAGAGTTGCCCTGATGAGGTACGCGAGGTGTGCCCCGCGTACTTCAACGACGACAACCGTTGCTGGAATGTCATGGCAAAAGCGGGAGAGGATACGAGCGAATGCGATGCCTGTCCGGCCAAAAAAGCGATCGAGGAAAATTCGCCCATCGAAAACGCGTGAATCGACGTGAATTTGCAATCGCGGGATCACGCGTTTAACCAGACGAAGTAATTCTGCTTGTAAAGGTTGCATAACGCGCATGGGCTGATCGCCCATGCGAAAATCGTTTCAGCCTGTTCTACAAGATCTAGGCAGAAACGTCTATCTGGTTCCAAAGGGACGTGATGTAATTAAACACGAGGTCAAAATCGAGTGGTTTGAAGAATACCTGATCGAAGTCGCCCATGGTGTCTCCGAAGGCGGTCATGAGCGTTATTTTCATTGAGGGGAAGTCTTGCTTCACGATGGCGCTCAGCTGCGCGCCCCCCATCACGGGCATCTTTTGATCGCAAATGATCAAATCAGGCAGTTCTTCCGGTGGCATAAGTCGTAGTTTGGTTAGGCAGTCCGCACCGTTCTTGGAAACCATGACCTCTATGGACGGAAATTTTAGAACCAGGATATCCTCCAGAAGCTTGAGGACGTCTGGGTCATCGTCAACGAGCATAATCTTCATGAAGTCTACCACACCTCACCAACGCTAGCTAGACCACTGTTTTTTTCCCTTAAAAGCATCGCGGAGCCAACTAAGCACGCGACCGGCGACCAGCAATTCGGCATTTCTGAAATTGTTCGAACCCGATTTGATATGGAAATATCCGCTGGGAGCGCCTTCATCACCCTCGCGCTGCCTCAAACCTAAAGAAAACGTGATTACCTTAAAATTTATATTTGCCGCTGTACCCGTTAAAAGCCGCCGGGCGTGGCTTTCTGGCATGTCTCCGATGCTCAGAGCTGGCGGGCGGGTGCCGGCGGGCATGAACGGGACGAGACGTCGTATTTGACCCTCGGCATGACGCGGGAAATAGAAGACCACGGCGCATGGCGCGTAGGGCGCAGCCACGGCTGCATCAATCGCCCCCGCACTTGCCACGCGGACGTTGTACCCGGCACCGAGCAGGGCTTGCACCAACCACGGCGCGGCATGGAAGGGGTCCCACGCGCGGCGCACGACGATGAGGACATCCATTGAGGCAGCATCATCTATCGGGATCGGTGGTACGAGGTCTTTCACGTCGTGCCATCCCCTCCCCGTCATGGCCTGCTTGCCCTGCAGGCCCAAGCTCGTCGGCCACCGGAAAAAGTGCCGCCAGATGGTCGTCACGAGCAACAGAACCAGCAGGATGGCGATGACGATGTTGTCGATGTCCTGCAATCGCAGTTGTGCCATTAACGTCGTTCCTCCGTGAAGAATCGATAGATCATCCCGAGCACTGCCGGCTCCGAGCGTATCAGGAAATGGGCCCCCTTGGAGAACACGTAGGTGTTGTGATTGCCAAGATGGAGCATATCCTTGTTGTACCTGAAGTTCTCAAACCCGACCAGCTTATCGTCCCTCGCGTGGCACAAGAACAGCTTTTCGGCTGCGAGGCCTTGGACCCTGTCCATCCCGCCCAAGTCCAAAGCCAGGTGCTGGAGCACGTACCGGGGCGAGACGATCTCGTTCACCCGTTTCGACGTGGTGAGGAGCTCCCCCTTGAGCAGGTAACGTAGCAGGGCGAACGGGTTGGCATAGATGCGCCACAGGACATTCCTCCGCAAATCGAACCACGCGGACCACGCGAAGACGCGGGCGACACGAGGGTCCTGCAGCCCCGCGATTATGGACAACGTCCCCCCCAGACTCCACCCGGCAATGAAGATCTGGCTTCCCGGGACCGGCAGGTGGTCTTGCCAGAAGGAAATCACCTGCGTGAGGTCGTCGAGGTGCCCGCCCAGGTCTGTGATGCGTCCCTTCGTGCCCTCGCGGCCCCGATAGTCCCAAACGAAAACGTAGAATCCAGCGACGGCCAATCCGCTGGCAATATGTCGTGCGCGGAACTGGTTGTCGTTGTATCCGTAGCTCAGGATGATGAATCCTTGGCCGGGCCCTATCAGGTCACGGTCGTGGTATAACAGGCCGTGGATCTCCCTCCATCCGGGAATGTGGATCACGATGCTGTCCATCGCGACGCTCTCCGACGTGGCGGGGCGCCAACGGTTCCACCAGAACCGGGACAGGCCATCGGCAATGAGAAACCCGAAGTAGGAGAACAGGAAGGCCTGGAATCCAAAGAGCATGGCATACGGGAGTAACGGTTGCGACAGCGTGATCTCGGCCGGGCTGATGCCCCAGAGCCAGAGGTTAAGGGCAATGAACACGACTGCAAAAACGGACGATATCGTCCTGAGCAGGATATATTTCAAGGCAAACCTACGCATTTGGGCACCGTCGAGACTAGTTGATTTTATGACTCTACTTGATCCGATGATTCCATGAAAATTTTTGGTCCAAGGTTATGTTACTTCTTGATACGATTGCACGATAATACTTGATCAATTCCGATTCTTTATAGTGGGGATTCCAAATTAAGGGATCTAATTTGCAAAAACATCCTTCTGCCCACGTATCACGGAGGTATGCACACTATAGACGATTTCGCCTACAGGGCTCGAATCAAATAATCTTTTCTATAGTCTTGAGCACCTCCGGCGATCTTTAATTACCCCACAGCTAAATGAATACCATAAGGGATATATCTTCGATACGCGGGCTCGGGTGGTCATCTATCAGTGTGAAGCCGGTAGAAACTGCCGACCTCCACGATCACCCTGCCTAAATTCAAATAATCGATGTAATGACCCATATGTCCGCTCAATATGATTATATCTGGAAGATAATCGTCGGGGGCGAGGGCGGAGTTGGCAAAACTACTATCCTCTATAGGTTTATCCACAATGAATTCATAGAAGATACCAAGATGACTATAGGATGTCAATTCCATACACAACTCCTTGAGCGCCAGGGAAAACGCATCTCGCTGGTCATGTGGGACCTTGGTGGGCAGGACCGGTTCAGGTTCATCCAAGGCGAGTACATCAAGGGCGCATCGGGGTGTTTCCTCCTGTTTGACATGAGCCGGTATCCCACGCTTGAAGCCTGCCGCGAGTGGTGCGATCTCTACCGCCAGAACGCCCCTGGTGCTCCCATCGTGCTCGTGGGTACCAAGCTGGATCTCATCGACCAGGCCACGTTCGACAGCGTCAACCAATCAGCAACCGCTCTAGCGCAGGAGCTGGGTTGTTCTTGTTTCATCCCAACGTCGTCCAAGCTGGGCGTGAACGTGAACGAGTCTGTTCAATACATCGTCGATTTGCTCCTGTACCAATCGTACAACTTGGAACATGGCACGACTGCGGCGACGCAGTGAAACTTTTTCATACTCTCTTTCTTGTCACGAAGTAAGAAGTAAAGATAAGTAAAGAAAGCAACTTTCGTTCAATTGTAGACCAGATATTTCTTCTTGATGAGCTTGGCCTTTGCATCGTACCCGATCTCGGTTATGACGAACGACAGCACGAACGTGATGATCGTCCCGAACGTCGGTCGGCACCGAGACAAATCCCCTGTCAGACATACCATGCCAAAACGCCGTTATCAGGGAAAAAATAGAAGTATTACCTATTCTCCAGAGCCCTCTTCTTTCGGAGCTTCTTTCTTCGGCTTGGCTGATGGTTTTTTTGCCGGCTTTCGTTTCGGCCCGCTTAACACGAGCAATTTCTTCTTGATGAGCTTCACCTCGGCGTCGTATCCGAGCACGGTCATAATGAACGATACCACGAACGTGCTGAATGCACCGAGAACCGGTGCCGAAACCCAGGTGATATCAGTTGTATTCTTGCTCACTAAGCCAACTGCGATGAGTAGCACCACGGTGATGGCCAATGCAACGAAGCCGAGGTAGAACAGGATTTTCAGCTTCTCGATCATCTCGCCCACGAGCTTGCCCGCGACCAGCAGGATGCCCGCCAGGGCCGCGCTGATCCCCAAGCCGAAGGACCACCAGAATTGGTTGAGCACCATAAAACCGGCGGAACCACTCGACGAGATAAGCACGATCATGGTCAACGTGCTCCCAGCACCGAGAACGAAGATCACGACGGCGAGCGCCTTTCCGAGTTGCTTGGTCCTCTTTTCCAGGGCCCATGCAATCTTGGCCATCCAGAAATCCAGCGTGGCGGCAACCAACGCGAGGACTGGAAGGAGGAGAAAATTAATTCCTATGCTATAATTCACGTATTCTATCACGAACCAAGCCACGTAGACGGCATTCATAATGGCGAGCACGGTCGTGGCGATATTCGCCACCATACGCACTTTCATTTCCGTTGGCATCATCATTTGCATGTTAATCGACTCCAAAGATGAAGCGGGACCAGAACCTTCCCGCTACTGATGATACATTCTTTAGCCGGTATTAAAGGGCATGTCGTGGAATTTGCGGAGAAAATAAAAACGAGTTTGTTCAGGATTCGGGCATTTACAGGGTAGCAGGGCCTGCCCCGATAATGCGGAGCCGGTTCGACCATTTCTCGAGAAGGCCGACGATTGCCCAATTGTTGTCTTCATTGAGAGCAAATTTCTTCTCTGCCTTGAATACCACCGTGCCCTCCTCGCCGGGATTCAGGACGTCGGCCTCGGCCGTGCCCTCGATCTTGACGGGCTGGGCTCCGATCATCTGGTGCTCGAAGGCGATGTGATACATCTGTTTCTCGGCCACACTGATCGGTTTTTTCGAGAACTTGCTGAGCCTGAACGTGATCGTGATATCCTCGTAATAGGCCATAGATCCCTTGGTGACGAGCAGGTTGTCGCGGCCGATCTCCTCGGGCTTGAGACCCTTGATCGCCAGGCCGACCCGGTCGCCCCGGGTGGCCGACTTCTGGTCGATGTCCTGCATCTGGATGCTCCGCACGATCACGTTTTTCGACTGACCCGATGGATCGGTGAGCTCCAGCATTTCGCCCGCGTTGAACGCGCCTGCCTTCACGATGCCGAGGATGACCGTGCCGACCCCCTTCACGTTGAAGGACGCGTCGATCAGGATGCGAACGTTCTGCTTGCCCTCGGGAATCTCGCTGGCCCGATCCACGATCATCTGGCGGAACGCGGGCAGCTCCTCTTCCAGATCCCGTAGCACGAGGATATCGGTCACCTTGTCCTTGAGCGACGTGTTCTTGATGATCGCGAGGAGCTTGGCTTTCACATCGTCGATGGCGTACTCGTTCATCTTCGTGATGCCGGACAGGACCACGATTGGGATGGCGGTCGGCGACACGAGTTCCAAGGCGACGATCATCTCGCCCATGAGCGCATCGAATTTGTCTTCAGGCGTCACGAGCAGGATTGCGAAATCACCGATCGCTAGGCATTGTAGCAGCGTTTTCAACTTGTCGGGATAGCTCTTCGCGTCGATTGTGATGAAGACATTCTCGTCCTTGTCAAGACCGTCATAAAAAACCAGATCTGATTCACCGCCACCCAGTTTTCCGAAATACTCGCCAATTTTCTTGGCAATCATGTCGTGCTGGGTGGTCACAAAGGACATCAGGTAGTGTTTCGTCAGATTTCACCAAGGATATTAGGTGATCTCATGGTCCCTTGGTTATTTAGATGGAAGTCCGGGCTAGGCGGCCTCGATGCTCGGGCTACCATCATTGTCGGATTTCACATCTATGCGAGAGGTTCACGCGACATTCGCTGGTTTATGGATTTGGCTTTTGTGGAAAATACTAACTTTTTTTTATGTGTAAACATCTACTCTAAAAAAGCTTAAAACGTGAACTTTATGCAACAAATCGAAAGCCAAGAAGACTTTGAAACCCAGAAAGGGTCTGCACCCATCGTGGTCTTCGATTTCTCCGCAACGTGGTGCGGACCCTGTCGGATGTTGAGCCCTATTCTCGAAAGTTTGGAAACGAGATATCCCGAAGATCAGGTACGATTCTTCAAGGTGGATGTTGACGCGAATGGCCCGGTCGCAAACAAATTCCGCGTTTCGGCCGTCCCGACCGTGATCTTCTTCTTCAATGAAAAGCTGGTCGGCCAGCCTTTGGTCGGCGTCCGACAGGAAAATGAATACGTGAAAATCATCGATGGTCTCCTCGACGAGCTTCCCGCCGCTGATTCCGCGGGCATCGAGATGCCGGAAGAGGAATACTTCCGGCCCGAGGACGAGGAGTCTCCCTCTTCCGACGCCGACGAATCAGAATCAGACATGTAATCCCCTTTTTTGATCTCCATCGTTTAGAACTTGCGATACTTTTATGTCCACATTCTCCCTCGACGAGTTCATGGCCGCGATGGAAGCCCAAGGACGCGAACGGATCGAGCTCGTCCACGGCCTTGCAAGGAAGGTCTGGGATGGCCGGTTTTCATCACCGTTCGACCTCCAGCAAAAATGCGTGGCCGTTTGGGACGTGTTGGGTGCCGAGATGGACGTGAAGATAGAACCACTCGTTCCTGTCTCTCCAGATTGTCCCGTGAGCAACCTGATCTTCGGGTCGGGTGGATTTTCCACGGGCGGATTTCAAGCATCCCAGTTCCGCGTGGTTGCCGAGTACGCGGCAAATCCCCCGGCCGTCCTCCAAGGGATCGTCACGAACAAGTCTCTCGATCACGGGTCCAATGCCGCGGCCGTGGCAGAAGAATACGGCGTTCCCCTCGTTGAGCTGGACTTTATGGACTGGTACCACGAGCACATAGATGCCGGTGAGCAGAATCCCGTGGCCACGAGCCGGTACTGGTATCTCAAGAACGATCCCGCTCGCCCACCGCCGGACGAGATGGCGTGGCGTTTCGACCTGCGCCAGCAGCGCTTCCACGGCGAGCTGGGCCAGCGCATCGAAGAAATCTGTAGCGGGCCAACTAATAGCGTGTCGGCCCGGGGGTATAATTTCCAGTTTTGTAGTTCCCTCTTCCACTCCCAGGCACGCACTCCACGTGTCAATGACACGCATCCCGCCGACTTGACCTACGTGAATCCCGAAACGGGTGCCAAGCTGTATCCTGGCTGGCAGGCCGGTGCAATCCAATCCATGATGGGAGACGCGCACGATATCTTTCGTGGTAGCCTGATCGACGTGGCCCTGATGGACCGTGTCGAGCAGGTGGACGAGCTGGACGAGGGTGCGCTCCTGGCCATCGGGGCCGGTGTCCGCGCGGGTTCGCAGGAGGGCTTTACAGCGGAAGAGATCCAGTCGGCTATGAAAATCGTAGATGATCGCGTGTTCTGCACGTTCGAGCCCACGGGCCTGATCACCTGCTGGGGTATCACCGATCGATCCGTTCCTGTTACCTACCAAGATGTCGTGGGCACCCCCGTCACGGTGAACCAACGAGGAATCGTTGTCGGCAATGCCGTGCGCTCGGGCATCAACGCGTGGGGCGTCGATCTGGAGCGGGACGTGGCAGAACTAGCTTCGTTCTTGCTTGCAAGATAGAACAACGAGAAAATTTAATCTAAAACGTCGTGAAGCGCAGGAAATTTTCGAGTTCCTCATCCGTCCACGGCGATGATTTTTCAGACAAGGGATGGCGCTCGATCGGGTGCTCGAGATCGGTCCACGGGATGCCTTCGACGTGGACCTGGGAAACATCGTGCTGGCCAAGGCCGATCTCTCCCGCCCGTTTCACGTAATTGAATGAATCAAGATCGATGTCTGCAATAGCCGCGCAAATCGCGTCGACCGCGACGAAATCGGTGCCGGCGATCACGACCCCCTTCACGTCCTCGCACACCTTGCCGCGCCGCGGACCGCTCCCCTCCATGACCGTCGAACCATCGATGATCGCCACGTTAGGCGGTCGGCAGCGGGCCAGCCGGACCAAGTTGGCCGCGAGGGCGACCTTCGACGGGCCGACATTCTGCTCCTCGGTCAGGAGGTTGGGTTTCTTGTTTTCGAACCCGTGCATGTAGCCCTTCACGTCACCGCGCGTGATGATCTCATCCGTATCTTTGTACCGGGCTGCCATAAGCGTGCCCATCATGTTTTTCAACGAGAGCGTGAGGCCAAGAACGTCGTGGGTCTTGAATTTCGCGACGTCCACGACGAAGGCATCGACAACCGATTGGGCAACTGCCAGCTCGACCGGGGCCGGGGTCTCGTAATTCACCGTCTCGAACCAAGTTCCCGGCTCGTCGGCATGGAAATCGAGCAACGTCCAAAGGCCCTCGTGCTCGGTGTAGCCGTGGTTCTTCATGGCTTCGAGGGTCGACAGATTGTGCGTTCTCTCGTAGGTCGTGCCCTCCCCGACGATGACAGGGCAACCGACCAAGTTCCTGAAGAATTGTGCTACGGCCACGCATATCTCGACGTCCGTGTTGCAGGGGAAGTTCACGTCCTGCGACAGGAGGTTTGGCTTGATGAGGACCGGGACTATGCCATCGGGGTGATCGTCGCGCCATTTCCACAACGCACGGGCCAGGTCGTCCGCGATCAGGTCCAATGCTTTTACGGCAGTTTGGTAGGGGGTCTCGTCCTGCCAGATGGAGATAACTGGATTCATGAAGAAAACCTCTGGATACACATGTTCCTGATTAACTTAGAACATATAACTTAGAACATATTAACTTAGAACATAATTCAACAACCTTCACCAGGCGATGGAGGCTATAATCCAACGCGGGGGAGCCTGCTTCGTAGAATTCGGCGAACTCGTGCGTGAAGCACCTGTGTGTCACTTGTTAGTTATAAATTGACATTTTTTTTCAAAGAAAGTTGACACTTTTCGGCCGAGAAGTGTAAAGATAGAAAAACTTCGTGTCAAGTTTGACGGTCCTTGAGACGTTGGACACTAACGAAGGAGAAAATTCAGGGTGTTGGTTTCGCGTGGATCTTGTTAATCTTGATAAGATTACCCCCTTCATCGAACACGTGGAGCGTGTCATCGATGACTTGGATGGTGACTTTCGTGAATTTATATTTCCTGCCAACAGGATACATGCCGTTTAGTATCCTAATGTTTCCCGAGGATAAGACGTTCCGGTGATAGAGACAGTTCTCGTCAGGGCCATGATGTTATGGAGTCTCACCGAGAGTAGAGTCGGGGCGGACGGATTTAAGTTGGGACACACCTCAGAATTTCTGATACGCGTGCTCCTAGCCTTTGGCACGGCCACGCGTTGGGCCGACGCGAAATGCAACGCGAAGGCTCAGTGACGCATTCAGGCTTGGAGGATGCAAATTCTCGATGCCATCAATAGCAATGCTCGATATAAAAGCGATGATGCACGAATCGGCAATAGAAGGAGTAGATATGCAATACTAATACACGCGGTCGGTATGGCGTGCGAAATGATGGACGTAGAAACAACAACAGAGGGAGAAGCTATGAATACTATTACAACTCATGCTATCGACTTTAACAGGGACCATTCGGCATTAGGCAATGGATTATAGGCACGGATTTCCATCTGCACCGTGTCATGGTCCTGAAGCGATTCGTGCTGAACGAGCACCTTGACTGGTGCTCGAGGCGGACGGGAACACGTACATCTACTTCGACGGAAAACCCTTCCTTCTGTGCAAACATCTTATTATGACGCTCCCGGTCGACTTCCCCGGCGACAGCATGGACGAGATCGTGCAGAACGTACCCGTGACGGCCATGACGGAGATAATAGATCAACCAGAATGGGTCGCGGCCGAGGAGATCTTCTGGGGGCACTGCAGCAACCTGCAGGCGTGGGTCGAGCACGGCTACGACACGGCTGCTCGACGTATGCATCGATAAGCGCCTTTCTCATGGGGATGGTACCTGTCTCGAGGAACAGCCGTGTCGCGTGGAAGGCAAGGGCGATCGTGGTCGCAGGAAACGGCTGGACGAGGGTCAGGGCCTTCCGAAACACCCAGTTCATGGTGATGTCCGGGAGCACCACGCGCCCGGCCATCGCCTCCATGGACCGCGAGGTCGCGAGCAGGCTCGCGTGCAGGGCCGGCACGCCGACGGGCGCGATGCGGTCGAACTGCCGGAGGATGGCCGGGGGCGAGTGGTAGAGGTACTCGCCCGCCATGTCACCCGTCCACGCGTCCTAGAACGCGGCACGCCCGGCGGGATGGTCGATGCGCTGGAAGGCCAGCCACGAGGCGACGTGCTGGATGCTCGCGTTCCTCTTGGCCTTGGGCGAGAAGCCGAGCAGGAAGGCCTCCCGGTCCACGATGGCCCCGTGGAGGTCGCTCGCCGCGGGATAGAGCCGGAGCACGCCATCTTCCCGCCTCGCCCCGAAGGACGAGCCCCCTGCCGGATAATCATCGTCGACGATCTCGACCCGCGGGACCGGGATGGATTCTCCCGCGTACAGCTCTGCGACCCGGGCCTCGAGAAAGTCTTGCAATTCCTCCGCACCTTCGCTCATGCCCCTTCCTCCTCGCTCCGCCCGTACAGTGCCCAATGCTCCCCGAGGGACAGGCCGCGCCCCTGCCGGACCGCGGGAATCGGCCGCGCGCCACCAACGCCGTTCCAGTGGATCGCTAGACCCTGCTTTCGCACCGGCTTCCCTTGTTGTTAAGGAAACCGTCAAGCCAGCTTTTGCTCTTAAACTCTACAACGAGGTCCTGACTAGTTTGAGCTGACCTTTGGTCGGGCCCGCTATCTTTTCGGACCCGTGCCGCCCCAGCCAAACTGCCCATCTGGAGGTGTCCCTGCCCTTGAGGACCAGTAAGTCGAACGGGACAACCCTGCACGGCAATGCAGGGTCTTTTTTCTGGAGCAGGAGCGAGTCGTCGCCGTGGCCGTTATATGCAGTTAATTTCGTATTAGGTGTGTTGGCCTTGTCGATACTGATCCCGAATTCTAAGCCGTCGTCAAGTCTGGCTGGCCTTCTCAAAACATGGATCGGATATGCTCTTGTTAAGCACCAAGGATTCGACCACGAGTCCTTGTTAATCGTCGTTTTTCTCTTGGCTTTCTTTCCCTGGGATTCTCCCGCCTGATGCTCGGGTTCAGCCCGGCGAAGGTTCCAGAAGGTGCGCAAGGTCCGGTAGGCGTGACCAGCCATTTCCAAACTGCCCATGGTCGAAAGGCCATTCGTTTTAATACGGAGAGGTCTCTTCTCGGTCAGCGATCCCGTGCGCGAACGCATTCGCACGAGAACGCGGAAACGACCAAAATAAAAGGAAATTCATTCATCCTACTACGAAGGGCATTTGATATGGCAGAGATTATTACAGATGAATTGGATGGTAACTTTTCAAACGTCAAGACGACAGTTGCAGAGAAGAAACCAAATTGGCATGCTTTGGCAACCATTACAGCCGAATTTCTCGGAAATAAGATAGAAATTGATGAGATTGACTTGGGAAAACTTGGTTCCGCCATAAAGGATGCATATGAAGTTGCTACCAGCAATTGGGAAAACAAATTGAGCCTTTTACAGGAAGCTCAGGAGCATTTCGATTTCATCAAAGACAACTGCGCAGAATGGGGCAATGATCTCAAGGAGGCACTCGATAAATTCGTGGATATTATCGAGAACGTTTCGAAAATTGTTATTTCGGTCGGAATCAAGGTAATTGGCATCATCCAGTTCACGATCGAAGTAACAATTGGCCCCTGAAAAGAACTATTTTCTTCTTCGTTTCATCATTTTTTTACCCTATCTTTTTCATCTGACAAAATCCTTAAATCCGGCGATCGCTTGGTATGATTGTTGCAGGTTGCCCGGAAGAGCCATAAAATCTTCTTCGAACTCGCTACGCTTGAATACTTATGCTTGGCAAGAGTTGATAATAGAAACTTGGCCGGCACGTTGGACCCGGGAAAGCCAATAAACCTGTCATTTCCTGTGTCACCCGTCCCACGGACGATTTAGCCGTAGAGCCTTTCGGCTCGGAGCCAACAAACGAAACTCGGGGTCATCCCCGTGCTGGATGAACCCGGCGAGAACGCGTGCCCGACGGCAACCCTGCAACACTTCTTCACGAAACGAGAAGGATAAAGAAGACCAAGAAAGAACCAGTCCGCGCACGAGCACCGTGCTTGGATCTTGGATGATCGCCGTCATCCAGGGCGACAGGTGCACCACAGGTCAGGTTCAATCCTGTGTTTAAAAGATGGCTACCTCAAATTTCAAGCTTTCGGGCAAACCTGCGGAGGTCACGATCGCCGCGGGCATCGACGTGCACAAGTACAAACTTCAAGTCTTCATTCTTGGCCGCTTTGGCCGGGAAAACAAGCCGCTAGGGGAACAAGCATTTGGCAACAACGCCACGGGTAGAACAGAACTCTGTCGTTACCTGCAGGCATATTATCCGGATGAGATCGTGATGGAGAAGACCGGCAAGCTTTCGGATCCCGTTCTCAATGCCATTAACAAATTCCATGATTGGAAAAAAGGCGTGCCTCGTGTCTCGGTGGTCCAACCGGACACGATCAAGCGTTTTGCAGGGGAAAAGCACACCGATCCAAACAGCGCCTTTCAGCTTGCAAGGCTCGGGATCTCGGGTCTTATGAACGTCACCCATATCCCGACCGAGGTCGGACAGAGACTTAAGGCTCTCACAAGAGAATCTGAACGATACACGTCCCAGTCAACGGCCCTCATCAACAAGATGAAGGATCAATTGGCCGGGCTCGGATACACGCTCCCGGACTTCACGCTCACGAGCACGTGGGGTTTGGCACTGTTCAAGCTTCTCCTCGCGGACGGTATCGACGGAAATATCGTGAAAGTATATGAGCTCTTGGAGGCGGGTCACGTAGACATCCACGCTTTCAGCAGGCAAGCCTTGTTGGACCGAAAATCAGAGTACCTGCAATATTCATACCTGTCGATACCGCCTTTTGATACACGATACCTGCAACGTCAACTCGTGGCACTCGAGATGATCGAGGCCCTCAAGGCCTCGAATCTGAAGCAGATCGAGGACACCGTGAACGAAACGCCGATCGTGAAAAGCAGGGTACAGGCAATCGAGCACGTCGGGTGCATCAGCTCGCCGGGAGCAGCCGCGATCATCGCCGAAGTGGATGACATCGAACGGTTCAGGTCATGGAAGCAGCTTGCATTGTACGCGGGCCGTGCCATCGCCGCGGATGAATCCGGCGAGCACGTGGGCAAACCGCATATGACCAAGCGCTGCAACCACCATCTCAAGAAAATCTTCAAGCAAGCAGGCATTAACACCTGTTTCACCTTGAAAGAAGATAGCGACCTTCGCCGTTATGCTCTTCGACAGCTGGGAAAGCATTCCCAACATCAGATGGTGGCGTGCGCCAACACCAGTACCAAGATCGTGAAAATCGTGTACAAGATCTTGCACGACAACGTGATCTACGACCCATTTCACGATACAACGAAAAAGTTGGGCGATTCGCCATCACCGACTATACAATTAAAAAACGAAGAGGCTTTCCGGTTGGGCGAAGCAAGGAAACGGGCCAATAGATTCCGCAAGTTCACGCGGCGGACCATTGAAGAGCTCCCACCTGGCGAAATGAAGGCCATGCTTTCTCGAGTCCTAGAACTCATGGATAAAGGGCTAGATGAGGGCGAAGTAAAAAAATGATGACGAATCGTCTGGGATAGCGAAGGCCATCGCGCAGACCAATATCGACATCAAGACCGAGCCCGAGATCACCATCCAGAACATCGTGGCCAGCGGCGACCTGCACGTTGCCATCAACTTGAACGCGATGTAAGAGCCCGAAGACTCTTGTATCAAATACTGGAGTTTACAATTACGCTCGGGTCGCAATCGCATTAAATCTCATTGTTATTCTGATGTTTGCCATTTACTTTCTCATCATCGATGCTGTTACCTATAATTACTACTATTTTGATACTTGCCCTTCTTGTGATCCTTTTTTCGTCCCATCCACGGCTCTGACCGTTGTGGGGGCCGTAGTTATTGGTTTGATGATCCCCCTAAATTACAAGCGATTTAACATACATTTTAATAAGTTTAAGGACAAACTGGTTAAAAATCTAGAAACTTCACGCGAAATTGCTGAGAGAGCATCTTGCATCTTGCAACTGGATGGTGGTCGTGGCCCGGGCCGACGGCGCGCCCGCGAGCGCGGACAGCACGACGATCGCTGCCATGCCGGTTATCAGAACGTGCAGGTTACTCTGAACCACGACTACGTTGCGTTGAATTCGACGACGTTGAATAGGACGATTTCTGTCACTGCAAGCAACCTAAAACTCACCACTGGTCAATTAATCTTTTACCCGTGGTATAGTGGAGCCGGTTTTGCCGATCAAGAAATGCTCCTGCGTTCCGACATGGTTCAAAAGAGTTCGTTTTTCACGTCCAGCACCGTGGGGTTCGTTGCTTACTTCGATAACACGCTCCAACCCGGTCAAGACTTTCCAGCAACATTCGACGTTTACTTTTCCGATGTAAAATATAACGCCTCGATTCTTGCTAAGACGAGCACCGACATCGTGGCCGCGTGGCAGTTGAATGAATCCATGAATCAACAAAACGGAACCTACATCGCAGACTCCACTGGACAAGTTCGGAGCTTCACGTATGCCGGCTCGTTCACGACCTTCTTCCCGTACATTCGAGCATATTCGTATTCCTTTACCCGAGAAGTGGAAAACCCGTCGATAACCTCGCCAAGTGCTGCCATTTGCACGCAGGGCACTACCGGCCACTCGATCTCATAGACGATTGCCGATGTCAGTAAAGGTACGACCGCCTACCAGATCCTTAAGAACGGCACGCAAGTCGCGAGTGATTCGTGGGCGCCAGGCACACCTGTGAGCATCAACGTGGACGGGCTCAATGCGGGGCTTTATAACCACACGATCGTCGCCAGCGACGGCATAGGCGGCACCGTGAGCAACACGGCATGGGTCTTAGTGACCCCCAGCTAATCAACGCTGCCCGGCTACCCCTTGGAGGCCATCGTAGTCTTCGGTCTCATTGGTTTGATCATCGTGGCGATCAAGTACCGTCGAGCGACTCGCAAGTGAGCCTCTCTTCAGGGCTCTTCCGGTCCGTGGCCGCGACCGACGCCGTGCTGTTCTCGACAGCCTCGGCCGCCAGATTCTCGAAACGGCAGGCGGGATGCGGGGAGCTGGCAAGGCCTGCCATCAAGCCTAAATTTTTCTTTTTCACGTCCCGATGGTGATACGTCATGAACGATGCGCACGAAATCCGAACCGATTTGCTGGCGGTCGTGATCTGCCCGTATTGCTTCGTCCCGTGCGCGCCGGGGACGGTGGTTTGCCCGAGCTGTGGCGAGCCAATCGACCTGGACGGTTCTATCTCCGAATTCAAGGAAATGCTAAAAGGAGCCAAGCGACGAGGCATAAGTTACGGGAAACTATTCCTGACTTCAACAGAGCTCAATTTTCATTTTTTGTCTCAAACCTGATGATATTTATGCAGTTCAAGCCTTTGAAACGCGCCCGGACCTGAAGTTTTAATCGCGCGATTACCATTTACCGATAAACACGAATCCGGATTATGCAACGATACCATTTGAACAAGTTTTATATACTTATTTTTATTTATATCCTTCTCATGTTCGGAGGTTGCAAAACCCGAGACTCAGTCTGATCTTTCAAAAATACGGATGAAACGATAAAATGAAGAAGGTACCTCAAAGAAGCGAGAAACCATGGACCAATTAGAGAAATCAAAGGCATTGTTGGAAGCTTTTAGCAGGGGCGTCGGACTTGTAGACACTGAAGTTGCGCTGGGGAATGTCAAGAACAACAACATGGAGACGAAAATCTCGTTTGAACTGACGGTGCTCGGGTTCACCGTCATTATCAAATCAAGCCTGGATACTTTTATGGACAGGCTAAGCACGATCAACGGAGGCATCGACGTCACGCCCGATGCAGGGCTTTTTAAAAAATGGCTCGCGAGCATTCAGGACACGGTTGATGCGGCATTGGTTAAGGTTTATTCGAGTTATGTAAAAACCATGAATACGCTTTACCTAAACGGGCTTGAAGAATTTTCAATCGGGTACAAGAATGACAAGTTAAATCTCATCGGCACTGATTTTTCTGTTAATTTCTCTCTTGAATCTTTTCACTCGCCTCCTGCACAGCAGCCGTTTCTTCCTCGCTAGTCAGGAGACCCGGCTCCCCGACATAGATAGCAAAGTCGATCGGAAATCCCGCCCCTCTCAAACCAAATTGGCGAGGGTCCAAGACATATTCTCCGACCTTCATCCATTCTTCAATATAACTCGTGCCATTATAACTCGTGCCTTGTTGGAGGGTTTATCGTTGCCCGATTTCTATATTGCCCACGCCTAAGATCCTGAGCACAATATCCAACTGGTTGGAGCGAGCATAACCTGTTTCATCCAAGTTCATGTTCACGGTTCCCACGGGGATGATCTGCCCCGAGTAACACCGCGCCTTCAATGTAGTTTCTTGAGCAGTTTCTTGATATTCACCTGCAATTGAAGGACTACTCGCTGCCGACTTGATGGCTTGCGCAAATTCACGCGAGTCAGAATAATGTGCTGGTTGCCCGTCATCTCCCTGAATCGCCTGCACCTGAAAATCAATAGGAGTCGTAGAGACCAGTGGCAAAAAAAAACAACCGACCAAGAGACGAGGACCCCGGGCAATCTTCGATGTTTTCTCGATCGGCACTAAAGCCTACGTTCGTGTCTTCCTTGGTAAAAGGCGATTGATGTTTCCGAAGAATGCTAACCTTTCTGCAATGAAGGGATTGCAAGATGCAATGGTATTGTTCGCGGGGAAACGCGTGCAAAACAACTGTTCGGAAACCGTCAATAGCATCTTGGACCGGACCGTATTATTACAGGGTCACAGGCATATTTTGAAACTGGAACGCAGGATCCGGACATTCTTCATCATCCAGAACAACGGAATGATCTTGCACGGTAAAACGCTCGGCTTGAAGCATCGGAGTAGTGTGTATTTAAACAGGATATTCAGTTTAAACACGAAGGAGCTTCAACAACGTATCTTAATCAGGGTGCATTGAAATGAAAAAAAGTCTTGGAATTTCAAAAATCATTAAGGAGAAAAAGTAGCCCATCGATGAATTATCGAAGAAAATTGCCTTGGAAATTCACGCAGGCATGCCTATCGATCGTGCCTTTCGGGAAAATCACGTCAAGGAGAATTACAAGAATCAATGTGTGAGCGGGCACTTGTAGTCGTAGTCAGAAGGACTATTTGGATTTCCCAATTGGTAACTTCGACGGACGAGTGTTTCGTGCAGGACGGCCTGACCCAGTACCAGCACGTGGGTCTTTGTTTCCTACATTAAAACTCACATCTTCTATATCGGATTTGCGCTTATCCTCCGCGAAAGTGTTTTCCTCTTCAGGATTTTTCTTTTTTGCCAACTTTTCATTACATCTCTTCATTTAATGGTAGACGAACGAAACTGTCGAATGTTAAATCCTATTGCCGATATAAAAGAATTATTAAAGTGAAACATTTGCTCGAGATGCTCGAATAATCGGGTCTTCGATTAGGCCTCAGATAAGCTTGACCTCAGATGAGATTGTCATTATCCTCGAACGCTTCCGCTCCAGTCACTAACGCGAGCCCGAGATCGCACCACGCCGCGAGGCCCGCACCATTTTCTTCGTAGCCAGCGCCGCTCGTGATGCCGGAAAATTCCAGATCGGCCGATTCCTTGCTCGCCTTTTGAAGTTTTGACCCGCGTGGTGGAATTAAGATGGAAATATAAGCTCACCTACGACCAAATCGTAGAGCGGATGGAGCGCGATAATGGTGTAATAATCAACCATTCTGCGGTGGAGATTATCCTGAAAATGTACGAGATCGGGTGTGCCGAGAAGTATAGGCCGGAATATATCTCAAATATCAAGTTATATGGCGGGATCGTGCTCATGATTGATGGAATGGAACCGTTGAAAGGGGAACGCGGGTTATACGTGGCAAGGGACCACAGGACAGGATTGGTTCTAGGATCCCGATTGCTGCCAAACCAGAAACAAACTACCATCGAGCAATTTCTTCAATCCGTTAAGGAACGCGTCGAACGAGAACTTGGAGTTCCAATCCTTGGCATCATTTCCGATGCATTACCAGCACAACGCTTAGCAATCAAGACCGTATTTCCGGGCGTGCCACATTGCCTGTGCCACTTCCACTTCTACAATCTCGTCCTTCAGTCCCCGAAACAAGGCGATTCACATCTTGTTACCCAGATTCGTAAGGACCTGCGGGACATGTACGATATAAAGATGTTCAAGGAAGCACGAGATGCAGGCGAGAGTTTCACGACTGAGAACAGGTTCGTCGTTGCGATTCTTGATGCATTACTTACCCTCTCGAATTGGTCCAAGAAGCCACAGGACCCTTGTTTTACCGGGCTGGTGCTGTGGCAACGCGTGAATGACATCGCCCAGGTGATCAGGGAAGCGTGCACGCATTTTGAGGCGCATTCGTTCTCAGAGATTGAACAGAAAATAATATTGCGAGTGGATGAAAAGCTTGCTGCTTGCATTGAATCACTTCAGCAACTTGCAACAGACTTGGACCACGTTCGCGAAATGCTGGACGAATTGGAGAAGATACTCTCGGATGATATCGATTCCTCCGAGGAGGGCTTAGCTAAAATGCGTGCATTCCGTGACAAGGTTCGCAAGCGAGGAAAGGTAAAAGGAGCGTCAAAAATTGAAGTGGATTTCTGCGATGCCTTAGTCAAATTTGTCAACACGAAAGGGAAGTTACTGTTCAATTACAGGGATGTCGAGGGCGCAGAAAGGACGAACAATGATCACGAACTTTTTTACAAACAACTCAAACACATGCTCAGGAAGATGATCGGCTTTGCTGCTGCCAGCGTGTTCCTTTTAGGGCATGGAGAACGCATCGTGTACGTGAAACCTGACGAATCTCCCGAAATGATAAGGGAAATATTAACATCAATGAATCTTGGTGCAGCGCGAGAGACCATCGCTAATGAACGTAAGTCACGTGATTTATTGATGTATATAATGCACGATGCCGTGAAATGGGATGTAGAAATTCAAGAGTTACGTCTTATCCTTCAAGAATCGTGAGAGCGATATTGATAAGAGTGTAAGAAAAAAACATCAAGCAAACGTCGTCATGGCTGAGAAAGCCTCTCTAACTCGTCTTTATTGCAGTTGCAGTAAGAGAGAAATCAACAGAGAAATCGCAGTCTAAGAGGTTTAATTTTTCATTCTTGTATTCAATAGAAACTTCCTCAGGACCGGAAAGATCAAGCGTGGTCATGGTTGTGGCAAAACTTGAATACGCTTGGACCAGCGGCGTTACACCTCCACCAGCCTGCATAGTCCAATTCGTCCAAAGTTCTGAATCGGTATCATCCATGGTATTGAAAAATTCTGGATTGATGCTAAAGATGACCGTTCTTAAATCGTTATAAAAACTGTCTAGGCTTGTTGATTTAATGGTGTACTTGTACCCGGAGACTGAAACGGTAAGAACGAGTTTCGTGTCCAAGTTGTTGTTCTTGATATTCGCCGAGACAGCCTCTGTTTGATTTTCAAGTGGAAATATTCCCGACCCAAGAGCATACAATAATGCCCTACACTTCGCCAATTCATTCATATTTTGGGACATGCTTTTTGCCTTCTTTTGAGATTCCTTCTCTATTGTATTGTTTCATTCTCCTTCTTGCAAAATCTTCCTATATCTCGGATTTTGCGTCCTTAGAGATAGAGAACGGCTTAAGAAGGTTATAATTAAGTATATAAAACTTGTTCAAATGCAAACCTTGTTGGATTTCCAGAAAAAATGGGCGAGAAAATTCCCTTCTTGGAAGATCTTCCAAAAAAGATTCTGGCTTGCACGTTACAGCAAGTTGCGGGGAAACGTGGAATTCTTTTATCTTGATGACGATGGAACGATCACGGATATCAATCCGGTCTCTTGAGAAGAAGATATGGCCAAATGCAAAGACGATCGCAAGGATACCGATGGCGATAGCAGCTCCAATGGCGATCAGCTCGTTCGTGCTCGGTGTGCTCGGCACCAATGACGTGACGACCCGCACGATGACCGTGCTCTGCACCATGCCACCGAGCCCATCGGTGGCGACGAGCGTGTAATTGTAGCTATCGGCAGCCAGCCCATCGACGACCTGCATGACAGGCGTGCCGTTGGTCCACGACCCCGTGGCGACCTGCATGCCATTCAGGTAAATCGTGTATCTCGCGGTCGCCGCTTCCCGCGCGGTGATGGTCCACGAGAGGCCATGGCCGGTCGAGCCTTGAGTGTAGCTCACGTTGGACGGTTGGGAAATGGCTGGAATGAAGGCCACTTCACTGACTGGAGGGATGGCAGGTTATCCCGGATCGTTATGTAGGTCAAAACGTGAAGCCTGTTCTTGTTGCAGGTCCGCACGTCCCATCCGGCATCGATCACGACCTGCACGGCCTCATTAAAGGTCTCGATCGTTCCGACCAACGACGGATCGAGTAGTAGGGGGCATTGGATGGTGCTGATCATTATCATCTTTATAACAAGAAACCCATTTAACCGCCGAGATTTTAGTCCAAGAATTTTCGCACCCGATGCGTTCCCCGGGCCTTGGTAGTCCCGATGATCGTCTTGCTATCTCCCAATTTCAACTTGCCATAATACGGCTTCTCGTTAAAGTCGATGATAACGTCAATCTTGAGTGGGAGAACCTTGATATCAAGAAGATAATCTACCTGAGCTTTCAAGACGTGATGTTCAAGGTCATTCACGAGCCAAGCAGGTAATTTCCGTTTGAAGTCATTTACCTGGGAACGGTCAGGCACCAGGCGTTCGTGTCGTTCGTACTTCCCATTTAATACCTTTTGAGCCTTCTTGCGTCGTAATTTTCGATTAACCTCTGCGATCTTGAACCTATTTAGCCGGTTTGAGGCATCTTCCACACCCAAATGGAATAGAACTGAAAAAACGATGACTTCCCAGAAAGCAATGGCCTTGTATTTCGGGCCGTCGAGTTTTTGATGGAAATGATAGGTCTTCGCACACCTATCCGCAATGTTTAAAAGAGTTGTGGGAGAATTTCCCATTGGAGCCTTGCATTTATCCGAACGCCGTGCTTGGCGTTTCCCGTGAATTGTCTGGCTGGACATGTTTACAGGAAATGCAAGGTTCCTTTTAAACCCTTTAAAATAGGAGTTCCGCTTCCCCCGTTACTGTTATGAAAGGATTTTTTTTAAATAAACAGGGGATACCGATATGGTGGTCGTGCCGAAATCAACGACCTCAACGAAAAAAAGAGTAACATGACATGTCGGAACCAAACCTGAGCGATGCACTCGAGGCATTAAAAGAGAAAATAAAGCAGATTCCAATCCCTGAAAAGGGTGATTCCAAAACTATACATGGAATTGGCCAAATCCTGCCATCTTCTGCTGGAGAAGAAACACCATCACTAAACGATGCGATAACGTCATTGGTAGCAGCAAGCCAGGCTAAGCAGTTTACCTATACAGTAACCGCAGCGGTGCTGGGAGATCACCTGGTCGTGAAACTGAAAGATCCCCAGAACTTGTTCGTGGCTATTCGAAGGGCTCTTGAACATTTGGTAGAAATTTGGAGTTTTCTGTTCACTGCTGGTAGGATGAAAACGGAAATTGCAAACGATCTGGAAACTCTCACGAATTTTTTTCCAGGTTATTTAGCCACTTTGGAGGCAGAAATCAAAAGTTTTGATACCATGTACAAGATAAATGGTAAATACATAGTAGATGAAATCAGTTTCCAAACTGGCATGATTTCGATTGGTGAGTCTCAGGTAACCATCGAGGCAAGTTGGGCAACCGATCAAGCCAAAAAGGGGAAAAAATAAGAATATAGCCCTAGAAATCGATGTTACACGTGAAGATCTGTCTCTTCCTTTTTTTTATAAAATCTGACCTCCGTGGACGACGTTAGGAGGAGTTTCATAGGAACGAACGAAACCTTCATGTTTCCGAGATCAACTGGCTATCTCTGCCCCTGTCCTTGTCGCGAAACGAGAACCGGTTCAAGGGAAGGCGATCGCAATGGATGTAAAAAAAATATATTTAAAACGTGTGTGACGTTCGTCTACTCTTCATCTGCAGGGGCTTCTTCCATGTTCTCAGTAGCCCTTACTTCGGGCTCTTCTGAGGGCGTATCGTCAACCGGCTTTTCAACCGGGGCTTTCATGGTAAGGACCCCTTTGGACTTCGCGGATGTGGCTGTAAGCTTCCCGGTAGACTTCCCTGCGGGGGCAGGAGCGGCCTTCGCAGCAGTCTTCTTGTCTTCCTTCTTGTCTCCTTTCTTGTCTTTCTTGCTGGTTAATGGGCTCATGATGAAAATTTCCTTTAGTTTCTCAATCCTGCAGGAATCATCCCGCGATCAGATCGCTCTAGCGGGTCCGCCGGCAGGACTGCGGACAGGCTATCCGTAAAAATGCAATTAAAGGTTACGCTTGGCAAAACAACCCGACAGATTGTATGTCGTGGAGATGACAAATTTGGAGACATCCCGATCCACGCCCATGCACTGCATCATCTCTTTACGAAACCACGCGGGTCGTGGGCATCACTAGCACGGCTAAACCAATTCAATTTTTCCAAGGAAAGAAATTGAACCTTTAATCTTCGCCGCAATGATAAATCATTACTGCACGTTCGGGCATGAGGAATGCACGATCACAACGCAAATAACTGTAATGCTCGATGAGCAGGCGATGATGCAAGAATCGTCAATAAAACAGCAATGTCTAGCGTTTCGAAAAGATTCGACCACCGATCAAGCGTTCAAGGATTCGACTACGAGTCCTTGTTAATCGCCGTTTTTTTCTTGGCTTTCTTTCCCTGGGATTCTCCCGCCTGATGCTCGGGTTCAGCCCGTTTGGATGGCTTCGACGCATCCAATGGTCTGCCACACGACCAGCACGCGTTGTCCGCCTCGACCACGGCATCGAAACACGCCTTGCAATAGAACGAGCCGCAACTGGGACAGATGAACGCGAGGCTATCAACCGGCCCCTTGTGAACGATGCATAGGTGCTTTTCTTCGAACACCGCAATGTCCTCGTCGTCATTCAAAGTTCTGTCAGTCTGGCGCATGAGGCTTTTATGTTTCCTCCGGGTAAGTTCGAGGCTTTCTCGTAAAGATACCTCAGCAGCTGGCTTGGGCGCCGGCTTGGGCACCGGCTTGGGCGCCGGCTTTGCTGACGGCAACGGCTCGCCGCAATTCGGGCATCTCGTGTCGAGAGGCGATAGCCCCGTCTTGCCACAATAGGCGCAAGTTTGTTTCGAATTGTTGCGGGCTGGTGAGGAAATGGGTTTCGAGACTGGCTTTGCTGCCGGCACTTGCCTCGCAGCTGGAACGACCGAGGTCCGCCCGCGCGGCGAAACGACAGGAGCAGGTTTCGGGGATAATCTCGTGTCCGGTGCTGGTTTCTTAGGTGTCATTTCGTTTTTTTTCATTCTGTTCCTTTTCAATGTGCTAATCCCAACAAGGACTAATAGGATGACGACGGTGAAACCAAGTACACTAGCTATTACGACACCGATTATGTAACCGTTCACTCCTTCGACAAGCATTACCACCCCTCCGATTACGGCCAAAGTGATGCCACAACCAAGGATTGTGCCATTCCAGTTACCAATATTGTTTTGCTTTTTCACTATTTTGCGCCTTTTTAGCTTCTATATGTTTTAAAATGCTGGATCACGGTAATAGAAGAGTTATCCCCGCTATGCTTGTGAAAATACTTAAAAACTTCATCTTGATGATGGTTTCGCCGTCTCGTGATAAGATGTAAGCGATTCGAGGGTGCATCAGTTAATAGTTTGGGTGGCTTGCGCCACAAACACGTGTCCCGACCGCGTGATGGCGCAGCTCGACTTTGCTCGGGAAGGAACCGGCACTAATCCTCGGGCAGGCCTCGCATGTCGGGGATGTCGGTATCCGGGTCCAGTAACACGTTTTCAAAAATTTCCCTAGGTTTCTCGGCCGTCCTAGCTCCTGCAGGCTTTTGGGAGACATATTTTTTGTCGTAGATTAGGCGCCAGCCAGCTGGTGGCGATGCCCGTGATGCTCGCGAAGAGAGGGTGCTTCGTGCCCCCGATGATGGTGCCCGCGAGATTGGCATACAGGGCCGGCAGGCGGCCCAGGTAAATGAACACGTACCTGACGCCCCACGTGAAGACCTCCCCTTGGATAAAACCGTAGACCGATGTCTTGTTGTAGTGTTGCAGCGATCCGGCGAGCGTCTGTATGAGGCTCCATGGCTGCGACGTCGAGCCCAAGCAGAGAAAGAGCATGATCCATGCCGTATACGCCAGATTCGTTGACGGGGCGAAGTAAAACGTGTATACCGCGATTATGGTCATTACCCCGAGCTGCTGGAAGATTCCCAGCCACGTGAAAAATTGGACGTAACGCATCATGTACTTCACGCCCAAGATGCGTTTCGGCGGCACGAATTGATCCCAGCAACCGCCGAACCAGACTGTGATCAGGGTCGAGCCGAGAGAAAAGATTCCCGATGCATACGAACCGTAACCGGTCTCTTCGGGATACGGAAAGAGCCCATTGACGAGAGGGCCAGCCATCAAGATGCCAATGACGATATCGACGAGTAAGAACACGAGACCAAAATAAAACCCTCCAAGCAATTTGTGGAAACCGATCTTGTTCCACAACTCATCCACGGGCATCGCGAGACGTGGCTTCCTCGTAAGCTTCTACATCCACGGCATCGGCTGGATTTAGATCGATGTCGGACCCTTCGTCTGCTTTTTCGAGCCTTCCGAGCCCTTGGTGTCGTTCTTTTCCTCGAAGGAAATTTCAGCATGGCCAGCTAGCCTTGAATGAAATATTTCCACTTCTAGACGATGCGAAGTTCCTGAAAATGAAAGAGAATTCACAGCATGACCTGCTTAATGTCCTTCTCGATCTGCAACAGGCGATATCTCGACTTGAGAAGGAACGGCGTTTTCCCGTGCTTCTTGAACCACCGGGAGAACCGTTTCTTGAGATTGACTTGGATCGTGCCCTCTGCATGCTTGTCAGCGTAGCACACGATTTTTTCCTCGATGGTTTCGGGGATGAGGGAATCGTGGATGTCCTTCATGTTCGCCGGAAATTCCTGCTTGATGTCCTCTGGCGTGAACCCGCCGAGCACGTGCACCATTGCACATCGGACCACGCGTTCGTCGACGTTTATCTCACGCAAGAGCAACCCGCCGATGTACCCGTGCTCGAGACCGTGGGATTTGATCCTGCCGATGTCGTGCAGCAACGCGCCGGCCTCGATAACGTCCAATTCAAGGTCGAGATCCGGGTTGGTTTCCTTTATCCGGTCGGCGATCTGGAGTGCGATATCCTTGACCACGATGCAATGTTGCCTGATGCCCTCTGGAAAATTCCAAGCTTGCAGTAATTCTTGAATTTCCTCCACCGTGGGGATTTTCTTCCCGAAATCATAGGGAACAGGTGGGGTTTTTTTTAAGTCTAAAGAATCGCTAGAGTTCATCGGCAACACTATTCTCTCGCAATTGGATGATTAAATGTTTGCCTTGTTGAATCATGGATGAAAATGATGTTCACTTCGGAACTCCCGACAAACAGGTTGATTGTTGGTGCCACTAACTAATAAAAAGATTGACATGATGGATTATTGATGAAACGGTCATTCATTTCGCCCACGTGTGCTCCGTGTATAGTCGACACTGCCGTGAAGTTCTTGAAGGAGGGCCTCAAGGATGACAAGGCGGTCCTTGATGGGTTGCAACGATCCTTCGATATCCTCGCCCGCGAATTCTGTTCTGAGTCATATACATTTGAGATTGCCAATAAAATCGTGCGGGAAGTCTCCGCCATTGTCGGCAACGATAATATATTCGCCGAGATGAAGCACGAAAGCAACCTTCTCTGCAAGGCAATGCTCCCCTCCATCCTCGAGCGCTACGAGGGGATTGGTGAACTGCCCGAAAAGCTCAATTATGCCATTGCCGCGGGCGTTGCCGGAAACACGATCGACGTGTCGACAGGTGGCTATGAGTTCAAGCTCGACCAAGACATTTTATTCTCCACGATCGATGACATCCTGCAGCAGGGATTCTCGATCGACGATCGGGCCGAGCTGCTGGCTACCATCCAGGATCCGGCGGTCGAGTCGTTCCTCGTGATGCTCGACAACGCGGGAGAGATCGTGTTCGACCAGCTCCTCGTGCGGCTGCTCAAGGATGCAGAAAAAACGGTATTGTGTATGGCCAAGGGAAAGCCCGTTGCAAACGATGCCACGAGGGTCGACCTGTTGGAAACAGAAATGGACACCCTGTGCGACGGCATCTTGGAAACCACAACGGCATCATACGGTTATTTTCTCCCCGAGATGGCTGCCGAGACCATTGCCGTGGTCGATACCATGGACGTCATCATCGGGAAGGGTCAAGCCAACCTTGAAACGCTGTCCGTCTACGTGGACGAAATCGGCGCAGGACAAATCTTCCTAATTTCCAAGGTGAAGTGCCAACCTATCGCTGACTTTGAGAGCGTGGAAAAAGGCACGCAGATCGTGCGAAAGATCAAGTAGAAAACCTTATTCTTCTTCCTGCAATTCTTTTTTCAGGAGCGGGATCGCACCGCCGTGGCGTAAGATGTTGAGGAAGAACGCCGGGAGTGGCTTGAGGATCAGCGCTCCTTGGCCGCCCTTTGACGCGATCAGGGGCGGGTCGATGGTATATTCCACCCTCTCGCCGTTCGAGAAGGGCACGGCATCGGCTTCATCGGACGTGAGTTTCACGATCTCCAGAAGCGGCAGGCCGATGTTAATACCGTTTCGGAAGAAGATACGGGCGAATGACCGCGCGCAGATCATGCCGATGCCCGCGCGCTTCAAAAGGAACGGTGCCTGCTCGCGGGAGCTGCCGCCGCCGAAGTTCTCTCCGGCAACAATGATGTCGCCACGCGACGCGGTCCTCGCAAACTCGGGCGTAATCTCCTCCAGTACGTGCGTCATCAACTCGTCAAAGTCCCGGATCTCGAGAAACTTTCCCGAGATGATGGCATCCGTGGTGACGTCGTCCCCTAGCACCCAGACCTTGCCCGTGTTCTTACCCGTGAAGGACGGGATCCATGCCTTTGCGATGTCTGGCATTATTGCGCCACCTCCTTGGGGTTCACGATGCGACCGGCGATCGCCGATGCCATGGCAGTCGCGGGCGAAGCCAAGTAGATCTGCGCCGATGCTGCCCCCATTCGGCCTGGAAAGTTGCGATTGGACGTGCTCACGCAAACTTCATTTGGTCCAAGGATCCCTAACTGCGCCCCCATGCAAGGCCCGCAAGTCGGGTATTCGACCATCGCCCCCGCGCGCACGAACTGGTCGATGAGGCCCTCGTTCATGGCTCCCAAATACACCTCGCGAGACGCGGGAATGATGATGCACCGAACATTCCGGTTGATCATGTTGCTACCGAGCACCTTGGCTGCCAGCCGGATGTCTTCCATCCGCCCGTTGGTGCAGGATCCGATGAATACCTGGTCAACGTCCACGGTCCCGATTTCATCCACGGGCTTCACGTTGGACGGCGAGGGCGGCACGGCGATCACGGGCTCGATCGTGCCGAGGTCAAACGTCGTGCTTCCCTCGTACACGGCCTCAGGGTCCGCCGTGACCGGCGTGACGGTATCGTCGACCCCGTGAGATTGCAACCACTCGGTCGTTGCCTCGTCGGCTTCGAAGATCGTGCACTTCGCTCCCATTTCCACGCCCAAGTTCGCCACCGTGAGTCGGCCCTCCACGGAAAGCGTGTCGAGGCGTTCCATACCGATCTCTATGGATTTGTAATTCATGCCGTCGGTGCCGTACTGCCCGAGCATAGTCAAGGCCACGTCCTTGGCGGTGACCAGCGGCTGCAACGTCCCTTGGAGCTCGATCCGCCACGATCTTGGCACCTTGAACCACGTCTTACCCTTTGCAAGGACGACCGTGGAATCCGTTGCCCCGAGGCCCGTCGAGAAACAATTCAGCGCGCCGTAGGTCGTCGTGTGGCTGTCGGATCCCACGACGAACATGCCCGGCAGCACGAATCCCCGTTCGGGAACGACGACGTGGCACACGCCGGTTGCCATGCCCAAGTCGTTGAGGATCTTGTAATCGTGCACGAACTTTCGGTATTCTTGATGGATGATCGCCATTTTCTCCGTGGACGGCGGCACGTAATGATCCAGCAACGCGACGACCTTGTCGGGATCCCACACGCGCTTCAGCCCCGCCTCGCTGGCGATGCGGGCGATCTGGTCGCCGAGCATCTCGTGGACCATGATCAGGTCGACATTGCACTCGACGATCTCGCCGGGCTCGCACGTGCCCTGCTCGAGGTGGGTTTGGAAGATTTTCTCGACGATGGTCGACATTATGGTCGCGTGATCCGTCCGGAGCGTCGATTAAAAAACGCTTTCTTTTTCGATGGAACGTATCATAAAAATCAATTTAATATCGCATTGCATGGATAAGGCGAATCGATGGATAACGAACGACCTCATCCGGGGCGCAACCGTGTTCATGACAATAGGCAGTTAGCCAAAAGATTGTCTTGTAGTGAAATGGTCGAAAAATTCAACCTTTATCCGACTAAAATCATCTAAGAACAGTGCTGGTCGTTTTAATTTACAAATAAATAAATTTGTATTTGGCCAATAAAAATCTTAAAATAACCGATCAATCATTAAAGAAAATGTGTAATTTGATTTGTGGGATTAGAAATCAAACCAATTTGGATAAGGTGACATAATGCAATTTCAATTCACCAGCTTGAATCAAGAAGTCGAATTTCTGTCAGCACTGTTTGTTGGCTTGCTTGGGTATGCCCTCGTTATTTTAATGATTCAAAGAAATATGACAAGAAAATCGCGGATCATGACCTTGTTGATCTGCGCGATCGTGTCGTGGGCTACCGCGGCGATACTCGACCCGGTCTTCATCACGCTTGGCATGGGTATGTCATCTAATAATTATTTGGCAGAACAGGCCCTTGGAACGAGCCTTCAATTTGGAGCTGATGCAATCGGTAATATTTTCCTCATTGCTTTCATCACCAATGTATTTTACACCAAAAAATACAAATGGGAGATGATCGTATTAATTGTCCTGCAAGCGGTAGTACTGCCCGTCGGATTTTATTTGACCATCATTGGAATTGATGCCATTCTCATTTACGTGCTTCATCTTGTTTGCTCCATCATTATCTACATAGTTTTAGCCCACGCAGCCTTAAAGGTGCGGAGGAAGCTGGTTCGAGACGGAGGAGAAGATAACGTAGGCATCAATGGTATGGTGTGCATCGCTCTTTCTGGCATTTTCTTGTTGGCAGTGCTGATATCCTTCGTCCTGCAAGAGGTTGCAACCGCTGTTGCAATATATAACACTCCTTTCATCTCGCTCGGTTGGATTCTTGCTGGTATAGCTTGCGTCTTTATTTATTTCGGATACGTTATGCCAAGCTGGATTCGAAAACGGTGGGAAAAAGGGAAGCCCCGGCTTCAAACGTCCGCCGGTCGCCTCGATCATACAGTTCCTTCAAGTCCTTGATGTTTTCAGCTACATCATAAAACCAAAGCTCACGGGCAAAATGCACAACGCGTGATCCGTCTGGAGCTTCGATTAAAAAAGAATCGATGGATAACGAGCGATCTCATCCGGGACGCTACCGTGATCATAACTATAAGCTGTTCTGCAAAAAATTGTTGTTCCTCCTACCTATCTTTTTCGTGCTGTGAAAGATTGGAATCTCTAGGACCCTCAGAGCTAACCAATAGAGAAAATCCGTGACATCTGAGACAACGTCGAGCAAATGGTGAGCGAATTACTTGGAAGGTTCGGGGTTGCAAATTTTTTAGAAGTGTAACGTGATCGGGGTGGCATCGCACGGCCCGAAAATGCGTGATATGGAGACTTGCTTGAAAATGCAATCTTGTCGTGAAAAGGTCGGAAATTTTAACCGTCTTCCGACAAATATCATCTCAGGACAGCACAGGTCATTTTAATATACAAATAAATTGGCATTTGGTCAGTGAAAACCTTAAAATAATCGATTAATCAATAACGAAAACGTGCAATTTGATCCGCGAGACTAAAAATCAAACAAACTTGAGCAGGGTGACATCATGCAACTTCAATTCACCAGCTTGAATCAAGAAGTCGAATTCATATCAGCTCTATGTGTGGGCTTGCTTGGATATGCCATCGTCATTTTAATGATCCAAAAAAATGTGACACGAAAATCGCGGATCATGACCTTGCTAATCTGTACGATCGCGTCGTGGGCTACCGCGCCGATACTTGACCCGATCTTCATCGCGCTTGGCATGGGCATGTCCGCTAATAATTATGTGGCGGAACAGAACCTTGCAACGAGCCTTCAATTTGGAGCTGATGCAATCGGTAATATTTTCTTCATCGCTTTCATCACCAATGTATTTTACACCAAAAAATACAAATGGGAGATGATCGTATTGATTGTCCTGCAAGCGGGAGTTCTGCCCGTCGGATTTTATTTGACCATCATTGGAATTGATGCCATTCTCATTTACGTGCTTCATCTTGTTTGTTCCATCATTATCTACATAACATTGGCCCACGCAGCCTTAAAGGTGCGGAGGAAGCTGGTTCGAGACGGAGGTGAAGACAAAGTAAGCATCAATGGTATGGCATGCATCGCTCTTTCTGGCATTCTCTTGTTGGCAGTGCTGATATCCTTCATCATACAAGAGGTTGCAACCGCTGTTGCAATATATAACACTCCTTTCATCTCGCTCGGTTGGATTCTTGCTGGTATGGCCTCCATCTTTATTTATTTCGGATACGTTATGCCAAGCTGGGTTCGAAAACGGTGGGAAAAAGGGAAGCCCCGGCTTCAAGCGTCCGCCGGTCGCCTCGATCATCCAGTTCCTTCAAGTCCTTGATGTTTTAAGTTTTAAGATGCGTTATAAAATCGAAACTCACAGGTAAAATGCAACTACCGCCAAAGCCGTGATGGCGAGCAAAGAGGGGTGTAAGAGCACGTTAGCCCACTCTTCGGTCTTCTCGCCCCAGAAGATTAGACAAAGTTTACTATTACCAACGAATTTGAATGTTCCTGAGCGAAGAGAAGCGACTTCCGAAATCTGCAGGGCCCTATATCACAAAATCTCAACGATCGTGAGATCTTTGACTTTAGTCGCAGGTAGTTGACTCCAGCACCGGGTTGCCCATCGCATTCCATTGATTATTTATCAAATTGCATATGCTCTTCCAATATTCAACCCCGATCTTCTCGGTTCAACCGTCATTCGTCTTCGGCTTTCCATCATGGTCCAATCCCTCAAATATATTGTCGAAGAGGTAGGTGCAAGTCCGCATACTCGACTCTTTCATATTTCTGTTATATTTCTTCTCCAGAAATTGATCGAACATTGAAATGTTTTCAGGAATCATAGTGAAATCAATTTTATTGAATATCTTTGTCTTTGCACTAATAATTTTTCCTATTTTTACCTGCGGTGTTTAAAAAATTGCTTTCATATAATGTCCGTGATTTAGGTTTCGAGTTGATCTGGATGTCAAATGCTCGAAAGATACTCGAATCACACCTGCTCGAGGGCGAATTCGTGGAAGGCTCGGAAATTGCCATCAAGATCGATTACACTCTCACGCAGGACACTACTGGTACATTAGCATACCTGCAATTCGGCACGCTGGGCATCCCGCGGGTTCGCACTGAACTCTCCGTGGCCTTTGTGGACCACAACATGCTCCAAACAGACTTCATGAACGCCGACGACCACCGCTTTCTGCAATCCGTGGCGGCCAAGTATGGCATCTATTTCTCGCGTCCAGGGAACGGCATCTGCCACCAGGTATTCTTGGAGCGATTCGCCCGCCCTGGCAAGACCTTGCTCGGCTCGGATTCCCACACGCCCACTGCCGGCGGTATGGGTATGCTCGCCATCGGATCCGGCGGGCTCGACGTGGCCGTTGCCATGGCCGGTGAACCGTTCTACCTGAAAATGCCAAAGATCGTCGGCGTGAAGCTCACGGGCCAGCTCCAGCCATTCGTATCTGCCAAGGATGTTATCCTTGAAGTTCTAAGGCGAATCAGCGTCAAGGGTGGCGTCGGCAAGATCCTCGAGTATTACGGCGACGGAGTGGCAACGCTGGCGATCCCTGAACGGGCCACCATCACGAACATGGGCGCCGAAACAGGTGCCACGACGTCAATATTTCCTTCCGACGAGGTCACCCGCAAATTTCTCGCCCTGCAGGAACGCGAGGAGGGCTGGATGCCCATGCCGGCGCCGGAGTCCGATGACGGGTTCGACGAGGTCATCGAGATCGACCTTTCCACGCTCGAACCGCTCGTGGCCAAGCCGCACAGCCCGGACAACGTGGTCCCGGTCTCGGAGCTCGAAGGCACGCCCATCTCCCAAGTCGCCATCGGGTCCTGCACGAACTCGTCGGTGAAGGACATGATGACCGTCGCGGCGATCCTGAACGGGAGGACCATCTCGCCAAACCTCAGCTTGGCCATCAGCCCCGGCTCGCGGCAGGTGGTCAAGGAGCTGTCGAGCAACGGCTCCCTTTCCACCCTGATCAAGAGCGGGGCCCGGCTGCTGGAATCCGCCTGCGGGCCATGCATCGGCATCGGGTTCGCACCCGCGTCTGGCTCGAAGAGCCTCCGGAGCTTCAACCGCAACTTCGAGGGCCGGTCCGGGACGCAGGATGCCGAGGTCTACCTGGCGAGCCCCGAGCTGTGCGCCGCTTCCGCCCTTGCGGGCGTGATCACCGACCCGAGAACGATCGAGGGCGTGACATTTCCCGAGCTGCCCGCGCGCATCGAGCTGGACGACGGCATGATCATCCCGCCTATCGAAGACGGCTCGGGGGTCGAGATCGTTTACGGCCCGAACATCAAGCCCGTGCCGGTCGTCTCGCCTATGCCAGAGTCATATACCATCAAGGTCCTGCTCACGGTCGGCGACAACATCACCACCGATGCAATCATGCCTGCGGGCGTGACCGTCATGGCCCTCCGGAGCAACATCCCGGAGATCAGCAAGCACACGTTCGAGCACGTTGATCCCACTTTTGCGGCCCGCGCTGCGGAAGAAACCGACGGGTGCGTCATCGTCGGCGGGATCAACTATGGGCAGGGCTCGTCCCGGGAGCACGCGGCGATAGCGCCCATGTATCTCGGCGTGAAGGTCGTCATGGTGAAATCGATTGCCCGAATCCACCAAGCCAACCTGATCAACTTCGGCATCGTGCCCTTCGAGTTCGTTAGCGGGGATGATTCGTCGGGAATCGAGACCGGTGACGTGATCGAGTTCCCGGGCATCCGTGCCTACTTCGAGAACGGTGCCCAAGGCGAGTTCGTGGTGCGGAACGTCACCAAGGACGCGGACATCCCGCTCACGCACCACATGTCGGGCCGGTCCGTGGACTTGCTGCTTGCGGGCGGACTCCTGAATTACCTGCGCCAGAAGCTTGCCGCGTGAATGCAAGTTCCTGTTTTTTTTACCCTCCTTTCCAGATCGATCCCATGGACGGAGATCTCAAGCCATTCCAGTTCCGCTCGCCAAGGATTATTTTCAAGCGCGAGGCGTGGAAGGATCTCGGGAAGATATGCAGCAGCGAGTTCGGCCCGAATGGCGTTCTCGTGATCGGTTCCAGCTTCAAGGATTCCGAAATCTGCCAAGGATTGCTCGCCGACTTCGAGGAAAGAGGGTCCAACGTTGCCGAGTTCCTGCGGAAGGGAGGCGAGCCCACTGTCGCCGAGGTCGATGACCTCGCGGGGCGCCTCCGGGATGTGGATGCCGCCTGGGTCTTGGGCATCGGCGGGGGGAGCACGCTTGACCTGGCCAAGTCTGCAGCCGGGCTCGCCAGGAACGAGTACTCGGCCGCCATCTACCAAGAAGGTCTGGAAGTGCCCTTGGAAGGCATTCCGTTCGTCGCGGTTCCCACGACCGCGGGCACCGGTTCCGAGGTTACGAACAACGCCGTGCTCATCAACGAGGACAAGCGGGCCAAGCTAAGCATCAGGGGAGAGAAGTTGATCGCCAAGATCGCGGTGCTCGATCCCGTGCTCACGCTCTCGGCGCCGCCGGACGTGACTGCATACTCGGGGTTGGATGCCCTCGTGCAGGCCATCGAGGCCTTTGTGTCCAAGGCCTGTAACCCGTTCTCGGACCTGCTCGCGGAAAAAGCGATTGGCGTCATTCTCCAGCACCTGTTCATCGCGTGGTCCGACGGATCGGACCTGCACGCGCGGGAAGGCATGCTCTACGGGAACCTGCTGAGCGCGCTTGCCTTCTCCAACGCCAAGCTAGGGGCGATCCACGGCTTCGCGCACCCGATCGGGGCGCAGTTCGGTGCGCCGCACGGCTTGATCACCGGGTTACTGCTACCGCACGTCATGCGCTTTAACTTGGGCGACGGGGACCTTCCCGACGTGACGGCGAAGTTTGCCACGATCGGCCGGCTCCTGCACGTGGGTTCTGAATCGGAGATTGACTTGGCTCGCGCTGCCATCGACGGGATCGTCGGCTTGCTCGACTCAATGCAAATTCCGAGGGAGCTTTCGGGCATCGGCATCGGTGAGGATGACATCCCCGCGATCGTCGCGGACACGAAAGGATCCTCCCTCGACAACAACCCCCGGGCCACGACGAAGGAAGTTCTGGCAGAAATCCTGAGTTCTGCCCTATGACAAAAATTAAATCGTTTCAAATCCACACAAATGAAATCGTTTCAAAACGGTAATATGCCATGAAGTATGTCAACGAAAACGATGTGGCCTACCGCAACGTCGATTCGGGGCCGAAATATCTCCTGCGCGGTCCGAACATCGACTGGGGCGTGATGCTCGTCAAGTCAGGCGAGAGTATGGGCGCGCACGGCCATATGGAGACCGAGGAGGCCTTTTTCTTTCTACAGGGTTCGGGCAAGATGGTCGTGAATGATTGCGAGTACGACGCGACTGTCGGGGACGTTTTCTATATCGAGCCGCAAGAGAAGCACGACATCGTGAACACGGGCGAGGAGGACATCAAGGTCGTTTTCATCAAGCATCCCTACCTCCCGGATGATAAAATAACATACGACGAGTGATCCTGCCGCTTGATTTCGTGAAGGGTGCTTGGGTTGTTGGCCTGCCCCCGGACACGATGCCCGTGAATGAAATCGTGTTGCCCATCGTTTGGGTCGCGCTTGCCGGCGCGGGACTCGTGGCGGTTTTCCAGCGTCGTCGTGCGTGATGGTTTCGTCGTGTGTAATGGTTTTGTGCCGAATTAGATCAAACTCTAGACGGAATTAAGCATAAATTTGATCATAACTATGATAGGATTAGAGACAAATGCCAATAATCAAACCAATTTCCGATTTGCGCAATAACTTCAACGAGATAGCTCAAATCTGCCATGAAGATAACGAACCAGTTTTCATAACCAAGAACGGGACGGGAGATCTCGTGGTTATGAGTATTGCAAAATATGAGCAGATCGAGGCACTCCTTGACTTGTATCAAAAGCTCGGAATCGCAGAAGCGCAGAGCCGAAGTCCAGAAGGCCATATCGAACATAGCGAGCTCATGGCTAAATTGAGGAAGAAGATTGATGGCTGCTAGTTATCGGATAGAGTACATGCCTGCTGCCGAAGAGGAATTTGACGAGATCTTCGAGTATGTTGCTCGCGACAATCCAGAAGAAACCAAACGATTGCTGGAGAAGTTTGACTCGGCAATATGTCAACTTTCAGCGTTCCCTGAGCTCGGAGTGGTTCCGAAAGATGCAAGGCTCAAATATCTTGGATACAGGACACTCATCGTCGAAAATTATTTAGTGTTCTATATGCAGAAAGAAGAAATCGTCGAGATTCATCGTGTCATCCACGGTAGTCGGCGTTACTCTTTCCTTTTCTAAATAAAAGGTGTCATGGCACGATCTCGGCGCCGTTGTACTGGAAATAGCCGAACTGGGGCATTTGCACGGTGCCGGCATCGATCAGGGCTTGGATCTCGGGCAGCCACGACCGTAAAACGCCCACGATGTGGAACACAGTCTCGCACACCTTCCGGTAGCCATCCTCGCCCCAAGGCTTGGTTTTATTAGCATACAGGCACCGCCCGCCGCAGACAGAATAGATCTCGCACGACGGGCAGGGCTCGCCGGGGACCATAGCATCGAAGAAGTCGGCAGGCTTGTTCCGGTAGATCGTGCCGATCTGGAAGATCTCGTAGAAGTCGGAGCTTACCGGGCAGGCGGTGATCTTGCCGTTGGTGCAGATGTTGTTGTTGAAGTGGCCGCACCCGCAATGCAACTTGGCAGGCTCGCCCGTGAGTATGGTCCGCACGAGGCCGACGAACGGGTAGATCAGGCGCACCTCGCCCGTGTCCTTCATGGCCTGGACCCAGTCCGCGGCGAGCCGTTCGATGCCCGGGTAGTAGGAATTATCCAGCCAGCCGTCGAGGTCGTCCCACGATTCACGTTCCCCGAACATCATGTCGTTCTGCCAGTGGACGCCGGTGAACAGCGGGGCTCCCGCATCGTCTTGAAGCCCGAGCAGGTAGGTCACGTCGTCGTAGATGCTAGTCTCTTCCGAGGCGCACATGCGGGCCGTGATCTCGCCCGCGAACCCCTTGGTGCGCACGAGACGGGCGTTACGCAGGACCAATTCGTGCGTGCCCTCGCCCCGGTTGATGTCGGTCGTTTCCTTACGGCCGTCGATGGACAGCAGGATTGTGTATAGCTTGAACAGGTAGTCGTCTTTCAGCTCGTGCAGCAGCGTCCCGTTGGTCTGGATGACGAACCGCTCCGCAGGCACCTCGTCCATGATGCGCTCCATCATGTCTATGCCGAGCAGGGGTTCCCCGCCGTAGAAGGCGATCACGGGATGCGGGTCGCTCGCCAAGAACCGCTTCAGGTCGTCGAGATCGTAGGCGATCGTTCGCGGGAACAGCTTTTCCTGCGTGGAGTCGCCTCCGCCGCAATACGTGCAGTTCTTGTTGCACGAGGTCGTGAGCACGATGTTCCAGATCATCGGGAAGGAGGAATGCTCGTCCTGCTATATGGATTGCCATTCCATCGCCAGATACCTCGAAATCTGGCCGATCGTTCGCAAAAACGAGCGAACTCTACCGCCACCTGCAACCGGTGGCTATATCGTTAACTCGATGTTAACCATAATGGGCTAGGGATGTAAAATGAAACCAACCAAGTTTTATAACGATTCAAATGTGAGGTAGAAGCATATTAAACAATTAATAAGGATGCCATCATGCCTTCAGCGACGTTCGATATCCCAGGCCGCATTTGCCTGTTTGGCGATAAAATCGACCTGATGGGCCGGCCGGTCATCGCGGCGACCATCACCAAGTTTTTGCGGTTTACTATGGCCACGCGGGACGATAATATCATTCGCTTTTACTCCTGCGATTACCCCGACGAGGAAGAGACCTTTTCCTGCGACGATCTTGATGCCGTCTTTGCTTGCAAGCAAGAACAGCACCTGCGGTATTGGCACGCGTGCCTGCGATCCCTATCGGAATTCGTCGAGTCGGGGCGCATCGGTGGGTTCGATGCCGAGGTCTGTTCCACTGGGCTGCCGATCGGCGCCGGGCTGAGCACGTCCGCGGCCGTGAGCGTTGGGTTCATTTCAGGATTGAATAACCTTTTCGGGCTCGGATTGTCGAAGCTGGAAATGGCAGAAAATGCATACGTGGCGGAACACGACATCTTGGGCATCATGTGCGGCCGTATGGACCAGTACTCCATTGCCCACGGCGGCGTGACTTTCATCTCCACGGGTGAGCGTCCCGGCGTGGACGTCCTTGACGTGGACTGCTTGCCACTTGTCATCGGGGATTCATGCGAGCCCCGGGAGGCAAAGAAGGTCCTGAACCGTGTGAAACAGGAACTGGAGGCGCAAAACCCCGTCTACATCGGCGCGTTCGACGTGGTGCACGGCGTGGTGCTCGAGGGCCGAACCCAGCTAGAAAACGGGTGCGACCTGGCCCGGCTCGGGGCGCTCATGAGCCTCCAACAGGAACAGGAGAACGTCATCGGCGCCGCGACCGACAAGCTGAACAGGCTATGCAACGTGGCCATCGAAGCCGGTGCCTTTGGCGCAAAGCAGATGGGCGCAGGCGGGGGCGGATGCATGCTTGCCATATGCAGCGACGAGGCAGTGCAGGAAGCAGTCGTCGAGGCCCTGAACGAGGCGGGTGGCAGGGCCGAAGCCGCCAACATCTACCGTTACCCGACCGCCTGAACGCGTTTCGTTTATTGCATTCTTGCATGAGAATCGAGTATATATTTGCCACAACGTGTGAGATCTTTGATTTTTGCCTAAAATTGATTGTTCTGGCAAACGTGATCGGTAAAGAGAAGGAAAAAATGGTGCGCCGACCGGGAATCGAACCCGGGCCACAGCCGTTCTGCGGCCAAGCCATCGCCTGAGCCATGGCAGGGCCGTATCATACCACTAGACAATCGGCGCCTTGAACTCGCGTCATATTGTGTATTTTCCGCGATGGGGATCGAGAACCTGCACGCGGGTAATTCTGGATAATGCGTTGAGGTATTAAATCATTGATCTCAGTGGGTGTGTTGCATCTGATCAGGGACCCGCGTCTAAACAAGCCCTTTGTCTCAGTTTTCTAGCTCCAATTCCTGTCTTTTGGACTTTTCTTCAGTTGTTTCCATCTCCTCTCGGGTAATATCCCTGGAAGCTTCAAATTCTTCAAGCATCGGGATGGGAATTATCGTGAAGTTGCCATCGATCTCGACGACGGCGATCTCGGTTCCCGGCGCGATAATTATCTTACTTCGCATGGGAATCAATAGTAAAATTGAATTTTATATCTATTTTTTGGATATAGCAGAGGTTTTTACGGCAACGCCGCAACGTCTTCGTGCTCACGCCGAGCATGGCCGCCACTGCGCCGATGGCGAGGCACCCTGCGGTAAACGCGAAACTCATGCCCGATCTTGTGTTTAACGGATAAAAACCCGGAGAATTTTTACCACACGGGTATTATTGATGCCCAAGTTTGAACACATTTTTATCGAGTAGTTGCGACTGTATCATTACCAAGTTCTGACGCTCGCGACTCGATTGCTTCGTAGAGCGAGGATCCGATGCCAGCTCGCCTTGGTTCGGGCACCACGTACAACGAATCCGCCCACGCGACACCACTACTTATGCGGCACACGGCATACCCGCGCAATTCATCATTGTCATCAGCCGCAACGTAAATGATGAATTTTCCATCCTTGTAATCATTTAACTCATCCTTGGCTTTATTTAAATCCATTTCCCTTGTGATACCCTTGAAATTCGCCAATTCTACGCGAAAGTGTGCAATCAAGGATACTATATCCTTCTTGTCCCGCTCTTGATAGGTTCTCACGATCATTGTCTCTCTGACTTAAACGAATCTCTTCATGTCGAATTATTCTTTGGATCAGGATTTATGGTAAACCAAATTCGGTGCATGTCGCGAGACATGACCATTAATAGATCCCCGACGAGGAGTATGCAGTAAGTGGCACTTTCGGGTGCGTGCCGTGGCTGACAAGATAAAAAAGGACTATTATTGCCCTGTGTGCAAGAAAAAGCACCAGATGACCTTTCCCGCCGGCTTTGCCATCGAAAAAGCGTCGTACCCCTTTGCCCACGTGTTCCTGCACAAGATCGAGGGTTCCAGCGAGATCGAGGAGATGGGAGCAGACATTCTCACGACCTTGTACATTGATGCGAATTGCGACATCCGGGGCGTCGAGGCCAAGCAGCTGGTAGCCATTCAGAACGTGATGGCCGTCGACGACTTTACTCACATCGTCAACCAGTTGATGGACGAGATCGCCCGCCTGCTTGATGATTACCATCGCCTCCAGGCGGATTACAAGGCCCTGCGGGCACGATTGGAAAGCCAGCAAGCCGATCTCTGAGCAACACCCGCAGTATCTTCAGGACGTATTTCATTTCCTGAATATGCAGGTTTTCCCTATTTTTCCTAAATGGCATCCCGGGTTTATCTGCATATAAACTGCAAGTTTTGATTATTATGGATAAACTGAAAATTATCGTTATTGGCCTTGGCGGGATGGGCAGCGGTTGGGCTAAAACAATACTAAAACACCCCAGTTACGAGCTCATAGGCATCGTTGACACGGACACGGAGTTGCTCGAGAATGTCGGGAAAATGAATCTCAATCTCGATGGCGACCAAGCATACATCAGCATCGAGGATGCGGTCCGGTATGGCGAGAAGCCGGACGTCGCGGTCATCGCCACGCCGATCAACACGCACTCGGGCATCGTGCACGAGGTTATGGCCCTCGGGATCAACCCGATCTGCGAGAAGAACATGGCGAGCGACCTGCCGCAGGCCCGCCAAATGGTCCAGCTGGCGAAGGACCACCCTGAATTCTGCACGGCGGTCGGCACCCAATACCGATATGGCGGCCACATCTGGACCGCGAAGAAATTCTTCGAGCAGGAGAACAATCCCATCGGGCAGCTCGGCATGATCCTGTGGGAAGACTACGGCTACCGTGGCGACAAGCGCTGGGCATGGCGGCGGTTCCTGCAGGAGGTCTACCTCGAGGACATGGCCGTGCACTGGTTTGACACCATGCGTTACATCACCGGCATGAACATCGTGCAGGTGAAAGCAGACACGTTCAAGCCGGTGTATTCCAGCTGGTATGGTTCATCAACCGTGTTCGCGAATCTCGCCTTCGCAAAACCCGAGAACTATAACGACCGCCACAAGTGGGTCTGGTGCCATTTTGCTGGCGATTGGCAGAAGAATGGCCCCACGTCTTCCAGGCAGGAATTCTATGGCGGGAATGGATGCGCAAAGATTAGCCAGTTCGGCGTCGAGATCAAGACCTACAAGAATCTCCAAGACACGTCAAAAGACTTTGATGAAGATGTCTTCCTTGACATGGATGCAGGCCCGCGAGAAGGCATTGGTAACGAGTTCGAGGGCGACGGGATGATCCTCGAGATGATGAAACGCGGCATCGACAGCGGCGGCGAGATCCAGCCAGGCACGAATTTCATGGAAGCCTTCAAGTCCTTCGTCGTGAGCGTCGCCTGCAAGGAATCCTCCTTCTACGGCAATTCGATCTTCGTTCCGAATTACTGGAAGGGCTTCCTCGATGATTGAACGTTCCATTCCTTATGTTTCATCCTTTCTTGCCTTTCCATTTGTTTTTACTCTGGGGTGCGGTCAGCTTGCACCACGCCTATCTCGTTTTAATCGACTAGCAGAACCTTTTAACAAGGCCTGCCACGATCTGGAATGATGATTCATGCCGGGCACGATATACACGCGCAAGGGCGACTTCGGCACCACGGGCCTTTTTTCTGGGGAACGGGTCGAGAAAATTGATCCACGGGTCGAAGCGAATGGCGCTCTCGACGAGCTGAATGCGGCGATCGGCGTGACAAAGGTCCATTCATCGGAACGCGTGGCGTCGATACTTCAAGGCGTCCAAGAGCGTTTGTTTTACATCGCTAATGAGATCGCCACGACGGACGAGACATTGGCCCTCAGGGTGACGACCCCAGAGGATACCACGGATCTCGAGAATATCATTGCCCAGCTATCCGAGGAACTGCCTCCAACCGAGAACTTCGTCATCTTCGGCGGGACGGAGAGCGCGGCTTTCCTGCACGTTGCACGGGCCATATGCCGCCGTGTGGAGCGCCAGGTACTCCACCTATCTGTGGCGACCCCCGTGAACCAACACTTGCTCACCTATATTAACCGGCTTTCCTCCTTACTCTTCCAGCTGGCCCGTTATGCCAATATCGTCGAAGGAGATGGAGACTTGCTCATCTCCCGGGACGGGACGAGCATCCAGCGGCGCGAATGAGCGGATGGTTTGCCGCCTAGATTTTGAAGCAATCCCTCTTTGGTTCAGTTGACCGGACCGGTGAGATCTTATGGCTGCTGACATCTCGGACATTCGGATTCTCCTCTTGGAAGACATCAACAAGACCGCGCTCAAGAAATTCGCGGCGGCCGGCGTCAAGAACGTCGAAGCATTGAAGTTATCTCTTCGCGAGGATGAATTGGTAGATAAGATCGGGGATGTCGATTTTCTCGGCATCCGCTCCCGAACTCAAATCACCGAGGCCGTTATGGACGCAGCACCCAACCTACTAGCCATCGGTGCTTTCTGCATCGGCACCAACCAGGTTGACCTCGACGCAGCAGCGATTAGGGGCATCCCCGTGTTCAACAGCCCGTATTCCAACACCCGGTCAGTCGCCGAGCTCATCCTGTCCGAGATCATCATGCTCATGCGGGATATCCCCTGCAAGAATGCCAAGTTGCATCGCGGCGAGTGGGACAAGCACGCCTCAAAATCCTTCGAGGTTCGCGGCAAGACGCTCGGCATCGTCGGGTACGGCAACATCGGCTCCCAGCTATCGATCCTGGCAGAGAGTCTCGGCATGCGGGTTTATTACTACGACATCGTGCCCAAGCTCCCCCTCGGGAATGCCATGCCCGTGGCTTCGCTGGCAGACCTGCTCTCGCAAAGCGACATCGTGACACTGCACGTGCCCGAGACGCCCGAGACCTTGAATATGATCTCTGCGCACCAGATCGCGATCATGAAAAATGGAGCTGTCCTGCTCAATGCTTCCAGGGGCACCGTTGTGGACCTCAATGCGCTGGCGGATGCCATTCGTAGCGAGCATCTCTCGGGTGCAGCAATTGACGTGTACCCCGCCGAGCCGAAATCGAATGACGAACCGTTCGAGTCCCCCTTGACAGAATTCGACAACGTGCTCCTCACGCCCCACATTGGCGGAAACACGATCGAGGCCCAAGCCGCCATCGGCGATGACGTGTCCGAGAAGCTGCTCAAGTACCTGGTGAACGGGTCCACAATCGGCGCGGTGAACTTCCCGCAGGTCGCCTTGCCCGCCAATCGCGGATTCCACCGGCTCATCCACATCCACCAGAACATTCCGGGCGTGCTCGCCGGCATCAACAAGATCTTCGGCGAGAGCATGATCAACGTGGCAGGCCAGTACCTGCAGACGAACGAGAAAATCGGCTACGTGGTCATCGACGTCGAGGCCGAGTACAGCGAATACGGCCTCCGTCAGTTGCAGAAAGTTGACGGCACGATCCGCACACGTGTACTGTATTGAACCATTCCCGAGCCATTTCAATTTCTCATTTCTTGTTTCTGGCGTGGTAAAGAATCGGGCAGCGATGGCTCGAGACCCGTGCCAGTTGAAAGGAAAAAAAGAATGAAGTTTAGCTGTCGCCTAGATCGTACTGCGTGAACAGCGTGCGATCGGTCTGTTCCGTGGAGTTCACGAGATCGATAGACGCTTGGGCATACCGCATCACGAGTGCCATGTCACCTTCGAGCTCGAGCATCTTGTTCATGAGCGCGGCCGTCACGTCGACCTCCTTGAAAACAACCTTCTTCCACGTCGCCATGGGCCCGCTGATGCGCACCGTCGGGGGGCGAGGAGGCTCCTCGCCCGGACCAAGGAGCTGCGCTCCGAGGCATTGCCCGGCTTGCAAGTCCAAGAATAACGAGAATTCCTCTTCGACCTCGCCGCACGGTTGGAGAGTCAGCACTATGGCACCATCGAAATCGACGCCCCATTTCTTGGCGGAGCGCGCGTACGCCTTGCTGGCGTTGATCGCAGCCGCGAATTCTTCTAACCAGCTGCTGGCCAAATCCTTCATGTCTTCGAATTTCACCATGAATATCCCTCTTGATGAATGCGTCTAACAATGAGGACACCATTAAAAATGCCACATGTATCCCGGGTTATATCGACCCGCGACCATGTATTACGCAGAATGGTTGATTTGCTATGGTATCCCCTCATCGCAACTTTCCATGTGAAAGAAGGCATGCTCGACGAGGTCGTCGAGCTGCTGAAGGGTGTCGTGCCTACGATCCGTGAATCGGAGCCTGGCTGCCTCGCCTCCATCCCACATACCGTGCACGGAGAAGGAAACGAGAACACGATCGTGTTTTACGAGAAATACTAGGATCAGGCAGCCTTGGACCTCCATAGTGCCAACTTCCCGGCGCATTTCGAAAACATCCTTCCCTTGGTTGAATCCGACTTCGATGTGAAGTCGAAACGAACGAGAAGATCGGCTACGTGGTCATCGACGTCGAGGCCGAGTACAGCGAGTACGGCCTTCGACAGCTCCAGAAGGTCTACGGCACGATTCGCACCCGAGTGCTGTATTGAGCCATTCCCGTTCCATAATTTGCCAAGAACTCCTCACATTTTTGTTTGGATCTGATCACGGCGAACCTCCTCGTATTTTTTCCTCCTCTTCCGCCACGCGGGTTCGGTTTATATCACGGGCCGTCGTGATGTAGTTCAGGTGAAAAAATCGTGGTATCACTCATCGCGACCTTGCGGGTCAAGCAAGGCAAGATGGACGAGGTCCTCGATCTCTTGAAGGAGATCGTGCCGACCGTTCGAGAATCCGAGTCAGGTTGCCTCGCCTACATCCCGCATATCGTCAAGGGCTCGAAGAACAAGAACATGATCATCTTCTACGAAAAATACGAGGATCAAGCCGCGTTCGACGTGCATTCAGCCAATTTCCCCTCGTACTTCGAAAATATCTCGCCCCTTCTCGACGGCGAGATGGACATAAAAATTTGCGAAGAGATCATCTGAAATCTACGATTCCTTGTTTCTTTTTCTGTTATCCATTCCTGATCGTGTCCACCTTTGCCCAGAAGAGAGATAGTATCCAGCGTAGCGGGAGCCTGATGGCAGGAAAAGTTTTCTTTCCAAGCATTATATGGCCTTGAGACTACCATTAATGCATGAATTTTTGGATCATCCCGATCTGTTGCATTGGATTGATCATCTACACCTTGCTATCTGTCGTGTTTTTTATCCTTGCCAAGATGAAATACCCTGACAGCTATCGTGACGAGGACGTGTCGTATCCAAGGCGTAAACCGGCCGGCGTGGCAGAGGATGCATTCATCATCGATCTCCACGCGCACACGAGCGCTTCTGATGGACTATTAACCCCCGCGCAGCTCGTCGCGTGGTCCTACGCCAATGGATACGATGGCATCGTCATTTCCGACCACAATAGATTGGTAGCCGTGGAGGCAGCAAGGGTAGCCGCGGCCAGGCTCGATCCTTCATTCGTGGTGATCCCCGGCTACGAGTTCACGTCAATGCGGGTCCACCTCAACTTTATCGGCTTGCAAGCACCCCCCGTGAAAAGGCCGAACTGGATCTGGCCTACCAAGCGCGCTATCATTGCCGCTATCGAGAATGCCCACGCGCAAGGTGCTGTCGTGCAATTCAACCACAAGTCGTGGTACTTATATGACGTGTTGAAGCATCTTCCACGGGAATGGTGGTCGGTACATGGGTTGGACGGGTGGGAAGTCTACAACGGCTTTGGCTTCATCGACGAGGAGGCGCTCGATTTTATCGACACCCACTGGAAGGATCATCCGATGTTCGCCGGCGCGGGCACAGATGTCCACGATCCCGCAAGGCATTTTCGCATGTACACGGAAGTTCTCACGAACGATCGTTCCGTTCAGGGCATCATTGCCGCCTTGAGGGAGGGGAAAACGAGGGCACATCGTGACGGTTCAAATGATGGATCCCAGCCGGCGGAACGGCCCGAGGCAGGAAAGATCATCCTGAATCCATTGATGCTAGCATTGATGCACCGATGGCTGTGGTTAGGTTGGATAGGACAAGCCATCATTCAAGGAACGCATCGGACGGCAGCGAAGGTCTTCGTGATGGCCGTGCTGCTCGCGGGAGTGTTGCTCTCGATCGTCCTGTGAAGGGTATTTAAGGTTGGAGGAGGCTTTTTGGGGTGATCTAATATGGAAGAAGAACCCCAACCATTTGAGCTCTGGATGAACAAGCCAGCCAACCAGTGGATCGAGGCGCTGCCTCTCGGCAATGGCCGCCTTGGTGCCATGGTGTTCGGTGACATCGAGGAGGAGACCCTTCAGCTGAACGAGTGCACGTTCTGGTCCGGCCTCCCCCGGGACCGCACGAACCCCGGGGCCAAGAAGGACTGGACGCAAGCCCGCAAGTTAGTCTTCGAGCAGAAGTACGCTGAAGCAGAAAAGTTCATCGAGCAAAAGCTGGGTGGTCCCCGCACCCAGTCATTTGAGCCGCTCGGCTACCTGTTCGTGAACACGAATACCAGCTCGGAAGGCGTCGATGAGTATAAGCGCGCCTTGAATCTGAACGATGCAACGTCCACGGTGGAATATATTAAGAACGGCGCCAAGATGACCCGGAAATATTTCTGCACAGCCGTCGACAACGTGCTCGTCATCCGGTACACGAGCGACCGTGAACAGGGGCTCAATCTCGCCGCGAAACTCGACAGCGACCACCCCTTCGAGAGTGGATTGGCGGATACCGGTAACACCATTCTCATTAAGGGCCGTGCGCCCAGCAACGTGCTCCCCGATTACGACAAGAGCACCCAGGAACACGTCATCTACGAGGAGGAAAAGGGCATGCGGTTCGAGGTCCAGCTACTGCTCCTTAACTGCGATGGTCAATCCTTCGTGAAGCCTGATGGCATCGAAATATCCAACGCGACGAGCTGCGATTTTCTGCTCGCCGCTGCGACGAGCTACATCGGCTCGGACAGGGACCCGAGCGATGCCGATCCCGGCCCCCTCTGCACAGATATCATCACGAAGGCCGCGGGCTATTCCTACGACGTGCTCTACCAGCGTCACTGGAAAGAGTACGAAAAGCTCTTCCCCAAGGTCAGGATCGACACGGGCACTAGCCCCGCCGCCCAGCTTCCCACGGACGAGCGCATCGCCCGCATCAAGGTGCAGGGCGTTGGCAAGTTCAACGATCCGATTTTCAAGTGGATGCTGCAGAGCGGGGCCCTCGACGAGGAGGGTTCGGAATGGGGCTACAACCGCGAGGCGGAATCGGAGATCCAGAAAGGATTCGACGATCCCCAGCTCATTGCGCTGTATTTCCAATATGGACGATACCTGCTCATTTCATCTTCACGACCTGGATGCCAGCCAGCGAACCTGCAAGGCATTTGGAACCCGGAGAAGCAGCCCCCATGGTCGAGCAACTACACTATGAACATTAACATCGAGATGAATTACTGGCCAGCCGAGCCCTGCAACCTTCAGGAATGCACGGAACCGCTTGTGCGGTTCGTCAGCGAGCTCAAGAAGGAAGGCGAGCACATCGCGCGCACCAACTACGGTCTGGGTGGGTGGGTCTGCAACCATAACAGCGATCTCTGGCGCTCTGCCAATCCCATACAGGGCTGGCCGGGCTTTATGTGGTGGCCTATGGGCGGCGCGTGGATCTGCTGCCACCTGTGGGAGCACTATGCCTTCAGCAAGGACAAGGGGTTCCTCGCCAAGGTCTATCCCCTGATGAAGGGGGCCGCGGAGTTCTTGCTCGCCTATCTCACGCTGGATCCGACCAAGCAATATCTTGTTTCGGCCCCGTCCACGTCGCCCGAGAATAAGTTTATCGCGGAGGACGGGTCAAGGGGCTCGGTCTGCATGGCCTCCACGATGGATATGAGCATTGCGTGGGAATTGTTCACAAATATTATGCGATCGGCCAAGATCCTTGCCACGGATGCCGATTTCGCCAAGAAGGTGGAGTATGCCCGCGCGCAGCTGTATCCCTACCAGATTTCAACCCGAAACCCTGGCTGCCTGCAGGAGTGGGACCAAGACTTCCTAGAGTCCGAACCAGGGCACCGGCACATGAGCCACATGTTCGGGTGGCACCCGGGCACCCGCATCCTGCTGCACCGGGATCCCGAGCTCGCCGCAGCTGTCAAGGCCAGTTTGGAACGCCGCTTGTCGCGCGGCGGTGGTGGCACGGGCTGGTCCTGCGCCTGGCTTGTCAACCACTGGGCTCGTATGGAGGACGGCGAGGGTGCTTACAACCAGCTCATGGTCCTGCTGCGGCGGTCCACGTATCCCAACATGTTTGATGCCCATCCGCCGTTCCAGATTGACGGCAACTTCGGTGGCACGGCGGGCATCGCTGAAATGCTGCTCCAGAGCCACGCGGGTGATGAAACAATCGATGAAATCTCCCTCTTGCCCGCTTTACCCGCCGCGATTCCGGAAGGCAGCGTGAAGGGCCTACGCGCTCGTGGTGGCTATACAGTCGACATCACTTGGTCCGCGGGCTCCCTGGAAACCGCGACGATCGCCTCGACGGTTGGCGGAAACGTGCGCCTGCGCACCAAGCAGCACGTAAAGATCTTGGCTGAAACGACCGCCAAGGTCAGCACCGAGGAACCGGGTGTCATCACCTTCTCGGCTAAGCCCAACAAGAGCTACACTATCGTCCCGACCAGTGCGTGAACCGAATCGGGTTATTTTCTCCTATTCTATTGCCCTTCTCTTTCTCTTTCAAGCAGTTCCGAGGCACTCTTCTAGATCTCACTTTTAACTTCGTGGAGTAAAATCAATCTATATGTCTAACTCCGTTAGAACGTTCGAGGAGCGCCAAATTTCAACGTTCCGGCATGAGAAGGTGGAACGTATCGTGTGGCAGCCTCGATTTTCGGACTGGTATGTCCAGAACCACGTTCGCCAACTCAAAAAAGGCATGAGCCCGGAGGAGGTCGCAAGTCTCGTGACAAAATGCCCCGACCTCCCTCCCGACGTGTATGGCCTTGAACAGTGGGAGATTTACGATTTTCTTAATGCGTCGCCCCGGTACATGGGCGAGTGCTGGCCCGGCCTTGGATTTTTCTACGACCGGCCCGATCCTGATGCCAATATCAAGCACGAGTGGGTAACGGACGAGATAGGCTATCGTCACCACAAGATCATCACCCCTGAAGGTACATTGACCGAGGGTTGGAAAACGGGCTCCAGTTATCCCGACGAGCGCATATTGAAACGGCGGGAAGACATCCCTGCGGTGCTCTATTACGTCAAGCATTCCCATTACGAGCACAATTTCAACCCGAACACGTTCGAAATCTTCCAAGAGATCAACAAGGGGCGGTGCGTTTCGTCTGGCGGGCCGTGGCGCACGCCTTATAACAAATGCATCGTCGAGCTCGCCGGCACGAAGAACACCATGCTGCTCATGAAGCGTTATACGGAAGAATTCGACGCGTTCTGCGAGGAACTGGCCCGTATCAACTTTGAAGTCATTATGCCGAACGAGATGAAAAGTCCCGTCGAATTCATCAGCTGCGGGGACAACGTGGATTGCATGAACAATCCGCCATACGTGTATGAAAAGTATATCCTGCCCTACTTCCAGCAGGTCGCCGACGAGTGCAAGAAGTACGGGAAGTTCACGTTCGCCCATTACGATGGCCATCTCACCGACTTGCTCCCCTATCTCGGCAACGACGTTTATCCCTTCGACGGCATCGAGGCCCCCACGATCAAGCCCCAAGGCGACGTGACGCTGGAACAATTCAAGAAGGCGCTTGGCGACCGCATCATCGTGCTCGACGGCATCCCTAGCACGATCTTCCTCCCACAATTCACTGAAGAGCAGTTCACGACCCTCGTGAAGGATGTCTTGGATGCCTTCGTGCCCAACATCATCCTCGGCGTCTCGGACGAATACTCGCCTAACGGCTTGTTCAGCCGCCTGCAGGCCGTCGCCGGCGTCGTGGAAAACTACGAGTTCTGACGGAGATGGCCTTTCAGATCCCCATCGTGACCATTTTTCTATTGTAAGTCATTTGAATTCGTCGATCTGGTCGTCGTCCTCATTCCACAAAAGATACATGAAATACCCGGGATGAATATTTATAATCTGATGATATAAATTGGGTGGATAACAGGTAAATCCATCATAAAGGTGCAAGAAAGGTGCAAGAAAATCGCATAGTTATTGATCCGGAGATCTATCATGGCAAACCCTGCATAAGGGGAACGCGTATCCCCGTGCATCTTGTTCTTGAATTGTTGGAATATGGTTACTCTTTTTCCCAAGTTCTGGAAGAATATCCAACCATCACCGAAGAGGACATCAAGGCTTGTGTTGCGTATGCCAAGGAATTGGTCGAACACGTGGTGCTCCTGACAAATGTCCAAGATCAAGCTTCTCCTTGATGAAGATATGTCGGCAAAGACGCTGAAGCGCCTTAGAAGGGCCGGCTTCCAAGTAGATTCCGTCGACACGTTGAAAATAAAAGGAATGAAGAATGGTATTCTTCTCGAATTTGCGACGCAAAATCAGTACATCCTTCTCACTCACGATCAAGATTTTTTGAACCCGTCGTTACCGATACATTATGGTATTGTCATTGCGATGATTCACCCGACATCAGACGAGGTTGCAGGTGTGGAACTAGAAAAATTCCTTAGAGAAGCAAATTTAGATGAGTTAATAAACAAAGTGACAGTTCTACAAAAACATTGAAGTGTTATAACGATGAAAATCACGGGAAACACAATCCTGATCACTGGCGGAGGTTCAGGCATCGGTTTGGCGCTCGCGGAAGCCTTCGTCGGCGCGGGAAACGAGGTCATCATCTGTGGCAGGCGAGAAAGCAAGCTGCAGGAAGCACAGGAAGCGATGCCGGACATCCACGTCAAGCGCTGCGACCTCTCCGTCGCGGAGGAACGAGCCGCGCTGTTCGAGTGGACGAGTTCCTATTTTCCGCAGGTGAATGTCCTGGTCAACAACGCGGGAATCCAGCGAACAATCGATTTCACGAAGGGCACTGAACAACTATTCGCAGGCGAGAACGAGGTGGAAACGAACTTGGTCGCGCCCATCCAGCTCTCGGCGTATTTCATTCCCGTGCTGCTGGAGAAGGAAGAATCGGCGATCGTCAACGTTTCTTCCGGGCTTGGCTTCGTGCCGATTGCCGCTATGCCGGTTTACTGCGCCACGAAAGCGGCAGTCCATTCCTTCTCGGCGTCGATACGCCACCAGCTGCGGAACACGCCCATCAAGGTGTTCGAGGTCATCCCGCCCACGGTCGACACGGAACTGAACCAAGAAGGCCGGGCCGCCCGGGGGCAGCCTCACATGGGTATGCCTCCTGCACCTGTGGCCCAAGCAACCTTGGACGGGATGGAAAACGACCTGTTCGAAATCACCGTAGGGGAATCTGGAGGCCTTGCCAGTGCGTGGAATTTCACCGAAATGTTCCAGAACATGAACCGGTGGTGAACAGGACAAATTTCGTGCCTATTGCATATTCTATTTTTCCTATTACAATATGTTGCATATGCCTCCCCCAAATCGTTTAATTCGTGGGAATTCTCCAAGCATCACGTGCGCGTTTCAACCTGCGTTTCCACGAAATACCCGACATTTTTCTCGGGCAGGTGCAGGAAATTATCCTTCAACGTGAGATTCAGCTTCCGGTATTCGGGCACTTCCGAGAGGGTGGCCCTATCAACGCATCCAAATTTCTTGATCTTCAGGAACAGGTTCGTAAGCGTGTCCTCGGTGCGGAGTTGGTGGACGATGGCTGCGAGGAATTCGCGTGCAAATTCTTGATCAAACGTCTTATTCGCTGTGCTCGTGGCATAGGAGAGCACGAATAGCACGTGTTTTCCCCTTGCCTCCTGAAATATGACTCTAAACTTGTAATTGGCGAACACATGATCCTCTATGACCGTCATGAAGAAGCCTTCGATCTGGGAATCCAATATTCCCTGCATCTCGGCATACTCAGGAAACGCGGCGCTTTCGGGGACGATGGCCAGAAGGCTCGGCCCGAGGATCACGTCAAAGAAGCTCAGGATGAGACGGTTCCGTGCCTGGGCTTCTTTGCACGCGGGGCAGATGTCCCATGCGAGATTCATATCGGATGTTTGCTGGTAATACGAGACTAGGTCCCTCCACGAGCCAGTGGTGTCCCTGATGTTGTGGCAGGAGATGCACAGCGACTGGATGGGAGCTCCGGTTTCATCCCCTACGCGGTGTTGGATTTTCTCGCACAGATCGTCGATCGCCATCGCGACCGCGGTGGGTGCGTCCTCGATCCCCATCAAGCGGCCCGTAGGGGTGTTGGAGAGCTCCGCCAACTTGTTGAGCTGGTCTTTCAGGACTTGAACGGTCGTCCAAGGCGATTCGTCAAGGTTTGTCATGTCTCTCACGGCAATATCCGGTGCAGAGGTCCGCCTCGGGGGCATTGTGACCGGTTCCTCGTGTGCCCTCCCTCGGGCGCGATGGCTCTGACAAATGAGACCTTGGGCTCTTCCCCCTATAAATCCCCATTTTCCTATAGAAATCAAAGATTGTCGGCTCTTGAACCGCGATCAAGATCGCGGATGAAAAAGTCAAGATAGAACACATCTTTTAGTTTTTTACGCCAATGACCGTGCCCGTGGCCCAATCGTATCTGATGTCGTGTTCGTCATCATCGAGGTCTTCCGTTTGATACTATTAAGAATGTGCTCGCAAACTTGGCTTGCCGAGACGCAGCAGAGAAGCACCTGCTGCATGAGGATCTCTGACGTCTCAACCGTGAGATCACGTTAGAGAGGTAAAGACTAACTTGCCATACGTGACGTACGGATGCCTATTAACGTTCAATCTTGACGATATTGCCAATTGCGGGCACAGGTTGACGCATCCGCTGCATCCGATGCATTTTTTCGTGCTGAACACCGGATGGGATTGGTCATCCAACGTGATTGCCCCCGCGGGGCAGATCTTTGTCGCGCATAGCCCGCAAGCCGTGCATTTCGATAGATCCACGCCCTTGTGCCCCTCAAGTCGGGCCATCTCCCACCTTCTCGACATTAGCACCCCCCACAACCGCCAGCCAGCCTTGTTCCGAACCCTGCCAGGAGGTCCCGGGTTATCGGCGTGCAGCAGATCAATCTGTGAGATGACGGTGGAAGCAAAATCATGGGCCAATTGCAACGTCTCGGCACTGAACTCGTCGACGGGCGCGGGATCGGTCAATTTCGGACGCCAAGCCCGGATGTTGTCCGGGGCCTTCCCGACAATGCTTCCTAAAAACACGCCTTTTTTCTTCTGCACCTCGTGGTAGAGATTCCAGATTGTATTTCCCTCGTTTCCCCCGCACGTGCAAAATAGAAAGTATGGCTTTTCCAAGCCCGGTAACGAGCGCAAATAGCTGGTGAATAGATAAGGTGCCCGATACGAATACGTCGGGCATCCGAATCCAATCAGGTCAAATGCTTGCAATTCATCCATTAAAATGCGATCGAAACGGCGAATGGTGAGTTCGTGGCCCATGTCCCGGAAGCCCGTGCCAATTTCTTGGGCATAACGGGCGGTTCCTCCAGTTCCCGAGAGATAGACGATGCCGATTTTCATGGTTGATACCTTCCGTGGAGAATGGATTGAACGTTATAGAAATCCTTCACATTGTTCACTTTCATGAACAAATGATGCTAGTAGATCTCCTTCGCTAGGTAATGTCGATCCTAACAGGGTGTAACGCGCACCGTCTATCCCCTCGTGCGAATCGTATCGCGTCGGGGAATGCTTTTCTCATGATGTTTTACGAGCCGTTCACGTCGGCATTTATCAAGATTCCGGTTGCAGATCGGAAGAGCTCGCGCTTAAAGCGCCGGCCCGTGTAGGCATCGTGTGACTCGAGGGGCTCGTTATCAAGGAAGCTGCATTTCGACGTGTAGGATTCGTCAGTCTCCACGAACCGGATGCCCACGTCCTCGCACTTGTAAGCAAGTTTTTGTAAAAAGCTCTCGAACGGGATGGCGACGAATCCTTGGTTGTTTCTCTTCCCGATGTTTATCCCCTGCTTCCATCCGTCGTTCTTACCAACGATGAGCGCCGCTACGAGCCGAAGATGGGCGAGCTCAAGCGCGTAGCCCGCCAAGAAGTCGTGATTCCCTGATTTTTCTATTCCCAGCTTCTTGCGGGTTTTAATACACGCGGGTTGATTTTTCTCTCGATCGAAACATGACCGATACCGCGTCCAGAGAACGAGTGCTTACGACACTCGACCACGGGGAACCCGACCGGGTTCCCATCGATTTCGGCGGGAACCAATCGAGCATCCACGTGAAGGCTTACACGCGCTTGTTGGAATATCTTGGCATCCAGGATGACCTTATCATCTCAGATTTCGTCCAGCAGATCGCCCGCATTTGCGACGAGATGCTCGACCGGTTCCACGTGGACACACGGTTCGTGCGCCCCCTTTCGAGTTATATTCCCTACGACCGGATGAACCCCGAGTATGATGGGAAGTGGGTTGGCGTATATGACCAGTTCGGCGTGTTCTGGGGCAACGATGCGACTAAAGATCTCGCCGATATTCTGTATTATGATCCCGTGATCCATCCTCTGGCCGATGCGGAAACGGTTCAGGACGTGGAGAACCACCCGTGGCCCGACGGAAAGGATCGGGCACCCTTCGAGGGCCTCCGTTACGTGGCCAAGGAATTGCATGAAACTGGCAAGGCCGTGTCAACCAGCCCGACCGGCAACACGTTCGAGTATTGCACATTCCTGTTCGGGTTCGTGAAGACCCTGAAACTCACGCGGACTAAGCCCGAGCTGCTCGACGCGGCGATGGGGCACCTGCTAGACTATTGGAAAGACTACAACACGACGTTCCTCGGCGAGGTTGGCGAATATCTCGACCTGATTTGCATCAACGGCGACGTTGCCGAGCAGGCTGGACCTATCATCTCGCCCGCATTCTACGAACAGCACGTGAAAATGCTCGACAAGGAGCTCGTCGACCACATCAAAGGAATGTTTCCGGTGAGTGTCAATTATCACAGTTGCGGGTCGGTTCCGATGTTCATCACGCACTGGATCGACGTCGGATACGATGCGGTCAACCCCGTCCAAATCTCCGCGTACGACATGGAGCCCGCATCCCTCAAGGCGAGATTCGGGGAGAAAATCACGTTCTGGGGCGGCTTGTGCAACTCGCAGTCCACGCTCCCCTTCGGCACCCCCGAGGCCATACGGGCCGAAGTCGAGCACAATCTGTCAATCATGAAGCCGGGCGGTGGCTACGTGGCGGCGAGCGTGCACAACATCACTGCCGAGGTGCCGCCGGAAAACATCGCTTCCATGTTCGATGCAGCGTATGAATTCGGTAAATATTGAGTTCTCTTCTAAATTAGTATCCATCCTTATCGTGAAAAGTATGGGCAAGAAACCAGTCAACTCTGACGGTTCTGGTCATAGCGAGTTCCAACTTGGTGCAAAAAAAGGCGGCACTTCAATTGCTGCATATAAGCGCGCTGCCGCGCATTTCCGTGCTGATGGGAACGAAGAAGGGGCAGCAAAGGTACTCATCAGCTTGGGATGGATGTACGAGGGTCAGGAACGCTATTCCGATGCAATTGCCTATTTCGACGATGCATTGAAAATCTACGAGAAGCTGGACAACGGGGAATGGGCGGCGAATTGCCATTGGTACAAAGCAAAAATCCATGTCGATTGGGGGCGGTTTGATGATGCAGTCTACGAATATGGCCTCGCGATGGAGATCGACCGGGCACTCAGCTTGAACCAAGCATTCGCAGAGGACATTGAAGGGAAGGGGGTTTCTCAAGCAAAGGCCGGCAACATCATGGCTGCAGCTGAGACGCTTGAAAACGCCGCTGAGGCTTGGCGCGTGCTCGGGCACGATGGAAAACACCGCGATCTGATTGACGATGTCGTGAAGCTCTACCGGGATGCTGGCGATGTCGATGCGGCGATCTCTGTACTGCAACGGGCAATCGATACAACGAAGGAATCTGGTGCCATTGATTCACAATTACATTTTCAAGGCCGCTTGGGTGCCTTCTATCACGACCAAGGAAACCACGGGGCGGCGATCGAGGCATACACGGCCCTGTATGACGCGGCGATCGGTGCAAATGTTAACCCCTGCATTGCGGACGCATCGTACATGATCGGCCTTTCCGCTCACTTATTAAAGGATGACGAACAAGCCTTGGCCCCGCTCGAGGAAGCCCTGTCCTGCAACGAGCAAATCAAGAACCTGGCACAACGGGCAAACATCCTTCAAACCTTGGGTTCGGTTCTCCGCTGCTTGGGCAGGTTTGACGAGGCGATCGATCGTTTCGAGCAGTCGATCGCCGTCAAGGAGCAATTACACGACAAATCCGGCGTTGCATGGACCTTGGGCAGCATCGCCCGGGCACACGACGAGGCCGGGCGCGTCGAAGCCGCAATCGCGGCAAGATTGAAGCAAGCAATCATCTACGAGTCGATTCATAGCCAAAAAGAACTTGCGGCGACTTGGATGGAAGCAGGACGGTTGTACGCGAATATGAAACAAATCGAAAAGGCGTCTGATGCTTTCGATCATGCCGCCGAGACATACGCTGAGATAGGGGACGATCGCGGCGCTGGAGCGGCAAAAGTGGCAAAGGAACACCTGTAATCGATCCGCTTTATCTAGCCTTGCAATGGTATGGGCGCGCTCTGGTTGTTCAAGCCCGATCCAGCCACGGTTCCCGCGCCGGTCCTGCCCGGGCCAGCTACAGGTGAACAAGACACGTCCAGTTCCCCGCACGGCGCTGGAGAGGAATCACCGAAAAAGTGGAAAATGAAGATACGCGTTCTCGTTCAGGCTCAACAGCATTAGCCAGTACATGTCGTGTAGCGGTTCAACTAATGAACGCGTTGATGTCGGCCGCAACTTGGCCCGGCTGGTCGAAGTTGACGAAGTGGCTGGCGTTGGTGATCCATTCTAGGTGGACGTGGCTGCAGGCCGTGGACGGCCCGTTGAAATAGGATTCGGGCTGGGCGGGGTCGTGGTCCGCCTGCAGGAGCAGGATGGGGAAGGGCCATGTCGTGTTGCACAGGCAGGTGAAGAGGGGCGGCAGGTAGGCCAAATTGTGGTTCGTGAAATACTGGACGACCCGATGAGCCACGCCTGGCCGGGAGAACTCGTAGGTGAGATACATCTGGTCGGTTGCATTGAATGGTTTTATCATGCGGGCCGTATAGACGTTGTTGATGAACCACTGGGCATTCTGCATGAACATCGAACCCAAGCGGGCACTCTTGAAGAGCACGAATTGCGGCGAGTTGTCCAGGTTCACGTTGGCGAGGAGGATGGGCGTTTCCATCCTGACGAAGCCTAGCACGTGCGTCGGGAACATGGTCACGAACATGGAGCCGATGAGGGCGCCCCAGTCGTGACCGACCACGTAATACTTGGAAATGTTGAGGCTCGTCATCAGGTCGAACATTTGCTGGCAGATGACCTTCCAGTCGAAGTTTGTCGCGTTGGCGCTAGTGTCGTTGGCCGGGTCCGAGAGGCCGTAGCCCTTCATGGGCCGTCTCATGCTACGATTTAAGTCACGGACGCAAGTGATCCCCACCAAACAAGGTGTATCCGCATGAAAGCAAGCATCCACAGCTGGCCGAGGCTCGGCACGATCGCCGGCATCATCATCCTCGCCGCCATGATCGTGCTCGCAATCCTTCGCATCGTGCCCTTCAACGTGTACTGGTGGGCGTGGTTCAATCTTCCCCTGTACATGATGCACCAATTCGAGGAATATGTCTATCCCGGAAAGTTCAGGCAGGCCATGAACTCGATCCTGACGAGTGGGAAGTCAGAAGAAGCCCCGGTTACCGAGAACCAGGTGTTCGTCATCAACGTGGTATTCGTGTGGGGTGCTACCATCGTGTTCAACCTGCTCGGCGCCTTCTCGTTGGCCTTCCCGCTCGCGATGATCACTATGACGACGGTGAACGGCTTCACACACATCATCGCCGCCGTTGCGAAACGGAAGTACAATCCGGGCCTCGTGTTCAGCATCGTGCTGAACATCCCCTACGGCTTCGTCATGATCGCTTGGATCGCGGGGCTGGTGAGCTCCTTGTTCCTCGCCTTGGGAATCGTCTTCGGCATCGTGTACCACATCCTTGTCTTTGTGTTCATGGGCATCCAACGCATGCACATGATCAAGGCGGCCGGATCTTCCTAACAATTTCCTTTTCATTTTCCGCGTTTCGTATTGTTTACCACGGCTGGCAATCTTGGTGAAATTTAGCATAAAAGGAAACATGAGCATTATCGAGAAATGCACGAGCTTGCGCTAACCAATCATTCGCACGATTCATGATTCTTCCCTTGCCACGAAAAACTATGAATACATACTAATGTGCATTAAAAAAACTTCGTTAACAGAGCAGTTCGTGCTTTTTTTCAAGCAGATTTCTGCTGCTTCTTGAAAGATTTTCATTTATTCATTAAATAGAATAAGGATTATATAATTAAGGAAAAAATTATAGCATTCAAAGCAATTTATGCCTTGATCTTGTCCCTGACCGTCGCGATCGCCAGCCCGAGGAAAAGGGTTGCGAACGCGAACAGGATGATGATGTCCGGCCAGAGCTGCACGAGTCCCCAGCCGCGGAGCATGATGCCCTCGAAGATTGTGTTCGCATAGTACAGCGGAATGAAATGCGAGATGACCTGCACCCAGCCGGGGAAGGTCACCACGGGCACGAGCACGCCGGCCAAGGCCATGCTGGGCAGGGCGATGATGACTGCCATCTGCACGGCCTGCAGCTCGTTTCTCGCGTAGTTGGACAGGAACACGGCCATGAGCACGTTGGTGAGCGCGTAGAGGATGAACATGAGGATCAGCAGGAAGATGCTCCCTTGGATGATCACCCCAAACAAAAGGCCGCTTATGACGAGCATGGCCGTCACCAGGATCAGCGTGAGGACCGTCAACGCTGCCGCATAACCTACGAGCCGTTCGGAGGCGTGCAAGGGCGTCGAGAAGAGTCGTTCCTCGGTCCCGCCAACCGTTTCCCGTTTTAAGATGATGAGAGCGATGATGAGTACGAGAATCGTGAGCACGAAGCCCATGACCGATGGCATCGACGTGTCAAGGCCCGAGAAACTCACGCCACCAAACGCGTATTGCTGGTCGATGGACACGTTGCCCGATTTCCCGTTGCCCTGCAACGCGGCTTGAAGAGCAGATTCGAGCGCACTGAGGATGGCGGCCTTAATCTGCGGTTTCGTCGCGTCCATGTAGACTTGGATGCTCACGTTCAATGGTTCCTGAAGGACGGTCTTATCGAACACAATTTGGGAGAAATTCGACGGGATGAGGATGACCGCGTAATAAATCCCCTTGTCGACATCACTCTTGCCATCCGCATAAGTCCCATTGGTCACCTTCAGAGCGGTATTGTTCAACAGACTTGCCGAGACGAGGTTGCCCACTTCGAGGGTGAGGGAATGTCCCGGTAGTATTGAACCCGTGTATCCTGCCGTGTCTTGGTTGTCGAGGAGAACCGGCAGGTTTGTGACGTTCCCTCCGAGGGCGAACCCGAACACGGTCATGATGATGATCGGCATCACGATCAGCATGCCGAACGTGCGCTTGTCCCGGCTGATCTGGCGCAGGACCCTTCTCGCCACGACTCCCGTGCGCTTGGCCGAGAATCCAAACGTTTTTTGATCCTCCTTGGGCAGGGAGCGCCGGGAATGGCTGGCCGTTTCCTGGAATGAGCCGCGAACGAGCGTGGATACATCGTGATTGCCTGCTTCTTTCGCATCCCGTGGATCGCTGTCTGGTTGATTTGTCGGTTCACTCGTCGGTAATCGCCTCGCCGGATAATTTTAGGAACACCTCCTCGATCGACTGCACGCCGTGCCGGTCCTTCAGCTCACCGGGCGTTCCTTCGTCGATGAGCTGGCCCGCGCGCATCAGACCGATGCGGTCCGCCCGCTCGGCCTCGTCCATCACGTGCGACGTCACGACCAGCGTCATCCCGTTCTCCTTCAACCTCTGGAAGTATTCCCAGAAGAATTTCCTGAGAACGGGATCGACGCCCACGGTCGCCTCGTCGAAAAACACGAGCCTCGGGGCGTGAATGAGCGCGCAGGCAATGCTCACGCGGCGCTTCATGCCACCCGACAGGTTTGCAACGAACGTTCCCGTGCGGTCCGCGAGCTTGAGAATGTCCATGAGTTCGGCAAACCTCGTTTCAAAATCGGCCTTGTTCACGCCGGCTAGGTCTGCAAAGAATTTTACGTTCTCCCGGACCGTCATGTCCGTGTACAGCGATACGTCTTGCGGCGCGACCCCGATGTGCCGCGACACGAACTTCCGATCCTTAGGCATTTCCATGCCGAGCACGCGGATGGATCCCGTTGTCGGGTCGAGGATGCCCGTGAGCATCTTAATGGCAGTAGTCTTGCCGCACCCGTTCGCGCCGATGAAGGCATAGATCTCGCCTTTCTTGATGCGCAAGTTCAGGCCGTTCACCGCCTTCACCTTGCCTTCTTTGTAGATCTTGACCAAGTCGCGGGTTTCGATAACATACTCTTGGCCTACAGGGATTGTTGTTGCTTCCATGATTCTCCACCGATTCTGCATTTCTTCGAACTCTTCTCTGGCTTCCATCTTCCTTGGAACTCCACGTTCATTTCCAAGAATGGATACCTTGATATGGCACGATAATGTTTTTATGCTTCATCGAGAGCGTTATACTACGTCAGTAGTGATCAAAAATAAGTGTTTACTACTATTGTAGTAAATCAGTCAAACCGGTTTAGATGCCCTCCGATGGAAGAATTTGAAACTGCCCTGAACAAACTAGGCTTCACCCGGTACGAGGCCCAAGCCCTAATCGCCATCATCAAGTTCAAGAGCCTCGATGCTCCCGGCATCACGCAAAACAGCGGCGTGCCGCAGCCCAAGGTCTACGAGACCATGGAAAAATTGGTGTCGTGGGGGCTCGTCGACAAGGTCCCGATCGGTCGAAAAGGGATATACCAAGTAAAGCCAAAATCGATCGTGGAAAAGCGGATCGGTATGATCTTGCAGGAATTCAGCTCCACGGGCCAACTCGCCCTGACAAGCATCGACTCGACATACGATACCGGGCAGGGGATTGAAATCCCTTTTGTTGGGATTGCAGGAACCGAGAACATCATCGAGTATCTCTCGGTTGCCATCGAGGATGCCCGTGAATCTGTTTCCCTGTTCCTGCCCTCCTATCTCGTGCAGGGGGCCGTCATTGCATCCTTGAACGCCGCGAGCCAGAAGATTCAGGTGGAAATCATCTGCCGCGATGAAACTAACGCGATGGAACTCGCCGAACAGCTTCCAAATGCAAGTATATATGTCCTATCCTCCCCAGCCTTCGATGTTGTCCACCAGATTGGTGAAATGATCAAGTCATTCCTTCCCGACGAGCAGCGAACGTCCTTTTCATTTGGCATAATAGAAAAGGTCCTCGATAATGCGGCCGAGACTTTCGGTATCTCAGCATTTGACCAGCAAAAAAGTTTCTTTCTCATCCCCCTCCACGTGGGCGTGCCCTCGGCCATCATCACGACACTGCCAGAGATGCTCAAGTTCCACCTCGAGGGCATCCATCAGATCTTGAAATCGTCAAAGCAAATCCAGTGATTTAAGTTCCTCCATATAGCGGGCAATCACGCTACAAAAGAAGGGGCTTGAATACAAAGAAAAAGAAACAGAAATATTTATTGTTCGAGTTGATCTTTCTCGAGTACATCTTTATCGGATTGCTCATTATCGGGTTGATCAACAACAGGTGTAGTAGCACCGCGTTTTTTATAAAAGTCCTTGTCGTGCATGAACAAGAGCACGATAATTGCAACTGCGAAAAGGGCCGCAATTATATACATCACTAGCATGTATCCTGGAGCTTCGAAAATAAATCCGAAGAGAAACACGATCCCCCCGATTTGTGCGATCCAGATGATTATACCGTTGGAAGATTCTTCGGGAACAGGATAAGTTATCTCGGCTGCAAAGGTCAATCCAATCGGGAGCGCTGCAACCAAGAGAAATCCGTATATAATGGATTCTATCGCAAGCCATGAAAATGACGTTATCAACCCGAAGAGGATTGTTAATGGCACCCCCGCTATCGCCGCGATCAGGATGAAGGGTTTGCGTTTTTGAATCTTGTCCGAAATCGCTGGCATCACCACCGATCCGACGAGACCCCCGATGATAACAATCGCCCCAATAATACCTGCGACATTAGCAATATGAGGACTAATAAATTTGCTATCCGGGAGTATCTGGCCAATGGCGGACAAGATCGCGTTGAATGCCCCGTAACCAATAAACAGAAGGATCAACAAAATCTGGAAATCCCGATTCTTGAACATGTCCTTTAGTCCTTGAACCATCAACACCTTGACCTTCTCGGAATTTGGATTGGCGGGCGTCGGCGGTTTATCCTTCACGAAGAGAATGTAAAGTACCATGGCAACGAGCGAGAGTATGCCGTAAATCATGCCCAACCAATACAGCCCAAGGGCCGAGTAAATCGGGCCCGCGAGAAACATTGCAATGACGATTCCAAGCATCATTGACATGGTGCCCAACCCTGTTGCCAAGGCCTTATCCTTTTCAGGGAACCAGTTACCCGCCACCTTGGTGAACGAATTGAGGACGAATGGTTGACCGACGGCAGTAACGATTTGGCAGATCAAGACGATCATGAAGTTCGTCGTCAATCCCCGGAGGAATCCGAAGACCCCGATCAAGATCACGCCAAATCCAGTTCCCCATTTCAGGCCGTATTTGTCGATTATCCAGCTGGCGGGAAAGTTCATGGGCAAATACACTATCATGAACACGAGTGCCAGAATATCCACGTCCGAGACACTAACATTGAACACGGTTGCTGCTTGCGTGTCGATCGCGGCATAGGTAATCCAAATCATTTGCGTGACGACATTCACAAACATAAATAGCCCTAAAACCGTCCATCGAAACGAGAACGTCACATATTTACTTGTTTCTTCCATAGATTTGACCATCCACGCAGTTCTGTATATGCTCACCAGCCACGTAGCTATATATATACTTTCGTTTGCCGTTATGATCGAAATCTCAAGATGATCGCGGGACGGCTTCAACATCGACAGCAGGAAACAGAAGAACGTCCATAAGCAAACACGGAAGCGAAGATACTCGGTTATATATTTCATTAGGAAAAAGGACGGAACCCACATGGGAATCAAAGGAAAAAACTCGATAATCTAATATCGGTTCATGTTGCGAAACATGGACTCGAAATCTTGCTGGGATCCGTCCTTGAGGCCTTGCGCCCGGCCCACGCAGATCTCGAAGTTCTCATTTTCCATCCCCGCGAGCAGGGCATCCGCGACTTCCGAAGCAGGGATGCCGAGATCCTGCTGGCCACGTTCTGCCCTTGCACCCCTGTCGAGTTCCGTGTCGACGGTGGGCGGGATGACCTCGATAACCTTGATGGACGTTTTGCGAAGCTGGTGGCGTAGCGACATGGTGAACGAGTGGATTGCCGCTTTCGTGGCGCAATACACGGGCATGACCGAGATGGGAATCCAGCCGAGAGCCGACGAAACGTTGATGATCGCCGATTCTTCCTGGGCTGCAAGCACGGGAATGAACTTCGCCGAGAGGAATACTGTTGCCTTGAAATTGATGTCGATCTCGTCACCCCAAGCCGGGTCTAGTAGATCCTCCTCGCCTTTCGTGAGATCTATCATGCGCTGGATGCCCGCGTTGTTGATGAGGATATTCAAATTTCCGAAAGTATTACTCACCCATTCGAATAAGGCGGCTCGATCATCCGCGCTAGAAATGTCACAGGCACGCGTCTGGATGGAAGGAAGTAAATCTTGGGCTTCCTGCAATTTCTCCGCGCGGCGACCACAAATTATCACGTCGTTGCCCGCATTCACGAACGCTGTGGCCGTGGCCAAGCCAATGCCGGTGGCCCCGCCGGTTATCAAGATGGTGTTGCCGGTTGTCTTCATGAACCGACCCTCAGCCGTGCAGTTAAAAAAGATTAGCCCAGCCAGGAAAAAAGATCGAATTGTCGCCGTTTAATGTTCAACACCTACTTGTCTTTGCTCAATTCAGCTAAAACGTCCTCGGCATTATCATACGTGCGGCACGTGCCTGCTTGGCATGCAATGATCTTGCTGGTCTTTGCGTCAATGACCCGGATCGACTTGTTGAACGCGGATGTTTTCAGGATCGCGTTTCTCGTCTCGATGTCGGAATCATATCGTGTTCGCGGAATGCTTACGAGCGAATGGTCACCAGTGACAGCGTCGAGCGTTTGGACCATGAGCGTCATCGATGTGGATCGCGACAGTAGGGCGGGATAATGGGCTTTCAACACTAGGTCGACGAGCTTGGTTATCGCATCGTCCTCCGCGATCTCCCCCAGGCGGAACGCGACCCATGCGAGCATCGAGGTGCCCGATGGCGTCACGCCGTCCTGCACCCGCGTGTCCGAGACAAATAACTGCTCGTTCTTCGAGCCGGACTCGGCAAAATGGCCGTTTCCATCGTGGAATTGCTCGATCGCCGACCGCGTGACCTCGAGAGCCGCATCCAAGAACATGCTATCGCCGGATGCTTGGTACAGGTCGAGAAACGCGTTGGCCAAACACGCGTGGTCGTCGAGAAATCCCGGGATCGAGTCCTTGCCGACGATGCGCACGACTCGCTTCTGATCGACCATCGTCTCGATAAACCTCCGGCCGAGTGCCATCGCCTGTTCCAAGGCGTCTTGCTGATCGAAGGCGATCGAGAACCACGCCAGCCCCGACATGGCAAGTCCATTCCACGCGGTGACGATTTTGGTGTCGATCCGCGGGCGGACCCGCTGATCCCGGTACTCCCGCAGCGCATCGGCATCCTGGTGGATGAATTCCAGCTCCTCGTCCGCGAAAGTCGCCGGTTGCTCGGCGTCCACGGTAAGGATGTTCTTGCCCTCGAAGTTGCCTTGTTTTGATACGTGGAAATACCGCTTGACGAGGTCAAAATGTGAGACCACCGCCTTCACCTCGTCAATCGTAAACACGTAATACTTTCCTTCAACGCCCTCGGAGTCGGCATCTTGGGCCCCGTAAAAGCCATCGGGTGTGGCCAACGTGCCGTTCAGGTAGCGGAAGATCCCTTCTGCGGCCTGCTTGAACACCGCCTCTCCCGAGACAAGATATGCCTTGGAGTATGCCTCGAGAAGCAAGCCGTTGTCATACAGCATTTTCTCGAAATGAGGCACGATCCAGCGCTCGTCGGTGGAATACCGGTGGAACCCGCCCCCGAGATGGTCGTGGATCCCGCCACCGGCCATGGCACGCAGCGTGAACAGGGACTCGGCCACGCTCTTCCGCTGGTACAGGTTAAACAGGATATTCAACGTTATGGGAAACTTCGGAGCACCCATGGTCCCGCCGTTCTCTTCGTCAAATGAGCCAATGAAATCGGCGTTGAATCGGTAGACCGGTTTCGCGTCCAGCTCGCCCGGTGCGTTCTCGTCCCATCGCTTCTTGAGGCTTTCCTGCAGGACCGATGCGATGCGATCCGCAGAGGAGATCACGGCCTCCCTCTCGTCCCGGTACTTGGTCGCGACCGACTTGAGCACGTCCTTGAATGCAGGCATGCCGTAATTTGCCTTGGCCGGGAAATAGGTACCCCCGAAAAAGGGCTTCCCATCAGGGGTCGCAAAAACGCTCATCGGCCACCCGCCCGTGCCGGTCGACGAGACGACGAAGTTCATGTAAGCCGTATCGATGTCAGGGCGCTCCTCCCGGTCCACCTTGATGGCCACGAACAGGTCGTTCAGGAGCTCGGCCGTGGCTTCGTCCTCGAACGATTCGTGCGCCATCACATGGCACCAATGGCAGGTGGAATACCCGATGCTGATGAACATGGGCTTGTCTTCGGCCCGCGCCTTCTCGAAGGCCTCTTCACTCCACGGATACCAGTCAACGGGGTTGTGCGCGTGCTGGAGCAAGTAGGGGCTGGTTTCGTTGGCCAACCGGTTTTCGTGTCTTGTGCCGTGCTTGGCATTCATGGTTTCGATTCCCCTGCAGACAGAAACGTGGTCATGCGGTTTAGTTTGGGTGAGCTTCCTATGTCACGAACAAGAAGATTGACCTTATTGATAATACGTGTCTTCGTTGAGCAACGAATACCAATTATCGTTAGATTCGATAACGATGCATTGCTCTGGCATTTATAAGCACCTGAGCGGCAACAACTTGAAGGAGCCTTGCTTTCAAAAGGAGAACATTCATTTACGTTTACTTTCAGGAGAACCCCGCTATGGACACCTATTACCTAGACGTCGAGACACAGGGCGAGCCAGGCCGGCCGGACCCCCATGTTGACACGTTACTCACCATCCAATACCAGAAACTGCACTCGAAGACGTGGGAGCCCGTCGAATCCCTCACCATTCTCAAGTCGTGGGAGCTGGGCGAGGCGGGTGTGGTCCAAGTGTTCAAGGACGCGTTCCTCCCCGAGGATCATCTCCCCACGTGCATGGTCATCGGGCACGCGGTCCACTACGACAAGGAAATCGTGCGGGTCTTCATGCAGCGGTACCTCGGCTTCGAAAAGTTCACCGCGTGGGACTTCCTCAACAAGTGGCAGTGCATCGACAGCCGTGGCCTCACGATCTTCCTGAACGGCGGCAGGCTGAAGGGCAGTGGCTTGAAGGATTGGACGGCAAAGCCAGCAACGGGACAGGGCATCGCCGACCTCGCCGTGCAGGGAAGATATGCCGAGATCGAGGCCTACATCGTCGCAGAGGCGGCCGCCTACATGGACTTCCTGCGGGGCATGCGGGCGCTGCTCAAGGACCTCACCCCGCGCATCCGGAGGCAACTCGGCCTCCCTGCTCTCACGGATCGCGAGCAGAGAGCATGAGGATCATCACGACAAGTATAATACAGAGGTAGGTTTTGAAGAAAAGTTAAACACTTGTGCAGGGATGGTGTTATTGATTCGAGTTAGTAGTAGAACTATGCAAGGGGTAAGGCAATGAGCGAAACGAAAATGCTTCTAAAAACGGTCGTCTCCACGTTAAAAAGCACGGGGTAAAAAAAATAAGAATTTTTGGATCTTTTTCAAGAGGAGAAGAAAATGAAGCAAGTGATATCGATTTGATCGTTGAATTTAAGGAAACCAAGAGCTTTATCGAGCACATCCAAATTGAACAAGAATTGGAAGAAATTACAGGCAGAATAATCGATTTACTAACTCAGGATAGCATCGATCCTTACTTGAAAAGCACTATATTGGCTGAATCAAAGGTAATCGGCCCATGAACAGGTATGATCTGCTTCTACAGCATATTTTGGATTCAATCGATAAAATCGAGAAATTCACGGCAGGAAAAAGTAAGTGTGATTTTATAGGCGACGATCCCCTCTGCAGTGCTGTAATTCGTCAAATCGAAATAATTGGAGAAGCCGCAAAAGCAATTTCCGTCGATTTCAAAGCTACGAGTATCGAAATTCCTTGGCACGCAATTGCTGGCATGAGAGATAAATTAATCCATAGCTATTATAGCGTCGATCTGAATGAAGTATAGAAGACAATCAGCAAGGACCTTCCAAGCCTGAAAAATGTGCTAATGCACCTGAAACAAACATCATCAGAACAAGAAATCGGAGCAGATTCAGGAGAAACTGATGAGCATGCTGAGTAATTGGACAATTGCTTCGAATCACGTGTTACTACTGGAATTAGCTGCTGGAAACCGAATCATGGGGGCTAGTTTCTCCGAAAATGTGGATGATGAGGTGTTTTACGCGGAAACCACGTTGGAAGGCGCGGAATTGCTCGAATCGTCTGCCAGCAAGGCAACGCCCGGACGTGACATGACGTGCGTCAAGCGCTTCAGGGACCTGACGTCGGGCGAGGAGGTGGAGGTGATCGATTCGGTATCTCTGCGTGAAGATGGTATCCGGTGGAATATTTCAGTCAAAGGGCAAGGCAATGACATAAGTCTCCCGATCTGCACGTCCTTGCACGTTCCAAATCCCGAACAGGTAAAATACTGGACCGCTTGGGCCGCCGCGCCCGGAGAAAGGACGAAACAGCGAGATTCAGGGAATGACCCGCTTGGCCATTTTTTCAGAGCGATCGCAGGAAACATGCTCCTGGAGGATTTGGGCAGTGGGGCCGGTGGCGACGAGGACGTTGACGCCGAGGACTTGCAGGAGATGCGCGCGTTCGCAAAGGAAGGATTGGACTGGTCCGATCCCCTCGTGCTCGCACCGCTTTCCGACCGCGTCTACTGGTATGGCGCCCCGCCGTGGAAGCAGGACGATCAACACGTTGCCTTTTGCCCGCTTGACCCAGACGTTATCTCGATACCGGCCGCCTGCGTCATCGATGAAGCGGCGGAAACGGGGCTCAGCATCGTACTGGACCCGGGCGACCTCATCCTTGACCTGACCATGGAGGTCACGGCCGATGGATACATCACGTTCAGGCGGCTCCACCACCGGATAACTGCGACCGATAGCATCGAATTCTCCTTAGACATCGTGTTTCACGAGCCCTGCTGGCGGGCATCGTTGGCGTGGATGGTGGATAGGTACCCCGAATTTTTTGATGCGCCGGCGGCCACCGCGGGTGAGATTGCGGGCGGCGGGGCCTATTCGACCCACCACGCCGTGGACTTCGACGTGGAAAAGATGCGGCGCATGGGCTTCCGCGTGAACTGGAAGGCGAGCTTCGACTTCCCGTACATGGGTATGTTCCTGCCCCCCGTGGGGGATCGCGTGACGTGGCAGCGGTACAAGCGCGATATGGACATGTCGATAGCAAGCATGGCCCGGTACTCGCGACAGATGGAAGCGAACGGCTTTCACGTCCTCAACTATTTCAACATCACCGAGTTCGGGGCGGCCCTTCACTTTCCCCTTTCTCCCGACCCCATCCTTGCCGAACCGGACCAATGGCAGGATGCTGCGACCTTCCTCCATGACCGCCTCGAAGGTGCAATCCTTCACGATCCAGCCACCGGTGAGCCATATATGACCTGGGGCGGCGCCGTGGCCATGGATGTTGGCGAACCCGCATATCAAGAGTTCTTGTTGGAACAGGCGAGGTGCCACGTCGACAAGCTCCCCGATTCGGCTGGCATCTGCATCGATCGGTACGACTGGTTCCGCATGCTGAATTTCGACCGAGATGATGGCCGCACGTTGGTCGATGGGAGATCCGCGAGGTCGCTTATCACCTCCTACCGCGTATTTATGCCTCAACTTGCCAAGACATTTCACGATGCGGGAAAGGTGGTCTTTTGCAACAATCAACTGAAGCGCCTCGATCTCACGCGCGAGATCGACGGATTCTACGACGAGTTCACCTACCAAGGCTCCGCGCTCAACACGACAGCGTTTCTGAGTATGAAAAAGCCATTCATCGGATGGACCGCCCATGCGGGTGACCTGTTCCCGGATCCCGACCACTATTTCCAGGTGTTCCTTTACATGGGCTTGTTCCCCACGGTGCCGTTTCCCGAGAACGACCACACGATCCTCCCATCGCCCAAGATCGAAGCCTATTATGAGAGGTACGGGCCACTCATTGATACACTTAGGAGCAGGACGTGGGTGCTGCATGCCAACGTGATACGGGTGGTCGAGGATGGCACCAAGGCAAACCTATTCGCCATCCCGGACGGCTACACGATCCCGGTCGTGTTTGGCGGTGACAAGGAAGCCGCAACCTTGATGTTGCGAGCCATCCCTGACCTTGGCCTCGAATCCTGCACGTGGAGGGTACTCCATCCCGGGTCTCCCGACAGCATGGAGATCTCGGCGAGGATCGAGGAAGGAGTGCTCGAGCTTCATGTTCCATTGGAGCACGGCTGTGCCGTCGTCATAGGTTCGCAGATCGAACATTAAAAACCGCGACGTAACTGTTACGTCGCGGGGCCGACCCACGACATCCTAGACTGTCATGTTGGGAACGTGGAAGCATTCAGGGATGCAATGAAGAAGTACGGGACCTACAAGGACGGGAAGCCACTTGCCCTGCTTTGAGATGCTTTTCTTCGTGGAATCCTCAGGGAAGCCGGCTATCCGCCGTTCTAAATATGCTCGCCGCACTAACCCGAACTAATCATTGAATTCAAGGCCATAAATTTTCCCGAGGACCGACTATGCAAGCCCCCCCGCCACCCGAATCCCGACCGGCAGGAAAGAAGCGGTCGCGTAAGAAGACCCAGACGAGCTCGTTCGGGACCTCTGGTCGCGAGAGCCACGATTCTTCCTCGTTCTACGCGAGCAGGCTGTACCAAGACGTGCAGGAAGGCATCGATGCTATGCCCTACGAGGAACAGCCTATTCCCGCATCTTGCCTTGATACAATCATCCTCGGGACGTCGGAAGATATGGCAGATCTACCGGACAACTGCGTTCACCTGATGGTCACTTCACCGCCCTACAACGTCGGAAAGGATTACGACTCCAACCAGACCCTCGAAGAATACTTGGATTTCCTGAAGCGGGTCTGGACGGAGACCTACCGCGTGCTCGTGCCTGGTGGCCGAGTGTGCCTCAACGTCGCCAACCTCGGGCGCAAGCCTTACCTACCGCTCCACGCGTATGTCCTCCAGGGCATGATCGACATCGGCTTCTTTATGCGGGGGGAAGTGATCTGGGACAAGGCCGCGTCGGCCGGCTCGTCGACGGCATGGGGATCGTGGTGCTCGGCCTCCAACCCGACCCTGCGCGACGTGCACGAATACATCCTCGTGTTTTCCAAGGGAAATTTCTCCCGTCCCAAGAAGAAGGATGATCCGGATCACGGCGACACGATCGGCAAGGAAAAATTCCTCGAATACACGAAGTCCATCTGGAGTTTTCCGACGGAGTCCGCGAAAAAGATCGGCCATCCCGCGCCGTTTCCCGTCGAGCTCCCAAGCCGGTGCATCCAGCTCTACACCTATAAGAACGATATCATCCTCGATCCCTTCATGGGGAGCGGCCAAACCGCCATCGCCGCCGTCATGCTCGACCGGCATTTCGTGGGATTCGAATTGAATCAGGAATACAAGGCATTGGCAGAGAAACGGATCAAGAAATGCAAGCTGGATAAAAAATCCCCAACGTTGCTTGATTTTCAAAAAAATGGTGCTTAAAAATTAGTTAAATAGACCCGGGAGCATAACCATGGCACAATAGTATAACGGCTGATTACTCGCGCTTGTCGGGCGTGAGATCCGGGTTCGACCCCCGGTCGTGCCGTCATTCATTGCCCCCGTTGCCTAGTGGCCATGGCAGATGATCAACACCCATCAACTTAACGGTTCGAGTCCGTTCGGGGGTATCTTTTTCAATCAACCTCGTAAACGACACACGAGTCACCCCGATACAACGCGGTGAATCTCGAATCGTTGGCAACGCCGGAGAACCACGGGTACGCCGTCGAATTCGTCACGACGACATCCGTCACCCTGTTTTCCTTCAGCCACGCGTACGCGTCGCCAGTGGTGGCAAAGTATGCCGTTGGTATCGTCGTGACGTTCTCGGACGGGGCATAATACTCCATCGACACCTTGGAGGGCAGCAACCCCGTGTCGTTGAAATGCTCCATTATCTCCGCCCCGTCGAACACCATGATGAACGAACCGTGGAGATTGGCGGCGCACCACGCACCGTACGTGTCGCATTCCATGGCCGTCGCGTTCTCGGAAGGTTTGAAGGAATCGGGACCACCTCCGAACCGGTTTTGGAAGGCTGGCAAGGATACCCCGGCAACCAGTGCCGATATGATTGCGACGGTGGCTAACCTGCTGGTGAAACCGGGAAATTTCAGCGCGTGTTTCGTGACGATGTTTACCATCCACGCGCAGAGCATCAGAACGGCCGGGATCGCCGCGATGGTGTATCTTATTTCCGGGAACGGGCCGAAGACCGGGATCGTCACCACTATCACGGATAGCAACGCGATGGCCAGCCCACGATGTTTCTTGCGAAGCAGGGCAAGGACGAACCCTGCCGCGAACGGCGCGAGCAGCACGGCTGGGATCGCGTCCACAACGAAGTCGTACGCGAGGTATAACGTCCCGTGAAACACGAACCTGTCGAGCAAGCCAGAAAGCGGTGTCGATGACAGGTAAGCTAAGATCGACGAACCATCGACGTTAGGGGCCCATGCTTCCGCCATCGTCTGGACCCAATAATTGCTGTTCGGGCCGTAGTCGAATGGGCTTCCAAACCACGCCAGCCTGACGAGGGCATCCGCGACCACGACCGACACAACCGGAAGGAGTCCGGCTAGGAATTTCGTCGCGTCATCGAACCTGACCTTGTGCCCCCTCGTGAACAGGAAAATGGCGGCGGCAGCGATGAAAAGCGTCCATCCTCCTGGATGGACGATCACGTTGAACCCGCAAACCATCCCGGAAGCGACGAACCACCTCCAATCACCACGCGACTTGGCGGCAAAAAGGATGGCAACGCAGGTCACCAGGACGGTCAGGCATTCCATCCTCCCCGCCACGAGCATATCCGGCGGCATCCACGCGATGTAAAGCATCCCGGCGATGATCCCCACTGCCTTTCCGAACATCTCCCTGGCGGCAAGGACTAGCGGGATGGCGGCGGCCGTTTCGATGGCTATCGAAACCCATTGCGAGACGATCACGATGGACTGGATCGACCTCGCACCGGCGACGGCCGCGACGGCCGCGACGATCAGGGAATAACCCGGCTCGTGGATGAGCATCGGGGCGAAATTCCCGTTCAAGAACTCGAATGCTTTCACGGCATAGGCATACTCGTCGCCTATGACCACGGTGCGGAACGGTGTCAGGACGACGCGGGCGACGAACGTGGCAACAACCACCGAAAAAACAAGGGTCTTGAAGGGTATCTTGAACAGGCCTCGCAAGGCCCCGTCCGCTATGGAAATGGCTGCTTTCATCATATCTATCGTGTCGATCCATCCAACCCGCCATTATAAATCGAATGGGCTAGAACTCCATCTATTCGGCCCTTGATTCCCGGATAACTTGAGTTTATCATCTTAACTTCCTTTTAACAACAAAAATGCTTCCTCAGGTTCTATTATTCTTCCATAAAGGTGAAGGAGTGCATGAGAACGGATATAAGCGTGACGAGGAATATGTTAACCAACTATGAAGTTCCTCGAATCCCACGAGTTGCTGCAGGCGTTCATCAAAAAATACGCCATTTCCATTGTCAAGAAGGAAATGGTGAATTGTAAGATCACCTTTGTTATTTTGTGGCATTAGCCGAGAAGAACTTGAAAAGCAGATCTTGAAAAATCGTTTTTCAATGGCCTGATCCGGCTTGGCTTAACTTGGCAATCGATCTCGCGCTGAACGGCGCGCCACGGCTGTAATTTTAGGCCGTGCTGCCATGATCCATCCATGGTTAACGAATCAGTCTTCCACGCCGATGGACAGATCTTGGAGTGGAAGTGGAGCACCAACAGTCCGTTGATGGAACGGCCGTTCTGGACCTCGGCATACCTGATCGACCAGCTTCTGATCGATTGTGGCGCCCCGGCCAGCGCCGAGGAGATGGGACAGTTCATTGACGGGTTGGCGCCAAGCGAGCGCCCGATCCGTTGTTTCATCACACACGCGCACGAGGACCACGCCGGAACGGGGAAATTGCTAACCGAGAACTACCACATCCCCGTGTTTGCGCCCCCGGAATCCATCGAGCGGCTCAGGGAGGGTTGGGACTACATAGATGTTAGGAAACTGGCCTGGGGCGAATCTGGAATGATGGGGTTCGATGCCATGCCCTATCCCGGCGATCTGGTCGAAACCCCGAATGGCTACAAGTTTGACATCGTGGCCCTGCCGGGGCACGCGCCCGATTTGCACGCTTTCATCGAGAAAGGTCAACAGTGGGCGTTTGTGGGTGACCTGATGATGCCGAGGTACGAGATGCTCTTCGGAGGCACGAGCGATATAAAAGAAGACATCAAGATGATCGCGGAATCATTGGGAAAATTGTACCAGTTCACCGACGGCTTGGATGAATTGCAGATATTCGTCTCTGGCAGGGGCGTCTTTGACGGACGAGACGTCATCCAGACCCGCATCGCAGAGATCAACGCCCTGCATGAAAGGGTCCACGCTCTCGATGCCGAACTGGGAACCGGATTGGACGAATCGCGAAAGCTGCGAAGGATGGTGAAACTGCTCTTCGGCGGGGAGAGTTTTTTCGCGGGGTTGTCGCAGGGGGAGCTCTCCAGGGAAAACCTCCTCCGTTCGTTGCTCGATTGGGCAATCGATGGTCCCTGATCCCCGTGACTGGTTTTGAAAATCCGATTTAGTGGCATCCTCAACGCGCTGATGCTTCACGAAATCAAGCTCTTGTAAAAGAAGCAATATTGAGAGAGAAAAAGTTACTTGAAAAGACTATTGCTCGGCCACTTGCTCGGCCTTGGCCCTGGCCCGCTTTCCTGGCACCCACTCGATCTCTCGCTGGACATCATACAATATTCCGCGGATGTTCAGCCGGTCGCCGCTGGTCGAGCCCCGGCTCATGAGCTTGGTCGTGAACCACTCAAACGAGCCAACAAATTTCACGCGCTCCCACGCGAGCAGGATCCCGTGCCACATAAGGAAGATGAGCACGAGGACGATGTCCAACTGCCACGCGTATTGCAGAGCACCGTGCGGGGCACCGGGATAGAGGGCGACCATCGGCCAGCCCGTGATGAATTGGATGAGAAGGATCGGGAACACCATGAAGTATTGCAGCATCCACAGGGTCAGGGTCGTCACGCCGAACCGCCTGATAAAGACCGTGGCCCGCAGGAACAGGTGGAGGTTGGTCTTGCGGCGGAAATCGATCATGTAGAGCAGCCACGCGAGGCATACGAGTTCCAGGCCCGTGATGAAGGTCATGTAGAAGAGCGAGATTTCACGGTTGATGCTGAAACCGAACATCGTGCTCAGGGGGCCCGTCGCAGGTCCCTTGATCACGACGAGGGGGATCGATGCCCCGACGAACACGAGCCCGAGCCACAGGATTCCTTGCAAAAACTCCGGGGTGACGGCCTTCTCGTTAATGTGGATCGAGATCATTAGGCCCAAGGCAGCACATGCGAAGTACGGGAGGAGCGGCGTGTCACGGCTCATGAATCCAGAGAGCAGCATGCGCGCCCAGAACTCGCCAGCGCTCAGCGGCACACCGTCCGAAAAAGAATTCGTGCCGAACCATGCTTGGTCCGCGATGGCAACGGCGGGCATGAGCGCGATGCAGGCGATGGCAACGAAGATGAGGATGATTGAAATCTTCTTGCGGTGCATGCCTGAAGAAAGGTAAGCCAGCTGGATCACGCTGCAAATCACGATGGAAATGCCGATCGTGTAGAGGATGTTGGAGAAGAGCAGGCCACCCTCGAGATCTTGCCAGACTGGGTTATTCGAGGCCCCCTTTAGGACGTTGATCAAATCCTGGAGCCACGTGCCAAAGACGCCCTCGGACAGGAACCCGAGCGCCCAGATCAGGGCTCCGCGAAGGAGCTGGGACCCGAAGATCTTGAAGGCTGCGTCCCTCTTTGCAACGCCTTTCTGCTCGACGAGCCGCTCCCACTGCTTGTGGATCGAGACGGCATTACTTCCCGCCGAGATCGTCACGAACATCCCGTTGAACGAGCCGAAAATGATGAGCACGGGGGCGATGACGTACCAATACGCGGCGGTGGTACCCCCGTTCAGGACCGCATTTTCGATCGCCTTCTCTTGCACCGCGAATACCTCGTTCAGTAGATGAAACAGGAGGACGCCAATAATTGCAATGCCCCGAACGAAATCATAGGTGATAACGCGTTTCATATTTTTCTTCTGGACTGTCTGACTCTAAGAGCCTTGTGGCTGACTCGACTTGCAGTTCAAGCGCTCCTCTTGGCCGCGAAGACGGAAAAAAAGAATTGCGTGATATTTGCAGGATTCAAACGTTCGAAGACCGGTAATCGAATGGCGACATTCCTCGACCGTTAGCTCGATCATGCCACAATCAGCTTAATCCTTGGGATTGAACTGATCCTTGGTTGCGCCACAAATCGGGCAAACCCAAGTGTCGGGGATGTCTGCCCACGCAGTACCGGGTTCGACCCCGTTGTCGGGATCGCCCGCGTCCTCGTCGTAGATGTATCCACATACGCTGCATTCATATTTTGCCATTGTTTTCATCTATTTTTTCAGTTAACTTTGATTAACTGAGTATTTAGGGGTTCATTAACAGTTCGGTTGTAATATGACAAAGTTGGACATTCGAAGATAACACTTCTTGTCGCGTCCGGCGAGGAAGTTACGTCCTACCGATCGTATTTCGAGAAATACCGGAATTGCTAGCGTGTTGATCCAGGGATCAACATGTTCATAGATTCCACGGCCCAAGTTTGAAATTAACAGTACGATAAAGATAAATTAAAAATTACCATCTCCACGATCGGCCACTCGACCCGCGCTGCCGACGAATTCCTTGACTCCTTGAATAACAGCAGCAAAGAGCAACCCGATTCAAGGTGACTCTGCATTTTCACGCCATCGGCGCGCCTCAGCAAGGAGCTGGACATACCGGACCGGCCCGATGCGGCTGACGATGGTGCTTTTCTGGGATTCGATGGCGAGCGGCAGGCTCGAGTCTCCTGGATCTTTCCGGATGCACGGGCACTCGTCCCACGCCTCGTCGTGCAGCTCGTTGAACAGCCAGATGTGCCAACACTCGCCACTACCGTCGTCCATGTCGGAGAGCTGGATGTCGAGGGGCCACGTCACGCAAATACCGAACTTGAAATCTTCCCACGGGATGTCATTGTCGAGGCAGTAGGCGTGAATGGCGCACGCGCCGCTGGTCATGCTGAAGATGCACCGGTCGTTGATAACCTGCGTGTGGTACTCGTCATCCTCCATCTTCGGATCGACAAACACCCACCTTCCTGTTCTTTTCCCCCAGAACGGCAATTCCGGGCGGTCTCGCAGGTACTCCGCGACATCCTTGATGACCCTTTCGATACGCCGCCGTTCGTGGGGCTTGATCCAGCAGCCGAATTGGCAGCAAATCCCCTGCGTGGAGGCAAAGTCGCAGGAAAATCGAAGGGTAAACACATCCTTTTCGACGAGGAAATCCCCGACTGCGACCATTTCGGGTTCTTGTTCTTCCGGCTCTGTTGCTTGCTCCTCTGGCTTGAAGGTGTTAGGTCCGGTCTCGTTAAGGATGGCTTTCAATTTGGAACAGGCTCCGTTTCAAGAATTCCTGCAAATACGAGCACATTAAACATCAAGAGGCGCGTTTTTATGATAACCGATGGCAATCATCCGTTAATGGGATAAAGGCTGACCGAGTTCCTGCGGCGATGTCAAAGAAAAAAACCACAAAAAATCCACCGGTCGGGCCCGTGATGGACTTCACGGCGATCAGGGCACAATTCGAGGCCAATAACGTCCTATATCTGGACATTGAAACGACCGGCTTGGATCCAATTGATTCGGTGATGACCTGCGCAGCGGTGTTCGACGGCACCGCGGTGCACTCATTCGTCAGGGACGAAAACCTTGCTGATCTCGTGACTTTTCTCTTGGAAAAGTCCGATGCCCTCCTCTGCACGTTCAACGGGGTGAACTTCGACGTGCCCTTCATCGAGGCCGAGACCAAGCAAAGGATCCCCCACGCTCATGCTGACCTTCACATTCTTGGAACGGACCTTCTCGGCATCACTGGCGGGTTCAAGGCCATCCTGAAACGGTTCAATTTGGCAATGTCAGAAGAGCAGAACTCGGGGCTTGATGCGATCTGGTTATGGACAGAATTCCAAAGAACGGGAGACCGTCGTTATCGAGATGCCTTGGTGGCCTACAACGCGTCGGACGTGCTCGGTCTCCACTCTCTCCTCCCGCACCTCTACAATACGTGGGCCGAGCAGCAGGGCATCGCCGAGGCATTGCCGGTGCCCATGCACGTGCAACTGGACTCGTCCGATCTGCTCTCCGAGGTTACCAGGCATCGTAAAGCGTACTTTACCGTGCAAGAAAGGGACCATCCATACTTTGCATTCACTGATCCCCAGCGCCTCGATCGTGCCAGACATATCAAGGGTGGTGACCTACACGGCTACCAAACATCAGGTAAGACAATCTCGGCGACCATCACAGGCTCTCAGGGAAACGCCTACGAGTTGCTGGTAAAACGTGAGGGCGATGTGATCCGCGTAAAATGTTCCTGCCCCGACTTCCTGAAAAATGCGGATGCGGATCAATTGGAGAGAAAGTTCTGCAAGCACTTGATAAAGCTATTGCAAGTAACCGATAAGACGATCGTGAAAGAAATTTTTTCCGAGAATGGGACCGTGGAATATAAATTTACATGAATGATCCAATTTTCGTCAGTCTTCGGTTTCATGGAATGAAATCTATGTCAAGAAAGCTCATTTCCCTGCTGCCGATGAATTCTACTATGCTTTATTCCAACTTGATTGTGATTCCTTTGGAGTTTAATTATAGCGTTCAAAACTACCAGTTCAAAAAAAAATTCAAAAAGAGAGAACGGGAAAAAATTTACTCGTTCAACACGATCTCGGTACCGAGACCAAGTAACGACTGTCGCCAGACGAACCTGAGCGTGCCTTCGCCGATTTCCTCGACCGATTCAGTGTACTTGCCTGACGGGAAGCCCTTCTCCTCGTCCCAAGTCGTGCTGAGCCATTTCAAGGGCTCGGTGATCTCCTCTTCCTTGACCGTATCTTTGGCCGCATCGTACCACGAACGATCCTCGGCCTCGAAGGTCTGCACGACCTCGCCGTCCTTCAGGATGGCGAGCGGCATCTTGGTGAATTGCTCCCAGTCGAAGGTGACCTTGTTGCCGTCGATCTCCTTCACCGTGTAGATCGTGTAAACGCAGTCGCCGGGCCGGACCATGCCGCGCATCTGGCATTCTATGGTCGTGATCTTGCCGCTGCCCGCGAGCCAGTTGTCCAGCGCCGCTATGGCCGTGCCGAAGGAATACATGCCGTGGGCGATCACGCCGTTGAGCTTCATTTTCACGGCGAAATCGTCGCTCATGTGAATGCCGTTCTCGTCCTTGCTGGCCTTCCCGTAGGCAAAGATGCCCGAGCGGGTGAACGGGCCGGAGGAAAACTCCAGCTTCTGCCCGACTTCAAGATCGCTGATGCTGACCATTTTAAAAGCCTCCTTCCCGGCAGATCACGCCGATTTTCGTCTCCTGGACGGGCGTGCCGTCTTCCTTCCTGGTCGTCATGAACACGTCGAAGAAGAGCTTCCCGTTCTTGATCTCGGCCTTCGTGATGGAACCCTCGGCGATGAGGATGTCCCCATCGTTCACGGGCTCGTCGAAGAACTTGTAACCCATGGCCCCGTGGAGGATCTTCCCGGGGTTCGTGACCATTTTCACGTCATTGCCGTCATCGTCTTTCACGGCCGCGTCGGCTAGAGCGAAGAGGCCCTTGATGACCGTCGTGCCAATGTAAGCCGGGTTCATCGCGGGGGTCGCGCCAATGTATTTCTCGTCCTTGAGACCGATGGCCTCGGCGAGCGCACTCAATTGCTTGGCCCGGACCTTTACTTTTATCGGCTCTGCAGAGAGGCCGACGAACTTTTCAAGTAATTCAGGAGTTAATCGTTCTGACATGAATCTCGATACCTCGCGTTGTTACCTCGTGGTGAGGCGGTTTTCACGCGACTTCGCGGAGGTAACTTAATCAAAACATATGCGAAGGCTTAGAAAAACATAATGTTCTATTACTGATTGAAAAAGTGGATGTCGATAGTTCATGAAAAACGCGTACGAATTGAAAAAGGCCTCAAAGGGCGTGATCTGCCCCTTGGTGACGTGGTTGGACGAGAATGGTGCCCCCGATCTCGAAGCAATGGGCAAACACATAATTACCCTGCTCAAGAAGGGGCTCGACGGGGGAATATTCGTCACTGGCAGCACCGGCGAGGGCCCATATCTCACGTTCGAGGAGAAAAAGGCAATTATGGCCCGCGCGGTAAATGTGGTGAAGGGGAAGGTGCCCGTCTTGGCCGGCATCGCGGCCTTCGGGACAAAGGAAGCCATCGAATTCGGCCTTGCCGCACAGGAGGCAGGCGTCGATGCGATCATGGCGATCGTCCCGCAGTACTTCGACCTGACCCCAGCGGAGCTCGAGACCTACTACCGCCGCGTCCACGACGGCGTCGGGAAGATGAACCTGTGCATGTATTACGCCCCTACCATCATCACCTGCTCGCCCCAAGTCGATGCCGAGCTCGTGTTCCGGCTCGCCAAGGACAAGGTCATCTGCGGCATCAAGGATACCGTGAGCGATTGGCAACACGTGGCCGCCATTCATGACCTGCTGAAGACCGATTACACGGCCGAATGCAACGTGTGGGTCGGCACCGATCAGGCCCTGATCGACTGCCTGAAGAACGAGGAACCTGACACGCCTTCGTTCGATGGCCTGATCACGTCGGCGGCCAATATGTTTCCCGACTTCTATCGCAGTCTCGTGAAAGCCTTCCGTGAACCAACCCGGAACGATGTCCGCTGCGCCGCGCTGGAAAAGGCAAGCGAAATCATCCGCGCTATGTTTTCCGTGCAGAAGCGGGAGATCCCTTCGCTCGTGAAGCAGGCGCTGAATTTCGCTGGCGTGCCCTACGCCGCATCGACGGCTGTCTCATCACCCCTGCCCGACCTGAACCCGGATGCGGCAGCGATCATCGCGGACAGCATGGCTCAGCTCAAGAAACGCGGCATCGAACCGTGAGCAACAAATTTCCTGTTCGCTATTCCTTCTCTTTTAACTCATCCTCTTACCGCAGTGATCCTAACCTTTCCACAATCGCATCATAAACCATGTTTCGCTTGGTCGCGGTGAGATGGAAGATCACCCTCAGGATTAAAGCAGAGGAAACGGTGAAAATGTAATTATTTCTTATAACACTTTCCTTAACAACACCCTCTTCGATGGATAACGGTATTCCCCCCATCTTCGTGTTACTCGTAATGCCCGCAACAACCACATTGTTATGTTCCTCATAAAGGACCACGCTTGGTCGTTTTTTTACTTGTTCTTAATCGATGAATTGGACGGGAACGAGCACGACATCCCCGCTGTCAAACATCATCCCAGACCTCGTCATCGGGATTATCCCACAGTTCTTTCATTTTAATCTGTTGGACTTTGTGAAGAAACTGGTCGTATTGATTCGATTGCTTGCTTCGAAATTTTCGACCATTTTCACGAGTAATTCGTTATGGGTCTGGCGGGGATACTCCTTGTTCTTCTTGATTCGTTTGCCACGGGACACATATTCGTTAGATAAATAAAAGCAACGATAAAAATCGAATCTGGGTTGAAAAGGTTATTATTCCTCATTCCTCTTGTGGGTGAATGACGGCCTTCAAGCTTCCGTCGTGCGGTTGCGCCGTGAGCATAAAGCCGTCGACCGTCTGCGACAGCGGCAGGACGTGCGTGATCATGTCCTTCACGTTGACGCGGCCGTATTGCAGCCATTTCAGGGCCGTGTGCAGGTCCCTGAAGTCCGCGCCGTACGAGTGCGTGATCGTGATCTCGTTCTGCCACAGCTCCCACAGGTTGATTTCCGAGTTGATCTCGGGGTTCGTGGGCGCGAAGAACAGGATCGTGCCACCCGGGGCGACCACTTCGAGCGATTGCTTCACGCAAACCGGCAATGGGGCGGTCATGATCACGACGTCGGCACCCCTGCCGCCGTTGATTTCCTTGAACCTGGCGGGCACGTCCTCCTCGGCTGCGTTGATCGTCACGGATGCTCCGAAGGGCTCGGCCACCTTGAGACGGTCGGTGTTGACATCCGATACGGCGACGAGCCCGGCACCGTTCAACTTGGCGGTTTGCACGTGCAGGAGCCCACTCAGGCCAGCACCGATGACGAGCACGGCCTTCCCGTCGGTCACGTGGGCCCACCGCTGTCCACGCAGCACGCACCCTAACGGCTCCATGAAGGTCGCCTCGTCGAACGAGACGTTCTCGGGCAGGAGAAACAGGCCCTTGTTAACGTTGACGGCGGGGAGGACGACGTACTCGGCATAGGCCCCGTAATTGTTCTTGAACTTCGTCGAATGGAGCATGTGGCAGGCCGTCGTGTGGCCGTGGATGCACGCGTCGCAGGTGTTGCAGGGCACGTGGTGGGTGAAGACGACGCGGTCACCAATGTTCCACTTCGGGTCGACACCCTCGCCGATCTCGGTGATGATGCCCGCGCACTCGTGCCCGAAGGCCCCGATGCCGTTTGGCCGCCCTGCCTTCTTGATTCGATACCATTCCATCACGTCCGAGCCGCACACGCCGCATGCATGCACCTGAACCTTGATTTCCCCGGCTTCCGCTGAGAAATCGTCGACGTCCTCGATCTGGATATCACTGTTATTGTAATAGACTGCAGCTTTCATGTTCGCTCACGACTTGTTGCTGATCGCATAGATGCCCCGGCCTGTTTAAATAGAATCGCAGGGGCGATTATCACGCGCAATGGAAGTAAAAAAGAAGATTGCAGGAACGAGTCGTTCACTCGAGTTTATCGCTCGTGGTCGTGTTGTACACGTCCAATGCTTCTTGGACCGTGTAATTCTCGTGGATGATCTTGCGCACCGCGGAGATCATACCCACGGGATTCTCGTCTTGGAAGATGTTGCGGCCCATGTCGACCCCGACCGCGCCCGCTTGGATGGAGTTGTAGGCGAGTTCCATGGCATCTTGGGCGGTCTCGAGCTTCTTGCCACCGGCAACGACCACGGGCACTGGGGAGCAATACTCGACAAGCTTCTCGAAGTCATCGCAGTAATAGGTCTTCACGATGCGCGCGCCGATATCTTGACAAATGCGGCTCGCGAAGCCGAGGTACCTCAGGTCGCGGGCCATCTCCTTCCCGACGGCGGTCACGGCGAGGGCAGGAATGCCATACGCCTCGGCCTCGTTGATCATGTTCGCTAGGTTGAGGATGGTCTGCTGCTGGTTGGGCGAGCCGATGTACACGCTCACCGCCACGCCGCAAGCATCCATGTGGATCGCATCTTGAATCGTGACAGTGATCTTCTCGTCGCTCAGGTCCTCGAACAGCACGCTGTTCCCGCCTGTGACGCGCAGCATGATCGGCTTGGAGCCCAAGTCTTCAACCGCGATGTTGTTGCGCACGGCACCACGGGTCGTCATCAAGCAATCGCAGTAGGGCATCAAGGTTTTTATCGTGACGCTCATCTTGTGCAGGCCGGTCGTCGGGCCTTGGAAGTACGGGTGGTCGATGGCCAGCATGAGCGTGTGGCCATCTTTTTGGATGATCTTGTTCAGCCGGCTCTGCATGCCGACATCGATGATGGGAGTAACCATGTTCAATTCACTTCAATCAAGAACCACGGGAGAAAAGCATAAAATCAATAAAAAAGTTGGTTCAGGAAATCTAACATCGTGGTCTAGCGTGCAGGTCCATTAAATTACAGACACTCTTTCCCAATCGGGTTACCTGTATCCACCTCGGAGTGGATGTTATCTTCCGTGATCCCCGCGACCAAGGATTCCAGTGATTCATCCTCATCAAGAACAGAATCAAGCACGATCTTACCGTTTGAAACCGAAATATCTGCTTCTACATTGGTCTCGATCGAGGATCTCTTTCTCGCCTGTGTTCCATTACTGATCAACCAAGATTAATGGTTTCTGAGAATTGTAATGCGCTCACATTATATATCGCGAGGTATATCGACGAGCATTTTAGAACTTTAATACTCATAAAGGTCCTTTCAATTTAGTACAACATGGATAACGTTTATGGCTGGCACGGCTCGCTGTTTAGGGTGAACCTGTCGAAAGGCACTGCCAGCCGGGAAGAAATTCCTCTCGAAATCCTGAAACAATACATGGGTGGGCGTGGTCTCGGTGTCAAGTACATTTCCGATGAGGTCAACCCGCTGGTCGAACCGATCAGCATTGAGAACAAGGTTGTCATAGCCACTGGGCCGCTAAATGGCACGACTGTTCCGATGGCTGGCAGGTTTGCCGCCGTCTCGAAAGCACCACTCACGAACACCATTTTTGACTGCAATTCTGGCGGCCATTTCGGTGTCGCCCTCAAAGCGTGCGGAATGGATGCGGTCATCATCGAGGGAAAGGCGAGCACCCCGGTATATCTTTCTATCACACCGACGTCCTTCACTATCGAGCCTGCTGACGATCTTTGGGGCAAGCGCACGGGCGAGACAACCGATCTATTGCGGGAGAAGCACGGCAAGGGCGTCCGGGTCCTATGCATTGGCCCCGCCGGCGAGAGCCAGGTCCTGTATGCCTGCATCGTGAACGATTACCACCACATGCTCGGCCGCGGCGGCCTCGGCGCCATTTTCGGGTTCAAGAACTTGAAGGCCATCGTCGTCGACCCCGGCAACAAGGAGACGCAAGTCACGACGCCGGTCGGTAACCCCGAGATGCTCAAGATGGTGAACACGGAGATCTTGAAACGTATCAATGCGGGTCCTGTCACCGGGAAGGGCTTGAAGATCTTCGGCACGCCCCAGTTCGTGAACCTCATGAACACGCTGGGCATGCTCCCGGTAAAAAACTTCCAAGCGGGATCTCATCCGGATGCCGACAACATCAGTGGCGAGGCGATCATCGACAACATCTTCCAGTCCAACACGGCGTGCAACATGTGCCCGGTTGCCTGCGGGAAGATGACCAAGACCTCGACAAGGGCGGGCAAGGGGCCCGAGTACGAGTCCGATTGGTCCTTGGGCGCGGATTGCGGGATCTTTGACCTCGAAGCGGTCACCGACGCGAATTACGAGTGTGGTGACGTCGGCATCGACACGATAACGGCCGGGGCGACCATTGCTTGCGCGATGGAGCTGAACGAAAAGGGCTTGTTGCCCGCCGAATGGGATGCCGTCCGGTTCGGGAACACGGACGTGCTCATGGACATGGTCAAGAAAATCTCGGCCAATGAAGGCATCGGCGAGGAACTCGCCTTGGGTTCAAAACGGCTCGCGGAAAAATACGGCGCCCCCGAGCTCGCGATGCAGGTCAAGGGCTTGGAACTCCCGGCGTATGACCCGAGGGGCGCGTTCGGCATGGCGCTGGCCTTCATGACATCGAATCGAGGGGCGTGCCACCTGCGCGCCTACACGATCGGTGCCGAGATCCTCGGCCTGCCCAAGCTCTTCAATCGGTTCTCGTTCTCTGACAAGCCGGACCTGGTCGTCAAGTTGCAAAACTCCAACGCGTTTTTCGACTCGATCGTGGCGTGCAAGTTCAGCGGCATGGGCGTGCCCGACGATTACTACTCGAGGGCCGTCACGGCGGTTCTTGGTTACAATCTATCGATCACGGAAGCCGAAATCATCGGCGAGCGCATCTGGAACCTGGAACGGCTCTTCAACAACAAGGCTGGTTTCGGGAAAAAGGATGACTACCTTCCCCAGCGCTTCTACACGCCGCTCGCCGAGGGCAACTCGGCGGGTCGCGTGCCGCCAATGGATATAATGCTCGACATGTACTATGAAATCCGTGGCTGGTCGATCGATGGCGAGCCGACGGAGTCAACGCTGCAGAAGTTGAAATTGAAAGCAAGAGGTAATGCGTGATGGTGGACAACGAGATTCATTCGAGCCGGATGAAGGACGCGATCATCGCCGAGCTCCTTCCCCAATTCCAGAAGTTCGGCGGATTTCTTCGTGAGCGCGGGTTCAACACGGCCGCCTCGGGTAACCTGTCCGTGCGGCGCGGGTCAAAGATGTACATCACCCGCCGTGGCTCCTTGAAGGGCGATCTCCAGCCGGGTGACATCGTGGAAACAAACATCGATAAGGACGATAGCGCCATCCTCATTTCATCCACGGAAACGTACGTTCACCGGAACATCCTGCGCCAGACACCGGGGCTTGCGACAATACACTGCCACCCGCCTTTCACGGTCGTCGTCTCGCTCTATTACACGATGAAATTGAACCAAGATTACATCATCCCGATCGACGTTGAAGGTAACTATCTGCTCAAGAAGATTCCCATTATCACCCTCAAGAATCCGACGGGATCCAAGGAGATGGAGGAGGAGGTTGCAAAGGCGCTTGAAAATTACAACATCATGATCTTGAACGGCCACGGGGTCTTCAGCAGGGGACCTAATTTAGCCGAAGCATACAACTGGATAACCATCGTGGAAGAGGGCTGCCAGCTCATCTACCGGTGCCTCCAGCTCGGCATCGACGTGCAGGCGGTCCAAGGTAAATACGAGCAGTGGTAAATGCTCGGCAATCTCGTTTCTTCTTCCCAGTTTTATGCATTTCTTGATTTCGTCGTTGTCGTGGCTAGCTAATAACATCGCGGATCGAAATCAAGAGTAGATACAGCTGGTGGTGCTAGCACCTGCCTAATGATTCCTCCACCGAATGCAATCTGGGGAACAATGCCAGCGCGTTGTCGTGATAGACAGCCTGGCGCTGCTCGTCCGTGAGGAGTGGCGTTTTGTCAAGCCCCTGCGCGAGCAGGATGCATCCACTTTCCGGCGTGTACGGGAAGTCGCTACCGTACAGGAGGTGGCTTGGGTCGACAAGGGTGAGCAATGCGGCAAGTTGCCTGGGCAAGCACATGCCCGCAATGTCGTAATAGAGCCGCTTGAGATCTCCGAAGACATCGAGTTTGGGCGCGAGGTTCGGCAAGACCGAACCTACCATGGCAATGCGATCGGCGAGGATGGACAGGAACGCGCCCGCGTGCGGGATCACGAACTTGATGTTCGGGAACCTCTTGAACGTGCCCTTCAGCATCATGTTGGTGACCGTGCGGGTCGTGTCGAAGAGGAACTCCATCATCGGAACCGGCAGGCCCTCGACCACGTTCTCGGGCACGGCACTCGGCTTGTTCGGGTGGAGAACGACAACCGCCTCCCGCTTGTCAAGTTCCTCCATGACCGGGTCAAGGTACGGGTTCCCGAGATAAACGCCCTGCGTGTTGGTTGGCACGGTGAACCCGTCCGCTGCCAGAACGTCCACGCAATGCTCGATCTCTTCGATGCTGGCATCAGCATCGGGTAAAGGCAGCGAAGCGAGCAGGCCGAACCTTCCGGGGTGCTTCACGACAAGGTCTGCTGCGTACTCGTTCACGTTCCTGGCGAGCTGGCGGGCCACCTCGTCGTCGCCGAAGTTCAGGTGTGGCGAAGAGATCGAGAGCATCGCCGTGGCGATGCCAAGCTGGTTCATGAATGCAATGTGCGCCTCTGGATTCCAATAGGGGGTCGGGAAGCCGTCTGGATATTCCTCTCCCCTGGTCAAGAGCCCCTCCCTGTAGGCCGGGGGGAGAGCGTGCACGTGCACGTCGATCTTCGGGATGTCGATCCCCTTGTAAGTTGGTGCCTTCATGTTTATTTTCTTCCCGTTGGCACTAATACACTCTCTGCCCTTTCGGGTCAACCTCGGGGTGAAAAAGGAAAGATCAAAAAGTGGAATGGTTGGCCTCGAAGTTGTCCAAAAAATAGGCCAAGTCGTCTGGATCCTCGCCCACTGTGTAGGGCGTGCCGCGCTGGGAAGCCATGTAATAGATCATTGCCATCTTTTCGGTCAGCTCGGCGACCTTGATCGCCTCGTCCATGGTCCGCGCGACTGCGACGGGGCCGTGATTCGCCATCAGGACCGCGTTTGCGTCACCCATTGCTTCCACTACCTTCTCCGCGAGGTCGAACGTGTTGGCTCGGCCAAAAGGAACCACCTTGATCTCGCCACCCACGAAGACCACCATCTCTTCGAGGATTGGCGGGATGCTTTCCCGCAGCACCGCCATGGTCGTGGCGTATGGCGAATGCGAGTGGATGACGAAGTTGACCTTCGGCCGGTACTTGTAAATGGTGGCGTGCAATGGCCATTCGGTGGACGGCACCCTTCCCTCGGGGCAAGAGATGATCGTCCCGTCCCACTTGAGGTGCACGACATCCATCGGGTTCATGGCCTCGTAGTTGTTGTACGATGGCGTGACGAAAAACTCGTCGGTGTCTGGTATCCTGGCGGAGATATTTCCTTCGCCGATTTCGGACAGTTTTTTCGAGATGATGGCTTTTGCCGCGCGGACGATCTCCATCCGGAGCGTCACGAGCTCGATATCGCTTAGCATGGTTCACACCTGAACTTCTTTCGATGTTGTTGATCTCAGGATTGCCCGAGCCGTTGCTTCACGTCCTTTAACGGCCGGTGTAGGATCACTGCAATGTCCTCGACGGGCGTGTTGAGATCGACCAGCTTCTGGAGGTTCTCCACATCGACGGGGATCCACGCTCCGCTTCGCATGTACAGCCTCGGATCCCGGTCGGGCATCGGTTGTGCCTTGGCTGGATTTGACGCGAGCCCGATCTTTTTCACGTGGGTCTTGGACGTTGTAGGCCTTCCCTTGGATGGCGTGGCTGGTTGCGATGCCGGCGTGGCAGGCGTGCCGGTCCTGGCAATGACCTTCGGTTTGGGTGATACTTGCCGGGCCTTCGCCCGCTCGGGCTCGATGACTTTCTCTGGTTGCCTTGCAGGCCTCTCCGTTTTGGGAGCGGGTCGGGGGGCTTGCTTGGGAGCGGGCTTCGCAACCGGACCGGTGGCAACAGGCTTTGCAGTAGGGACTGCTTGCACTGGCTTGGTTGCCACCGGCCGTGCTGCAGGCTTTAAAGCTTGCGGGGATGGACCCCGCTCGATCGTGTTCAGGGTGGCTTCTTGAATCTCTTCTAGGTCAGGGCGATTTCCGTTCCGATACATTTTGAGGAAGGGTTCCACCGCGGCGCCCAAGGCATCGATGAGCCCGAAGCTCGTGTCGATCGGCACGAACAGCACGAGAATGAACGGCCTTTTTCCCCCACGAACCTTGGTGTCCATCACGATGTCGAAAAACACGATGGCGATCTTTTTCACGGACACCATGGGTAATGGAAAGGTTGTTTTCGAAAATTCAGCCCGTGCGAATATGGATTGGGCGGAGATGTAACATCGCGTGATGAGCACCTCGGGGCTATCATCGATGTCACCGAGGGCCTCGGGGAAGATCTTGTCGATGATGATCGGGCCCTTTTCTTCATCCCAGTCCGCTAAAATCGCCGGTGGCTTGTCCATTTTCCGAGACCGAATAAAGTTAGTATAGCATCGATTTACGTAGTTAAATATATACCCAGCATCGCCTCAATCGGAAGTCCCCTCGATTTCCCCGAGAAACTGCCGGATTGCCTCGTTATGATCTGGTGGGCATCCGGCGATGTGCAGGGCGTTATTTTGCTCGGCGAGCTTTTTTGTGCAGTTTCCAAAAAACACAAGAGTACCACCATTCTCCCGGATGGCCTCGATCTCGTCGGTTTCCATCGCTCCCATGATGAAATCGACGCGGTCGTGCTCGTGCCTGAATCGGGCAAAGTCACGTTTGATTTCCGGCGCGAACGAGATCTTCCGGAACATACGTGAGCGGGCCATCTGGCAGCCCGTGCAGCACTTCTCGCCGAGATCTATGTAAAACCCGGTCGTCGCCAAGACCCACGGTTTCGGCCTCGCGAACGGCGGGTCCACGGGAACCAGTGGCTGGCTCCCATCCGCCAGCGTGACCTCAACGGGGATAAGATGTTTCACGTCGGAGACGGGGATGCCCATGACTTGGCAGGCAGCGGTGTCGACCTCGAACGCGTCCATCCCGCCGATCAGCACCTTCGGGTGGCGTACCTTGGTCTGGCCATCGGGCGCCGATGTAGGGCCAGAGCCTCCGAGTGCACGAGTGCCATCCACGATCGCGAGGTCTGGCCGAACGGCGAGCCCGAGTTCATTGATGCACTCGTGCAGGCTGCCATATTTCTTCCCCATGTGGAACGCCTTCTTGTCTGCGAGCGTGATCAGGCCATTCTGGTTCTTCAGGGCCATCGAGACCTGCGTGATGACGTGGGTCTTCATCTTTGCGATGTCGATGTACTCGTGGCTCCTGCATAGGGACGGCAGCTGGAGCGCCCCGAACTTCCAAGGATACGGCTCTCGCGGGGCGGTCACGAGGTTTACTAGGGTCACGACGATTCCATGGTCGCTGGCTAGGCGGTCACGCATTGCCGTGTATCCAGATTCCTCCAAGAGGCGGTTCCAGGTCCGTTCCTCGTTGCTGAAATAGGCGGATCCATCCCCGACAAGAATTTCCTCGGCGCCTCGATCCGCCAGTGCCAGCACGAGGCCGCCGACCACGAAAGGGTTCGTGTCCACGGCTTCGAGCGGGGACATGGCATCGACCATGTTTGGTTTGATAACGGCCCGCGGCTTGCCGAGCACGTAACCCACGTTGTCAAAAAGCGCCAGCATGGCCTGCGTGGCTTGGTCGAACGATTTGCCGGGGGTCAGGTATTCGGTCGCGATCATAATAACGAGAGATCTGCTCTATGGGATGCGTGCTTATGCACCTTGGATGATTCGCACGTGGTCAAAACGATCCCGGTTGCGACTGCTATTTCCTGTTTATCGGTGGTGAAAAAAAAGTTTGGAAAATGCAAGGAACTCGTTTGAAATCACGTTGCCTTTCAAGCTCACGCGTCCGCGTGGTGCTTTCTCCTTGCGGTCGCGATCACTCCCAAGACACCAACGCCAAGCCAGAGTGCGGTGAATTCCACGGGAAATCCGGGGATTGCGAGTTTGGAACCGCTTCCACCACTCCCACCGCTACTAGGACCACCTGGAAGAACAGTGATGGTATTCGTCCCGACGTGGTTACCAGTTCCTGTGTTGTCTATGGCTGGAACGCCAGACCATTCGGAAATGGTATTAGCTGAAACGGTATTGTTGGTTCCCGTTAGCACGATTCCGTCATCGTTGTTCGACGTGATGGTGTTGCTTTCAATCGTGTTTGAATCGCCATCGCTTTCAACGCCAATCCCGCCGCCCGAACAAGTATTGTTGGTGACATTATTGTCATTCGCGTCAACTTGGACATCAATTCCCGTGGCCGAACTCGGGTCGATGGGGTTAGAGCACGTGTTGTTCTGGATCAGGTCGTACGATCCCAGCACGGAGATCGAGTCCCCGGTACTATTCGTAATGGTATTTGATGTCACGGTAGCATTATCGACGTTGATTCCGACTGAGCCACCACTTACATTATTTTCGGTAATTAAGACGTTGTTTCCCGAGTCACTGGTGTCTATTCCGCAATAATAAGTATCAGTCCCAGGAACGGTAACGGTGTTGTTGTTAATAACGATGCTATTCTGTTTTGCTTGATTATCTGCCCAAGCGAAAATCCCGTTGTACTGATTTGCACTGACGACATTATTCTTGATGATCACGTTGTTCACGGTTCCAAAGTATTCCACGACGTCAACCCCGTGCCCGGTACCGCCCGTGATGAGGTCATTGGTTATGATAACGTTTGAAGCATCTGTTAACAAGACATCCGCAGCGAATGAACCCACAGGACAACCACCATCCTCTATTTCACAACCTTGAATGGTCAGGTAGGCCGTCGTGTTGGTGATGTTGAGCGGGGCCACGTTCCCTCCTCCATTGAGAAGAAACCCGCTTATGACATAAGGATGGAGCTCTGTTCCACTACCAGTGACGCCACTAACTGCAGCCAATGCGGCATTAGCAGCAGCGGCTGTATCGCCACCCACGGTTATAACCGGGTGTGATGTATATGTCGTTTGAGGCGTTATCGCGGTCACATTTACCGTTACTGGAAGCGCGAGAAGGCAGAGGCTTCCAAGGACGGCAATGCCGATAATAGTCGATTTTCGCATGATTCAAACCAACCAAACCATTTTTTTGGTTCAGCGTCTATAATGTTGATCGATTTTAAAGATTGCCGTGCAAAGAGGAAGAAATTCGCGATGGACTCGTTCACGGGCGCTTTCGTGGTTATAGGTGAGAACACGTTCGCATTTATGCTTGCGCACGGCAATGCCTATAATTCCAGATGAATGAAGGTTTATGGAAGGTGATTCAGAAATTGGAATCCATTGACAATCAAATGGCCAAGGTCCTGTCCAAGATGGACAGGGTCGTCAAGCTGAAAGTGTTTACGAGTTTAACTTCTGACGGGTATCACCAATGCCCGGCCTGCGAGGATACTGTCTCGCTCCTGAAGGAGATGGCCGCGGCGGCCAATGGGAAGATCGAGTGGGAAGAGATCTCCATCATCGACGAGAAGGATCGGGCCGAATCCGAATACGGCGTGCAGCGGGCGCCGACGATCCTGATCAACGATGGCACGATCCGGTACACGGGGGCGCCGATCGGCTTGGAACTGGCCCCGTTCATCCAGACCGTGCTCATGGTTTCGACTGGGCAATCCTTGCTCGGGGACTTGGTTGATGACCGCGTCAAGCAAATCCGGAAGAAAGCTAAGCTCACGTTGGTCGTCACGCCGAATTGCCCCTACTGCGCGCAGACCGCCCTCATCGAGAATTCCCTGGCGCTGATTTCCAAGAACATCAACGTCGAGATCGTCGAATCCTACGAAAATCCGGACATTGCCAGGAAATACGAGGTATCGGCTGTTCCCGTGACCATTATCAATGAAACCAAGAAAATTACGGGCGTACCGAATGTGGCATTCCTCATCTCCCAGATGCTCGATGACAGGGCCAAGCTCGCCGAGCTATATGGGTAAATTTGTAGTCTGCAAAACTATGGACAAACTTGGACATTGCTTGATAGCCCTCATCATCGCCTCAGGCGTTGAAGTCGCGTGGAACGTGCTTGTATAAGAAATTCCGTGATTCGAGATCGTTTATACGCGGATTTCAAACTTCGCGGTGGCATCGAATCGGAGATGGTGGACGGCGAAGCAATCCCGTTTTTTCTAACCATTCACGGCGGTTAATCTTCCATTTTTTCCCGTGACTCGATGCGCTCGCGAATTTTACGGTATTCATTTAATGCCCAGAACGCCTTGACAGCGCGGTGCGTCGTCTCGAAAACGGGAAACCCGTGATCGAGCAGGTACGAGACAGCCGAGTCAGACCTGCCAAAAAATGAAACCGCGATGACGGGCTTGCCAAAGGTGGCGGGAAGCTTGATATAATGTTCAAGGAGTGGAAGCTGAATCGACCGGATATCGTCGACGGGTATGTTGAGCGCCGGCGCGATGTCTTGAATCACCTGATACAATGACCAACCAAGGATGCCGTAAACGAGCATACCGTCGATCTCATCGGATTTCAAAATCGTGCGGGGCAACGTGCGGAAAAACTTTTCACTATCGATGTCGAACGTGAGGTCGACCATGTTATGGACTTGAGCAGTCGGGACCTTGATAAGGTCCCGTAGCTTGTTCTGAAATTCTCGTGTAAACACGGGCACCTTCAATCCAAGGCGGTCGGCAAGATCGCACATGGTAGCCCCGGGCCCACCCGCGTTCGTGAAAACGCAGATCTTGTCACCTTTCGGTAACGGTGCAACGTCGAGGATATAGCAATAATCGAGCAATTCTTCCAACGTCATCGCCCGGATGATCCCGACTTGCCGAGTCATGGCGTCGAATATCTTGTCATTGCCACCGAGCGAGCCCGTGTGCGATTTCCCTGCGCGCCCGCCCGCTTCCGTGCCACCCACGTACATGGCGACGATCGGCTTTGTCTTGACAATGCGGGATGCGGCTGCCATGAACTCCCGACCGCGATGTACCTCCTCGATATAAAGCCCGATGACTCGGGTGCTCGGATCTTGCTCGAAATACTCGAGACAGTCGACCAGGTCGATGCTCGCCTCGTTTCCGACCGAGATTGTCTTGTTCACACCCATGCCCATGTTCTGAGCAGTGATGAAAATATGCGACGCGTACGTGCCGGATTGCGATGCAATGGAAACGCCCCCATTTCTCATTTCGAGGGGTATCCACGTCGTGTTTATAACAGCGCCGGTCTCGCTTTGAGCCCAGCTGATGTTGTGGTTGTAAAATCCAAAGCAATTCGGGCCGACAAAGCGAATGCCATAATTTCTGGCAACCGAGATCAGCTGGTCATTGAGATCATCATTGCCCGTCTCGCGAAAACCGGCAGTGACAATGACCGCATGCTTGATGCCCCGCTGACCACACTCGTCGAGGGCCTGGGGCACGTACTTTGCAGGGATGACGATGAACGCGAGATCAATCTCTTCTTCAGGCGGAATATCCAGCACGCTTTTGTATGCCTGTAACCCGAGAACAGTATCGAGTTTCGGGTGGATCGGAAACACCTTTCCCGGATACCCATGAAGGATGTCGGCCATTTGTCCCGTTCCCATGGTCGAGAAAGTGTTGTTCGCGCCGAAAATGACAATGCCATGGGGATTCAATATTGTCTCGAGCGGGCTGTTTTCCATGATCCGGGGAAACGCGGGAAATTATTTGAAGTTGCCGTTGAAGGCTTAAATCAAGAAGTACATGGACCCTTGCATGATTTCATAAAAAAGCATCAAAAAAGTACCACCGCACGGCACCGTGCGGTCCGCGCGTCGTCACGCGTGCGGCTCGGCCCGCGTGGGACCCGCCTGCCGTGGCGATCCCGCCTCCCTTCCGGGCCTGCCTGGCCTTCCGGTGCCTACCTGCATGAGCCACGCGAGATGACGTGATGGAACGCGATGTTCTTGCACCCTACCCCCTTTTAATAACGGTATGCCTTATGCGGAGGAAGGCTATTCCTCGGCTTGGGGGGCTTCCCTTTTCTCGATCTTCATGTGCTCGACGAGATCTGCTTCGGAGATCGGCTTGTTGATGTTTTGGGAGACGAATGCCTCGTCTTCCTTGGCGTCGAGCAGGATCGCGCCGATCAGTTTCTCGTCCTTCACAACGAACTTCTTGTAGACGCCTGCAAGCTCGTTTTTCGAGATAAACACCCGGCACTGATCGTCCTCGTCGTCGAGAATCATGCTGCCGACCGACATGACATCGAAGTCGATGATCTTCAACTTGTTGGAGGGCGTGGTCGGCTGGTAAGGTTCGACCTCGACGCCGGCAGCGTGCTTGGCCGCGAGGGTTGCCTGCTCCAGCGCTGCCGGGATGATGCCCCATCCCCGGCCCTGGAACTCGATCACGTCACCCGCGGCGTAGATGTCCGGGTCGTTTGTTTGCATGAACTCGTTCACCACGACCCCCTTGTTGACCTCGAGTCCCGCCTCCCGTGCTAAATCCACCCGTGCCTTGATGCCCGCGGAGACGAGCACGACATCGGCAGGTAATTCCTCGCCACTTGCCAATTTAACACCGGTGACAGTATCGGAGCCGAGAATCTCTTCCACGGTCGTGTTCACGATCGTCTTGATGCCGATTTCCTGGATCTTTTCCTGCAGGATGGACGAGCTTGTCTGGCACAACTGTTTCGGGAGAAGCCTTGGGAAGACTTCCACGACCGTGACGCGGAGGCCAGCAGTTTCAAGGTTTCTTGCCGCTTCTAACCCGAGCAATCCTCCACCGATGCAAACCGCGGTTTCTTTGCCCTGGATCCAATCCTTCACGGCGAGCGCGTCGTCGATGGTTCGTATAGTAAATACCCCCGGGATGCTCGCGTTGGTGATGGGCGGGATCGAGTTCGAGGCCCCCGTGCAAACGAATAGCTTGTTATATGCCTTTATTTCGCCGTTTTCCAGCGTGATCGTTTTGTCCGCTGGCGATATGGAGCTCACTTTCGTGCTCGGGTGGAAAACGATGCTTTTTTGGTCGTACCATGCCTCGTTTCGCATGATGATCGCGTCGACCGACTTGGTCCCAGCCACGACTTCTGGCAGCCAGATGCGGGAGTAATATCCGTACGGTTCATCACTGAAGACGTCAATGCTGGCCTCGGCATCAATGGACCGAAATTCCTCCGCGATCTTCATCCCGGCTACGCCATTTCCGATGATGATTGCATTCACGTGCTAACACCTTTATATCAGGAGAGAAAGGCCATGCATTTAATAAGCCGACTGGTTGGACATTATTCGTAAGCCTTTTGGCCTTATCATGCAAAATCCTAATTTATTTAGGATGCTGAATAAAGGTCCAATCGTGCCTTGGCCTGTCTGGAGTCATGCAGGCACGGGCCCTGATACACGACCACTTGATTCGTGATGCGAATGGATTCGACAACCCTAGATAATCTCAAGGCTGCGTTTGCCGGTGAGAGCCAAGCAAACCGGAAGTACCTTGCTTTTGCCCAAAAAGCTGAAGAAGATGGATTCAAGAACACCGCTCTGCTGTTCACAGCCATTGCCCAAGCCGAGACGGTCCACGCCATGAAGCATTTCAAGACGATCGGCGGGGTCGGTTCCACCGTCGAGAACCTACAAACCGCTATGACCGGCGAGAACTACGAGGTGACCGAGATGTATCCAGCCTTCGTTTCGCAGGCCGAGGAGGTCGAGGAATCCGCGGCTCTATTGACCTTCAATGCCGCGCTCGCGGCCGAGAAAGAGCACGAGAAGATGTACGCGGATGCCCTGCAAGCCGTTTCGGAAGGCATGGACATCGAGGTAACCAAGGTCTCCGTTTGCCCCGTCTGTGGCTACACGGTCATCGGCGATGCTCCCGATAACTGTCCCGTGTGCAATGTTCCTGGCGAAAAGTTTATCGTATTCGAATAAACTGCTTTTTTTTTATTTATTGTATCAATTTTCAGGCTAATGAATTAATACTTTCCCTTGATGATTGCAGGGGCCATGCTCTCGAAGCCTAGGCAAATAATCGGCCCGAGCGTCCCGAAAACTTTGGCTCTCTTTGCTATCAAAAATTCTGCACGGGACATTCCTTTAGATACCTTTCGGTCGATCGGTCAACTCAGCTCAATTGGTGAAAGATCACGGCCGCATCCGAAATCGAAGGCAAATCCTGCTCCGAAAAGGTACCGCTTGTTATTATGGACGATCGAGAACCAGACGACATCAAGACGTGGCTCGAAAGCGAGGGTGTGAGGGTCGAGCAAAAGCGGTTGGATGTCGGCGACTACATCGTGGGATCCAACGTGATTGTCGAACGAAAATCCAGCACGGATCTCACGAGCTCGATCATGGACAACCGCCTTTTCGATCAGGTGCTTAGGTTATACGACGCGTGCGAGTCTCCAATCCTGGTTCTTGAAAATTTCAATAGTATCTTCGAGAACTCGGGCATGATCCCGGCGAGCATTTTCGGGGCCCTCGTGTACCTCGCGTGGCGGTTCAGCCTCCCCATGCTCCCTGCTCGGGACTGGCGTGATACCGCCCTCATTCTCAAGCGCCTCGCGATCAGAGTGCAGGTCAAGGATGAGGACCCGCTGTTGGCCAGGAGTGTTCCCAAGATGATGACGATCGAGGAACGGCGGGAGTTTCTGCTGGAAGGCCTTATAGGGGTCGGACCCAAGACTGCGACGAAGCTGATAGAAGAGTTTAAGAACCCTCTGACCGTATTCAACGCGATCGTTGAATCGAACGTGATTTACACCAAAACCGGCAATCCGAAGGGTATCGATGGGCCGCTTCAGGGGATCAAGGGAATCGGTCCGAAGTTCCTGCTGGAGAACAAAAAACTGTTCGAATCGGCCGACGAGCTAGGTTCTTAACCAGACAGGCCGATGTGTATCCGTGCCCTGTTGTTTTCTTCCGTGCACGGGGCAAACGACCGGGTTGGAATGGCATGCCTAGTTACATCTTCGCGTACGGGACCCTCATAAGGGATTATTACGACCGCTTTCCCGTGGTCGTCGAGGCCGATGGGTTCAAGCGCGTGTTCAGCCCGCATCCCCTTTTCAAGTATTCCTATCCCTTTGTTTTAAAACGACCAGGGTGCAAGGTCAGGGGAATCTTGGCACTAGAACCGGATGATTCCGCACTGCGATCCATCGATAAGTACGAGGGCTATCCAGATCTTTACACGCGCGAACAAGTTCCCGTTCAAATCGTGTCCGACGACCAGCACGTCATCGATGATACCGTCGAGCGTCCAATTCAAGCGTGGATCTACGTCCCCTCGCCCAAGACAATGAGCCTCCGGCTCGATCGCGTTTTCAAGTTGATGAAGCAGAAACAGAGGGATGCATACATAGACATGATGGAGAATGACCTTTGGCGTGCCAAGATGGAGCAGGAGATGCCGGATCTCAAGGCCATGGTGCCAGCATTGTTCGAATCGAGTTGCGACGAGGCGGTGCTCGTCGATGCTGGAGAAGAAAATGAGGAAACAAATTCGCAGGAGGATTAATCCACTTTCTTTGCACGCGTCGGGAGTTCGTTAAATTCCTTCAATTTCTCGATGATTTGCTTTACCTCTTCCCGAGTTTTAAAAACCGGCATCTCCTCAAGAATATCTTTCGTGTTCTTCCCATCTTTATACAATAATTTAAATTGTTTAATGATCTCGTTCGGGAAGTAGATGTATTCTCCCTTCACGAGCACGGCGATTCCCGTCGACTTTGGATTTCTCGAAATATCGTGCAAGAACGCGTGAGCCTCTTCAACGTAGGCCCCGCTGAGGCGAGCAAGCTCGCGCTCGGAAACACGATCCATGTCTCGCAAATGCTTTCCCAAAAACGCATTCTTTCTTTTTCTCATCAAATAAAGGAGCACGCCAAGGAGTATGCCTACCAAGATGAACACAATGCCGATGACATAGTAGCTGGTGGCAAAGAGAATGACAACCAGGAGGCCTAGAACGATCCACCATGCTTGAGAAAGATTCTTGAAGAATTTCTTCATCTTCCCGGATTCCATGATTTAGTCAATGCAGGTAGAAAATATATAAATTAAGAATCGTGACCAACAGGCCACGATGCCTGCGTGCTTGATCCTTTCCCGGGGACGAGATTTCACGAGTTGTCTCCCAATAGACGAGAACGGAGCGAGCTCGCGTTTTCATCGGACGCACTATCTATCTTAGTATGCATCGCCGCAAGATCGTCAATCGAAACTTTTTTCGATCGATGCTTTCTTGCCAAGACAAACGACACGACGATGATGACCGAGAGCGTGGGGACACCAAATATCGTGATGTACACGATCGACTCCTCGATGTTCCTCGCATTCACGGCCACCACGAAATCTTGATTTTTGGCCTGCATTGTCTTGATGAAATGTCCGCCTGCATCAAATGCTATGATGTAGAACCGAATCGTTCCTCCTGGCGGTAAAGCACCCGGATACGTGTAATAGAAGGTGGACAAATTCCCATCGGCCCCGACCAATTTCATGGGCTGGATGGAGATGGGTTGGCCGTTCTTGTCATCCTGCACGACGAACGCGTACTTCAGGCCGGACATGTTCTCAGTGCCCGTGGCCGAGATCGAGAACGTCCCGAGGAAGTCGAGCGGCCCCGCGGGGAACGTGACGGCAAGGGTCGAGGGCAAGGTAGTGTCTTGGCCGATCGTGACGTTCACCTGCGCCCGGAGCATGTCGTGGCCAGTGATCGTGAGGGTCATCACTTGGCCAACGAGCGCGGCATCATCTGGCACGGGAACGCGTGCCACGCCGTACTGGTCCGCAACGACATTGATGTAATATCCGGACCCGTTCAGCAGGATGTCTGCATTGGGAACGATGGCTCCATCGGCGGCACGCACCGTGAGCAGCATAGTGTCCCCGACGTAGGCCGTCGTCGGGATTGCCGTGGTCGAAAAGTTCTGCGGCGCACCCGTGTAGATGTCGATCTCGGGATCGCCGAGGAGGTTGTAGGACAGGAGGTTATCGCGGAAGACTTCCTGGTCAGTGTGGTAGAGCGGGTTTGACACGTATTGCTGGTTCACGTCGAGCCCGATGTTCCAGTATTTATCGATGACTTGGCTGATGTACTCCTCTTGGGACAGGTACAGCGCCCTGCCCGGTTGGTAATCGTGGTTGACGAAGAATTCTTGGTTGAAGAACAAGTCCTGACCGTGATTTAAGAATTGAAATTGCGTGTCATTGTCGTAAAAATACGTCGTCCGGTCGGCGCTGATGACCGCGATTGCCCCGCCATCGGGGTTAGTGACAAGATCCTCGGACATGCAAGGGCCCCCGCCCGTGATGTTGTTGTAATCGTACATGCCCGAATCGCACGAGAAGATGTACATGAGCGGGAGCCGGCCCGAGTTGTTCATCTTCACGGCATCGGAATCTTGAAAATACATTCCCCCATAAAACGAACCTGCGGACGTCTGCCCGTCGTAAGTCGTGGGTGAACCGTGGCCGGCAAGGTTCACGAACGCGGCTCCTTGGTTCAACGCCGCGAAGAGGTTCGTTTCCGTGAGGTTGATGTAGGTGTGCGCCGGTGTGTAATCGTTCGTGCATCGGTAAACCCTGGTCACGTTGACCGTGGATGGCACGTAGTTGTCGATCATGTACTCGCTCATTTCTGCCTCATTGACGCTCGGGGTCGATCCGGTCTGGTATTCCGAGACCGCGCCGGCGAAGATCGCCGAGTCAAGCCAGCTTCCCGCCGGCGGGTTGAGCTCGTAATCGATGTCCTTCTGCACCATCACGCTTGCTTCGGCGGCATTTTCCACGGGGAAGCGGCCAACGTAAACCTGGGCGGTCCAGTTGATCTCGTCCGTGCCGTTGTACGTGTTCAGCGTGTTCATCACCCCGTATTCACTATTATTCATGTCGTTCCACGTTCCCACGAGGTCGGCATAATAATGGTCCGTGGGCTTGTAATGATCATCGCCAGGGATATCCGATTCAGGAAGTGGATAGCCCTGCTCGCCGTAATAGACGTAACAGGTTGGAATGATGTCCACGCCGCCGCCCAGGATCACGAATTCGGTGCCTTTCGTGTAATGGAAATACTTGATCGCGTTGCGAATCCAGACCATGAGGCTCGACCCCGTTTTCGTGAAGGTGGCGTTTGCCTCGATGCTCTCGATCGTGATGATCTGCGTGTTGCAGCCCCGCTGGGTTTTCAAGTTGGCAAGGGGCCAGAACGCATCTGCTATGGCGTTGTTCGTGACGATCAGGCATTCCACGTTGGGATCTTTCCACGACGCATTTGTCGGGAAGATCATCCAAGTCGGGACCGGGTCGACGCCACTGTTGATGACGGTGTATTCCGATTGGCTGGTTTGCCCGCTGGCAGTCGAGATTGCCTGCTGCATCGCGACGAGAGACAGTGCAAAGATGGCGAGCATCGAGATCGCGGCGAATTGTCTGGAACAATGTCTCGTAAAAGTAGGCCGAATCATGCCATTTGCCCCAACACGAATGTACACACGGATTTAGCAGGTGTACAGTATATATAATTCGCGGATTGAAAGCATTTGGTAACACCTCGGCCATTCCTTTAAGGTTCCAAGAATAAGCTGATGACAAACTTCTCCGATGCCACCTTGATGGCTTCGGTGAGGAACTCCTTTGCCTTCAATTCTCCTTTATTCAATCGATCTAACAGTGGTAGCACTTTCTCTTTCACTTCGGGAGTCAATTTGGCAAGAAGCGCATCCATGGCCTCCTTTTTCAGTCGCTTGATCTTCGTGCCTAATTCCTCGACCACCTGCTCGTCATTCAGCAGGTATTCCATTGTCGCGGGTTTGATTTTCAATGGCTTGTCGATTTTTTTAAGATCTGCATCGACAAAGAAAAGATGGGAGCATTTCTTGCACACGCCATACTTGTCTGGTAGGACCTGCTTGGCATCTATGATCGCGTTACAGTCGGGATTCGGGCAGGTGAATATCGTGAGCTGATCGGTAAACAGGTTTACGAGGTCCGGGATCACGATGGAATCGCCGAAAAAGATCTCCATCTTCACGACGGAGTCGGTGCCCTGCACGTCGCCGTTGATGGTGAGTTGGATGACCGTCGGCGCACGGGTTATCCTGCTTTCCGCGAAGACAATGATGACGCCAAAGAACCGGTTAGAAATCTCGTTATAGTCGCGTTGAACGATCCGGAACGGAACCTGCTTCAAAACATCGTTCATTTTTTTCCATGTGAAATGCACGTTGAAGGGCATCGCGATTTCATGCGTCCTTTTTTCAAACCTTGCCTTGATCTTGTCTACTTTCTGCATGTTGGCAGAGGATGGGTTAAAGAACCTGAACCCGCTCGCTGTCTTGGCTGGATCTAGGTCGATGCTCGTGGTCGTCTCGTTGGCAACGTCGAAAAAATTGATTTCTGCCTCGATCGTGTCCTGCGGTAGGATGTCTCGTTTCAACGTGAAAATGAAGCTGCACGTGAACGTCGCCCCGGGTTTGAGAACCTGGGTCTTGTCGATCGTGCTCATCCGTGGAGGATCAAGATACTCCGTTGAAAACTTCTTGACACGGCAGTTAAGTTCCGTGAGTTGGGCCTTGGAGTTATTCGTAACCTCTACCTGGTAAAGCAGTTCTTTCTTCTTTTGGAAAAGCACGGATTGCTTGTAGGAGATGTCGGATTGCTTGACGAGCACCTGATCGGTCTGGCTGGTGTCAATCGCATCTGACGTGAACGGGACGGTTTCCGACGAATCGCCCAGGTACTTGTGCAACTTCGTGAGCTGCTCAGTTATCCATGTCTGGCCGTACCTTTCCGTGCCCGTGGTGTATCGCAGCGCGTTCTCGTAGTTAGCTATGGCCGCTTCAACCCCCTCGCGAGTGTGCTGGTCGATGTTTTGCTTTGCTTGCGCGAGAAGCGCCTTGTATCTTGCGCGACGCGCCTCCTCTTCCGCGCCGAACATGCGAAGGTAGATCTTCATGGTTAGCGTGGCGATGTCGTGCATGGCCACGATCTTGTCCGTGGTCTTGACGATATAATTGCTTGCATCTTGGAACGCCTCTTCTGCTTTGGCCAGCGCGCCATGCATGTTTCCCGTTTTTTCCAGCATGATTTCGGCGATCCTTACGTGAATTCGCACCCGTGTTCCCGGATCGGCAATGTCGTTAACGATCTTGTTGCATCTCGCGATGTATTCCTTGCCACGTTGCTGGTTATTCACGGCGTAAAAAGCATTACCAATTTCACAGGTAATAATCGCGATATCTTCTTTGTTTTCGATTTTTTTCAGGAGTTCGATGCCACGGTCGATCGCTCCAGAGTTCTTGTTTTTTACCGCGTCTGACAACATGGCAGACACGATCGCCCTGAGCGTGATGCTCCTTATCTCGCGCGGGCCATACCGGTCGAGAAACGAAATCGCCTTTTCCAAGGTCTCGATCTTCGCAGGCTTGTCGATCATGAAATAATCGACCATACTATCAAATACCTGGAAGACGCGTTCGGGCAGGTTTTTTATCAACTGGTTCGAATGGAGGAGCTCGTTCAAGAGCCCTTCGATGCCCTCGAAATGTTTCGTGGGGCTGTCGAAAATGCCGACCACGTGGAATTTCATCAACTGCGAAGCCACGTATCGTGAAGGGCTGAGCCTGGTACCCTTTATTATCGTGTTCATGGCATCGATCAGTTTTTTGACATAAGCCGGATCCAGCACGACGTTGTTTTCATATGCCTTGATGAGGAAGTCGTATAGGATTTCGATCTTGATACGCTGATTGTTCATTGAATCAATGATCCCAATGATCCATTGAAGATTTTTCTCGATCCATACTGGATCCTTAGTATTGAGAACCTCCTTAAGAATATCGTTGTATACCAAGTCAACATCATCGACAGTGTCGTACTTCTTTACCAAGTCCACAGCCTTGGCCAGATACGACGAGTTGCCAGCAAGTGCAATTTGGACAAACGTGGTAGCGATCGCACGGATAACCTCGAGCTTCAGCTGCGGCTCGGCGGACTTATCATCTAGTAGCCGCGTCACCGAATCGAGGAGGGAATCCGCTTGCTTCTGGGACTGTTTCGCCCTGATGAGGAACCTGTATATCTTGAGCTTGCAGTCGATCTTCACGGCCTGTGTGGCCGCGGCGCTGTCGATCGCCCTTATCATGCGAAGAATCAAGTCATTAAATTTTTCCCTTTCCTTCACGACCAGGAGCAGTTCGGCCATGCTCAGCACGGCAGATGTTTTCAGGGATAGATCCTTGATTTTCTTTGAATCTGCATCCATCACGTTGAAGAGATTGATCGCCTGAACCTTGTGGCCCAGCTTGTTCATGACTTGGGCAATATAGGATTGTTCCTGGATCCGGATTGCTTCCGAGCCTATGCTCTTCGATGTCTCCAATGCCTTCTCGATCATCGAATAATCCTTGATCTTGTCCCCGATATCCGAATAGACATGGGAAAGGATCGCGAGGATGTCGGATTGGGATGTAAGATCATCGATTTTTTTCGCAGCGGTGGAAATATTGCCGAGAAGAAGAAGAGCTTGCTGTGAGTTGGCACCCGTAGACACGAACATCACCGTGGGCAGTGAAAACGCGTGAATTCTCGAGATATTTGAGGAGATATCCTATATGAGGTTATCCAAGGCAGCGGGCAATAAGGTGGTTCCGTGTAGGAACGGATACCACGCTTCTAGGTTAGCGAGACTTGCATTCTTGTTTACATCTTGGAGGTTAAGGCTTACCAAGCTTGCAACTTTACTCATCAAGAAGAAGAGAAAAAGGCGGTGGAGGGATTTGAACCCTCGAGACCTTCTGATTACAAGTCAGACGCTATTGCGGGTACCCGACGCGATGGCAGGCGTCTGGTGCATACCGCTAAGCTACACCGCCACGATGTATGGAGACACGTATAACAACGTCTACGGCATCAATTAAATTTTGATTTTGCAACTTAACACTCCCTTAATATTTCGATACAAATGGATAGAACGACGAACTGACATATTATCCACGAGGATACGCAGGCACGATATCGCGGCCAAGGTCGAGCGACATGTGTGCAAAGAAAGCACCGGCGAAAAAAGGGCAATCCCGAAACAATCAGCATTCATTGGATGCATTTGCACCGGCTCCGGAGAAAAAAGAGGCGGTTGCTCAGGCGAAGCCGGCGCCCGCTCGTGCAAAACCTGCCGCAAAAAAGTTCAAACCGGCGGCACATCCAGCCGCTGAGCCCGTCACCGCGGTTCCAACACCCGCAGTTAGTAAGGCAGGAAAAAAGGCCATCGTGCCTCCTGCCTCGACACCGGCCCCAAAGCCGCCCAAGCCTGCCCGCTCCGCGAAGACCGCCTCTCCCGCCCCTTCCACGAAACCTGCTCCTGCTAGTAAGCCCGCGCCCAAGCCGAAGTCCAAGCAACGCATCCCGATCGAGGAGATCTGCGGCACGTGCGAGTTCATCATCGATGAGCAGCCCAACCGGAACCCGGTGGCGATAGCGGTGAACATTGCCCCAGAAACGTTTACCCATTTCATGCTCATCAACGTCGAGTACGATCGGGACTCCAACAAGGCCCTCATGAGGTTCTACGATCCCGCCACGCAATTGATCTACCACATGACCGACCCGACCGGCCACGAACCTTACTGCATCTCCCGTATGTCAAAGGAGACCATTGAAAAGAACCCCACGGTCCTGAACAATCTCCTCGCGGTCGACGGTTTCAAGCGGATAGAAAATGTCGAGAAGATGGATCTTCTGGATTTCCAAGTCAAGATTTTTGCAAAACTGGTAGGTACAACGCCACTTACCATCGCGAGCGGTGCATCATGCATCAAGAACGTCCTTCCCGACGTGCTCGAAGCGAACATTCGCTACCACCTCAATTACATTGCCGATCTGCAGCTGGTGCCCGGCCTGTATTACTCGTTCGATGGCGCGCTTACACTTGATGATATCACACCTAGCGCCGACGTGCAGCAGGAGCTCGATGATCTCGTCGCGCAGGAGAAGCCCGAGTTCCAGAAATTGTTCAAGGATTATTTCCAGTACTTCGTGCCTGAGATTCCTGACTTTCCCCGCGTGGCATTGGACCTAGAAATGTTCCAGGAATACGAGAACCAGTTTCCCGACCCCGAGACCGCGAAGCTGGCCATCATTGCGGCCTCGATCGTGTCCACGGATGGCATCAACGAGGTCTTGCTGCTCAAGACGCATCCGTTCCACGCGGTTGGCGATGTGCCTGAATCGCTACCACCCGAGTTCAAGATCCGGCTTATGCAGGACGAGGAGCAACTCATCCGCGAGGTCTTTCGCTACCTCTGGAAGTACCCTTTCGTGATCACGTTCAACGGCGACAATTTCGACCTGCGATACCTGTACAACCGGGCTCGCGGCAAGAAAATGCCGGACGAGGAAATCCCGATCAAGATGGAGCGAGGCGTGGGCCTGTCGCAGCACTCGGCATTCCTCAAGTACGGCCTGCACGTGGACCTGTACCAGTTCTTCCGGAACCGGTCCATCCAAGGCTATGCCTTGGGCGGTGCGTACTCCGAGTTCTCGCTCGATGCCGTGTCTGAAGGGCTGCTTGGGGAACAAAAACACGAAATTGAAGGCATTATCGCGCAGCTACCATTCTGGACGCTCGTGTACTATAACTGGAAGGATGGATTTCTCACGCTCGAGCTTACGCGCTTCAAGGACAACACGACCATGCAACTAATCGTGCTCCTGATGCGCATCTGCCGGCTCCCAATGAACGAGATCATTCGCACCTGGGTCTCCGCGTGGGTCAAGAACCTGTTGATCTGGGAGCACCGGCGTCGCAACTGCGTGGTTCCCAACCAGAACGAGGTTGCCAAGGGTGTTCCCACCGAAGCGGGCCTGAAAGGTGCGTTCGTGCTTGACCCGGTCCCGGGCGTGTATTTCGATGTCGTGGTGATGGATTTTTCGAGCCTGTATCCCTCCATCATCAAGGAATACAACCTTTCCTACGAGACGCTCGACCCGGAAGGGGAATGCGAGACGGCACCTGTTCCTGACACGCATTACCGCGTTTGCACGGACAGGGTAGGCATAATGGCCCTGGTCACGGGGACAATTCGCGATCTCCGTATATTGTATTTCAAGCCGCGAGCGAAGAAAGTCCCGTTTTACAACACCCTGCAGGCAGCCCTGAAGGTGCTCATCAATGCCAGTTACGGCGTTTACGGCGCGGAAACCTTCAACCTCTACTGCTTCGCCGTGGCCGATTCCACGACCGCTATCGGGCGTTATTCAATCCAAAACACGATCAACAAGGCAAAGGATCTTGGCGTGTCGGTGCTCTATGGCGACACCGATTCGGTCTTCATGAAGAATCCCGGCGAGGACATCATCAAGTCACTCCAGGAATATGCCGATGAAGCCTTGAAAATCGATCTCGATGTCGACAAGTCTTACCGGTTCCTGGCCCTGTCCCATCGCAAGAAGAATTACCTCGGCGTGTTCAAGAACGGGGAGATCGACATCAAGGGGCTCGTCGGCAAGAAGAGCAACACGCCCCAGTTCATCCAAGATTCATTCTACGATTTCACCGAGATCATCAAGAATATCGCCACGCAAGAGGATTTCAACGCGAAGAAAGGAGAAATCGCGAACTTCGTCAAGAAGATTTGGAACCAGATCAAGAAGGGAACTATGCCGCTCTCGGCGTACGAGATCAAGGTCACGCTGCAGGGCAAGATGGTCAGGCAGATCATGCAAAAGGAAGAGCCCAACCTCAAAATCCAGCACCTCATGGCAGCCAGGGAGCTGTACAAGCTCAAGCAGGTCCCCTTCGAAGCGGGGGCTGTCTTCTCGTACGTCAAGACCAAGACCGGGGCCAAGGCCATCCAGCTCGCCGACCCGGCCGAGATCGACCGCACGAAATACTTGGAGCTATTCCGGTCAACCTTCGAGCAGGTGCTCGATCCCCTCGGCTTGAATTTCGAGGAGCTCATCGGCGTCAAGAAACTCGACAGTTTTTTTTAATTTACTTCCTTGATCCGCCCGGTGCTTTCGATGGTCAACTGGAACGCGATCGATTACAGCAAGCACTCTTCGGCACAGCAGCAGTTGGCTATGGACCTCATCGCGCGGCTCGAGCTCGATGGCCACGAACGTGTGCTTGACATTGGATCGGGAGATGGCAAGTTCACGGCATTCCTAGCAAGCAAGGTCCCTGATGGTTCTGTGCTCGGGATCGATGCCTCCCCATCGATGGTCGACTTTGCCAAGGAAACTTTTCCTGCGAAGACGTACCCGAATCTCGACTTTCGGCTCCAAGACGCGAGTACCATGTCTTTCGATGCGGAGTTCGACGTCGTCTTCTCGAACGCAACATTGCACTGGATCAAGGATCACGGACCGTTATTGGAGCGCGTTCATGACACGCTCTCGCCCGGGGGTAAGTTCTTGGCATCCATGGGCGGGCGGGGCAACGCGGCGTCCATTTTTGCGATCCTTGACGAGCTTCGCTCGGCTGCTTGGGCGTCTTTTCTCAAGGGGTTTGATCTGCCATGGGGGTTTTACGGGCCAGAGGAATACGTCCCGTGGCTCGAAGCCGCTCAATTGCACGTGAACCGGCTCGAACTGGTGGAAAAGGATATGGTCCAAGCAGGCCCCGAGGGGTTGGCAGGCTGGATCCGGACCACCTGGCTCCCCTACGTCCAACGCATCCCGGAAGAACGCCAGTCCGAGTTCATTTCCGCGATCGTTGATTCGTACCTCGAATCCAATCCGCTCGACGAGGATGGACAGGCACACGTCATCATGGTTCGCCTCGAAGTCGATGCGAATCGGCCCGAGGAATGAAATGACGGCTTTATGTAAAAATTGGTTTAAGCTTTGCCTTCTATTGGATGTGGAGCGTCGCCCCGCACTTCTCGCATGGCGGATTCCGCTGCCTGAACTGGTTGAACTCGGTCGCGGGGCGCATAAACTTGTTGCCGCATACAGGACACTTGGGAACGAACATCAGGCTCGAATGGCACTCCTCGCACGTTTCGGAGCCCCAGATGTAAGTGTTCGGGGCTTGCGCGTGCCAATGCTTGCATTTCGGGCAGTAAAGGTGGAAAACATGGTCGTCCTCATCCCGTGATGATGAAGGGGATCGAACCGAACCGGAATTATCGAGGCCACCCGGCACGAAGATGCGTTCAGCAATGCTTCGTGCTTCTCTAAACGAGGATATTTCTCCCCTGAACGACATGATCTGGGAGGCGTAGGCCGTTTCGAATTCCTTAATAAAGCCATCAAGCTCTCGTTGCAGCGTTTCATCTTGGTTACCTTGAAAGAGCAGGGCATGGCGGCAGTGGTTGGTTTCTTCCAAGAGTATCTTGAAATCTTGATAATCTAAGGTTTTAAGCCGCGAGTTTTTGGAGAAATTGTCTCCGAACGACGAGATGGCCGAAATGAATCCCGCTATGAATTGTGGATCGAGCTTCGCAGGCGTGAAGGGCTTGTACAGGAGGCAGGCTCCGCTATCCTTGTGAAACACGAACAGGTGCTTCAACTTGCCGTAAACATCTTCTTGTGTAGTCGTTGGCCAAGGCCTCACCAAGTCATACCCCCTTTTCTCGAGTTTGGCCTTTTCGTCTGGCATTGGGCTGATGCACCCGGTGATTTTAGGTAATATAACCCCGTTCGGGATTGAATAAAGCTATCGAAATGCTGGTAAAACTTCCAGTGCGCATTCCCCTATCGGGAAAAATTAACACGTGAATACCGTTTACCTTTGAATAAGAAACGATAAAAAGGACTGGTTGAACCGAAATTGTGTACTGGACGTATTCATCAAGGTAATATCTCATACATTGCCTCTAGCATCGCTGATTTCTCGATAAAGGCAGTCGCAGGGAATTGGTTCAAAAACGCGATGTGATCGAGGATCAATTGCTTCATCATTGCGCTGAAATTCACTACGACCATCATTGGCCCATCCAAGAAACACCGGAACTCGTTCATGGCAATCCACTGGTAGGCCAGCGGATCCTTTTCAAGGAAAACTTTGGCCGAGGGATCGATCGGAAAATCGATGCGGAACGAGTCCTCGTCGTCGAAAAGGATGAACTTTTTGCCGGACCGGAAGAGATAGAACACGTGGGTTCCACAGGAGAGCACCTCGAAGAATCCGGTATCCAGCCATGGTTCCGTGAACTGCAACGCCGTTTTCATGCCCCCGTCCTTCTCGCCCCTGATGACCGTGAACAGGTTTTCCTTGCCGCGGAGGAGCACGTGAGCCATGAGAGATGCCGTGTCCCACTTCACTGCCAGCGGCTCGGCGGTCTCGCAAAATGCGAATTCGAATACTTTGTCTGACCGGAGATTGATGTAAACGAGGGCCTTGGTCTCGCGAGATAGAATCGCGACCAGTTCCTGGCTCGGGGACAGGGCAACCATGTCCTCGGGGTTTATGGCAACGTGCGTTCCTTTCTGCGTGATCTCGCCTTGATCGATGGTCCACCTGACCAGGTGGCCGTCCCTCAACAGGGCTTGGGGTATTGCCTCGTCCTTCCATCCCGCCACCAGCGCCGGCTGGTCGAGCTCGATCGTCGCGATCTGGCCCGCGAGCTGTTCGGGGTTCACGGACAGGATATCCACGTCCTTGCTCACCATCGGGTCCAAGGAGAAGTCGAGCACCGCGATCTTTCCTCCTTCCTTGTTCTCGATGACGATCGCCTTTTTTCCATCGGGACTCCATTTCAGTTCATCGGCATGGAGCTTCGTCGCCTTGCCGGTATATACAGCTGACTCGAGTTGTTCCATGCTTGCGTTAACAAAACCGAGTTTCGAGTCCTTCGCGATCAACCCAATCACGTCGTAAGCGGGGTTGGAAACGAGTGCGAGTGCCGCTTTGGGCAGATTGACGATGGCGATGCTCTCGCTGCCGAGTGGTTCTGTTATCACGTATCTCGTCTTCGCGAGGGTATCGAACATCCGCGAAACATGAGCCCCGTTTTCCACGAAACTGATGATAGCATAGATTTCTTTTATCGAAAGGAAGAATTGTTCTGTTAGATATGTGATAAAAAGCGTAATATTGGTGGGGTTAGAGCTATTGCATCGGTAAACGAATAGATTAAACAACTTGTCAAAGAACGCCTTCATGTCGAAAAGCACGAGCTTCCTTCCTTCCTCCACTTGCTGGTCGACTCCCTCCGCAGCGGCTTGCCACGTCCCGGCCTGGCTCACGTGAGCCGGGAGATCCGTCGCACCGAATACTTCGAGCACTTTCATTGCATTCAGGTCACCCTCGCTGGCATATCTTGCCAATTTTTCCAGAAAGAACTTGAAGAGATCGGCGTGCACCTGCCCGAGGAATATCTTGTTGGCTCGGATAAAAGGGATTAAATTCATGAACCCGTCGAAAAATTCCCTGAACAAGCTCGCGATGATAGCCATCTTTTCGGCCGATTCTGGCTTGGCTTGGAGAATCGCATCGATCATATCCATGACGGTCTGCACGACGAATTCATCGGCAAAGTTCACCATGTCGCGTGTGCAGGATTCAAGTGCATTTACCGCGGCATCGAGACACATATCCATGTCCCCTGAGATGATGTGATACCGCACCATGCCAAACCATGCATAGGGATAGGCGTGGTCGACTGCCAATGTCTTCTCGAACAATCCCCTTGCGAACTCTAGATCATTCGAATCCAAAGCGTTAAAGCCTTCCTCGCAGTAATTGTCCAAGATTTGCTCCAACAACCCGCGCGCGTTTATGTTATCCGGATCCCGTTTGAAAATCTCGTTGAGATTATCGATAGCAAGGGCATAGTCACCCGCCGCGTTGTGTACTTTGGCTTGGAGATAATATGCCTCCACCAAGCCTTCCTCTGCTGCAGGATTCGTGCTTTCGAGCCTGAGACTCTCGAGGAACGCGGTTATCGCGCCGGTATAATCTTCCTTGAGAATGCGATTTTTCCCTTGCCATGCCCACGTTTTCGCATCGAACGGGTACAGCGTGATTGCCTTGGAGAGAAAATGATCAGCCTGTATTGAGTCACCGTAGATGTGAAAGTTGAGCCCTTTTTCGAAGTACACGTCGCTGATCTTCTTGCGGTACTCCCAGTTCTCCGGCTCGAGCTCGATGATACGTTCAAGCACCCTGATGTAATCATCCCTCGCATCGAGATATTCGTACTGCCGGGCCAAGATCTTGTACGGCGCGATCGAACCGGGATCGATTTCAATGGCCCGCTCGGCGAGCTGCGTCACGTCGGCAAATTCCAGCTTCTGGTTCTCCCTGTCCGTGGTAGCCGTGGCGAGATCGAACTTGATACTCGCCTGCAGCACCCATGCCTCGGCAAAATTGGGCTTTATATCCGTTGCCTTGTGCAGGAGTTGCAGGGCCCCGTCGCTATCCCCCGACGCAAGCCGATCCTTTGCTTCCTCGAGCAATTCAATGTGATCCAAGAGCAATCCATTTGCAAGTTTGTCCTTCCTCGTCGCGTTCTCGTATGACGTGACCGCGCTCTCGTCGAACGGGTCGATCTCCGTTTCGACTTCCCCGGAAAGGGTCTCTATCTTCGATTGGAGGATATCGATCGAGGAGTCCTTTGTCGTAGACGGTCCCAGTATTCCCGACGAGAGCCGCTTTTCCTGTTCGATGGAGATCTCCAGAGACTTCTTGGCACAGAACAGGGCCATAGGCTTCTTGTTCATTATCTCGTACACGGTCGTGAGATTTTGCCAGTACACGTTGTCTTTAGGATCGAGCTGGACGGCGCGTTTCGACGCGTCCAAGGCCCGGTAATAATCGGACACGTCCCTGTACTTCCCCTCGAACGAGTACGCGAATATCCCGACCTTTTTTTGGGCCCGGCGCAAGAAGAGCTGGCCGAAATTGTACCAGTCGATCGCCGTGCCCTTGTCCAGCCGTAACGCATGCTCGTAAAGCATGATGGCCTCGTTGATGTCATCATCGTCGTAGGCGTAAGCCTTGGCACTGGCCCTGGATACGAGATCCTTGTACTGGCTCTTTCTTTCTTGGAGCTCGTCTGTGCTACCTTTCCCTTGCAATTCATCGAGTGTTTTCCTGAAATCCTCTAGATCTTCATCTTCCGGCACCTTTCGTTGCAAATCCGAGTCACCGAGAATATCCGCGAGATCCTCGTCAATGTCCTTGAGGGCCGGGCTTCTCTGGTGGTTCGGTACCGGATTGGTGGGCGCTTCGATGCTCGTTGGTTCCGTGATGTTATCGGCTGTTTCTGAATCCGTGTTAACGCTTGCCACATCGACATTTTCCATGAATGACTCAAGATCTTCGATCTCGTTCAAGGACAATTTGAATGCCGCGGATATTTGTTGGTCAGATTCCAGCAGGTGCATGAACTCCTTGAGCAGGTATGGATCTTGCTTGAGTTGATTCAAAAAAAGATTCTTATTTGCACCACTGGAAATTTGCGCGATGTACGCCCATGTGACTCTATCATCAGGCTGTTTCTTCAAGCGATCGAGAAGAGCCTTGAATTTAACCTCGCTCATGGCCATGTCCCTGATAGCAAGCGTTCGCGTGTAAATGTACTACGATTGGCTCGAGATTAATATATAACTTTATAACCTATCGCCTTTTCAAGGCGCGAACGAATGGGATTTCCGCTTCATGAAAAGAATATTTGAAGGAAAAGGCATTCAATTATTAAAAAAAAACGAGGAAAGAAGAATAGAGAAAATAATTCGGACGATCATTTCCTTTTCGCGATGCCCAGCGATACCAGCGACACCGTGGCAGAATTGAAAATTGCATATATTGCTGCGAATGCGGCTATGCCACCTATGAAACTGATCATCGTCCCAGCTGGATTAAAAATGAATCCTGACAACCATGCAGCGTAAATGGGATTCAACGAGGCAAGATCTGTAAATTTCCAAGTTATCGAGACCCAATTCATGTCGATGTGGATCATGGTGAGGATGATGCCTGCAATCGCGACGATCAGGATGCCCCCCAAGGCGTTTGTCATGGCCCCGCGTTTGCTCCGAGCGATAAGTGCTGCAACCACGGCAGTGGCAAGCAGGGGAATGACGAGTTTCAGGAGCAGCATGACGTACACTGGCAAATCGGCGGCCGAGGGGTTGCTCATCAATCCTTGGATGATCGGCACCAAGGTCTCCAAGCCAGTCGTCGATCCCATACACACGAACGAGATCCAGCCCAATGTATCTTCAGATACAAAATACTGGTAACTTGCGAGGTAGGAGGCACCCGGGTGCGCGATATTTTGTGAGAACTGGCCGAGAACTAGCAGCCCGCTTGTCGTGGTAACGTAGCTGGGCACTTTCACGACGATTGCCGAGATGATGTCCATCAGGATCGATACGCCAAGAAATACAACAACTGTAATGATTAATTGGACGATTTTATGCATTATGTTCCCTCCTTCAAGCCCAGTTCTTGCTGGTGATGATTAATCCTATGGAACTCCAGAATGCGGCGTTCAGGATGCCTAAAATAATTGTCGACACGAGCATCGTCAACTCGGCTGCGATCCCGATCGCTGCAATTTCAGTGATGGTATCAGGAATCGCGATGATAATTCCCAAGACTAAGCAGACGATGAGCCCGAGAAACGTCGCCGCGAATATGCTTCCGCTCGATCCGGACTTCCGTTCGATGACCGATCCCACGATTGCCGCTACACCCGCGGGAATGAGGATGAACAGGATGGTATTTGTCGAGGTGATCAAAGTCACCGATCCTTCATAGGCCTCCACGATGGCGACTGAAATTGCCGTCCCGAAGGGGAAATTTAAACCGCCAATCACGAGCGTAGAAATCGCGCCGGGTACCGAAAACATGGCGCTGATGGGCTCTCCAGCGAGAGCCGCCCCTACGACGGCCATCACGATTGAGAATGCTATGAAAAGAACGATTGTGCTAAAAAAGCCCTTTATCACTTTCATTAAAATCGCTTTGGTTTGATCAATGATGATTATTGTTATTTGCTATCTGAGTTTTAAATCTACTCGAGCCGTGCAATGCCGGTTCAATCTTCCCACCAATCTCGTTATGGTCCGAAATCGAAAATAACACTAGTGGATTGATATTCATGCCATTTGAATTCCTCCCCCGGCCAAAACACGTGCAGCGCACGGGCGCTGCGAATGTGTCCCACGTGATATCAAGTGCTGCCACCGTTATCGTGAACAAGGCAAAGTTGCAAGATGCAATTATGGATTTTTTTGGCTACCTATGGAAGCAGTTTAAAATCAACCTGAAGATCACGCCGATCAACGACCGGGATTTCAGGGACGAATTTGAATCGCTGTTTTTCATGTACATCACGTCATCCCCCGAATTACCGACTGATATTATGGATCGTGCCGCAAAACTGGAGCAATACGCAAATGTCGATGCATATCTTCTCGAAATCGACGAAAGCGCGATCTACCTCGCGTCAAAAACTGCAAGCGGGATTGCCTGCGGGATCAGGACCTTGATCCAACTCGGCACCGAATTCAGGCCGTTCAGGGATCAAGAAACCGGGCGGGCATCGGTGGAAGTTCCTAGCATCGAGGTCATCGATGAATCCGACTTCAGCCTCCGTGCCGTTCACGTCGATCTCAAGCGCCAACTGCACTCCCTCGACTATCTCAAGGATCACGTCCGATTACTTTCCCGGTTCAAGATCAACGCAATTTTCTGGGAGTGGGAAGACAAGTTTCCCTACAGGACGAGGCCAGAATTGCGGCACCAGCTCGCCTTCGAGGAGGCTGAAGCAGCCGCGCTCGTGGACCTCTGCACGATGTACGGCATCGAGTCCATCCCGCTCGTGCAGACTTTCGGCCATCTGGAGTTCGTGCTGAAGCACCAGGTCCATCGCCACCTGAAGGAAACGAGGGACTTGGAAGTCGATCCAGCCAACACGCTCGATATCTGCCCCTTGCAGGAGGGCAGCCTGCGGCTGATCTCTGACATGATCGGTGACGTCGTGCGTTTCCACCCGCGTGCCCGGTTTTTCCACGTGGGCGGGGACGAAGTGTACTCGATCGGGACGTGCGCCGAATGTAGGGCTTTTATCGAAGAGCAAGCCAATGGCGACGAGAAGCTTGGAAAAAGTTTGTTGTACACCAATCACATGAATGCCGTCGCTGCAATCGTGAAAGGATATGGCAAGATTCCCATGATCTGGCACGATTACCTGCTCAAGTACCCGAGTTGCATCGACCAGCTGGACCACGATTTCGTCATCGCGTACTGGGAATACGGCCGGGATGCGAATCCCTCCCGTTTCGAGGCAGAGATGCAATTCTTCGTGGAGAAAGGGTTCAAGGTCGTGGTGGCGAGCAGCGTGCGGAGCGAGTTTCAATACGCAATACCGAATTACGCGGATAGGCTGCAAAACGTGAACGATCTCCACGCGGCGGCCAAGAACATGGGCCCAAGCGTGATCGGGTGCCTCGCGACCTCGTGGGCCTGCTGTCATTCCCCGATGGAAACGACTATCCCCGCGCTAATTTTGTTCGCCGAGGCCGCATGGAACTACCCCGAGGGCCACCTGTCTACCGACGCGATCGAGAAACAATGCATTTCGATGCTGCGCCTTCATTACGGGTTAGATACCGACCGTGCTGCAGAGTTTGGCGATCTCCTCTGGATCCTTGCATCTGGCACAACGGAAGCGGCCAAGGCAAAGGATCCCCGCGAGGCCGTCGATCGCACCAACCGTGCCTTTGAGCGGTGGTCCGAATTCCTGCCCGTCGTGATGGAGCATCAAGGGGAAGTGGAAAACATCATCCACGGGCTTCGACTGCTCCGCCTTCGTGGCGAGGTCTACATGACAATCCGTGACGTGCTCGACCTGTTCGACGTTGACCGGTTACCGGTCCTCTCTCCCATCACGCGATTGCAAGACGAGATCAATCGCCTCGACGCCTCGGTGGAGGCCGCGAGGGAAGATTCGAAAAAACTATACGAGAAGGTCATGTACGACGAGGAAGTTGCCACGGAGCTTTCCATGAGGTTCGAACGGCCACTTTCGTTGCTCCATACCATGAGCGTCCTCATAGCCACGATCGTTCCGGCCATGAACGAGTTCGGCGCGATGGACGATGCCGTTCTCGACACGCTCCCGGCTGTGGCGGGTTCGATAGCGGCCCTCGCCCGTGACACCGAGGTCCCATTAACACTCGATGAACTCGGTATAGTCTCCAGCCACTCGGACGAACCAGGCACGGGGGAGGAGATCGAGCAGGCGAAGCATCTCTTCACCGCCATCGATCAGTTGCTCGAGCTCCTGTCGGGAGCGGCCATGAACTTCTCCAGCCGGGAATGGCGGTTTTAAACCTACATCAGTGAATAGCAATGATTAAATTTGGTCTGGCAGGTTTCGGGCCCAATGCGCGTGTGCACCTGCTCGAGATAGGCCTGGTCCCTGGCTTGCACCGCCGCCTCAGGTTAGCCGCTGGCTTCGACCCGGACCCGGCTGCGACGGCGGCCCTGAAACGAAAAAACATCGCCGTCGCGGGTTCGTTTGACGAGTTGCTCGCCAGCGACGGGATCCAAGCGGTGCTCCTGAGCAGCCCCCCGAAATTCCATGCGGGGCAGGCAGTTGCGGCCTTGGAGGCGGGCCTGCACGTGTACAGCGAGGTGCCCATGGCCATCGACCGGCAGGACATCGAGCGCATCATCGACGCGGAAAATGGTAACCCGAAGGCAAAATACCAGCTCGGGGAGAATTATTGCTTCATGGCCGAGGTGCTTTACGCCGGCCGCTTGGCCAGTAGCGGCAGGATCGGACCTGTCGTCTGCTGTGACTCCGAGTACCTGCACGATGTCACGTACCGCTGGCGAGAAGCAAAGAAGGGCGGGCCGGAGGAGGCACCAGTCCACTCGTGGTATTCTGACTTCGACCCGTTAGCGTACGGCCACGCCATCGGGCCCGCTCAGGCCGCCATGGGCGGGATCGAGCACCCCGAGCCGTTCATCGAGGTGCAGAGTTATGCAAATTCTATTGGCGACCAGCCGGATACTCCCATCTGCGCGCCGGCTGAGGCCTATCACGTCGCCCTGTTCAGGACACGATCGAGCGCAATAGCCCGGTGCTCGGCTGCCTTTGTTTTCGCGAGGGAACCGGCGCGCAGGTGGCTCACCCTGACGGGCGCCACAGGTTCATTCGAATGCCTCCACCCCGGCGGGGCGTCTCGCCTGTTCGTGGCGCACGACCACGTCGTGACGGCGATGCACCATCGGGCCGGGCGGGCATCCCGGCTGGGGCAACTCGCGCTTGGCAGGGCTTCGTCGATCCAGCTACCCGGCCTTGCCGGTGGCGACGCCCGAATCATGCTTGATTGGTTGGGCGCCATCGAGCACGATCACAAGGCGAGCCTGCATGCCACGGTCGGCGGCAACATGTGCCTCGCGGGCATCGCCGCTTCAGAGGCCGCGAGGAGCGGAGCGCCCGTCGCGATTTCCGTCTTCGAGTGATTTACCGGAAACCGGGCATCCCGAACGCTTTTTTACCGGTTAATATTTATCATGTTCATCGACCATGACGATCCAGATCGTGCGCGCGACGCGTGACTTGATGGACGAGGTCCGGGCGTGCATCAACAGCAACTCGGAACTCTACGAGAGCATCTCCGACCCGAAGGACCTGAACGAACACGTTGTTTCCGATGAATGGGCCGAACGCAATTTCAAGATCCGCGAATTTTACCTGGTCCAAGACGACGACTCGGGAGAGTTCCTCGGCGAAGGCTCCTTCCAAGTGCTCGGGACCTTTGCCTATATTGGCTATTTCTACATCAAGGCGGGTCACCAGCAAAACGGGTTAGGCCGCCAGCTGATGGAATACTTGGAACAGCGAGCCCTCGACGAGGGTTTGCACGATCTTCGACTGTTCGTGCACCGGCGGGCGACGTGGGCCCGCGCGTTTTATACCAAGCTCGGATTTATGCCCCTATTCGACAACAAGCGAAAGATCCTCGCAATCGAGGATGGCATAATGAAGCCGTTCTACGAAGAAGGATCGATAATGATGCAGAAATTAGTTTGAATTTGGACTCACTCAGTCCATTCACCCAGGATAGTGACGAGCCCCTTAAAATGCTCGTCGAACGTTGACACCTTGACAGGTTCGAGCGAGCGGGCGAGAAATATGAGCGATGTGTCAACCACGCTCAAGATCCTCTCCGGCGCCCACGGTTACACCAAAGTGTTCGTGGATAAAACAGACGATAGGAAAAAAGTGATATTACTGGGACTCGCCTTCGGTTTCTGCCATCGGTACTTCCTCGCCCTTGGACAGCCGCTGGTAGTGGCGCAGGACGCACTCCCTTGCCGCGTAGACGAAGGCCCGTTTTACGTTGGTCCCGGTTATTGCGACCGTTTCGAAGATCACGGTATTTGGCATCTTCGCTGCCTTCAAAACTTCCTTGATTTTCTCGATCGGTGTGACCTCAGGCAAGTCCCGCTTGTTGGCACAAACGACCATGGGCACTTCAGGCGCCAATTTTTGATCACTGGACAGGACTTTCGAGCCGTACATCTGTAATAATTCCTTGAGCGAGTAAATGTTTTCGTTCCACTGGTCGGGGCTCGAATCCCAGAAGAATATCAGGGCGTCCGTGCCCTTGATGACCGTTTGGCGCTGGAACTTGTGGCGCCGCTGGCCCGCGACCGTGTATACTTGGAAGATGACGTTGGAGACCTTGGCGACGAGACGGTCGAAGAACAGGGTTCTTCCGGTCGGGTCGGAGATGGATTGCATCTGGCCAGACGCGAGGCCTTCGCGTTCATAGACCCAAGCCAATGCCGTGGTCTTTCCACCCATTGACGGGCCCCAGAAGACCAACTTGAATACAAGTGTGCCGTCTGCACGTCTACTTGGACACATCTTTGAATCCTCGTATGTTTGTGAAGTAATCTTGAATATTTTGGTTGATGCCAGCGAACTCTACGAAAATAATCGCCGGGCTGGCAACCGGACAAGCATCACATGTTACAAACGATACTTGCTAATACTGTTTTGTTGACCTTTTATAATTTAAATATTACATCGGTCATATCGCATGATTACCAGCCGTCGCGTGTTCCTAAATTGGTTACTCAGAAATAGCGAATGTTCCTGATTCTATAGGACGATCCATAAACGGGATTGCCCGCACACAAAGTGCACCAAGCATTCACATTCGAAATCATCCGGGATGGCCGAGCAGTTTACGATCCGGAAGGATTATTTGAAATGTACAAGGCCAAGGTGCAGGAGCTCACCGTCCATCGTCCGGGTGTTCGACATCACCCGGATCTGGTCTGTGTTCCAGCTCAAAGCCGATCTAATTCAAAATCGACATTGTCAACGACCCAAGCTATTCCCCGACAAGATCGAGGAAACCAACCAAGAGGGCACGTCCATCCCTGGTCGCAACGGGATCCGCAAGCGTTTCCGGGTGGAATTGCACTCCAAAGATTGGCCGCAGGGCGTGTTGCAGCAGTTGGACCTCGCACGTTGCGCTCCCGCCGAAATTCTCGAAGCCCGATCCCTTCAACGAGGCAGGATCGACCTGCATGACGTGGTGTTGCTCGACCACCATAGCCTCTTGTTCTCCCTGCAGGAGGCGAAAGCCATCCTTCACGTGGATCGATTGAATTCCCTTTTCGGCGAGGCCACACCTGCATAACTGCATTCCGTGGGCGATCGCGATGAGCTCGTGCCCGAAACATATACCGAGCACCGGCTTATTGGTGCGGCGTGCAAACTCGAGTTGTGGCTCGAATAATGCCCGAACACGGGGCTTGTGATCGTAACTGGACAGCGAGTATTTCGATCCCGAGAGGATGATCCCGTCCGCATCGAATAATGCTTCCCACGTTGCATGATCGGACAGCCTGTCATGCTTAACGACATCGCATTCAATCCGCTCCTCGATATCAGTTCTGGCCGCGTCTCGCGCAGTGAAGGCAGCGGTGAAGCCAGCCCAGCGGTTCGATTGCTGGATGGGAATGTCCTTCATATTATCGATGAGGACCAGGTGCACGTCGATCACCAGAAACTTTGAACTTGCCCAAGATCTTGGCAGAAACCTTCTTTCCCGCCGCGAGCTCGTTTTTGCTTGCCGCGGTGACGATCGCCGTGATGCCGCTCACCTTCCCGTTCCTTGCACCCGAGACGAGAATATTTGTCACATCCCGCTGGAACACGAAAACAGGAATGCTGTTATCGGCGGGCTCCTTGGAGACGATAAACCAGTTATCCACTAGCATGGCCTGGATGATTGCCTCCATTGCCTGTTTGTAATCGAGGTCCTGTAACAGGACATGTCTCTCCTCGTGCATCCCTTGAAAAAATTCGAAAAATCCAAACTCGATCGTACGCGAGAGAACTGCTTGGAAGATGGACGGAGGGATGTCGTTGAATTCCGCATCGGATATCTCGGGAGCGTGAATTGATTCCATCTTGTTCGGCCTGCGATGCAGGGGATTCGATCATGCATCAAGAACGAATATCTTGCCCGTGTTCAGTTGACCGGCCGCGATGATTTAAAGCGATCGTGGTCTTAGAGAGATCGTGTCCATAGCACCGAGCGTCTTGCGTGCAGGCCCGAGTTGAACGTGATGGCTGAAACTGCAATCAGCGCGAATGATGTCCGAGCGTGGTTGAAGGCAACGTTCACGGCGGCAGGGACCGCCACTCGAGCACGCGTGCAACTTGGTGCCTTCGGCATCGAAGTGCCTCCCGTTTTTTATCAAGATGCTTTCGATGACTATGCTCAAGACGTGGTCGGGACAATCGATGCGACCGCGCGGATTTGGATCGACTTTCCCACGTCGACCGTCCTGCATGCAACGGCCGAGATCCCGTCCCGGGCAGGCACTCGAACCGCCAGTCTGGATGCCGATGCGATTACAACCGCCATATCCCTCGTCCTGGAAGGATGCACCGGTTCCGACAAGCTCGGGCGAGACCACTTGGAACGCGTACTCCAAGCGGTGTGGTCACAGATGCCGGAGATCGAGAGCATTCAGGTCTTGGATGCCAACGTGGCCAGATCGCTAATGGCTGCTTTCCACGCGAGCTCGAAATCGGACGGGATTCAAAACCTCGGCTCCTTGTTTGATGCCGCGGATGTCATGCTCGCTGCATATCGCCAGTTTCAGGTACGACGCTATCCCCTCGAGAACAAGCTGGACTCGTTTTGCAGGGCTTTTTCGATCAAGTATCCCGATATCCACTTGCGAGATCTCGCTCAACTTGCTTCCATATATCTTCCCGAAGGCCCAATCGGTATTAGTTTGGTTGGTCGGACGTCGGTCGTTTGGATTATCCTGGATCGAGACGCGAATGGCACCGTTTCCATCAGATCCGTTCCCTCCGACTTGAATGAAGGCGGGCTCCCCGACCCGGAAACATTCTCCATGTTTGCAAGGAGCTTCAGGAAAAAAAGCAACGTGAAGCGCGTGCTCTTCCTTTCTGTCAAGGAATTGGTAAGTATCACGCTTAATCTCGAAGACGGTGTCGTGGATGGTGAATTATTCGAGCACAGCACCCCTTATTCCGAAGTCATAACCCAGCTCGCCCTGAGATACCTTCGTGGATTTGAAAAAACGTGGTACATGGTTCCTAAGCCCGCGATCATGCAGCTCCCCACGCGGGTGATGGCCCGCGTGCTGGGTGCCAAGATCGACCTTCCTCGCCTCGATCACGTTCGTTTCTCCAAAAAGCTTGTCGTGTGGGCACGGGAGTTCCTCGGTGAAGCGAGCCGCCTGGTCATTGCCGTCGGATTCGAGGAAAATAAGCCAGGTTCGGTGATCGTGCGCGAAATCTCGACGAAAGATGGTTTCCCGGTTGCCATCAAGTCCTTGGATCCATCCATTGCGGGAAAGATCGTCCTGAAAGATGCAGATGCCACGGGCATCGCGAAGCAGATTCACGCCACGCTGGATTCGGAAGGCGATTTACTGCCACTTCACGTGATCGTCATTACCCCAACAATGGCACGGGCGATCGGGGCCTCCCTGAATGCCATGAGCAGGCCGTGGCTTGCATTCCCGTGGCAGATCTGGAAGGCGGTGAAGGTGGCCCTCTCCCCGAAGTCCTTGGGCATCTGGCCCCGGCCTGCCAAGGTTGCATCAATCCAGGCAAACAAGTCCGGTCTGGTTATCAAAGCCATCGGAAGGGCAATCTTTCTCCCTTATTTATAAAGTAATTATAGGACGTCCTGCACTTCCCGCCATGCCTATTCCCAAGCCGAGCTTACAACATGATATATATATAGAAGTGCAAAAACGTCAATTTTTATTATCTTGGAAAATTTCCTTTCATCAACCTTAGACCGTATTTCGAGATTCGGTGAATATCATGGCGTATTTAGTCGGTGGAAATCAACAATTTCTCGTGCTCAAGGAAGGAACCGAACGCACGACGAAAAAAGACGCGTTTTCTAATAACGTTGCCGCTGCTATGGCGATCGCAGAAGCAGTCAAGTCAACTCTGGGGCCGAAAGGTCTCGACAAATTGATGGTCGATAGCCTCGGTGACATTACAATCACGAACGACGGCGCGACCATCCTGAAGCAAATCGACGTCCAGCACCCCACGGCAAAGATCATGGTCGAGGTCGCGAAGACTCAGGATAATGAAGTTGGCGATGGAACCACCACGAGCGTGATCTTGGCGGGAAACATCCTGTCCCAGGTGGCAGATTTGATCCAGACCGGCGTGCACCCGAGCATCGTTGCCTCCGGTGTCAACAAGGCATTGAGACGGGCCCTGCAAATCGTGGATGAAGTTGCGTACTTGGTCGAGGACAGCGACCGGGAGCTCATGCGAAAGGTCGTCAGCACGTCGATGAACAGCAAGATGATCGGTCTTGGCAAGGATCGACTCAGCGAGCTAGTGCTCGATGCCGTCCTCACCTTGAAGGAAGATGGCCTGAAAAACATCAACAGGCATATCAAAAACATCAAGATCGTCAAGAAAGAAGGCGGTAGTGCTCTCACGGACACCACCCTCGTCAAGGGCATCGTGCTGGACAAGGAAATCTTGCACTCGCAGATGCCACGCGAGGTGCGCGATGCCAAGATCGCGCTCGTGGGCTATCCTTTAGAGTTCAAGAAGGGCACGTGGGACGCCAAGATCTCGATCTCGTCTCCCGATCAGATGGAATCCTTCTTGGATGAGGAAGAATCCATCGTCAACACTAAGATCCAGCGGCTCGCCGATGCCGGCGTGAACGTGGTCTTCTCCAGCAAGACCATCGATGATGTGGGCATCTCCGCGCTCAACAGGGCCGGCATCATGGCCGTCAAGGGCTTGAACAAGAGCGACATGGACCTGATCGCGAGTGCGATCGGGGGTTCGGTGCTCAATTCCATCGAGGAAGCCTCGGACAAGGATTTCGGCACCGCCGATTGGGTGCACGAGAGCACGATCGGCGACCACAAGTATATCTACATCGAAGGGTGCAAGGATCCCAAAGCTCTCACCATGGTCATCCGCGGCGAGGGTGGCAAGGGCTTGGACGAGGTCGAGCGCGGCATCCACGATGCCTTGTGCATCGCGGCGACGCTCGTGGAAAATCCCTACGTTGTCGGGTGCGGCGGTGCGATCGAGATCGAAGTTTCCAAGCAGTTGCTGGAGTTTGCGAAGACGTTCTCGGGCCGCGAGCAGCTCGTCATCGAACGGTTTGCTACTGCCCTCGAATCCATCCCGAAGACCCTCGTGGACAATGCCGGGCTCGACGCGATCTCCATCATCGGCGAGATACGATCCATGCACAAGACCCCTGATGATGTCTTCTACGGATACAACTTGTTCACGAATCAAGTCGAGGACATGAAGGCATCCGGCGTGCTCGAGCCCGCGAAACTTGTCAAGACCGCCATCCAGACTGCTGCCGAGGCCGCGACTATGATCATCCGGATCGACGACGTGATCAAGGGTTCGAAGGGCGGCCATGGCGGTAGAACACCTCCTCCCATGGACTAGGCATTTTTCTTTATTTCCTTCCTGCTTTTTTCGTTTTTCCCGGTCAACTATTTAAGCAGACGCGCCGGTGTTCTGTACCGATGGACTCTTCGGATTCCCCGCTAAAGTGGGTTGGCAGTAAGCGGCTTCTCAAGCGACAAATTTGTCATTACATTCCCGGAGATCACGACGTCTACGCGGAACCGTTTGCCGGCTCCGCGAGCGTTTTCTTTTTCAAGAATTCTACACGGCTTGGAAATACGCCGAAACCATCGAAAATTGAAGTCCTCAACGACATCGATGGCCTCCTTATGAATTTCTATCGCGTGATCCAAGATCCTGAAACGTTTAACGAGTTTATGCATCGATTGGATGAGGGAATCGTCGCCCGAGAACTTTTCATGGCGTACCGGGCGTCTGAATGGGCCTCGCTTGACCCGGTCGAACGGGCGTTCCGATTGTATTACATCGTGAAGACCTCGTATGGTGGCCTGTTCCGGTTCAACAAGGATGGGAAGTGCAATTCTCCTTTTGCGTCAACGCCCGACAAGAAGGCACGGGCATTCCTGTTCAAGACGGAACCGCTTCTCGCCGCGCATCGCAGGTTGCAGGGCGTGATCCTGCAGGAACTCGATTACAAGGCCGTGATCGACATGTATGACTCCCCGGCCACGTTTTTTTACCTAGATCCGCCATATCTCTGCGATTACGCGTACAACAAGCCGTTTGATCACGACGAGCTGCTGGACGTGTGCAATAATATCAAGGGACGTTTTTTGCTGTCGTTGAATGCGGGATTCAAGGAGAAGTTCTCCGGCTTCGAGATCGCCGAGGAGCTGAAGGTGAATTATAGCGTCACGTGCAAGGCAGGGAACAACCAATGGCCAGAAATCCTGATCCAATCGAATCCTCGCTAAGAGCTTCCGATACCTTGCTCGCGAACACCATCGAACGGGCGGTACCAGGCGGCCTCACGTTTTGCGAGCCGTATCTCGGCTCCACGTCATTGATCCTCAAGCACCTCCCGTGGCGGTTCAAGGTCCACGTAATCGACGACGAGCTGAACCAGCTCGTGAAAATGGGCGAGCTCCATCGTATCACCGGTCCCGGTATGGGCTCGCTGCTCGACCAGTTCGCTGCCGAACAGGCCGGGGAACAGCTGGAAAGAGGTTCTCCTCCGCTTGGCACCACTTCGATTCCCTTTGACTGTTTCAACTCCTCACCATTCATCTTAGAACTGGCGGACGTTGCTTCCGCCGTGCATGCCCTACTCGATTGCTTTGCCTGGCTCAAAATTCCTCCTATGTTTGGCGCTTCCACCGAGTTCGAAGCCGCTTATCGACGTGTTCACGATTCTCTCAAGCGTGTTCTCGTGGAATGTATGCCGGTTGCGGAATTCATGCCACGATTTGATCGCACGTACAGCACTTTTTTCATCCCGCCCGATCGGGTCGCCACATTTTTTCAAAACCCATCTCTCGCTGCGTTTGTGCACGATATGCGCGGGAGCCTGATCGGCGCCCTTCAAGCCGATGATGCTAGTCCCAAGGTGGCAATCGATCAAGCAGGATTATTGGCTTTAGAACTAGGTAAGTTCGAATTTGGGGGCGTTAACGGAACCTGCGAACTGGTGCAAATCATGGCCCGGGCCTGACCGAGGTCATTTTCATGCCCGGTTCGTCCTTGAGAAAGAGTTTAAGCCGATCGAGATGCTTGTAATTAAGCACGTGAAACGGGCGTTGGTATTTTGATACAAGGGTAAACATAAATGCATCAAATGGATATGATGCGAGCTGGGGTTCCGGTCTTCCCTCTCTCACCGTGATTTCCGGGACGAGCCTCCCCGCTACCCGCTTGGCACGGCGCGGGAAGATAGAAGGACTGGTATCGATCTGGAATGCGCCATCGACGTCCTTGAGGAGCACGATTTCCAAGTTCGTGCTAGCTTGTGATTTCTTGCATGCCAGCCAGTACGTGATGCTATCGGATGTTACGTCCCACGACATCGGGAGATCCCCCAGATGTGCCCTGATATCGTCGTAAACACGAGCCACTGAAATGCTGGTATGATTTCCAAGCGAATCTTCGACGAGGTCGGCATTTTGATCCATGATGCTGATTGCCAGCCAGTGCGCCGCTTCCTCCGCAGACAGGGTCTCGCCCGACTTCTCGCTCCACAATGCAGCAATCCGCCCGGGATCTCGATTGTATATCATCCGTAATTCATCCACGCGTTTTCCTCCACCGGGAACGATGGTCGCGTGCAAGATGTGGGTGATCTGCACCACGCGGCGAAGATTCAGCAGGATCACCCGTCGGCGTAGTTTCGAATCGACAATGTTCCCGCTTAGTTTTAAAAATAGATGGTCAGGTGGCACCTGCTTCCACCTGGTCGAGATGCGTGGAAAGCACGTGCAGGACCCCGATGGCCGAGGAGAGCACGGTTCCCTTCGCGCCGATGTAAGTAGAAAGGGGAACAATCTCCTTAAATCCTGCCCGTTCCGTGGCCGGCCTTGCCAACACGTCCTCGCCAAGCCCGGTCAGGACGCACGGGATGTCCGCGGGGTAGATCCCGTGCTCCTGTCCGAGCCACGAGATGACCTTGATCAGTCCCTCGGAGACCTGGTCGATTTGAGCGTGGTAGATGAATTCCGCTATGGCTTTGATGGCCTCTTCCCCGAGCACGTCCGCGTCCTCGCAGACCGTGCGCGCGAGCCGCTTCAGGGAATCCTCGTAGCTGTTGGAGCGGTTATCTGCCGTATCGCAATCATATTGCGCTTGGGTGATGTTTCCTAGGATGAAATTGACATCGGCTGCCTGCGCGAACTTCTCGAAACTAACAGGGACCATCTCGCCGTTAACCGGCACGTGGTGCGAGATGGACGGGATGGTCGCCCGCAGGACCCCCGTGTAGACAAGCTCGCCAGACCTGAGCCGTTCCAAGTCCGTGAAGCCCTTCACGGTCGGGATCCCGTTCACGATCGGGATGATGTCGATCGTGGTCGAGCCTGCATCGATGAGCACGGCGTCTGGGACCAAGCTACCCACCCACGTCGACGTCGCGTGCCAGTTCGCTGCCGAGACCAAACGATATGCTTCGACCGCCTCCTCTCTCGAGCGCAAAACGCCATCGGTCGACACGTAGAGCGGTTTTTCAACCTTGACGTCGCCCGGGTGGAGGTTTCGAAGGGTCATCGCGAGGCGGTTGCACCCGTCCTGCATGGCCGCCGTGATGAGCTCGATGCCCTCTTGCTTCGAGGCGAAGGCGTCCGACAGCTCGCCCGTGATGGAGGCCGCGGTGATCACCCGGACAGGCTCATCACCGTCGATCTCCTCGATGCGGGGGTTCACGTGGTCAGCCAAGATGGATCCGAGCTCCGCGTGCAGGTCCTTCAAGGTATGCTGCCAGAGCGGGTAATACTTTTTGCTGGTGGTGGTTTCTTGGTTGAGATATTGCATCCTATCCCGAGAAATGCTCGCGCACTTGATATTGACGCCACCGATGTCGATTCCTACAAGGATATCCATTGCCACATCACGATCCTATCTTAGCCGACGTACATATTAACGCCACTATCCTAATTTCATTGCGGTTCTGAGTTCATCAACTTTGCTCGCGATCATCATGGAACCCGATACTCTCATGGAAGGTGATGCAATGAGTGGATTGAAGATATTTTTCGCAGCCCAACAATACATGACCAATTTGATAGAGGAAACGCTGCAAACTTTAAATATGGAACGCTTGGATAACCTTTTCTCGATCCTGATCGATGCGCGTAACGGGCACCACAACATCATCGTTGATGGAATGGGCCGCTCGCTTCAATCTATCCTCCTCACCGAGGATTGCCTCGAGCACAATGGATTCCCTATCATCCTCCCCGCAGCCAATGCCAGCCTGCGCCCGTGGAAACCCGGGGATGTGTTCATTTTCAACTCGGGATCGGCATCGGGGTCGCCGGTAGCCCATGCCGCCGCCGCGATGAAGGACGGCTTGAAAGTGCTTGGCATGACCTTCAACAAGAGCGCGGCTGATGACTTTCCGGACGTGATCGTGCTCGAACCATCCCAAACCAAGAACCCCGTCTATGCCCCCCTCGGCACTGAGTTCGAATTCACGAGCGCCGTGCTCGGTTCGGCGATTGGTTACAGCGTGAAGGATACGACCGAGGACTCAATAGCAGAATTCAATATAGCATCGCAGCAAATGCTCGCGACCTTCAAGACGACAAAGGGTTACTTCGAGGAACGATTGGAACCTCTCATGAAGTTCATCAACATCATCTCGGAATACCTGTGCGAAAGCAAGAACCACGTCTATTTCCGTGGCGTTGGTCGGGACCTCATCATCAACTCGGTCGCCTCGATCCGGTACGGCCACCTTCGGAAGGAGCCCGACTGCGACCTCAAGGTCATCAGCGAGGGGCATTGGGACATCCGCAAGTCCGGGGATCTGGCGATCCTGTCCTCGGGAAGCGGATCGACGGCGCAGACGCTGGACTACGCCATGCAGGCCTTTATCTCGGGAATGCGGGTGTTCGGCATCACGTCGTTCGAGGACTCGGACCTCGGCAGGTTCACGAACCGGTGCGATGGATGCCTCGTCATTCCAGGGCGCAAGACCATGTTCTCGATGTACAACATGGTTCCAAACCCACAGACAACAGACTTCCTGCCTGAGTTCGAGTTGAACACGTATCTCACTCTCGATTCCCTGCTTGCCCAGATCGCGAGCAACCATGGCATCACGGAAGATGACATGAAGGCCAGCCACAAGTTGAAGGTCTTGGAATGAGATCGTTTAATACTGCCTTTTTTTCCCTCTAAAGCACGCATTCGATAGGAGGCTAGGTCATGGACCTCATTCTCGATACCGACATTGGGTCGGACATAGACGATGCATACGCGCTGGCCTTGATCCTGCGTTCCAGGCTCGATCTTCTTGGCGTCTCGACGGTGAGCGGCGACACGGTCGCCAGGGCTCGCGTGGTCGAAAAGATGGTGGCCGTGGCGGGTAAATCGTCTGTTCCCGTGTTTGCGGGCGTGCGATCAAAAGGGAAGCTGTCGTACGGGTCCTGGGCCCAAAACTCGCGTGGGACTTCGATCGTGGCTGACACCGGTGCGATGGTCGACTTTTACTGGAAGCAGATCGAAGCCCACGAGCCAGGCACGCTGTGGATCGCCGGCATCGGACCGCTCTCGAACATTGCCATCGTGCGGGCCCGCGATCCAGCGCAATTTGACGGGAAGGTGAACTTGTTGATCATGGGCGGGTCGATCCACAAGGGATACTTGAGCATGAACGCGCCAACCCCCGAATACAACATCCTCAAGGATCGCAAGGCCGCAAAGGCCTTGTTTTCGTCGGGCGTGTCCATGACGATCGGGCCGCTCGATACAACGGCGGACTTGAAGCTGGAAGGGGAGAACATGGCGCGCATCGAGACCACAGCTGAAAACGACCCATTGGCCAAGGCGCTCGTCGACATGACCGCGCTTTTCCACCGCACGCCCATCCTGTTCGATCCAGGAACTGTGGCCTTGTTGATCGACCCATCGATAGGGAAAACCACGCCTTTGTTTCTCTCGGTTAACAGGGTTGGCATGACGCGAATCATCAAGAAGCCGAAGCCCAAGGACGTTCAGAAGCAGGTCTGTTTGGAATTCGACAAGGCACGGTTCTACAACGTCTTCCTCGATACAATCCTTTCCAGCTGAAACCAATTCGGAGAACCAGTTATGACCATGGAACACGCAATCCAGCTCATTGCCGAGGCGACCAAGATCCTCGATGCCCGCCCGCGGCTGGAGCAAATCACCGTGGATGCTGGGGATTCGATCGTTGTCGTGGGCGACACCCACGGCAACATCGACATGGTCAAGAGCATCGTCGGGCAGTTTCTGCTTACCGACACCGGCTCCGTGAGCAGGCTCCTCTTTCTTGGTGATTATGTCGACCGCAACGAGAATGACATCGAGAGTATCAACCATATATTGCAACTCCTCGTCGATCGCGCTGATCAACTGATTCTGCTCAGGGGAAACCACGAGGAGTTCGAGTGCAATTCACGTTACGGCTTTTATGACAACCTGCGTGCCGAAGACGTGGAGGATCTCTACCCGCACTACGAAAGGATGTTTGAAGCACTACCAATCGCGTGCCATATTCAGAACCTCGGGATTTTTTGCTGTCATGGTATGATCCCTCTCCAATCCGGTGGACCGGTTTCCCTAAAAACAATCTCCCGGCTCGGTCGCGGCCGCACGCTGGAAGATTGGGATGCAATCACGTGCCAATTGCTGTGGAACGATCCCCAAGCATCGGAACGGGCATCCTTTCCGAGCTCCCGCGGGGTCGGGTACGCGGTCGGATCGGATGATATCGAGGCTTTCATGTACCAGAATGGCTTGAATCTCGTCATCCGTTCACACTATCCATACGAAAACGGCTACGAATTTTTTCTCGGCAAGAAAGTCCTGTCCATTTTTTCGATCCCGCACTATGCAGGGATCAATGAACAGGCAAGCGTCGCGAAAGTCAACGGTGATGGCACGGTTGAGGTATTGGTCTCAAAATCACCCTCGGACCCATTTATCGTCTCGGAATCCATTTCTCTCTTGTGAACCGGTGAAAATACGGGCCCCGAGGTTTTCGGTGAAAATGCGGCCCCCCGGATCGATGCATCGGAGCATGATCCTTCCAAGTTGCATGCGTTGTCTTTTCTTTTACCAGCCAAGCAAAGCTTTTATCAACTAAGCAGGGATACTAACCTTAAAACGCGAGATGTTGACGCATGAAACTTGAAGACACCAAGATATCGCTCGATAGCGATGTTATCGGCACCCCAATCCCGACACCCAAGGCGCAGGAAGTCCAGATCGTCGTCCCCGGCGCCGTGTCCATAGGCATCAAGTGCGCCGACGGTGTTGTCCTTGCTAACGAGCGACGGGTCATTTGGAGCTATACAGTTATCTCGAAGACCACTAAAAAAGTATTTCTCGTCACGAAGAACATTGGATTTTCGGTTTCAGGTTTGATTTCCGACATGCAAATGCTCCACAAGATCATCCGGGCCAACGCGAACATCTTCGAACTCGACAAGGGAAAACCAATGAGCGTGAAGGGGCTCACGAAATTCCTGGCAAACTTCCTCTACCAGCGCAAGATGGCCCCTCTCTACACCCAGGTCATCGTGGCCGGTGTTGATGCGGCAGGCCCCTCGCTTTACACGTTGGATCCAGTGGGAAGCCTCCTGCCGGATGATTTTGCCGCCACGGGCTCATCGACGACCCTCGCGATAAGCATCCTGGAATCTGAATACACCTCCTCGATCACGGTCGAAGAGGCAAAGGCCTTGGCAGAGAAGGCGATCGTGAATTCCGTCAAGCGGGATGCAACCACGGGCGAGGGGCTGGATATGCTGGTCATCACGAAAGATGGGGTCGAGTGGGTTTCGAAAGAGCTAACAAAATGAGTTTTATTGTCAAACGGGTTTAACCCAACGAACTTTTTCTTGTTTTCTTCATCATTTTCGAGAAGCGCGGTGCTTTTGCTATTTCTAGCAGGTACTTGATTTCGTTCTCGATCGTCCTCTTTCCAAATTTTGTTGCCCACACGCTCAAAGGATTTTAATCAACGGTGCGCTTATGCAAATAAGTAACGTGGATCTTCCCTTCACGTCGTGAACCATATGTCTGACGAGCCTAAAGAAAAAAGCAATTCAAGCGTGACGAGCGGGCTTGGATTCATCGATAGCATCGTGGACGGCTTCCGAACCGTTGGCAACACGCTGCAAGTGCAAAACCTGCTCGATGACGCCTTTTACATGGCCACGAAATACGCATTGCAGGTCTTGCTCGGCGCTGCGACCAAGTTCAAGGTCGATGGAAAGGTGGATGACATAGCAAATCGCGGCGTCATCCTCGCGACGCTGGCCACGTCGCCCGCGGATATTGTCATGATGACGCAAGCCGTCTCGAAAAGATTGACCTTCGTGGTCGACAAGCAGCACACGGAAACGCCTGTCTTGAAATCCTTCCTGAAATCGATGAGCGTCATTGCCACCCTTGACGAGATGGTGAGCAATGAAAAAGATCCCGAGATCTACCAGTGGATCCGGACCGATCGGAAGATCTTGGCGGTGGTCGTCGACGAGAAGCTCGACCGAGAAACCATCGTAAAGGCGTTCGAGAAAACCTTGAGGCTCGCCCGGGACGGGTTCTGCCCGGTCATCCCCGTTGGCATCTCCGGGACGAACGAGATAAAGCCGGGAGCCACCATCACGGTCAAGATCGGTGATCGCGTGGGCGTCAACCAGAAAGTCGCTGATGACGAGATCGAGGCCATGGCGAATGACCTGATCGACAGGCTCCACGCGCTCAAGCAGGCGTGATGCCTTTCGATGCTATATTCCGGTATTTTTCTGGAGTCCTCATTTTTCAAGGAAAGATTTCGGTTTCTCGATCGATGCAATCGTCCGGTCCGCTTGGGCCGAGAGGAAGAAAAATACCAAGAAGTAAGACCCGAATTTCTTATTTTTTCATCACTTCTTCCCTTCGCGGCAACTTTTTCTAACTTGGTATAAAGGAAATCGTTAATGACTTTCCTCAAACAGGAAAGACGACGAAGAACTGCTCTATCAATTCAATCTTGAAAATATTGGAAAAATTACCTAACAAAAACCACGTTTAATGCGATCTGGCAGGATTGACCCGATCACCTTGTTCGGTTTGGATGATCTCGCTATAAGAAAAAGGTTCGAAATATAGCACTTGTTCACTGAAGGCCGGGATCAACAAGAAACATATAAGGGAGCCGTAGCGGAACGTATTTAGACACCAGTAAAGTTAAAACGTTAATAGAATGGAGAAGGGAATAAATGAAGGAAAAAACGGGGTTGAACTTAGGTTCGGGGCCCGTGATTTTACCCGATGTGTGCATCCTGTCGTCAATGGCTGTTTTGTTGCTATCCAGATTACACGGTCGCGCACACATTTGCCCCGGGCACCGTCCGCTCGACACTTCAGGCGCATCATGTAATACATATATAGCCGGTTGCAAGCAATCAAATTATGATCTGATAATGAGGTCATACTGATCTCATGGCTAAGTTGAGGGATTGACAGAAATGCAACAGGAAATGATACAATCTTCGAGGTCGAGTCAGCAAGTGCTATCTTCGTCAACTCGAACGATTGGTATCGATTCATTGATAGCGATGTGGGCGTTGAAGCCTTCTATTTTTGCAAGACCATCGAGAATGAATTCAAAAACTGGAATTGAAACTCTTTTTACTTCAGGTTTGTCCGGTATTAGCCTGAATGTTGGTTGTTCAATCATTTGCGAACAAAATGACTTTCGAAATAAAAGAGTTACCAAAACTCACGACTTTCAATTCAAGGCGTAAAACATGAAAAAAAGTAACATTCTGATCTTGATCGGCTTGAGCATCGTTCTCTTCGCGGCAGTCAATGCAATACAAGTCACGCGGTCGGGCGCTCCTCTGTCCCGGGCAAGTAATGAAAACGATCTCGAGCCATCCGCTTCAGGTCTGCAAATTACATCTATCACGTATCGCACAGGTACCGGAACTTACGTTGCGGGTATGAATTTCATCATCCGTGTCTCGTTCCAGAACCAAGACCCGACCGATGTCGATTCGGTAACCGCGACTCCCAATTTTGCGGGATATTCGGGCCTTTCGGTTGCCGTCGGTAATTCATCTAATACAATAAACGTTCCAGCAAATCTAGGAACGGGGTACATCGATTTCAACATCTCGGTCTCCCCCAGTGCCATCAGCAACGCTTCCGTGTTGATCCGGGCGACTTGGTCTGGCACGGAAGGGGGCGGACCCGTAGGTGGCTCGACTGGGAATGTTGTTCCGCCTGCCCTTAACGTTGCAATCCAATCCCAAGCGAACTTGGCCGTTTCCCAAATGAGCTGCCTTGGGCTACCCCAGCCGCCGTATGTCGGTGGGATGTCTTTCGTGATCCGGGTTTCCTTTATCAATACCGGCGGCACGTCGGCAACCAGCCTCACGGCCTCGATGCATTACTATGGATATAGCAGTTATTTCACGATGAATGCCTCGAACTCGATATCTCTTAACGGTGGTGGTGGCACGGGTAATATCGATTTCGCACTGACTTCCAGTGCTTCAATACCAACAAACAATTCCGTGGCGTTTCGAGCGAATTGGGCCGCGACCGAGGCCATCTCTGGCCGGTCCTTGTCCGGCAACTCCTCCGCCGTCGGCCAGAACCTCCACGTTGCGTTCCAGGCGCAATCGAACCTCGCAATCACGTCGGTTGCCTACACGTCGGGCAACAGCACCTATGTTGGCGGGATGGCGTTTGTCTGTCGAGTCTCATTTTCCAACACGGGTGGCACGACCGCAAATGCCATTACTGCGGCCCTCTCGTTCGGAGGGTACAGCAGTCTTTCAACTAACCAATCAAATACGATTACGATAGCCAATGGTACCACCGGCCATATCGATTTTCTGGTAAATGTGGCGACAAGCGCGCCGACCCAGGCGGTGACAATCAGCGCGACGTATTCAGGCACCGAGGCGATATCCGGGCGGGCCTTGAACGGAAATTCGGGAACGTATACTCAGGCCGTCAAGATCTATTCTCAAGCGAGTGTTACGATCACCGGCATATCCTACCGGACTGGCTCCGGGACGTACGTTGGTGGCATGACCTTCACCATTCGCGTCAGTCTCTCCAACTCGGGAGGGACAAATGCGTCAATGGTAACGATCGCGCCGGTCTTGGCAGCCGATCCAAGCCTCTCGCTGGCGAATGCCTCGGCAACGATAGCGATCGCAGCCGGTGGCACGGCCCACATCGATATTAACATCACGATCGCGCCGGGTGCATTGACCCAGAACCCGGTAACGATCAGCGCGACGTTCTCCGGCACGGAGGCGATTTCCGGACGATTGTTAAGCGGTAGCTCGGGCTCAAATAACCTGAACGTCGCGATCCAGTCCCAAGCTAACGTCGGGATCACTAGCATCGCTTCTCGATCGGGGCCGGGGCCGTTCGTCGCGGGCATGACCTTCGTCGTGCGGGTCTCGTTCAGCAACACGGGCGGAACAGCCGCGGACTACATCACGGTGGCGTTGAGTCTCGGATCATATGGCTCCAGTTACTGGGCACCGAATGCGTCGAACGAGATCAATGTGGCCGCAGGCGGGACGGGCTTCATCGATTTCCTGATTACCCTATCAACCAGCGCGACTAGCCAGCCGGTCGTCATTAGCGCGACGTGGCCAAGTTCACCGAGCATTCCAGCGATCGAGGCTATTTCAGGTCGACAGTTGAGCGGAAGCTCGGGCTCAAATAACTTGAACGTCGTGATCCAGGACCAGGCCGTTATCACGATCATGAGCATTGCATGCCACGGAAGTAGCTCTCCATACGTGGGTGGCATGTCCTTCGACGTGCGCGTGATGTTCAAGAACACGGGCGACACGGGCACGGTGGCAAGCAGCGTCACAGCTGCACTCTCTTTCGGTGGCTACAGTAGCCTTTCAACGAACCAATCAAATACGATCACGATAGCGGGCGATTCTTCCGGCGTTTATATCGATTTTTTGGTCACCGTGGCAGCGAGTGCGCCCAGCCAGCCAACGGTGACGATCAGCGCCACATGGACAGGCACCGAGGCGATCTCCCTGTTCGCTTTGAGCGGCTCATCCGGCTCCGTTACTGTTCCGGTCACCATTCAATCACAGGCGAACGTGGCGATCACGGCGATCAGTTACCAAACGGGCACTGGAACCTATGTCGGCGGCATGACCTTCATTGTCAAGGTTTCATTTTCGAACATAGGCGGCACGACCGCGAATAGCATCAGCATCACGGCCCTGAGTTATGGCACATACTTGTATTTATCTGCGAACACGTCGAACACCATAACGATAAGTGCGGGTGGCACGAATAATATCTATTTCAATATCACGGTGTCCGCTGCTGCAACAACAGCGGCAGTCACGATCGGCGCCACCTGGACGGGGACCGAGGCGATCTCGTCTCGACCGCTCAGTGGCAGCGCGGGAATGAATGTCCAAGTCGTGAACATCCAATCGCAGGCGAACGTGTCGGTCCTCAGTATGACCTGGCTGGGAATCAGCCCCCCCTACGTCGGCGGTACGACGTTCGTTATCCGGGTTTCGCTCTCCAACACGGGCGGCACGGCTGCGAACGGCCTTACTATCACGATACATTATTATGGATATTCGGGATTGTCCGCAAACTCGTCGAACTCGATCGGCCTTTCCCCGAGTGGCTCGGGCCACATCGATTTCTTGATCACCGCGAGTACCACCGTGGTGTCCAACAGCTCAGTGGCACTTCGCGCGAACTGGGCCGCGACCGAGGCGATCACGAGCCTCGCATTGAGCGGAAACTCCTCCACGGTCGGGGAAAACCTCCACATTCCCATCCAATCGCAATCAAATCTTGCAATTACGGGGATTACATACACTTCGGGCAACGGCACGTATGTTGGTGGCATGAACTTCACGGTGAGCGTAGCATTCTCGAATACGGGTGGCACTGCCGTGAACGGCATCACGGCAGCGCTGGCATTTGGTGGATATTCTGGCCTGTCAGCAAACACATCGGTTTCCATCACGATCGCGGCAGGTGGTTCGGGTCACATCGATTTCGTGATCACCGTCGCAATCTCCGTGATGACCCAGAACCCGGTATCAATCAGCGCGACGTGGACAGGGACCGAGCAATATTCGAACCACGCTGTAAATGGAAACTCGCCTTCCAATTTGAATGTTTCCATCAAGGCGACGGCGGCGCTGTCGGTGACATCGGTCACGATGTACCCGAAATATCTCAACAACACCTACGTCTCGTACGCGACCGCGCAGACCCTGACGGCCTACGTGGTCGTCGCGAACACGGCAGCCACGGGCGCCGCGATTGCGACGAACATCCAGGTTTCGCTGTCGTATGGCGCGTATGGTGGCTTCACGTCCGCGGTGACGAACGGGGCCTCGATCGCGGCCGGTAGCAACGAGAACATCTCGATCACTGTGACGCTGGCGGCGAATGCCGCGGCCCTCGCGGCGGGAACGATCACGGCGACGGCGAACGGCAACAACCAGATCGCTAGCAGCGCCCTGTCGGCGGCGACGAACACGCTCATGCCCGTGACGGTGAAGACGACGGCCATCCTGTCGGTGACGTCGGTCACGATGCACCCGAAGTACCTCAACAACACCTACGTCTCGTACGCGACTGCCCAGACTCTCACGGCCACCGTCGTCGTGGCGAACACGGGCGGTGCGACGGCGACGAACATCCAGGTGACGTTGACCTACGGCACGTACACGGGCTTCACGTCCGCTTTGACCAATGGCCTCTCGATCTCGGCCGGCAACAACGAGAACATCTCGATCACGGTGATGCTTGCGGCGAATGCCGCGGCCCTCGCGGCGGGAACGATCACGGCGACGGCGAACGGGAATAACGAGATTGTGGGCAATGCGCTGTCAGCGGCCACGAACACACTCACGCCGGTGACGGTGCTGACGACGGCCGTCCTGTCGGTGACGTCGGTCACGATGCACCCGAAGTACATCAACAACACCTACGTCTCGTACGCGACTGCCCAGACCCTCACGGCCACCGTCTTCGTGGCGAACACGGGCGGTGCGACGGCGACGAACATCCAGGTGACGTTGACCTATGGCACGTACACGGGCTTCACGTCCGCTGTGACCAATGGCCTCTCGATCTCGGCCGGCAACAACGAGAACATCTCGATCACGGTGACGCTGGCGGCGAATGCCGCGGCCCTCGCATCAGGAACGATCACCGCAACGGCCAGCGGCAAGAACCAGATCGCTGCTAATACCCTGACCGCGGCCACGAACACGCTCACGCCGGTGACGGTGCTGACGACGGCCGTCCTGTCGGTGACGTCGGTCACGATGTACCCGAAGTATCTCAACAACACCTACGTCTCGTACGCGACCGCGCAGACCCTGACGGCCTACGTGGTCGTCGCGAACACGGCGGCCGTTGGCATGGCGACGGCGACGAACATCCAGGTGACCCTGACTTACGGTGGCTACGGTGGCTTCACGTCCGCGGTGACGAACGGCGCATCGATCGCAGCCGGTGGTAACGAGAACATCTCGGTCACGGTGACGCTGGCGGCGAGCGTGGCGGCCCTCGCATCAGGAACGATCACGGCAACGGCGAGCGGCAAGAACCAGATCGCTGCTAATACCCTGACCGCGGCCACGAACACGCTCACGCCGGTGACGGTGCTGACGACGGCCGTCCTGTCGGTGACGTCGGTCACGATGTACCCGAAGTATCTCAACAACACCTACGTCTCGTACGCGACCGCGCAGACCCTGACGGCCTACGTGGTCGTCGCGAACACGGGCGGTGCGACGGCGACGAACATCCAGGTGACGTTGACCTACGGCACGTACATGGGCTTCACGTCGGCAATTACGAACGGTGCTTCGATCGTGGCCGGTAGCAACGAGAACATCTCGATCACGGTGACGCTGGCGGCGAATGCCGCGGCCCTCGCATCAGGAACGATCACGGCAACGGCGAGCGGCAATAACCAGATCGCTGCTAATACCCTGACCGCGGCCACGAACACGCTCACGCCGGTGACGGTGCTGACGACGGCCGTCCTGTCGGTGACGTCGGTCACGATGTACCCGAAGTACCTCAACAACACCTACGTCTCGTACGCGACCGCGCAGACCTTGACGGCCTACGTGGTCATCGCGAACACGGCGGCCGTTGGAATGGCGACGGCGACGAACATCCAGGTTACCCTGACTTACGGTGGCTACGGTGGCTTCACGTCCGCGGTGACGAACAGCGCATCGATCGCGGCTGGCAACAACGAGAACATCTCGATCACGGTGACACTGGCGGCGAGCGCGGCGGCGCTTGCATCGGGAACGATCACGGCGACGGCGAACGGAAACAACGAGATCGTGGGCAATGCGCTGGCGGCGGCAACCGGCACGATTACCTCGGTAACCGTCAAGACCACAGCGGTGCTCTTAGTCACCTTCTCCTCGCTCAACCTACATCCTGGCAACTTGACGTGGGTTGGCGGCCAGACCTTCAACGCGTACGTTACCGTCTCGAACACCGGGACGAGCGCGAAAGCCGTGAACGTGGTCGTGACGCTGACCTTCGGCGGTTACGCTTTCCTGACGGCTTCACCGTCCTCGCTGATCTCCATTCCGGAAGGTACCAACATGAACATTACGGTTCCGATCACGGTGTTAACCACAGCGACGAACATCAATCCCGTGACGATCACGGCGACCGCCACGGGCAACAACGAGATCTCGGAAAATGCCCTGACCGCTGCCACTGGTACGGCTACTGCGAAGATTCAGTCACGCGCTGTTCTCACGATCCCGGCCACGCCCGCGAGCGTTAGCACGAACGTGACCCAGCCCACTGGTACGCAATGGGTCGGCGTGACGGTGACCCTCTATAACTCGGGAAGTACGGCCGTGAACACGGGTACGATGAGCCTGCAGTTCAACGGCACCTCCAGCAACGCGAACGTGCAGAAGATCCAAGCGATGAACGTGACCATGCCCATGTACATCCCGGCGAACGGCCGCGAGGGCGTGCAGTTCGAGTTCCAGATCGTTGCATCGCCGACAAACTTGACAACCTTGGCCGTTGGCGCACAATTCTCGGGGACGGAAGCGATCTCCGGCCGGCTCATCACCATCACGTCGAATTTGACGGTCAACGTGAAAATCGTCGATAGCTACACCTTCAAGGTGAGTGTCGCCATAGTTGGCGGTGCCACAACCTTCGTGAGTGACCAGACGATCTCCGTGCAGGCAACCCTTGACAACTCGCAGGGCGTGGTCGGGGTGACGGAAAATGTCTACATCGACTTCCTGACCAACAACGCCTCCTTCACCGGAACCCCGGCGGACTACCCGGGCGTGATAATCAATTCGGGAACGATCACGACCGAGACTTTCTCGGTGACGATAGCTGCCAACGTCTCGCTGCCGTCGGCATACATCAGGACCGATTGCGACGGCACGAAAAAGATCCAATCGTCCCTGGCACCCATCACGGTGGTCCCACAGGCGGCGTTGCAGTTCACGACGGGTGATATGACCGTGCACCCGACGAACGGCAACGACACGTACGTTGCGGGCGAATCCTTCACCGTCTCTGTTGTCATCGCGAACGCGGGCGCAACCAACGCAGCCAATGCCTTGAACGTCGTCGTCACCCTCACATTCGGTGCATACGTCGGTTTCTCGGCAACTACGTCTGCACCAATTACCCTCGTGCAGGGCACGCCGCAGAATATCAGCATCGTGGTGACGAACTCGCCTACCGCGCTGTCCTCGACGGTGACAATCACCGCGACGGTGACTGGAACAGAGCTGTACTCTGGCAACATCCTGGCTCAGAAGACGGACACGATCAGTGTGAAGAACTTGGAAACAGCGGTGCTGTCGGTGACGTCGGTCACGATGTACCCGAAGTACGGTAACAATACCTACGTCTCGTACGCGACAGCGCAGGTCCTGATGGCCTACGTGGTCGTGTCGAACACGGGCGGTGCCACGGCGACGAACA